>ERZ1645187.544-NODE-544-length-37416-cov-9.145446_pt1 | contig 37416 bp, 37 predicted proteins | sample MGYA00575352_ERZ1645187 | MGnify/ENA primary metagenome ERZ1645187 (study PRJEB40837, sample SAMN11349314) | freshwater sediment metagenome | isolation source: river sediment | host: Sediment | place: India: Wazaribad , New Delhi | collected 2017-02-21 ... | reverse complement strand
GGGATCTCCTCCCCCTTCAGGCCCTTCGGGTAGCCGGTGCCGTCCCAGCGCTCGTGGTGGCACAGCGCTATGCGCCGGCCCATCTCCAGGTGCGGGTGGTCGCCGATGATGACCGCGCCGAACGTGGTGTGGAGCTTCATCTCCTCCATCTCCTCGTCGGTCAGGCGGGCGGGTTTCTTCAGGATGTGGCTCGACACGTGCACCTTGCCCACGTCGTGAAGCGTGGCCTGGCTGTGTATGCTCTCTATGAACTTCTCGCTCTGCCCGAGCTCTCGGGCGACGAGGGCGGCGTACTCGGCCACGCGCAGGATGTGGTTGCCGGTGTCTATGTCGTTGGCCTCGGCCGCGCGGGCCAGCGCCAGTATCAGGTATTCGAAAGCGTCCTCGTACTCGGCGGTGCGCAGCAGGTTGCCTATCCTCAGCAGCAGCTCGGCCTGGTCGTAGGGCTTCGACAGGAACTCCTCGGCCCCGGCCTCCATGCCCTTCATGCGGTTGCCCTGCGAGTCCAGCGAGGTGATCATGATGACCGGGATGTGCCGCAGCTGCGGGTCCGCCTTGATGCGGGAGCAGAGCTCTATGCCGTTCATCACCGGCATGTTCACGTCGAGGAGCACCAGGTCCACGGCCTTGCGCGACAGGATGTCGAGCGCCTCGCGGCCGTTGAGCGCGGTGACGGTCTCGTATCCCCTGGGCGTCAGCAGCGTCTCCAGCAGGTCGAGGTTGAAGTCCTCGTCGTCGACGCAGAGTATGCGTTGGGCTCTTTTCATCTGAATGATTTTAGCAAATTGGCCAGCCGCTCGCGGAAGGCGAACAGCGACGAGGCGAGCAGGAACAGGAAAGCCAGCGGCGCGAACAGCCAGCCGTACCGGGTGTAGAACGTGCCGCCGGGGGCGGCCCAGGCCGTGGCGCACAGCGCGCCCTCGCGGCCGGGGGCCAGTTCCGCGCGGGTGAAGCCGAAGCGGTCCACCACCTGCGACCAGCCCGACGAGGCGGCGCGCACCGCCCAGAGGCCGGTCTCCACCGCGCGGGCGGAGGTCATGTCGGAATGCTGGCGGTGCTGCAGTTCGCCCCACTCCGCCGGGTCCAGCGTCGGGGTAACGAGGAGTTCCCCGCCCTGGCGCGCCATCAGGCGCGAGCCGTCCTCGAAGGCGAGGTCGTAGCAGATCTGCGGGGCCAGCCTGGCCGCCGGCGTGTCCACCGGCGCCGGGCGGCGGTTGCCGCGCAGGCCGCTCTCGACGAACTGCACCGGGTGCATCTTGTCGTAGCGGCCTATCGGCTTCTTTGCCCCGTCGAGCATCAGCGTGAAATTCGCCCGCTCCACGCCGCGCGCCTTGTCGGGCATCACGACGGCGCCTATCACGGCCGTGGAGCGAGAACGCTTGAGCGCCGCGGCTATATGGCGTATATATGGTTCGCTGCCGGCGGACGGCAGGTATACGGAGTATTCGGGCCAGACCAGCAGGTCGGCGGCGGCGGCCTCGGGCGTAAGGCTGAGGCGGGCGAGCTTGGCTATATCTGAGTTCTCGGCCTGCACCAGCGCCACCTTCACGGGCCGGCCGTTCTCGGCGCGCTGGGTCTCGAGGCGGCGGCGTCCCCAGGAGACGGAGACCACCAGCGCGGCGGCGCAGACGGCGGCCGGCAGCCACGGGAAGCGGCGGCGCGGCAGCAGCGCTATGGCCGCGCCGCAGGCGGCTATCAGCGCCGAGAGGCCGTACACGCCCCAGACGCTCAGCGTCTGGTACACCGCGTGGCTGTACGCCTGGCTGTAGCCGAGGCAGAGCCAGGGGCATTCCAGCGGCCAGAGCTCCGAGCGGAAATATTCGAGGCCGGCCCAGTTCAGGCCGGCGGCCAGCGTCCACAGCAGGGCGCGCGGCTCGTTTATGCCGTGGCCTTCCATATGGGTGTAGAGCGCCTTAGACAGCGCTGCGAACAGCGCCGGCCACAGCGCGAAGATGCACCAGAACAGCGGGGCCATCCAGCCCACGACGTTGGGCATCCAGGAAAGGGATATGCAGTAGAAGACCAGTCCGGCGGCGGCGCCGCGGCGGGCGGCCGCGGCGGGGCCGTGGCTGGAGATGACCGCGTACAGGAGCGGGGCCAGCGCGGCCCAGGCCAGCCAAGCGCGGCCGAAGGGCGCGAAGGCGCCGGCCAGCATCAGGCCGGAGAGCGCCGACAGCGCGTAGCTCTCTATCCTGGCCTTATTCATTCCGGGTGCAGGTGTAGAGAGTGTACGACGGGGAGAGTTCCTGCGAGACCGGTTCCGAGAAACCGGCTTTCTTGAGCAGCACCTGCATCTCGTCCTCGGAGATCCGTTCTTTCAGCGGCGGGCCCTGCGGCGTGTCGGCCTTCTTCCATTCTATGACGGCCAGTTTCACGCCGGGCTTCAGCGCGGCCGCCACCGAGGCCAGGAAGGCCTTCTTGTCGTCCACCTCGTGCAGCACGTTGACCATCAGCGCCAGCGTGTAGTTCCCCTCAGGTATGACGAGCTTGCCGTGCGGGGTCTGGGAGGTCTCGACGTTGAAGATGCCCGACGAGGCGGTCCTGGACCGCAGCTCGGCCAGCATCACGCCGGAGATGTCCACAGCGCAGACGCTGCCCTTGTGCCCCACCATCCTGGCCGCGGCCAGCGCGAAGTAGCCTGTGCCGCAGCCTATGTCCAGCACGGAGTCGCCGGGCTTCAGGCCGGCCTTCACCAGCGTGGTCTCCGGCGGCATCTCGGCGCGCCTTTCGGCGGTGTCCAGTTTATGCCTTTCGGCGGGATCGAAAGCGTGTGCCATTGTTCCAGGCGGTCAGTTGCTGCCGCCCCTCCCTGTCCCGGACCAGTCCCGCAGCACGCGCAGCGTGACGCGGGCGCAGGCGAAGAAATCCTTAAGGTCCAGGTATTCCGACGTGGTGTGCACGTCCCTCATGCCGGTGGAGATCACGGGCGCCTTTATGCCGTGCCCGCAGAAGATGTTGCCGTCTGTGCCCCCGCCCGAGGCCGACGGCTTCATGCGCAGGCCCTCGGCCTTGAGCGCGCCGGCCAGCAGCGGCAGCACTGGGTTGTTCTTCTCTATGCGCAGGTTCGGGAACTTGCGCTCCACCAGGAATTCGTAGCGCGGCGTGACCAGCCTGCCGCCGGCGCGCACCTTCACCCCGCGCACGGCCTTCTTCAGGCAGTCCTCCATGTGGCGGGTCTGGCGGCGCAGGCGGGCCGGGTCGTGGCTGCGCGCCTCGCCTGACAGTTCCACCAGCGGCGGCACTATGTTTATGCCGCTGCCGCCGGAGATGGTGCCGATGTTGGCCGTGGTCATGCTGTCTATGCGGCCCAGCTTCATCCGCGAGACGGCGTCGGAGACCACCTTTATGGCGGAGATGCCCTTCTCCGGGGCCACGCCGGAATGGGCCGCGGCCCCGTATACCTTTATGTCCATCTTGTCGGCGGCGGGGGCGCTGGTTATGACGTTCTCTATGGGCTGTTCGTTGTCGAAGATGAGGCCGCAGCGCGAGCGCAGCGAGCCGTAGTCAAGGTACTTGGCGCCGAGCAGCGCCATTTCCTCGCTGATCGTGAACACCACCTCCACCGGCGGGCGGGGCAGGCGGTTCTCGTCGAGGACCTTCAGGACCTCGAGTATCACGGCTATGCCGGCCTTGCAGTCGGCGCCCAGCACGGTGGTGCCGTCGGAGGTGACGCGGTCCCGCCCTACGACCGGCCTTACGTCCTGCGCCGGGCCGACGGTGTCCATGTGGGCGGAGAGCAGGAAGGGTTCGCAGGGGACGGTGCCCGGGAAGCGGGCTATCAGGTTGCCGGTCTCGCCGGATATCTTGCGGCCGGCGTCGTCTATGGTGACCTCGGCCCCCATGAACTTGAGCAGCGTGGAGAGGCGCCTGGCTATGGCGCCTTCCTTGCCCGAAAGCGAGGTTATTTTCGCGAGGTCGCAGAACAGCTGTACCATGCGCTTCTCGTTGATGGCCGGCATCATAGAAGTATTATCGATATTTTAACGCGCGTTTACAATGGTTATTTACGCGCCGCGATGTTTGCTAGAATCTATCCATGAAACTCAACAAGAAATTCCTTCTGGCCGCGGCTGCCGCGGCGCTGCTGGCCGGCTGCTCCTCGCCGGCCGCCAGGATGGCGCTGAAGTCCGCCGGCCTGGCCTCCACCGCGGTCTACTACGTGCAGCCCTCCTCCGTGCTGGACGCCCCTTTCTCCCCTCCGCCCGCGGCCGATTCCGAGGCCCAGGCCCGCGACCTGGCCGAGATACTGGCCTGGCAGAACAAGCGCACCGCGGCCGAATGCGAGCACGCCAACGTGACCTCCGAGGCCGGCTACGAGTACTACCTCGAATCCGACAGCCCTTTCGGGCAGCCGCTGCCCGCGGAGGCGAAGGAATTCTTCGACCGCGTCTCGGCGGACCTGGCCGGCGTGGTCAGCCCGATGAAGGACCGCTACAAGCGGCCCCGCCCCTACAAGGCCTACCCGGACCAGGCGCAGCCCTGCATAAAGAAGAGCTGGGGCTATTCCTATCCCAGCGGCCACTCGGCCTATTCCCGCGTCTTCGCCGAGGTTATGGGCGACATCGAGCCGGCGCGCAAGGCCTACTACGTCTCGCTGGCCGACGGGGTGGCGCTGGACCGCGTGATAGGCGGCGTGCATTTCCCCACCGACATAGCCGCCGGCAAAGCCGCCGCCGTGATGTTCCACGAGGCGCTGCTGAAGTCGCCGGCCTACCAGGCCGACGTGCAGAAAATGCGCGGCCTGCTGAAGAAATAGTCCGGCGCCCGGACGTGAAAAAACCGGAGGCCTTCCTCCGGTTTTTTTCATGCCTTCTAGCGGCGGCCCCGGCCCCTGCCGCGGCCTTTAGTCCGGCGCGGAGCGGGCCCCGGGCCTTTCCCCGCGCGCGGCGTGACCTTCCAGCGCCCGGCCCCGGCGTTGCCGCCGCCGGCCTCGAGCGACAGGTCTATCTTGCCCTCGGCGGTGTTCACCGCGGCTATCATCACCTTCACCCGCGAACCCGGCTTCAGCCCGTTGACCCGCAGCAGTCCCTCGGCGCCGGTCTCGCCCAGCGCCACGAAGGCGCCGCTGTCTATAACGCTGGTCACCGTGCCTTCCATCACCGAGCCGGTCATCTCCTTCATCAGTTCGGCGCGCATGACGTCCACCGACTTGTGCTCGGCCTCGGCCGCGGCGCGCTCGCGCTCGGAGCAGTGCTCGCCGGCCTTGTCCAGCGGCACGCCGTAGGAGAACTTCCTGCCCTCTATCAGCGCCTTCGCCGCGCGGTGCGTCAGCAGGTCCGGGTAGCGCCGTATCGGCGAGGTGAAATGCGAGTAGAAGCGGGCGGCTATGCCGAAGTGCCCCTGCGACACCGGCGAGTAGACGGCCTGCCGCATGCTGCGCACCATCAGCGAGTTCACCAGCTGTTCCAGCGGGTGGCCGGCGGCCTGGCGCAGCACGTCCTGCAGGCCCTTCGAGACGTTGGACCCCTGTATGTGCCCGGCGGAAAGACCGAGGTCGCCCAGCGCCTCGGCCAGCGCCTTGAGCTTCAGCGGGTCCGGCGAGTCGTGGCGGCGGTGCAGGAAGGGCAGCCGCGCGTTGAAGAGCTCGGTGGCCACGGCCTCGTTGGCGAGCAGCATGAACTCCTCTATGAGGCGGTGGCTCTTGAGGCGCGGGCGCAGGCTCACGCCGAGCGGGCGGCCGTGCGGGTCAGCGTTGATCTTGTATTCCGGCAGGTTGAAGTCCAGCGCGCCGCGGCGCACGCGGCGCTCGTAGAGCACGTCGGTAAGGCGGCCCATGCGCTTCACCGCCTCGGCGGCGGCCTTCGGCACGTCGGGGACCTTCGCCCCGTCGAGCAGCGCCTGCACCTCCTCGTAGGTGAAGCGGCGGCAGGAGCGTATCACGGTCCCGGCGAGGCGGCGCCTGAGCACCTTGCCCTGCCGGTCCAGGTCCATGAACACGGACACCGTCAGCCTCTCCTGGCGCGGCACCAGGCTGCAGAGGTTGTCGGAGAGGGAATGGGGCAGCATGGGTACCACGCGGTCCGGCAGGTAGACGCTGGTGGCGCGCGCGTAGGCCTCGCGGTCCAGCGCGGTGCCGGGGCGCACGTAGTGCGACACGTCGGCGATGTGCACGCCGAGCCTCAGCGCCCCGCCGGGGAGTTCCTCGAGGGACACCGCGTCGTCGAAGTCCTTGGCGTCGGCGCCGTCTATCGTGAATACCGGCAGGTCGAAGAGCTGCTCGCGGCCTTTCCACTGCGCGGGGTCCAGCCGCTGGCCGTACGCGTCGGCCTCCGCGCTGACCTCCTTGGGGAAGACCTCGTTTATGCCGCGGGCGCGGAGTATGGAATCTATGCGCGCGCTGACGTCGCCGGGGTCGCCGAGTATCTCGGTGACAAGTCCCGAGGCGGGCTTGCCGCCCTCGGGCCAGCGGCGCACCTCCAGCACGGCGAAGGCGCCGTCCTCAGGCGACAGGCCGGGCGCGAAGCCGCTCACCAGGGCCGGCGGCGCGCTGCCCTTCTCGGGGGCCAGCGTCCAGGCGGCGCCTGCCTGCCTGAGCACGCCTACCATGGTGGTGTGGGCGCGCTTGACGACGCGTATGATCTCGCCGGCGAGCCTGCCGGTGCGCTCAGGGCGCACCTTGGCCTGCACGCGGTCCCCGTCCATGGCCAGGTCCAGGCCGCGGCCGCGCAGGAACACGTCGGAGCCGCCCTCCTTCTCCGAGAGCAGGAAGGCGAAATTGCCGTGGTGCTGTATCACTCCCTCCACTATGGCCTCGTGGCCTCCCGCGGCCCCGCGCCTTTCCTTCCTGTGCCAGTGTTTTTTCATTTTTTCCTTTAGTCCGTCAGTTTCCTTATCAATGCGGCGGCGTGCGGGAAGCGCTGCGTCAGTTCGTCGCGTGCGGCCATCTCGAAATCGCTGAAATCGAAGCCAGGGGCCACGGTGCAGCCTACGAAAGAGAAATCCGTGCCTGCGGCCGGGAAGGCGCCGAACCAGCTGCCGGCCGGCACCACGTGCTGCGGCGTCTGGCCGGCGTCCAGGTCCGGGCCCAGGACGGTTTCCCTCGTCGTCCCGTCCGGCGCTATCTCCGCCACGGTCAGCGGCCCTCCGCCGTAGAAATGCCAGACCTCGTCGGACTTCAGCCGGTGCAGGCGCGAGGTTTCGCCGCGCCTCAGCAGGAAGTACACGGCCGTGGAATGCGCGCGCTGGCCGCGGCCGGATTCCGCGGTCCCCGCGGAGCGGTACGATTCCCTGTAGAAGCCGCCCTCGGGATGCGGCTTAAGCCCAAGGCGGTCTATGATCGCGTCGGCGTTCATTGCCCCTCCTCCCCGTCGTCCTTCGCGTCGAAGGCCCTGCCGGGATCGAAACTTATCGTGTAGCGCTCCCACTTCTTCTGCACGTACTTCAGACCGAGTTCTATCCTGGCGTCCAGGGTCGTGGTCATCGTGACGTAGCCGCCTTTCAGCCCGTGCTCGGCGCACAGCGCGCTGTTGTCGCAGGATTTGTAGTACATGTCGGCCATGGGGCCGTAGGCGTTCTCTATCTGCCTGAGCGAGGTCTCTATCTCCCCCTGCAGTTCCTTTACGCGGGCTGCCGGGAGCCTGGCCGGGTCCTCCGGGTCCTCGCCGGGCGCAGTGGTCTGCGGCGATGAAGCCTGCTGGGCCGGCTGGGGGCCGGAAGCCGAAGTTGACGTCGATGCCGCCGTCGTCGCGGAAGTCGTGACGCCCCCGGGCTTGGTAAGCGTGGCGGGCGGGGTCTTGGCCGCCTCGGCCTGGTTCACCGCCGGGTTCTCCCGGCCGTTTAGCTTGTCGGTCACCACCGAGGTCATGACTCCGCTCACCGCCGAGTAGGGCCTGGCCGAAGTGGCCGAGACGCCTGAAACTTTCGGCACGCTGCCGGAGGAAGGGACGGACATGCCGGCGGACTGGCCGCCGCCTACGCCGCCAGAGACCTTCGCCGTGTATGATCTCGCGGAGCGGGCGCTCATCGCCTCCATGCCCCCGGATAGAGGGCCTCCGCCGGGGACCTGAGGGCGGGCGTTCCCGGAGTTAACGCCGGGGACGCGCGCCGCGCCGCGGTCGCCGTAGCCTGCAGGCACATATTGTTTCTCCCCTCCGGCCGCGGTTTGCCTGGCACCCGGCGCTGTTGCCGCCCGCGCCGTTTCCTGCGTCGCCGGCGCAGGAGCGGGCCTGGGCGGTTGGCCCGCTTCGCGCCGCGCCGCGGTTTTCACGTCGGGAGGTTCGGAGGAATCGTTCAGGCCGCGAGGCGAGGAAGCGGTGCGGGACACGCCGTAGCCGCCCCCGTAACCGGGCGAATAACCGGGGCGGCGCGAGGCCGGCGCAAAAGGCGGGTCGTACACGCTGTCCCAGTCCGGATGGTCCTCGCCGCCTTTTTTTTCTCCGTAGCCGGACGCCGGGGCAGGAGGGCCTGGCGGACGGCGGTAGGACGTGCCCGTGCCGCGGCCGGCCTCCGCCGCGCGCGGCGCCGGGCCGAGGAAAGGCAGCAGCTTCCTGGCCAGGCCGGCGGCCCTGGCCGCGGCCGGCGAGCCTTCCTTTTCGAGGTAGGCGAAATATGAAGAGGCCTTCAGCCTGGCCCGCGCCGGGTCGAAAGTGTAATGGAAGCCTTCGCCGGGCCTGGCTTTCTCCATGCCCAGGAAAAGTACCCCTCCGAAGATGCCTGCCAGCGTTACGGCCAGCGCCACGCTCATGACCAGCAGGGTATCGCGTTTTTCTCCTGACATCAGTAGAGCATCTCCTCTCCGTCGAGTTTCAGGCTTTTCATCCTGGCCCAGGCGCCTTCGGGATCGCCGCCGGCGAAACCGGACATGAAGAATTTCTGCGAAGGGGCCGTCGCCGCCTCCGGCGACTCGGCCGACAGGGCCTGCACGAACTTGCGCCTGTTCATCGAATAGAGCACGGAGAAGGAACTCCCGTCGCGGCGGAAACGCAGCACCTTCAGCCCCGCCGGCAGCCTGACGAAGCGCCCGCCGGGCACGGGGAAGACTATCAGCGAATCGTCGGAAGGGCGCGGGCCGTTCTGCCGCTGCACCACCAGCTTGAAGACGGCCGAGGGGTTGCCCACCGAGGGCCTGGCGCCGTCGCCGCCTATCCACACGCCGTAGGAGAAGCGCTTGGCCCTGCCCGGCGGTATGTTGAAGTCGGCCTCCAGGTCCAGCTGCCACCTGGAGCCGGGTATCTCCTTGGAAAGTATGAGCCCAGGCGCGTAGCCGTCCGACGGCTCGTCCCGGGTGTCGTCCTGCCTGGCGGAAAGGGTGTAGTAGACCCCGTCGTCCTTGAGCTCGCTGGCGCCGTAGGAGTCGTTCCAGCTGGTCCAGGTCTCCCAGGTGTCGGTCCTGTAGGCGCGCCCGCTCGCGCAGGCGCAGGCCAGCGCGGCGGCGAGCCCCGCGGCGGCCAGCCTCACGTATCGCATGTTCATAGGGCGCCCCCTCCGGCCGCGGTGTCCAGCCAGATCGTCACCGGTCCGTCGTTGACTATCGTGACCTCCATATCGGCGGCGAACACTCCTGTCTTCACCGGCACCCCGGCGGCGCCCAGCGCGCCGGCGAAGCGTTCATAGAGCCCGCGTGCCTCTTCGGGACGCGCGGCTTCGCCGAAGTCGGGACGGCGGCCTTTGGACGCGTCGCCGTAGAGGGTGAACTGCGAGACCACCAGGGCTTCGCCTTTCACGTCGAGCAGGGAGAGATCGAACTTCCCCTCATCATTGGAGAAGATGCGCAGGTTGGCCGTCTTGGCCGCCAGCAGGTCGGCGTCGGCCTCCGCGTCGCCGCGGCCCACGCCGAGCAGCACGACGAGGCCCCGCCCTATGGAGTTGTGCACGGAGCCGGTCTTTACCGCCCCGCTCTTCACTCGCTGTATCAGTGCCCTCATGCTCCAATTATAAATAATTTCTCCTTAACCCGCACGCGCTATTGAAACCGGGGGTAGGCGGTTGTATAATAGGGGTGACGCGGCGGACGCCGCGCAAAGGAAATAATATGGTAACTGGACTCGTACTCGTTAAACTGATGCCCGGCAAGGAGAAACAGACGCTGGTGAAACTGAAGGCGCTCAAGAGCGTAGTGCACATGTCTGCCGTCTTCGGCCGCTGGGACCTGGTGCTGGACATGGAGACCGACGATCTCCCCACCCTCTCCAACATCGTCGTGCAGGAGATACGCGGCATCCCCGGCGTGCTCTCCACCGAGACGCTGGTCACCACCTCTCTCTGACGTCCGATGCGCAGCCTGGCGTTGCTGTGCTGCCTGCTCGCCGCCGCGTGCGTTCCCGCGGCGGCGCAGGTATTTCTCGGCGCCGAGGTGGGCCCCGACTCCTTCATGAAGGACGAGGAGCCGGGCTCCGACACCTTCGGCGAGGACGCCTTCGCCTGGGCGCTCAGCGCCGAGGTCAGCAGTTCCACGCTGTACGCGGTGTTCGGCTCGACGTCGCCTGAAAAAGAGATCATGAAATACTTGAGGCAGGGCCTGTACCGCCAGGAACTCTGCGCCGTGCTGCTGCTCTCCGAGCGGACCTCCATCCCTTTCTCCAAGCTGGAGCCGGGCCTGCGCCCTGGCGGCCTGCGCGCGCTGGCGGCCGCTCACAAGGCCGACGCGATGGAACTGTTCGCCGCCGGCGGACGCCTGAAGGAGGCCGCCGACCTGCGGCTGCCGCTGTTCCTCTCCGTCTATACCTCCACCGCCGCTCCGGCCGTGGAACTGTCCACGCCGCCGGCCGCGCCGCCCGGGGGCGCGCGATGAACTTCCGCCGCCTGCTGCCGGCCGCCGCGCTGCTGCTGCCGGCCGTCTGCCTAGCCGCCGTGAAGGTGCCCGGCGGCGCCGCGCTGGCCTCGCTGACGCTGCCCGACGGCTTCGTGGTGACGGCCGAGCTGGCGCTGACGCAGGAGCAGCAGGCCCGCGGCCTGATGTTCCGCGCGTCCCTGCCGCCGGACCGCGGCATGCTGTTCGCCTTCTCCGACGGCGGCTTCAAGTCCTTCTGGATGAAGAACACCCTGATAGACCTGGACATGGTCTTCCTCGACGCGGACCTGCGTGTGGCGAAGGTCTTCCACCGCGTTCCGCGCTCCTACGAGGGTCAGCCCGAGTCCGAGGTGGCCCGCGCCGGCGCGCCGGCCCGCTTCGTGCTGGAACTGCCGGCGGGGTGCGCGCGGGCGCACCGGCTGAAGCCGGGTTCGACGATAAAAGCCGTCTTCCGGGGAAAAGAAAAGGCCGGGGCAAAATAGCCCCGGCCTCTTTTTGCTCCCCCCCGGGGGCCTCACTTGAAATAATAGAAGTTGCCCGTGCTGGTAAGCCCGTAGACCGGGAACTGCGCGCAGCTCTTCGCTTTCACGGGCACCGTCAGCACCAGGTGCCTGCGCTTCCTCGCGTAGTAGTCGTCGTCGGGGTAGGCCGCGGTGACCTTCAGCTGCCCTTCGGGCGAGGCCTCGACCGGGCCGGTGAGCGTCAGCGGCGGGAACTGCGGCCGGGGGCTGTACACCGTGGCGTTGGTGTACATGTTCTTTGCCACGTACTGGCCGTAGGGCCCGGAGCAGAACTTCCTGTTGACCGCGGCCGCAGGGTCCAGTTTCAGGGTGAGGTCGCAGTGCGAACCGGGCGGGACCTCGCGGCCGCTGCAGCCGTCCGAGGCCACCGTGAAGGAGGCAGGCAGCGCGGAGCGGTCCAGCGCCACGCCGTCCCAGGTCTCCCCCGACGTGTTCGTGACGCGCAGGGCCTGCGTGAAAGGGAAGCCCTCCGGCACCATGCCGAAGTCGGCCGCGTTCACGCGCCCCTCGCCTGAGCCGCGGTAAAGGCCGCGCAGGCCCATGAAGCCCCGGCTGGAATAGCGCGAGGAGGCCTTGAGCTCCAGGTAGGAGTAAGAATCGTAGCCGTCGTCGGAGTTGGACGGCACGTACATCGCGGTGTGGTAATTGTTGGCCGCAGTCGGGGCGAAGCGTATGCTGAAGGTGCAGCTCTTGCGCGGCGCCAGCACCTTGTTGCTGCACTTGTCGTCCTGCGCGGTGAACGGCGTCCCGTCGTCGAGATTCTCTATCTGCCCCACCTTGAGGTCGGCCGTGCCCATGTTCATCACTATCACCTGGCGCGAGGCCGTCTCGTAGGCGTCCATCGTGCCGAAGTCGAAGGACTTCGGCCAGGCGTACATCAGCGGATAGGGCTTCTCTTTCCCGGCGCCGGCGCCCATGCCGGCGGAATTGTCGCCGGAGGCGGAGGAGGACTGGTCCCCGGAGGAATGCTGTCCGCCGCCGTTTGAACCGTATTCGCCGGCGTAGCGGCCGGAACCGGCCTGCGATAGCGCGCCTTCGCCGCCGGTGGTGGCGGAACCGGCGCCCTGCGAAAGGCCCGGCGCGCGGAAGGATGGCGCGTCGGCCCCGCGGCGTATGGCGGCGCCGGAGCCCGAAGAGAAGGCCGCGTTGCCGAAACCGCGCCTGGCCTGGGAACCCTGCTGTGCCTGCAGCCTGGAGACCCCGGCGGCGGTGGCGGCGGAGGAATTATCTTTTTCCGCGCCGCCGCCGGCGCGGGCCGCGTACATGCCGCCGGCCGAGGACCGTCCCGCGTCCGCGGACGGATCGCCGGCGGCCTGGGCCGCCAGGTCCTCCTGCAGGCTCTTCAGTATGTCGTCCTTCTCCCTGCGGGAAAGGCTTTTGGGCGGCGCCTGCCTGGCGGCGGCCGGCGCGGCCGCGGGGGCCGTCTCCTTCGCGTAGTTCTTGTTGGCCTCGCGGAACATATCGAGGTAAGAGCCCTGGCCGGGCGTCACCGCCCTCACGTCCGGGGCGCCCGGGGCCTGCAGCGGCCCCGTACGGGCGAACTTGAAATCGTTCCGGGAGCTGTCCGGCGCGGCGTCCCTGCCCGGGCCGCCGACATAATAGGATATGCCGAGGCTCAGCGCCACGGTGCCGGCCGCGAGCGGAGCCGCCGCCTTCCACGAGAGCAGTTGTTTAGGGTCCATACTTTATAGCTCCTCCCCCACCAAGTATACCTTGCGGCCGGCCGGCTTTCAAGGGGGCGTTTGGCTTATTCTTTTATTTTTATTAGAATAAAAAAGCATGGGAATATGGGACAACGCCTTCAAGATACCCGAGCCGCAGGAGCCTACGGCGGAGGAGAAGGCGCTGCTCGACGCGCTGGCCGTCAAGGTGAGGGCCCGCAAACTGGGCGACCTGGCGGCCTTCGCGCTGGAGAGCACCCGGCCCGTGCACGACCTGGGGGCGCAGAGCGCGTCGTTCCTTACCCCCATACTCAACATCGTTTTCGAAAAGGACGAAGTAAGCAGGTACGCTAAGCTGCTCGAGAACCCCAAGGCCGTTTCCTACCTCGTCGACAAGCTCGGCGCGGACGATAAGCCGGAGGGCGGCAACCAAGGAGAGCCAAATGTCAAAGAAAGACCTTGAAGTCATCATCGCTACCGACTGCGGCAGCACCACGACGAAGGCCATACTGATAGAGAAGAAGGGCGACACCTACCGCCAGACCTTCCGCGGCGAAGCCCCCACCACCGTGGAGGCCCCGTTCGAGGACGTCACCAAGGGCGTGCTGAACTCGATCACCGAGGTGGAGGAGCTCTCCGGCCGCAAGATACTCGACGGCGAGAAGATAATCACCCCGTGCGAGGGCAGCAAGGGCGTCGACATATACGTTTCCACCTCCTCCGCCGGCGGCGGCCTGCAGATGATGGTCGCGGGCGCCGTGAAGGCGATGACCGGCGAATCCGCCCAGCGCTGCGCGCTCGGCGCGGGCGCCATCGTGATGGACGTGCTGGCCTCCAACGACGGCCGCGCGGACCACGAGAAGATAGAGCGCATCCGCCAGCTGCGCCCCGACATGATGCTGCTCTCCGGCGGCACCGACGGCGGCACCGTGACGCACGTCGTCGAGCTCGCCCAGTTCCTTAAGGCCGCCGACCCGAAGCCGCGCCTCGGCGCCTCCTACAAGCTGCCGGTCATCTACGCCGGCAACAACAAGGCCCACGACCAGATAAAGCAGATCCTCGGCGACAGGACCGCGCTGATCATCACCGAGAACCTCCGCCCGAGCCTCGAGCGCGAGAACCTGATGCCGGCGCGCCACAAGATCCACGACATCTTCCTCGAGCACGTCATGCAGCAGGCGCCGGGCTACCCTCGCCTGATGAAGATGGTCGGCGCGCCGATCATGCCCACCCCCGCGGCCGTCGGCACGATGACCGAGAAGTTCGCGAAGGCCAACGGTTTCAACGTGCTGGCCGTGGACATCGGCGGCGCCACCACCGACGTGTTCAGCGTCTTCTCCGAGGTCTTCAACCGCACCGTCAGCGCCAACCTCGGCATGAGCTACTCCATCTCCAACGTGATGGCCGAGGCCGGCCTCGCGAACATCCTGCGCTGGCTGCCCTTCGACATCGAGGAGCAGGACCTCAGGAACCGCCTGAAGAACAAGATGATCCGCCCGACGACGATCCCGCAGACCGTCGAGGACCTGATGATAGAGCACGCGGTGAGCCGCGAGGCGCTGCGCCTCGCCTTCGACCAGCACAAGGCGCTGGCCGTGGGCCTCAAGGGCGTGCAGCAGGAGCGCTCGATCTCCGACGCTTTCGAGCAGACCGCTTCCGGCCAGAGCCTCATCAACGTGATGAAGCTCGACTACGTCATAGGCTCCGGCGGCATCCTGGCGCATTCCCCCCGCCGCACGCAGTCGATGATGATGATGATAGACGCCTACCAGCCCGAGGGCATCACCCGCATGGCCGTCGACAGCATCTTCATGATGCCGCACCTCGGCGTGCTGGCGCAGATCAGCGAGAAGGCCGCGCTCGACGTGTTCTACAACGACTGCCTCGTGCGCCTCGGCACCTGCCTCGCGCCGAAGGGCCTCGCGAAGGAAGGCCAGAAGATCATGGAATGGGAAGTGACCGGTTCCGACGGCAGCCGCCAGGCCGGCGAGCTGCGCTTCGGCGACATGGTGCACGTGCCGTTCGCGGCCCCGAAGGCGAAGCTGGTGGCGAAGCCGGTGAAGGGCTTCGATATGGGCGCCGGCTCCGGCAACAAGGTGGAGGCCGACATCGAGGGCGGCGTCGTGGGCCTGGTGCTCGACGGCCGCGGCAGGCCGTTCGCGCTGCCGAAGGACCATTCGAAGCGCCGCGCCGACCTGAACAAGTGGTACAAGGCCCTCGGCATGTACCCGGTGTAAAGGACGATACAAGGAGAAATTTATGGCACATGCTTATACCCCCGGACTCAAGGTAATGCCCTGCACGCTGCTCAAGAAGAAGCGCCTGCTGCCGATCCCCGGCAAGGTGCTGGCGGCGCTGGACCAGCAGGTGGACGCCCTCGACGTGGTGGCGAAGACCGAGCTGCCCGGCAAGGTGTTCTCCATCAACGTGGCCAACCGCCTCGCGGTCGGCCCCGAGGAAGTTCCCGGCTTCATGCTGAAGAAGGAAGGCGACCCGGTTAAGAAGGGCGAGACCATCGCCGAGAACAAGCCCTTCCTGAAGTGGTTCAAGACCACCATAGAATCGACGGTGGACGGCACCGTGGAGAGCATCTCCAACGTGACCGGCCAGGTACTGCTGCGCGAGCCCCCCAAGGTGCTGCCGATAAAGGCCTACGTGAAGGGCAAGGTCGTGGAGGTCACCCCCGATTTCGGCGTCACTCTCGAGGCCGAGGGCACCTTCATACAGGGCATCTTCGGCGTCGGCGGCGAGACCAACGGCGAGATCGTCGTCGCGGTCAACAGCCCCGACGAGGACCTGACCCCCGAGGACATCAAGGACACCTACAAGGGCAAGATCGTGATAGGCGGCAAGCACGCCAGCCTGGCCACCATCAAGCGCGCCGTGGAACTGGGCGTGAACGCCATAGTGGTGGGAGGCATACACGACCGCGACCTGCGCCAGCTGCTGGGCTACGACATCGGCGTGGCCGAGACCGGCACCGAGAACATCGGCATCACGCTGATCGTGACCGAGGGCTTCGGCATGATCCCTATGGCCGAGTACACCTTCAAGCTGCTCTCGTCGCGCAACGGCGAGAAGGCCAGCGTCAGCGGCGCCACGCAGATACGCGCAGGCGTGATGCGCCCCGAGATCATCGTGCCCGGCTACCCCAAGCACGTCACCGAGTGCAAGAAGGACCAGGGCCGCGGCTGGATAGAGCCCGGCGACCCCATCCGCATCATACGCGAGCCGCACTTCGGCGTGATAGGCACCGTGAAGAGCCTGCCGCCGGAACTGACCGTGATAGGCAGCGAGAGCCACGCCCGCGTGCTGGAGGTCCAGCTCGACGGCGGCGAGGTCATCGTGGTGCCCCGCGCCAACATAGAGGTGCTGGAAAAATAAAGCGGCGCAGCGGAGGAGCCGTAAGCCTTAGGGCGGTCCCTGGGCTTACGGCTTTTCATTATGGCTAAAAAACACAGGAAAGAGAACGTTAAGGCGGTGCCCGCCGCAGTGCCGCAGGAAGGGCGCTTCCCCTCCTGGCTGGTCTGGCCGCTGGCCGCCGCCTGGGCCGCGGCCGTGCTGAAGTCCTATTTCGCCCGCTTCAAGCCTGACCTCTCCGCCCTGGCGGTGATCCTCTCGCCGGGCCAGTACGCCGGCCTGTTCTCGGCCCTGCCCGGCCACCTGCTGGACCTCGCCGCGGCAGCGCTGTTCATGTTCGCCTGCTTCGCCGCCGGCCGCGCCGCGCTCAAAGCCGCTGGCTTCTCTTTCCTGAACGCCGTCGAGGAGGCGGTGTTCTGCTGCGGCGCGGGTCTCGGCCTGCTCGCCGCTTTCGTCTTCGTACTGTCGACGGCCGGCCTGCTGTACGCCTGGCCGGTATTGGCCTTCCTTGCCGCGGCCTGCGCCTGGGGCGCCTGGGACCTGAAGCGCCGCCCGGCGGCGCCGCTGCCGCGGCTCCCGTCCCCGCGCGCCGGCGACCTGGCCGCGCTCGGCGTTCTGCTGCTGGCGCTGCTGGTGAACCTGGCCGGCGCGCTGAGCCCCGAGATCTTCTACGATTCGCTGGTCTACCACCTGGCGGTGCCCAACTTCTACGTGATAAAGCACGGCTTCGCCCGGATGCCTTTCAATTTCTATTCCGACATGCCTTTCACCCACGGTATGATATACGCCTCGGCGCTGCTGGTGAAAGGCCCGGTGCTGGCGAAGCTCGTCAATTTCCTCGCCGGCGCGCTGATCGCGGGCGCCGTGCTGGCCGTGTCGCTGCGCTGGTTCTCGCTGAGGACCGGCCTGCTGGCCGCGGCCGTGTTCTGCTCCGTGCCGCACGCCATGATGGCCTCCTGGTCGGCCGGTACCGAGATGCTGCTTACGCTGTTCTCCGTTCTGGGACTGTACGCCGTTCTGCTGCGCCGCGACGAGGAGCCGCGCTGGCTGTGGCTGGCCGCCTGCTTCTGCGGCCTCGCGATGGGCGTGAAGTACACCGGCGTCTTCGCCGTGGCCGGCGTGATGGCGGCCTACGCCTGGAGCGGCCGCGCCCGCCCTGCGGCGGCGCTGCGCAACCTGGCCGTCTTCGTGCTGGTCTCGTCGCTGTTCGTGCTGCCGTGGCTCGCGAAGAACTGGCTGTATACCGGCAACCCGGTCTTCCCCTTCGCGCTGAATTTGTTCGGCGCGGGGCACGGCACCGATCCGCAGAAACTCAGGGACTTTGCCGCCCACGCCGCGCAGATGGGGCCGCTTACCCCGCTCTCCTGGCTGGTCACGCCGTGGAAGGCCACGATGGGGCAGATAGCCAACTCCGAGTATTTCTCCCCGCTGTTCCTGCTGCTGCTGCCGCTCTCCTTCCTGCTCGCCGCCGGGCCGGCCGCGGGAGTTCTTGCCGGCCTCTGGGCCTATTTCCTGGCCGCCTGGCTGGGCTGGTCGGTCACGTCGACGATGGTGCGATTCCTGATGCCGGCCTACCCGGCCGCCGCGCTGCTGATAGCGGCCTCGCTGTTCTCGCCTGGCCACGCCGGGCTCAAACGCCTGCTGCGCGGCCTGGCGCTGGCGGTCTGCCTGCTCTGCGTATACTGGGGCGCGCTGCTCTTCTACATGCAGGGCCGCTGGCGCCCGGTCACCGGCGCGGTAGGCGCCGACGACTACTTGTCGCATACTCAGCCCACGTACCCGTACAGCGGCTACGCCGCGCTGAAGTTCGTCAACGAGAACACCCCGCCAGGTTCCAAGGCGCTGATGATAGGCGACGAGAGGAGCTTCTACCTGAAGCGGGACTTCATAGTGAGCTCGGTATACGACCGCACCGCCATAGTGGAGTACGCCGCCGCCTCGAAGGACGGCGAGGACCTGTACGCCAGGCTCAGGGCCGACGGTGTGACCCACCTGACGCTGAACCTGGCCGAGGGCATAAGGCTGGGCCGCGACTACCGGATGTTCTACTGGGACGACCGCGCCCGCGCCGTCTTCAACGACTTCTGGGACAGGCACGTAAAGGAAGTGTTCGCCTCCGCGGAGACCCAGGACGGGCGGCCTTTCAACAGGGTATCGGTCTACGAACTGCAGGACAAGCCCGCGGGCCCGCCGCCTTTCAACGTGGTAAAGGAAATAATAATGAAGAACGTGGACGCCGCCCGCCGCTAGGGCGGCGCCGAAAAATATTCCACTGGACGCGCCAGATTTACTATCATGATTTTGACGGTTCTCAACGGGCGGATTTGGAATGCTGAAAAACAATAAAACCTTCGCTGTCCTTTCGCTGCTGCTCCTCACCCCCTGCCTCGCGGCCGCTTTCAACCCGGCCGGCTGGCAGTCCAACAATAACTTCCCCCTCATGGGCTCCACCGAGGCCGTGAAGGGCGGCACGCTGCGCTCCTACTGGTCCGACTTCCCGGCGACGCTGCGCACCGAGGGTCCCAACTCCAATCTTTCCACTACCGGCCAGCTGCAGGGCATGGTCTACGAGAGCCTGCTGACGCTGCACCCGGAGACCATGGAGTACATCCCGGTGCTGGCCGATTACTGGAAGATCTCCCCGGACAAGCGCACCTTCTATTTCCATATAAACCCCAAGGCCCGCTGGGCCGACGGCACCCCGGTGACGGCCGATGACGTGGTGGCCACCTGGGAGTTCCGCGTCAGGAAGGACATAAAGGACCCCTACTCGGCGATGATGTGGGGCGAGAGCTTCGACAAGCCGGTGGCCGTCAGCCCCGACGTGGTCTCGGTGCACACCAAGAAACTGCACTGGCGCCTTTTCCTGTATTTCAGCGGCATGCAGATCTACCAGGCGAAGGAAATGCGCGCGCTTACCGGCGACAAGTACCTCGAGGACTATAACTGGAAGATGCAGACGGGCTCCGGGCCCTATGAGCTGAAGCCCGAGGACATAAAGAAGCCCATCTCCATAACGCTCACCCGCCGCAAGAACTACTGGGGCGAGAAGGAACGCGGCAATATAGGCCTGAACAATTTCGACAAGCTGGTCTGGACCGTGGTGATGGACGAAGAACTGGCCTTCGAGAAGTTCAAGAAAGGCGAGCTGGACTACTACCCGGTCAACAAATCGCAGCGCTGGCTGCAGGAGTCGGACTTCGACAAGGTGAAGCGCGGCATAGTGCAGAAGCGCAAGGTCTACACCAAGGTGCCGCAGGGCGTCTCGGGCTTCGTGTTCAACATGCGCAAACCGCCTTTCAACGACCGCAACGTGCGCAAGGCCTTCGCGCTGCTGTTGAACCGCGAGAAGCTCATAGACAAGCTTTTCTTCGGCGAGTACGGCTTCATAGACAGCTACCACCCGGGCTCCGACTGGGCCAACCCCACCAACCCGAAGATACGCTATAACCCGCGCATGGCCAAGCGGCTGCTGGCCCGCGCCGGCTGGGCCGAACGCAACAAGGACGGCTGGCTGACGAAGGATGGCAAGCCTTTCGAAATAACCCTGGAATACGGCGATCCCGGTTTCACCCGCATCTACAAGGTGATACAAGAGGACCTGAAGGCCGCCGGTATAAAACTGGACCTCAAACAGACCGACTACAATACCATCATGAAAAAGGTCGGGGAGCGTAACTTCACGCTCTATCATGCCTCCTGGGGCGGCCTGCTCTTCCCCAACCCGGAAAATTCCTGGAGCGGCGCGCTGGCGGACAAGAACGATAACAATAACCTTCCCGGCTTCAAGAACGCCGAGGTGGACGCGCTGTGCAAGGAATACGACACGGCCTTCAACATAAAGGACCAGCGCCGCATCATACACCGCATCGACGAGCTTATCTTCCGCGTCTATCCTTATGCGTTGGGCTGGAGCTCCGGTTTCAGCCGCGTACTTTACTACAACAAGTTCGGCCATGCGCCGAACTATTTCCCCAAGATCGGCGATTACCGCTCGATAGTCTCCAACTGGTGGCTGGACCCCGCCAAGGAGAAGGCCATGAACGAGGCCCTGAAGAACGGCGGCAGCCTGCCCGTCGGAGAGACCGAAGTGAGGCCCTGGAACTGATATGCACGGAATGACAACTTATTTCATACGCCGGCTGCTGCTGATACCGGTGACCTTCATAGCTATCACCTTCATGGTGTACGCCATACTGCGCGTGGTGCCCGGCGGCCCCATAGAGCAGGCCCAGCTGCAGATAAAGATGGCCATGATGCAGGAGGGCGGTTCGGCCGGCATGGCCAACGAGCAGGGCGAACTGCAGATCCCCGCCGCCGCGATGGAGGACCTGAAGAAATACTACCATCTCGACAAGAGCATCCCCGTCGGGTACGGCGCCTGGCTGTGGGGCATCATGCACCTCGACTTCGGCCGCTCTTACGTGTACAGCGAGCCGGTGCTCGACGTGATAATCTCCAAGTTCCCCATCTCCATCTACTTCGGCCTCATAGGCTACCTGGCTTCATGGGTGATCTGCGTGCCGCTCGGCGTCACCAAGGCCATAAGGCATAAGTCCGGCTACGACACTGCCACGTCCATGCTGGTGTTCCTCGGCTACGCCATACCCGGCTTCGTAGCCTGCCTGATGCTGATGGTGTTCCTCGGCGGCGGCAGCTACTTCGACCTGTTCCCGCTCGGCGGCTTCAGGTCCGACAACTGGGCCGAGCTCACCTTCTTCGGCAAGATCGTCGACCAGCTGCACCACACCGCCATCCCGGTGTTCGGCTATATCATGGGCGGCTTCGCCACGATGACGGTGCTGATGAAGAACTCCCTCCTGGACAACCTGGGCGCGGACTACGTGCGCACCGCCTTCGCCAAGGGCCTCTCCGAGCGCCGCGTCATCTTCGTGCACGCGATGCGCAACTCGCTGATACCGCTGACCGTCGGTATCGGCAACGCCCTGGGCCTGCTGTTCGCCGGTTCTTTCCTTATTGAAAAGACCTGCAACATCCCCGGCATGGGCCTCCTGAGCTTCAATTCCGTGGTGCAGCGCGACTACCCGGTGATACTCGGTACGATGGTGTTCCTGGTGCTGATAAGGCTGACCGGCAACATCTTCTCCGACGTGATCTGGGCCATGATAGACCCCAGGATAAGGTTCGGCAAATGACCGTCATCATAAAACTTATTGAGACCGCCGTACTTCTTGCCGCAGGCTACCTGCTGACGTTCCGGGCCATACCGTGGCTCTACGTCAGAGGCGGCACGCTGCTCGGCTTCGACATGAAGGTGGCCCCGCACTGGGAGAAGCGCATGAAGCGCTTCAAGACCATAAAGCGCGGCTACTATTCCTTCGTGGCCATCTCCACGCTGTTCGTGATGTCGCTCTTCCTCGAGCTGATGGTGAACAACAAGCCGCTGTTCATACGCTACGGCGGGCACTTCGCGTTCCCGGCGGTGGCCGAGTGGACCGACGGCATACTGTTCTTCAAGTCCCCCTCCGCCGTGCTGAAGCGCTCGGACTACGGCCAGACCGGCGACGGCGAGGTGGACTACCGCCTCTTCGCCGCGGAGAAGCGGGACCCGTCGGTCTTCGACGGGCAGGTGAAGGCGCTCGAGGCGGAGATAGCCGACGTGCGCGCCCAGCTGGCCGTGAAGCCCGGCCCCAAGGCCACGCCCGAGGAGCGCCAGGACTACCAGGACCTGCAGGAGACCATACCGGACATAGAGGCCGACCTGAAGAACGTCACGGCGGCCAAGGCCGCCTTCGCCGACGGCAAGGCCTCCATCATAATGCCGGTGTACCCCTATTCCCCGCGCGAGCATTTGATGGACATGCCCGGCCGCCCGCCGCATAAGCCCGGCGCCGACCACCTGCTGGGCACCGACGACTCCGCCACCGACGTCTTCGCGCAGCTGGTGTACGGTTTCCGCATCTCCATGGCCTTCGCGCTGATAGTCTCGTTCACCGGCTACCTGATAGGCATAATCATCGGCGGCGTGATGGGCTATTTCGGCGGCTGGACCGACATACTGATACAGCGCCTGATAGAGATCTGGGCCGCCATACCGTTCCTGTTCATGCTGATCATCGTGGCCGCGATAGTGCAGCCCACCTTCCTGCTCCTGGTCTCGCTGATGGTATTGCTGCAGGGCTGGGTCGGCATCTCCTACTATATCCGCGGCGAGTTCTACCGCGAGAAGGCCCGCGACTACGTGCAGGCGGCCGTCGCGATGGGCGCCACCGAATGGTCGGTGATGATGAAGCACATCCTGCCTAACTCGCTGGTGCCGCTTGTGACCTTCGCGCCGTTCAGCATAGTGGGCACCATAGGCTCTCTGGTCTCGCTCGACTACCTGGGTTTCGGCCTGCCCGTCGGCACGCCGAGCTGGGGCGCGCTGCTGGACCAGGGCATGAAGTACCTGAAGTACTACCCGCATTTGATACTGACCCCTTCCATCGCGCTCGCCGTTACGCTGTACTCGGTGGTGATGATAGGCGAGGCCGTGCGCGAGGCTTTCGACCCGAAGGTCTTCTCGAGGCTCAGGTAACAATATGACCGGAACGAAAAAACTTCTCGAGGTTAAGGGCCTCAAGACCTGCTTCCAGGTGGAGGACAAGGTAGCCAAGGCCGTAGACGGCGTGGATTTCCACATCTGCGAGAACGAGGTGCTGGGCCTCGTCGGCGAGTCAGGCTGCGGCAAGTCCGTGACCGCGCTGAGCATACTGCGCCTCATCCCCGATCCCCCCGGCAAGATCACCGGCGGCGAGATCATCTTCCGCGGCCGGGACCTGCTTAAGCTGACCTATCCCGAGATGAGGAAGATCCGCGGCAAGGAGATCTCGATGATCTTCCAGGAGCCGATGACCTCGCTGAACCCGGTCTTCTCCATAGGCTGGCAGCTGATGGAGGCCATACGCTTCCACCAGGAGCAGCTGACGGAGAAACAGGTGGAGGAGCGGGCGGCCGAGATGCTGGGTCTCGTAGGCATACCGTCCCCTAAGGCCCGCCTGAAGGATTACCCGCACCAGTTCTCCGGCGGCATGCGCCAGCGCGTGATGATAGCCATGGCGCTGGCCTCGGACCCGGCGCTGCTGATAGCCGACGAGCCCACCACCGCCCTCGACGTTACGATACAGGCCCAGATCCTGGACCTGATGCTGGACGTCAAGAAGAAGACCAAGGACGCCGCGATACTGCTCATCACGCACGACCTCGCGGTGGTGGCCGAGACCTGCCAGCGCGTGGCCGTGATGTACGGCGGCCGCATACAGGAGATCTCCGAGGTGAAGCCGCTCTTCGACGAGCCGATGCACCCCTACACGATAGGCCTGCTGAAATCCCTGCCCGGCTTCAAGAACGAGCCCGGCAAACGCCTGCCCGTGATAGAGGGCATGGTGCCCGACATACTCAGCTTCCCGCAGGGCTGCAAGTTCAACAACCGCTGCCCCGAGGCCGGCCCCGAGTGCCGCGAGAGCGAGCCCGAACTGGTGGAAGTCTCCCCCGGCCGGCTGGTAAGGTGCCACAAATGCAAAAAGAGGGCCTGAACATGAGCGAGAACATACTGGAAGTAAAAGACCTCAAGGTGCATTTCCCCATACACGGCGGCCTCTTCCTCGGCAAGGTCGGCGAGGTCAAGGCCGTCGACGGGGTTTCCTTCTCCGTTAAGCCCGGCGAAACGCTGGGCATGGTGGGCGAGTCCGGCTGCGGCAAGACCACGGTGGGCAAAGCGCTGATAAACCTGGCGCCGGTCACGTCGGGCGAGGTGCTCTTCGCCGGCGCCGACGGCAAGGTGTCCAACATCGCGGGCCTGAACCACAAGGCCATGCGCCCTTTCCGCTCGCGCATGCAGATGGTCTTCCAGGACCCGTACTCGTCCCTTAACCCCCGCATGTCGGTTGAGGCCATAGTCAGCGAGCCGCTCGACATACACATGCCCGGCATGAGCGCCAAGGAGAAACGCGAGAAGGTGGCCTGGCTGCTCGAGAAGGTGGGCCTGCGCGCCGCCTACGCCGCCCGCTACCCGCACGAGTTCTCCGGCGGCCAGCGCCAGCGCGTCGGCCTGGCCCGCGCCCTCGCCACGAATCCCGCCTTCATCATAGCCGACGAGCCGGTCAGCGCGCTCGACGTCTCCATACAGGCGCAGATCATAAACCTGCTCGAGGACCTGCAGGCCGAGTTCGGCCTCTCCTACCTCTTCATCGCCCACGACCTGTCGGTCGTGGAGCATATCAGCGACCGCATAGCCGTGATGTACCTCGGCAACATGGTGGAGATAGGCTCCAGCCGCGACGTCAACAGGAACCCGCTTCACCCGTATACGAAGGCGCTGATGTCGGCCGCCCCGCTGCCGGACCCGCACAAGACCCGCGGCGAGCGCATCATACTCAAGGGCGACGTGCCGAGCCCGCTCGCGAAACCGTCGGGTTGCGGCTTCCGTACCCGCTGCCACATGGCCAAGCCCGAGTGCGCGCTGAAGGTGCCGGAGCTCGTCGAAAAGGCCCCCGGCCACTTCGCCGCGTGCCCTTACGTGTGACCCCCCTCCGCGGGGCGTTTTCACGTCGGACGGACGGCCCCAGCGGGCCGTCCGTTTTTTTCTTGATACAGGGGTCCTTAAAAGGTATATTATTCTTCAGATATGACCAAGAATAAAGCGCTCCATCTCGCCGTTTTATTTCTTTTCACGGCGGGCTCGGCCTTCGCGGCCAAGCCCGCCGCGGTTAAGAAGGCCCCCGCCCAGCCGGCGGCGGCCATAACCGGCTTCGCCGCCGCCGACATGCCCTACGACGTCGGCGGGGCCGCCCTGCTCCGCTGGCCGGTCGGCCACGCCGAGACGCCCGACACGGTGTACACCGTGTTCGCCTCCACCGTCGAGAACGGCGGCTGGGTAAAGGCCGACGAATTCAAGGCCGCCGGCAACAGCGGCAAGAGCGTGGACCTGCCCTTCTGGGCCTGGGACGGCTCCTCGAGCGAGCATGCCCTGAAGGTGGACCTCAACGCCGCCTTCGGCGAGCTGCCCGCCGGCACCGTCGTGCATTTCAAGGTGGAGTCCTCCGTCAACGGCGTCGTGACCGCCGCCTCCGAGCCGGTTTCCGCCGAGCCCAAGGGCAACTGGTTCCGCCTGGACCGCCTCAATAACGTCGTGCTCTTCGTGGTCCTGGTGGGCGTGTTCTTCTGGGCCGTCTCCCACGCCAAGCGCAAGGGCCTGTTCATACGCCGCATAGCCGGCCTCGACGCCATAGACGAGGCGATCGGCCGCGCCACCGAGATGGGCAAGCCGATCTACTACACCACCGGCAACCAGCCGATCAGCTACATCGGCACGATAGCCTCGACGTTCATCCTGGGCGAGGTCTCCAAGAAGGTGGCGCAGTACGACAGCATGATCCAGGTACCGCATTACGACCCCGTCGTGATGACGGTCTGCAAAGAGGTCGTGAAGCAGTCCTACCTGGAGGCCGGCCGCCCGGACTCCTACCGCGACGACTCCAACTTCTTCGTCAGCCAGGACCAGTTCTCCTTCGCCGCCTCGGTCGACGGCCTTATAGCCCGCGAGAAGCCGGCCGCCGTGTTCTTCATGGGCTACTTCTCCGCCGAGGCCCTGCTCCTGGCCGAGGTGGGCGCCGCCAACGGCGCCATACAGATAGCCGGCACCGACGCCGAGGGCCAGCTGCCCTTCTTCTTCACCGCCTGCGACTACACCCTCATCGGCGAGGAACTCTACGCCGCCGGCGCCTACCTGTCGAAGGAGCCGATGCTCCTGAGCGCCCTCAAGGTGCAGGACTTCGGCAAGCTCGTCGTCATGCTCGCGGTGCTTTTCGGCACCGTCATCGTGATGCTGGGCGCCAAGTTCCACTGGGACACCCTGGTGAACGTGGTAGTCAACGTCTTCAAGGCCTATTGATATGAAATTGATAAAAAAGACCATACCCCTCGCGATAGTGTTCACGGTCGGTGTGCTTACGCTGCTTTCCTATTATGTCCCGCACAAGGTGGCCGTGGACTTCGTGGAGACCGTCAGCAAGTGGGAGAACATAGTGATGGCCTTCGCCTTCATGCTGGGCCTCATCAGCCTGTTCCGCACCCACTACGGGAAGATAACCAGGCAGGTGCCCGGCTGGGGCTACAGCATCTTCGTGTTTATCGGCTTCCTCGCCATGGTGGTCCCCGCGATCGTCACAAAAGGCCGCACGATGGAGGCGGGCAGCATAACCGCCCTTGGCTGGTCCTACAGGCATATCTACAACGCTCTGGCCGGCACGATGTTCGCCGTGCTCGCGTTCTACATAGTGTCCACCGCCTACCGCTCGTTCAGGATAAAGTCGGCGCAGGCCTTCGTGCTGTTCGTCGCGGCCTTCATCCTGATACTCGGCAAGGTGCCGCTCGGCCAGCTGATCTGGGACAAGGTTCTCGGCTGGACCGGCTACACCGTCTCCCAGGTGATAGGCTGGATCATGGCCGTGCCCGCCGTGGCCGGCAAGCGCGGCATCATGATCGGCATCGCCATAGGCGCGGTGGTCACCTCGTTCAAGATCATCTTCGGCATCGAGAAGCAGTACCTCGGCAGGGACTAATATGAAAGAAACGCTCCAGAAATTCTTCAAGATAGACAGGCGCTGGATATTCCTGCTCCTCACGCTGGCCCTCTTCATCCCGGTGATGAAGCCGCTCGGCCTGCCGAACAAGAGCATAGCCCAGGAGACCGAGAGGGTATACAAGGCCATAGACGCCCTGCCCCCGGGCTCCTTCCTGATGCTGTCGCTCGATTATGACCCCTCGACCAAGCCCGAGCTGCACCCGATGGCCACCGCGCTGGTGCGCCACGCGTTCAAGAAGAACCTGCGCGTCGGCGTGGTCACCTACGTGTCCGGCTCCACCGGCCTGATAGAGGAGATCTTCAGCAAGGTCAGCAAGGAATACAATAAGGTCGACGGCGTCGACTACGTGGTGTTCCCCTACATGCCCAACGTCGTGGCGGCGCTGACCCAGATGGCCTCCAACATGTACGGCATCTACACCGTGGACCGCAACGGCAGGGACGTCTCCACGATGCCCGTGCTTAACGGCATAAAGAACTACAAGAACATGGCGATGGTGGTCTGCGTGACCGGCACCGGCATCATGGATTCCTGGGTCGCCCTCGTCGGCGACAAGTTCAACGTGCCGGTGGCGGGCGGCGTCACCGCCATCAGCCAGCCCGGCTACGGCCCCTACCTGCAGACCGGCCAGCTCAAGGGCCTGCTCGGCGGCATGAAGGGCGCGGCCGAGTACGAGGTGCTGCTGGGCCAGCCCGGCAAGGGCACTTCCGGCATAGACGCGCTGAACCTCGGCAACCTGCTGGTGCTGGTGCTGATACTGACCTCCAACATCATACTGCTGGTGGTCAAGTTCCTTTAAGGCTTTAGGAGACAGGAGAAAACTATGTCAGAACCTTGGATGATAGCGGGAGCCTGGCTGGCGACCGGCCTCACGATAGCGCTGTTCAGCTTCCTTTACAAGGACAATCCGTTCTTCAAGATAGCGGAGCACCTGTACCTCGGCGCCGGCATGGGCTGGCTGTTCCAGGTGTCGGTGTTCTCGGTCTGGGGCCCCAAGATCTGGACCCCGATCTCCAACGGCGACCTGATGGTGCTGGTCCCGTCGATCCTCGGCCTCTCGCTGATGACCCAGTTCATCCCGAAGATCTCGTGGATCTCGCGGTACGGCTTCACGTTCCTGATGGGCTACGGCGCGGGCCTCGCCATACCGGCCAGCCTCGCCACCGACTTCATGAACCAGATCATGGGCACGCTGCAGCCGCTGGCGGGCGTGAGCTCTATGACGCCGCTGGCCATCGTCAACTCGCTGATCGTGGCCGTGGGCCTGGTCTGCGTGCTGTTCTACTTCTTCTTCTCGGTGGAGCACCAGGGCCACTTCAAGAAGGTGTCGAACATCGGCGTCTACTTCCTGATGATCTACTTCGGCGCGTCGTTCGGCAATACCGTGATGGCCCGCTTCTCTCTGCTGTACGGGCGCTTCGACGACCTGTACACCTTCTCCGGCGGCAACTACTTCTACGCCACCCAGATAATACTGGCCGGCATGGTGGTATACTTCATAGTGCACGAGCTGCTGCGCAAGAAGGAAGCCTCCGAGGGCGAAGCCGCCCAGTAAGCCCCCTCCCGGGGCGCGAAAAAGGCGGGGCCGGATATTCCGGCCCCGCCTTCTTTACGGCTTTGCGAAGCTACTTCGTTACGGCTATCTTGGCCTTCTGCCTCAGCTCGGCCGCCAGTTCGGGCAGTTTCTGGGTCACGGCCTGGTTCAGCAGGGCGGTCTTTATGTCGTTCTGCACCTTCTCGTAGGAGGCGGGCTGGCCCTGCCTGATCTCGTCGGCCCGGAAGATGCTGAAGCCCGCTCCGGTCTGCATGGGCTTCGTGTACTGGCCGGCCTTCAGCGCGAAGACCTCCTTCTCTATCTCGGGCTGCAGCATGCCGCGCGAGATGTAGCCCAGCGCGCCGCCGTTCTTCTTGAGGCTGGCGTCGGCGGACTTCAGGGCGGAGAGCTTGGCGAAATCCGCACCCACGTTGGTGAGGAGGTCGTAGGCGTCGTCCGCCTCCGCCTTCGTGTTGACGTAGATCTGGCTCAGCTTCACGGCCTCGGAGGCGCCGAGGCGGTCCTTGTTCTTCTCGAAGAAGGCCTTCGCGTCCTCGTCGGTGACGGCGATCTTCTTCGCCGCCATTACCGCGGCGCGCATCAGCATCTGGCGGCGCAGCAGGCCGCGCAGCTCGTCGGGGCTCCAGCCCACCGACTTCAGGTTCCGCTCGAAAGCTGCCTTGTCCTGCGTGCCGGCCTCGAGGGCGGCGTAGCGGGCCGCGACTTCCTTCTCGTCGGCCTTGAGGCCCAGCCTCGCGGCCTCCTGCAGCACCAGCCGCTCGTCCACCAGGTCGGTCAGGCCCTGCGCGGCGTGCTGCCACCAGAGCTTCTTCGTCAGGTCCTCGGCCGTTATCTTCTCCCCGTTCACCGTCGCCAGCGTCCGGTCGGCCGCGGCCGCGGTCCCGGCCAGCAGCGCCAGCGCCGCGGCCGTCAGTATCGTTCTTTTCATGTTCCCCTCCGTCATTTCTTCACCAGCACCGTCTGCGTCGGATAGGCCATCTCGGCCCCGGCGGCGGCGAAAGATTCTATCAGGGCCAGCAGCACCTTTTCGTGCGCGGCCATGTAGGCGGCGTAATCCGGCTCGTTGAGGTAGTACACCGTCTCGAAATCCAGCGAGAAATCGCCGCAGTTGTACAGGTTGCAGCGGTCGAACTCCGACTTGGGCACCGACTTCACGGCTTCCTGTATCAGCGACGGGATGCGCCTGAGCAGTTCGGGCTTAGTCTCGTAGGTCACGCCGGTCTTGAACACCACGCGGCGTTTGGTGAGGTCCTTGTAGTTGCGTATGCGGGACCCCAGCAGGTTGGAGTTGGAGACCACCACCATCTCGCCGGAGATGCTGCGTATGCGGGTGGACTTGAGGCCGATGTGCTCTATCGTGCCGCTGACAGCGTCGGAGACTATGAAGTCGCCGATGTTGAAGGGCTTGTCGAGCAGTATCACGAAGAAGTTGAACAGGTCGCCGAGGATCGCCTGGGCGGCCAGGGCCACCGCGACGCCGCCGATGCCGAGGCCGGTGAGCACCGCCGAGATGTTGACCCCGAGGTTGTCGAGGATGAACAGCACCGCGGCCACCCAGACCAGCGCGCGCATGATGATCTGCGTGCTGTTCACCACCGAGGCCCTGGCCGCGCCGGAAAGCTGGCGCTGCGCGGCTATCTTGTTGATCCAGTAGGAGAGCAGGTCCTGCACTATGGTGATGCCGCGGTAGGTGAAGACCAGGAGCAGCAGCACCTTGAGCGCGGTGTCGAAGACCGGCGCGCGCTGCAGGTAGCGGGTGGCCACGTAGAGGGCCACCAGCTGGTACTCGAACCAGCGCAGCTTCTCTATCAGCGAGATCACCAGGTCGTCGAGGTCGGTCTCGGTCTTCTCGGCCAGCGCCTTCAGGCGGGCTATGCCGATGTTCTTTATGATGTAGAGCAGGGCCAGCGCCGCGCCGAAGGCTATCAGCGCCACCAGGTAGGCGTAAGGCGTGTTGCCCAGCACCACGGAAGTGTCGAACCAGTTGCGTATAGAGGCTATGTCCATATATTGATTATAAAAAATTCCCCCCGCCGATTGGAAATGAAGAAGCCGGCCCGGGGGCCGGCTTCCTTCATGCGGGACGGAGCCTTACTTGTAGTGGCGCCTGAGCTCCTTGCGGTCCACGTGGGCCAGCTCGAAGTCCTGCGTCATGATCAGCGCCTTCTTGGGGCAGGTCTCGGCGCACTGCCAGCAGTACACGCAGCGGTCGAGCTTCATGATGCAGTCGAACTTCTTCTTCACCGGGGCCGCGGGCTGCCCCTCGACGGGGGCCGGCGCCGGCGGCTGCTCGGCGGAGAGCTTTATCTCTATCGCCTTCGCCGGGCACACGCGCACGCACATCTGGCAGCCGATGCACTTCGACGAGTCGAAGTCTATGCGGCCGCGGAAGTTGGGCATCACCTTCGCCTTCTCGAAAGGGTAGCCGCAGGTGGCCGGCTTCTTGAAAAGGTGCATTATCGCTTCTTTGAATATCCTAGCGGGGTGTTTCATGTTTTATCCAAGCCTGTACTTGAGGTATATGTCCAGCGCCACCTGCGCCATGGCCGCCGGGGCCAGGTACTTCCAGCAGAAGTTGATCATCTGCTCTATGCGTATGCGGGCCATCAGCGACTTCAGCAGCGCCAGCAGGAAGGTTATGGCGATCGTCTTCGCCAGGAACACGGCCGCCGCGGCCGCGCCGGTGAAGCCGTTCTGGCCGCCGAGGAACACCGCGTTCAGGAGCGCCGCGCCCACGACCAGCTCCATGTCGACCGCGAGGTTGAAGAACCCCAGCAGCCTGCCGGAGTACTCGGTGAACTGGCCGCCGACTATCTCGTTCTTGGCGTGCGGGATGTCGAAGGGCAGGCGCTCGAGCTTGCCCTGCAGCGCTATCAGCGCGGCGAAGAAGCCTATGGCCTGGGCCGGCATCAGCGCCGGGTGCGCGGAGAAGAACTCCGCTATGCCCGACAGCCTCCAGGTGCCGGCCAGTATGGCCGGGCCTATCAGCGCCAGCATCAGCGGCACCTCGTAGGCGAACAGCTGCGTCAGCACGCGCATCGCGCCCACGGTGGAGTAGGGGCTCGTCGAGCTCCAGCCGGCGAGGAAGAACGTCACCGTCGGGATGGTCAGCAGGTAGATCACCGCCACCATGTCGCCCTGGAAAGGGAACAGCGCGGCGCCGGTCACCGGTATGCACAGGAGCGCGGTCATCACGGCGGCCATCGCGAAGAACGGCAGCACGCGGAACATCCCGCTCTCGGCGGCGTCCGGCACTATCACTTCCTTCGCCAGCAGCTTCACGAAGTCCGCGTAGGGCTGCACCCACGGCGGGCCGACGCGGTTCTGCATCACGGCGCACAGCTTGCGGTCCAGCCACTGCAGCCACAGCCCGTAGACCGCCAGGAACAGGAAGCCCGGGAAGATTATCAGGTAGAACAGAGGAAGCGTTATTTCCATTTTAGATTTCCTTGCTCACAGCCGGCTGAAGTCCACGCCCCGGCGCTTGTAGTGCTCTATGCCCATCTTGCGCAGCTCTTCCCAGCCGTACACCGTGGTCTTGCCCTTCTTGGGGTCCCAGACGGCGGCGCGGTCGGTGCAGGACATGCACGGGTCTATGGCCGCTATCACCAGCGGCGCGTCGGCCAGCCACCCGCCCTCCATCATATAGGCCACGCTCTGCAGGTTGGCCATCGTGGGGGCGCGCACCTTCACGCGGTCGGGCTTGTCGGTGCCGTTGGCCTTCAGGTAGTGGATGTCCTCGCCGCGGGGCGCCTCGTAGTGGTTCACGGCCTCGCCGGCCGGCAGGCGCATGGGCACCTTCACCGCTATCGGGCCCTCGGGCAGGCCGTTGAGGATCTGCTTGATCATCTTGTAGGACTCGACGAGCTCCAGCACGCGCACGACCAGGCGGCCGAACACGTCGCAGGTGTCGTGCGTGATCACCTTGAAGTCCAGTTCGTTGTAGATCAGGTACGGCTCGTCCTTGCGCACGTCGCGCGCCACGCCGGAGGCGCGGGCCGTGGGGCCCACCGCGCCGCGCTGTATCGCCACGTCGTAGGGCAGCTTGCCCACGTTCTGCGTGCGGGCCAGTATGGTGGATTCCTCGGTGCCGATCTTCACGTAGTACTTCGTGCGCTCCTCGAGGTAGGCGATGCGCTTCAGGACCTCGGCCTTCTGCTCGGCCGAGATGTCGCGGCGCACGCCGCCTATGGTGTTGATGGAGTAGTGCACGCGGTTGCCGGAGAGCATCTCCAGGCAGTCGAGCACCTGCTCGCGGTCGCGCCAGGTGTACATGAACAGCGTCTCGAAGCCCATTTCGTAGGCGGCGACGCCGAGCCACAGCAGGTGGCTGTGCACGCGCTCGAGTTCCCCGAACAGCGCGCGTATCGCGAGCGCGCGCTTGGGGGTCTCGGCCTTGGCTATCTCCTCGACGTTGGTGATGTAGCAGGTCGTGTGGGAGTGGGAGCAGATGCCGCAGACGCGCTCTATCAGGTAGAGGTTCTGTATGTAGGTGCGCTCCTCGGCGGCCTTCTCCATGCCGCGGTGGTTGTAGCCGAGGTTCACGGTGGCGCCGGAGATCTGCTCGCCCTCCAGGACGAGCATGAAGTTCTCGGGCTCTTTGAGCGCGGGATGCTGGGGGCCCAGCGGGATGGTTATCTTTGACATTATTTGGCCTCCACTTCGTCCGCCGGCGGGACGAACTTCCAGTCCTTGCGGAGCGGGTACTGGTCCTTCGGGAAATCGTCGTCGAGCGGGTACCGGCGCCCGGGCGGCAGGCCCTGCACCTTTATCCCGAACATGTCCTCGAGCTCGCGCTCGTAGGACAGCGCGCCGGGGAATATGGAGAGCACGCTGGGCAGCGAGGGGTTGGCGCGCGGGGTGCGCGCCTTCACGGTCACTATCATGTGCGTGTCGGTCATGTGGTAGGCGGCGCCGAGGTTCTCCCCCTCGTCGAAGCCGGTCACGGTGGCGAGGTGGTCGAAGCCCTGGCCGCGCATCCAGTCCAGCACGGCGGGCAGCTTGTCCGCCGCGCAGTCCAGCCACACGCGGTTCTTCCTCTGCACGGCGGCGTTGCTCACGACGCCGGGGAACTGCGCCTCGAGGGCGCCCTTTATCTTCTCTTCTTTCTCGAATTCGCTCATGTCGGGCTCCTTACTTCTTCCCTTCGACGCTCTGTATCAGCTTCACGACGCCGTCGATGATGGCCTCGGGGCGCACCGGGCAGCCGGGCACGTAGACCGACACCGGCAGGGTCTTGTCGACGCCGGGGATCACGCCGTAGCAGCCGTTGAACACGCCGCCGGAGCAGGCGCAGGCGCCCACGGCCATCACGAACTTGGGCTCGGGCATCTGCTCGTAAATGGTCCTCAGGCGCTTGGCCTGCTGGCGCGTCACCGGGCCGCTGACCACCAGGATGTCGGCGTGGCGGGGCGTGGCCTTCAGCACCATGCCGAAGCGCTCTATGTCGTACTTCGGGGTCAGCGCGTCCACGATCTCGATGTCGCAGCCGTTGCAGGCGCCGGAGTTGAAGTGCAGTATCCAGGGCGATTTCAGCAGGGCCCAGGTTATCAGTTTGTCTTTTATTTTCATAGCAGGCCTATCCGACGAAGAGTATCGCGAGTATCACCGCGACCGCGGCTATGTAGCCGGCCGCCAGCTCTATGCCGGCGGAGATCGGGTTGAAGCTCCAGGTCGCGAGCATCAGGCCCGCGACGTGCAGCAGCGTGAAGAAGATAGCGAAAGGGAAGAAGCCCTGGTAGTCGGGTATCGCCTTCGCGTTGTCCTCGGGCACCTCCTCGCCGCAGCCGTAGGGCTGGTGCTTGGCGGAGCCGGGTACGCGGGCGGGTTTGGCCGCCAGCGGGGACAGCAGCGCCGCCAGGCCCATCACGAAGAGCAGCGAGACGGCGAACGCGACCGGAGGGAAGAGCAGTATTTCCATGGCCTTATCCTTTCATCCCGTTCAGCTGCCAGACGTCGGCGGAGCCGTTGACGCGGAAGTTCTTCACGAGCAGCGCGAGGCCGGTGGCCACCACGACCACCTCTATCACGATCATCGTGATCAGTATGGCCTGCGCGAAGACGATGTTGTTGGAGTAGGCGCCGGCGGAGATCACGCAGAGCATCGCGCCCTTCGAGACTATCTCCAGCCCGACGAGCTGGCGCACCAGGCTGCGGGAAGCCAGCATGCAGTACAGCCCGGTGAAGATCAGCAGGGCTATAAGGTACCAGTCTATGGCGAATTGGTTCATTTCTGGGTCCTCCCGGGCAGCACGGACTTAATGACGAACACGCCGGCCGCCAGCATAAGCACCTGGCCGAGCAGGTCGGGGCGGCGCAGGTCCCACAGCGCGAGGCCTATCTGCCCCCCGCCGGTGCCGGGCCTGATCCACGACGAGAGCTCGGCGAAGAAGGGCGGCAGCGCGAACCAGGAGGCTATCGCGAAGATGGCGAGCACCAGCGGCAGCGCGTGGAAGCGCGCCCTGTTCTCCGGCTTGGCGCTCTCCTCGCGGCGTATCAGGCTGACCGCGCCGATGAACAGCACGGTGATGAGCCCGGCGCAGACCGACAGCTCGAACACGGCGGCCCAGGGCGCGCCGTAGCTGAAGAAGGCCAGCGAGACCGCGACGCTGACCAGGGCCAGCATCACGGCGGACAGCAGCAGCCCGCGGGCCATCACTGCCCAGACGGCCAGCGCCACGGTGGCGCACAGCAGAAGGGTGTGGTAATAGTTCATAGTATTATCCTCCCGGCCATCATCTTAAGGTAGGAGAAGACGTACGGGAACAGCAGGCCCAGCGCCACTATCGCGGCGCTCATCAGCACGGCCGGGGCCAGGAGCGGCGCGGACACCTCGGTGGCGGCCGCGGCGGCGTCGGACTTCTTGCCGAAGAAGACCTTGCGCTGCATCATCACGAAGTACGCGAGCGTCACGGTGCTGAACAGCAGCGCTATGACGGCGTAGCCCTTGAGGCCGGCTTCCCACAGCGCGAGGATGATCAGCAGTTTGCTCCAGAAGCCCGACAGCGGCGGTACGCCGGCGGTGGAGAACAGCGCTATCACCGAGGTCCACGAGGTCCACGGCATCGCGTGCTCCATGCCGCCGAGCTTGTCCATGTCGGTGGTGCCTGTCGCCTTCTCGACGCTGGCGCTGTTGAGGAACAGCACGGTCTTGAAGGTGGCGTGGTTGATGAGGTGGAACACCGCGCCTATCAGAGCGAGCGGCGTGCCGAGGCCGGCCGCCAGGATTATGTAGCCTATCTGGCTGATGCTCGAGAAGGCGAGCATGCGTTTCAGGTCGGTCTGCCGCAGCGCGGCCAGCGCGCCGACGGCTATCGACACCAGGCCGAGCAGCATCAGCAGCGCGGACAGGCCCTGCGCGCGCCCGTCGAAGAAGCGCAGCAGCGAGGCCATCCTGACCACGGCGTAGACGCCGGAGATCTTGGTGACTATGCCGGCGAGGTGAGCCGAGACCGGGGCGTAGGCGCCCTGGTAGGCGTCAGGGGTCCACATGTGGAACGGGGCCACGCCGGACTTTATAAGGAAGCCGAGCATCATCAGCGCCGCGCCGAACACCACGGGGCCGGCCGGCACGTCGGAGGACATGAAGATGTGCAGGTTGTCGTAGGAGAGGCTGCCCAGCGTCATCATCAGCACGGCTATGCCGCCGAGTATCAGCGCGGAGGCCGGGAACGACAGCAGGAAGTACTTCAGCGCGCCCTCGAGGCCCTTGGGCGAGTCGTCCGTGCTGATCAGCGCGAACGAGGTCACCGCCAGCACCTCGATGTAGATGTACAGCGTGAAGAAGTCGGCCGCCGTGACGACGCCGGTCATCGCGGCCACCGACACCAGGATCAGCGAGTAGTAGGCGCGCCTGTTGGGCATCCCGGCGGGCACGAACCATGCCGAGAAGAACGTGACGCAGAAGGCGACGAGGTAGATCGCGGTCACCAGCAGCAGCGACAGGCCGTCGCCGGGGATCTCCTCGAAGCCGCCGGCTATCACCGACGGGCGCAGCGCCAGCCACAGCAGGTTCACCAGGCCGGCGAGCAGCGTGACGTTGGCCAGTATGTCGGCCAGCTTCTCGCGGCCCCTGGCCGCGAAAGGTATCACCAGCGCGCTGAAGAGCGGGATCAGCAGATAAGCGAGAAGTCCCTTGTCCATTATTTAAGTCCTCCGTTGCCGCCGACCAGGAGCAGCAGGTAGGCCAGCGTGCCGGCCAGCGTCAGCGCCATGTAGAGCGGGTAAGAGCCGTTGTGGAAGCGCTTTACCGCGCCGCCGAGGGCGTTGGCCGCCGAGCTGGGGGCGGTGTCCAGGACCCAGTCGAAGAAGCGGTCGGCCTTGAACAGCAGGTTCGCGGCCCACGGGACCAGTTTCCCCATCACCTGCTCGTACAGGTCGAAGGCGCGGCGCTCGGCCGCGTCGTATATCCACTTGAGGCCGGGCGTGCCGCGCAGCGCGTCCGAGACGCGGGCGGCGCCTTCGCCGCGCAGGTTCAGCATATGCCACGAGATGGCGGAAAGCACCACGATGACCGAGACCCAGAACAGGCCGTTGGCGTGGAAACCGGCCAGCTCGCCGGCGGGCAGGCCGAGGGCGGCCAGCGCCGGGGAGATGAAGTACTGCACCGGCAGGCTGGCGCCGAAGCCGAACAGCACGCAGACGGCGGCCAGGACCAGCATAGGCAGCAGCATGCCGAACGGCGCCTCTTTGACGCCGCCGAGGTTCCCGGGGCGGGCGCCGAAGAAGACCGAGTGGCCGAGCTTCAGCATCGAGGAAAGGGTGAGGAAGGAACCGACCTCGGCCGCTATGAAGAACAGCGTCCAGCCGGTGTCCAGCGTGCCCCTGAAGATCAGTTCCTTGGAGAAGAAGCCGTTGAGCGGGGCTATGCCGGAGATGGCGACAGCGGCCACGAGGAAGCACAGGCCGGTCACGGGCATGGCGCGGAACAGGCCGCCGAGCTTCGAGAGATCGTTGGTGCCGGCCTGCCGCTCCACCGCGCCCGCCGTCATGAACAGGCAGGACT
>ERZ1645187.543-NODE-543-length-37457-cov-36.826132_pt1 | contig 37457 bp, 33 predicted proteins | sample MGYA00575352_ERZ1645187 | MGnify/ENA primary metagenome ERZ1645187 (study PRJEB40837, sample SAMN11349314) | freshwater sediment metagenome | isolation source: river sediment | host: Sediment | place: India: Wazaribad , New Delhi | collected 2017-02-21 ... | reverse complement strand
GTGGACGCCGCCAACGGCTCCATCGAGGTGGGCGGGATCTGCCTCTCGACCCGGCTGCAGCGCACCCGGGCCGCGACCGAGTCCATGTACCTGCTGGCCCGGCACGCCTTCGAGGACCTGGGCTACCGCCGCTACGAGTGGAAGTGCGACAGCCTCAACGCGCCGTCGCGGCGGGCCGCGGTGCGGCTCGGGTTCACCGAGGAGGGGACCTTCCGCAACGCCCTGGTCTACAAGGGGCGCAACCGGGACACCACCTGGTTCTCGATCACCCAGCAGGAGTGGCCGTCGGTCGGCGCGGCGCTGGCCGCGTGGCTGGCCGAGAGCAACTTCGACGAGCAGGGGCGTCAGCGCACCCCGCTGGCACAGATTCGCCTGTCGCAGGCGGGCTCGCGCCAAGTTACGTGATCTCACCGATGTGCCACCGGCCGGAGCCGGACATCCTGGCGTGACGGGCCGATCGCCGGCCCAGAACCTAGGGGGACTTCCATGAACCGCATCCGCACCCACGTCCTGCTCATGGTCTTCGCCGCGGCCCTCGCGCCGCAGCGGCTGAAGTGACCTAGCGGCCCGCATGCGTCGTACGGACGGAGCCGGCGGAGGCTCCGTCCGTACGACGCATCGGGGCGGGTCCGCCGGCGCGCGTCGCTCAGCGGCCGGCTCCAGCGAGCTCGCCGCGCTCCCACAGCTCCCGCGCGGCCCGGTCCAGCCGCCTGACCGCCCCGAGCCGGCTGCCCCGGCGCAGCTGGGCAGCGTTCGCCAGGCCGTAGTCGCGGCCCCGCCGGTTGTTCTCCTCGTCCACGGCCGTGTCGACCGGGTCGGCCGAGCCGCGCTCCTGCGCCTCGGCCAACGCGACCGCGAGGTCCTGACCGTGGCGGGCCGCCAGGTAGGCCTGCCAGGTGAAGTGCCGCAGCGCGTTGCTGCGCCGCCACCGGGTCGGGCCGCCCCGGCTGGCGGCCACGAAGGCCAGCAGCGAGGCCAGCACCACGTCGGCCGCCGCCCCGCGCCCGGCACCGGCCGCGCGCGCCGCGCGCCACAGCCGCGGCACCCCCGACCAGGCCAGGCGTACGGCGTTGCGGAGCTGGGGCAGGCTGGCCATGGCGGGAGTCTGGCACGGTGCCCCCGCGGCTCCGGCCCGTGACCTGAGTCACCAGCATCTGGGACCGCCGTACCAGCATCTGGGACGCGTGGCACACTGGCTTGACGCCGGGCGACCCCGGCGGCGACCGTAGGCGCATGCGCACGGACCTTCTTGTACGCACGCGACGCGTGAGCTGAGGACGAGTAGTCCACCAGCACCACGCGTCACCCCTCGTCGCCGTCACCGGCCGAGGGGTTTTTTGTTGGGCCCACGAGCCGGGGTCGTCGAAGGCGGTCACGGCCAGTCACGCAGTGAGGATGAGCAGATGAGCGAGCAGGGCGGTGCGATCACCGGCGCCCAGAGCCTGGTGCGATCCCTGGAGCACGCGGGGGTAGAGCACATCTTCGGGATCCCGGGCGGCGCGATCCTCCCGGCGTACGACCCGCTCATGGACTCCACCCAGATCCGGCACATCCTGGTGCGCCACGAGCAGGGCGCCGGCCACGCCGCCCAGGGGTACGCCGCCGCGACCGGCCGGGTCGGGGTGTGCATGGCCACCTCCGGGCCGGGCGCGACCAACCTGGTCACCCCGCTGGCCGACGCGCACATGGACTCGGTGCCGCTGGTGGCGGTCACCGGCCAGGTCGGCGCCTCGATGATCGGCACCGACGCCTTCCAGGAGGCCGACATCCGCGGCATCACGATGCCGATCACCAAGCACAACTTCCTGGTCACCGACCCCGCCGACATCCCGCGCACGGTGGCCGAGGCGTTCCACATCGCCGCCACCGGCCGCCCCGGCCCGGTGCTGGTCGACGTGGCCAAGTCCGCCCTGCAGGCGATGACCCAGTTCGCCTGGCCGACCGAGCTGCAGCTGCCCGGCTACCGGCCCGTCACCCGCCCGCACAGCAAGCAGATCCGCGAGGCCGCCCGGCTCATGCTGGAGTCCTCCCGCCCCGTGCTGTACGTCGGCGGCGGGGTGATCCGCGCCCGCGCCGCGCGCGAGCTGCGCGCCCTGGCCGAGTTCACCGGCATCCCGGTGGTCACCACGCTGATGGCCCGTGGCGCCTTCCCCGACAGCCACCCGCAGCACCTGGGCATGCCGGGCATGCACGGCACGGTGGCCGCGGTGGCCGGGCTGCAGCGCTCCGATCTGATCATCAGCCTGGGCGCCCGCTTCGACGACCGGGTCACCGGCAACCTCGACTCGTTCGCCCCGAACGCGCTGGTCATCCACGCCGACATCGACCCGGCCGAGATCGGCAAGAACCGGCTCGTTGACGTCCCGATCGTCGGCGACGCGCGCGAGGTGATCGCCGACCTGCTGGTCGCGCTGCAGGCCGAGGCCGAGCAGGGCCGCACCGGCGACTACGAGCAGTGGGTCGACTTCTGCGCCGGGGTCAAGAAGCGCTACCCGCTGGGCTACGAGAAGCCGCACGACGGCAGCCTGTCCCCGCAGTACGTGATCGAGCGGCTCGGCGCGATCGCCGGGCCCGACACCGTCTACACCTCCGGGGTCGGCCAGCACCAGATGTGGGCGGCGCACTTCGTCGGCTACGAGCACCCGAACACCTGGATCAACTCCGGCGGCCTGGGCACGATGGGCTTCTCGGTGCCCGCGGCGATGGGCGCCAAGGTGGGCCGCCCGGACGCGACCGTGTGGTCCATCGACGGTGACGGCTGCTTCCAGATGACCAACCAGGAGCTGGCCACCTGCGCGATCGAGGACATCCCGATCAAGGTCGCGATCATCAACAACGAGTCGCTCGGCATGGTCCGGCAGTGGCAGACGCTCTTCTACAACGAGCGCTACTCCAACACCGACCTGCACAGCAAGCGGATCCCGGACTTCCCCAAGCTCGCCGAGGCCTACGGCTGCGTCGGCCTCTCGTGCGAGTCCGAGGCCGAGGTGGACTCGGTCATCGAGAAGGCGATGAGCATCGACGACCAGCCCGTCGTGGTCGACTTCCGGGTGCACCGCGACGCCATGGTCTGGCCGATGGTCGCGGCCGGCACCAGCAACGACGACATCAAGTACGCGCGCGACCTGGCGCCCGAGTTCGACGAGGTCGACCTGTGATGAGCAAGCACACCCTGTCCGTCCTGGTGGAGAACAAGCCGGGCGTCCTGGCCCGCGTGGCCGGGCTGTTCAGCCGGCGCGGGTTCAACATCGACAGCCTCGCCGTCGGCCCCACCGAGCACCCCGAGATCTCCCGGATGACCATCGTGGTCGACGTCGAGGGGCTCCCCCTGGAGCAGGTCACCAAGCAGCTGAACAAGCTGGTCGAGGTGATCAAGATCGTCGAGCTGGACGCAGGCGCGACGGTGGCCCGCGAGCTCCTCCTGGTCAAGGTCAAGGCCGACCCCGAGACCCGCGGCCAGGTGCTGGACGCCGTCCAGCTGTTCAAGGCCAAGGTGGTCGACGTGGCCCCCGACGCGGTGACCATCGAGGTCACCGGCAACGCCGACAAGCTCAGCGACTTCCTCAAGGTGCTGGAGCCGTTCGGCATCCGCGAGCTGGTGCAGTCCGGCATGGTCGCGATCGGTCGCGGCTCGCGCTCGATCACCGAGCGCCCGAACCGGCCGGTCCCGGTGCCGGTGCCCACGCCCGGCCCGACGCCCACCGCGGTCGCCGGCTGAGCCGACGTACGCTCCCAATCCCCGCACATTCGCAGCACACCCGCAGCACACTCACAATAAGGAGAGCCCACGTGGCTGAGATGTTCTACGACGACGACGCCGACCTGTCCCTGATCCAGGGCAAGAACGTCGCGGTGATCGGTTACGGCAGCCAGGGCCACGCCCACGCGCTGAACCTGCGCGACTCCGGTGTCGACGTCCGGGTCGGCCTGCCCGAGGGCTCCAAGAGCCGCCCGAAGGCGGAGGAGGAGGGCCTGCGCGTCCTTACCCCCGCCGAGGCGGTGGAGGAGGCCGACGTGATCGTGGTCCTGGCCCCCGACCAGGTGCAGCGCCACCTGTACAGGGAGTCGATCGAGCCGCACATCGCCGCCGGCGACACCCTGGTCTTCGGTCACGGCTTCAACATCCGCTTCGGCTACATCGCCCCGCCCGAGGGCGTGGACGTGATCCTGGTGGCGCCCAAGGCGCCGGGTCACACCGTGCGCCGTGAGTACGTCGCCGGGCGCGGCATCCCCGACATCATCGCGGTCGAGCAGGACGCGTCCGGCACCGCCTGGGAGCTGGCCAAGTCCTACGCGAAGGCCATCGGCGGCACCCGCGCCGGCGTCATCAAGACCACCTTCACCGAGGAGACCGAGACCGACCTGTTCGGCGAGCAGGCCGTGCTGTGCGGCGGCGTCTCGCACCTGGTGCAGGCCGGCTTCGAGACCCTGACCGAGGCCGGGTACCAGCCCGAGATCGCCTACTTCGAGGTGCTGCACGAGCTCAAGCTGATCGTGGACCTGATGTGGGAGGGCGGCATCGCCAAGCAGCGCTGGTCCGTCTCCGACACCGCCGAGTACGGCGACTACGTCTCCGGCCCGCGCGTGATCACCCCGGAGGTGAAGCAGAGCATGCAGGCGATCCTGGCCGAGATCCAGGACGGCTCGTTCGCCAAGCGCTTCATCGACGACCAGGACCAGGGCGGAGCGGAGTTCAAGCGGCTGCGCGAGTCCGAGGCCCAGCACCCGATCGAGGCCACCGGCCGCGAGCTGCGGGCGCACTTCTCCTGGAAGCAGCAGGACGCCGACTACACCGAGGGCAGCGCCGCGCGCTGACCCGGCCACCAGTCGACAGCGAGGCGCCCGGGACGGCCAACCGTCCCGGGCGCCTCGCTGTCGTACCGCGGGCTACTTCACCTCGGCGCGCATCAGCAGGCGCAGGCCGACGAGCAGCGGCAGCACCAGCCACAGCAGCCCCGACGTGGCGATCTGGGCCCACTGCTCGCCGGTCGGCACGCCCTCGAAGAGCACCGTGTAGGAGTAGTAGAAGTCGATCCACGGCTGGGCGTCGGCGAACCACGGCTTCAGCGTGCCCAGGATGAACAGCACGTTGGGCAGCACGAACGCGAACACGAAGTACCCCACGATCGCCCCCGCGGAGCTGCGCAGCACCACGCCCAGGGTGAAGCCCATCAGCATGCCCAGCACGCTGCCCAGCACGATGGTGGCGAAGTTGGCCGCGTCGACGTCCCAGGTCGGGTCGAGCCCGGAGATCGCGGTCCCGACCAGGTGCCCGATCGCGCCGATGCCCAGGGCCAGCACCATCGAGACCACCCCGACGGCCACGGCCACCGTCACCTTGGCCGCCAGCACCCGGCCGCGGCGCGGCACCAGGGTGAACGTCGTCAGCCCGCTGCGCTGGGTCCACTCGCTGGTGACCGAGAGGATGGCCACCATCGGCAGGATGATCGCCATCGGCATCCCCACCGCGGCGGAGAACGTCGCGAAGGTCTGCTCGGCGTCCGGCGCGAACACGATCACCGCGGTGGTGGCCAGGGCGGCGAAGATGCCGATGCTGGCCATCAGCCAGAACCCCGAGCGGGTGTTGAACATCTTGGTCAGCTCCACCCACAGCAGCCGGGTCGGCGGGATGGGGGAGTGCGCGCGGGGTTGCCTGGCTGGCTCGGCGAGCCGGCTCCGGTTCGCGGCCGGGGTGTGAGTCAGGGTGCTCATGCTGCTGCTCCTTCGGTGGACTGGGTCGACTCGGCGGGGGCGGCCGGGTGGCCCGCCTGGTGCTCGTGATCGGCGGCGTCGCGCTGCGACTGCGCGGTGAGCTCGAGGAACATCTCCTCCAGCCCGGCGCTGTCGGCCGAGCGCAGCTCGGTGAGGGCGACGTGCGCCGAGAGCGCCAGGGCGCCCACCTCCTCGGGGCTGCCGTCGGTGTGTACCGACCCGTCGCCGTGCAGGCTGGCCGTGAGCCCAGCGGCGTGCAGCGCGGCCACCAGCCGGTCCCGGGTGTGCTCGCCGGTGCGGACCAGGGTGCCGGCGGCCTCCAGCAGCTCGGCCTTGCTGCCCTGGGCCACGATCCGGCCGTTGCCGATCACCACCAGGTCGTCGGCGACAACCTCGATCTCGTGCAGCAGGTGCGAGGAGAGCAGGACGGTGCCGCCGGCGTCCGCGAAGTCGCGCAGCAGGTCGCGCATCCAGCGGATCCCGGCCGGGTCCAGGCCGTTGGCGGGCTCGTCGAGGATGAGCACCCGCGGGTCGCCGATCAGCGCGGTGGCGATGCCGAGGCGCTGGCGCATGCCCAGCGAGTAGTGGCGCACGCGGCGTTCGGCCTCGGCCTCGGTCAGGCCGACCGTGGCGAGCATCTGCGCCACCCGGGCCCGGGGCAGGCCCATGGTGCGCTGGGCGATGGCCAGGGTCTCGCGGCCGGTGCGGCCGGCGTGCTGGGCCGAGGCGTCCAGCAGCACCCCGACCTCCCGCCCGGGGTTGGGCAGGTCGGCGAACAGGTGGCCGTCGATCCGGGCGCTGCCGCTGGTGGGCCGGGTCAGCCCGGTCATCACCCGCATGGAGGTCGACTTGCCGGCGCCGTTGGGGCCCAGGAAGCCGGTCACCCGCCCGGGGGCCGCGGTGAAGCTGACGTCGTCGACGGCGAGCTGAGCGCCGTAGGCCTTGGTGAGCCCTTCGATAGTGATCATGGCCCTCAGCCTCGCGACCCTCGGGGTCCCCGCCCATCGGTGATGAGCCCCGGTCACCCCCGAGCCGACCCCGAGACGCCTCGGGGTTTGGAGGAGTGAGGGATCACAGCGCCCCAGGTTAGGGCTGCCTAAGTTCTGGGGTTATGATGCCGCAGTGTTCGCGAACTTCCTGATCGGCTTGCGCGAGGGCCTCGAGGCCGCGCTGCTGGTCAGCATTTTGGTCGCGTACCTGGTCAAGTCCGACCGGCAGTCGGACCTGAAGTGGATCTGGCTCGGGGTGGCCACCGCGATCGGACTGAGCGTGACGTTCACCCTGGCGCTGGGCTTCCAGTCGCGACAGCTGGACTTCAAGTCCCAGGAGCTCTTCGGCGGCGTGATGTCGATCATCGCCGCCGGCTTCGTGACGTGGATGGTCTTCTGGATGGCCGGCGCGGCCAAGTCGCTGGGGCCGGAGCTGCGGGGCCGCCTGGACCAGGCCCAGTCGCCATACGCCCTGGCCCTGATCGCGTTGCTGGCCGTGGGCCGGGAGGGGCTGGAAACGGCCGGCATCCTGTGGACCAACACCCGCAACGCCACCGGCAAGGATATGCCCGAGGGCTTCGAGACCACCTCCGGGCCGCTGATCGCGGCGCTGCTCGGCATCCTGACCGCGGTGGCCCTGGGCTACTTCATCTACCGCGGCGCCATCACCATCAACCTCACCAAGTTCTTCAAGTGGACCGGCGTCCTGCTGATCCTGGTCGCCGCCGGGGTGCTCTCCTACGGGGTGCACGACCTGCAGGAGGCCGGCGTCCTGCCCGGCGTCGGGCGCACCCTGTACGACATCTCCGGGGTCATCGACCCCGCCTCCTGGTACGGCTCGCTGCTGGCCGGGATGTTCAACTTCACCGCCTCGCCCACCTACCTGGAGGCGCTCGCCTGGGTGCTGTACGTCGTCCCGGTGATGTACCTGTTCCTGCGCAAGCTGCGCGCCGGCAAGCCGAGCAAGCCCGCCGCTCAGGAGAGCCCCAGCCCCACGCCGGTGTGAGCCGGCGAACGTCCCCCACTGAACCCATCACCCCTGCACGTGAAGGAGAACAAGCCTGTGAAGCGCACGACCTCTCTCTGCCTGCTGCTGTCCCTGCCGGTGCTGGCGGCCTGCGGCACCGAGAGCACCAAGCAGCCCACGGGCGGCGACGAGGCCGCGGCCCGCACCGTCGCGGTGGACTCAGGCGACGACGCGTGCGACGTCTCGACCGCCGAGGCGCCCGCGGGCACCCTGACCTTCAACGTGAAGAACTCCGGCAGCGACGTCACCGAGTTCTACCTGCTGGCCGAGGACGGCCTGCAGATCATCGCCGAGATCGAGAACATCGGTCCGCAGAGCACCAAGACCCTTACCGTCTCGGCGCCCGAGGGCAGCTACCTGACCGCCTGCAAGCCCGGGATGACCGGTGACGGCATCCGGGCCGACTTCACCGTGACGGAGTCCGACGAGGAGGTCGTGGTCAGCGCCGACGACCAGGAGCTGATCGAGACCGCCCAGGCCAACTACGCGGCGTACGTCGAGGACCAGTCCGCCCAGCTGCTGGAGCAGACGACCGAGTTCGTCCGGCTCTACCTGGCCGGCGACGACGACGCGGCCCGGGCCCTCTACCCGGTCGCCCGCACGCACTGGGAGCGGATCGAGACCGTGGCGGAGTCGTTCGGCGACCTCGACCCGAAGATGGACGCCCGCGAGGCCGACCTCGCCGAGGGCGAGAAGTGGACCGGCTGGCACCTGATCGAGAAGGACCTGTGGCCGGCCCGGGCGGAGAACTACACGCCGCTCACGAGTGCGGAGCGCGCCACCTTCGCCAACGACCTGCTGGCCAACACCCAGGTCCTGGACGACCGGATCCAGGAGCTCACCTACACCATCGACCAGATCGCCAACGGCTCCCGCGGGCTGCTGGAGGAGGTCGCGAACGGCAAGGTCACCGGCGAGGAGGAGTTTTGGTCGCGCACCGACCTCTGGGACTTCCAGGCCAACGTGGACGGCGCCAAGGTCGCCTTCGGCGGCGTGAAGCCGATCCTCGACAGCAAGGACCCCGAGCTGAGCGCCCAGCTCACCGAGCGGTTCGACGCGCTCCAGGTGCTGCTGGACGAGCAGCGCGTGGGCGAGGGCTTCAAGTACTACGACGAGCTCACCCCGGAGGAGATCAAGGCGCTGGCCGACGCGGTCAACGCGCTCTCCGAGCCGCTCTCCAACCTCACCGCGGCAGTGCTGGGCTGATCGAGGGACTGAGCTGACCGTGGGACCGAGCCGACGATGACGACGGGGATCAGCCGACGCGGCCTCTTGGGGGGAGGGGCCGCCGTAGGTGTCGGCGCCGCGGCGTTCGTCGCCGGCCGCGCCACCGCCGATACCTCCGAGGCGCCCTCGGGCTCCGGCGGCAGCGGCGAGCACGCGTTCCGCGGCGAGCACCAGGCCGGCATCGTCACCGACGTCCAGGATCGGCTGCACTTCGCGGCGTTCGACGTGGTGGACACCGCGAGCCGCGAGGACCTGATCGCGCTGCTCAAGGCCTGGACCGTGGCCGCCGAGCGGCTCACCCGCGGCGAGCCGGCCGGCGAGATCGGGCCGGTCGAGGGCTCGACCAACGCGCCGCCGGACGACACCGGCGAGGCGATCGGGCTGCCTGCCAGCAACCTCACGCTGACCTTCGGCTTCGGCCCTGGCCTGTTCCGCGACGCCCGGGGGCGGGATCGGTTCGGCCTGGCCGACCGGCGTCCCGAGGCGCTGGAGGACCTGCCGCACTTCCCGTTCGACGCCCTCGACCCGGTGCGCTCCGGCGGCGACCTGTGCGTGCAGGCCTGCGCGGACGACCCGCAGGTGGCGGTGCACGCGATCCGCAACCTGGCGCGCATCGGGTTCGGCACCGTCGGTGTGCGCTGGTCCCAGTTGGGGTTCGGCCGGACCTCAACGACGAACACCAGCACGCAGACCCCGCGCAACCTGTTCGGCTTCAAGGACGGCACCGCCAACGTGATGGCCGACGAGGACGAGGCGCTGGCCGAGAACGTGTGGGTGGCCGAGTCCGAGGGGGAGGGCTGGCTGGCCGGGGGCTCGTACCTGATCGCGCGCCGGATCAACATGCGGATCGAGACGTGGGACCGGCAGCCGTTGGGCGACCAGGAGGAGTTCGTCGGTCGCACCAAGGGCTCCGGGGCGCCGCTGTCGGGCGGCAGCGAGTTCACCGAGCCGGACTTCGAGATGGGCGGCAGCAACGACCAGCCGATCATCCCGGTCAGCGCGCACGTGCGGGTGGTGCACCCGACCATGCACGGCGGGGCCCGGATGCTGCGGCGCGGCTACAACTTCGTGGACGGCAGCGACCCGCTGGGGGGCCTGGACGCCGGGCTCTTCTTCATCGCCTACGTGCGCGACCCCCGCACCCACTTCATCCCCGCGCAGCTGGAGATGGCCCGCAACGACGCGCTGATGGAGTACCTGAAGTTCACCTCCTCGGCGATCTTCGCGGTGCCGCCCGGCATCGCCGAGCGCGAGTACGTCGGCCAGGCCCTCTTCACGTGAGCGCTCGCGGCCGATTGGCGAGTGAGCCCCCTCACGTGCCCCGTTCCACCGCGCACCGCGCGGCCGGATCACCGCCCGCTGTCGGGTATGGTGGCCGGGCGCACAGTGTCGTGCCCTTGACCGCTTGAACCACGTCGTCTTGAGGATCCACTGTGACTAACGCACGCCCCGTCGTACTTATCGCCGAAGAGCTCAGCCCGGCCACCGTCTCCGCGCTCGGCCCGGACTTCGAGATCCGTCACTGCGACGGCGCGAACCGCGAGGAGCTGCTCGCCGCGATCGTCGACGTCGACGCGATCCTGGTCCGCTCGGCCACCAAGGTCGACCAGGAGGCGCTCGCCGCCGCCCGTGGGCTGAAGGTCGTCGCCCGGGCCGGGGTCGGCCTGGACAACGTCGACGTGCGCGCCGCCACCCAGGCCGGCGTCATGGTGGTCAACGCCCCGACCTCCAACATCGTCAGCGCCGCCGAGCTCGCCGTGGCCCTGATGCTGGCCGCGGCCCGGCACATCAGCCCCGCGCACGCCGCCCTGCGCAACGGCGAGTGGAAGCGCTCGAAGTACACCGGCATCGAGCTCTACGAGAAGACCGTCGGGATCGTCGGCCTCGGCCGGATCGGGGTACTGGTGGCGCAGCGGCTCAGCGCGTTCGGCATGAAGGTCATCGCCTACGACCCCTACGTGCAGGCCGGTCGGGCCGCCCAGATGGGGGTGCGCCTGGTCGACCTGGACACCCTGCTCACCCAGGCCGACTTCATGTCGGTGCACCTGCCCAAGACGGCCGAGACGGTCGGGCTGATCGGCGCCGACCAGCTGGCCAAGACCAAGCCGTCGCTGGTGCTGGTCAACGCCGCCCGCGGCGGCATCGTGGACGAGGCCGCCCTGTACGACGCGCTGAAGACCGGCCGGATCGCCGGCGCCGGGCTGGACGTGTTCGCCAAGGAGCCCTGCACCGACTCCCCGCTGTTCGAGCTCGAGAACGTGGTCGCCACCCCGCACCTGGGCGCCTCCACCGACGAGGCGCAGGAGAAGGCCGGGATCGCCGTGGCCCGCTCGGTGCGCCTGGCGCTGTCGGGTGAGCTGGTGCCGGACGCGGTCAACGTCCAGGGCGGCGTCATCGCCGAGGACGTGCGTCCGGGCATCCCGCTGACCGAGAAGCTCGGCCGGGTCTTCACCGCCCTGGCCGGCGAGGCGGCCCAGCAGATCGACGTCGAGGTGCGCGGCGAGATCACCGAGTTCGACGTCAAGGTGCTGGAGCTCGCCGCCCTCAAGGGCGTGTTCTCCGACATCGTCGAGGAGCAGGTCTCCTACGTGAACGCGCCGCTGCTGGCCGCCGAGCGCGGCACCGAGGTGCGCCTCGTGGTCGAGCCGGAGAGCCCGGACCACCGCAACCTGATCACCATCCGCGGCACCCTGGCCGACGGCACCCAGGTCTCGGTCGGCGGCACCCTGGTCGGGATCAACCAGAAGGAGCGGTTGGTCGAGGTCAACGGGTTCGACGTCGACGTGGAGCCCACCGACCACCTGGCCTTCCTGATCTACGAGGACCGTCCCGGCATGGTCGGCACCGTCGGCCGGATCCTCGGCGACGCCGAGGTGAACATCGCCGGCATGCAGGTGGCGCGGCACGACAAGGGCGGCAACGCCCTGGTCGCGCTCTCGGTCGACTCCGCGATCCCGGCCGACACCCTGGTCGAGATCAAGACCGCGATGGACGCGTCGTCGGTCCGCGCGGTCAACCTCTCCTGACCACCGGCGCCTCCGGCGCCCCGGGACGTCATCACCGCTGCAGGTGACTGCCGCCTGCCGTGATGACGTACCCGAGGAGCGTCATCACGGATCGATGGGGTAGCCCTCGGGCGTGATGACGTCCGGGGGCGTACGCCGTGGGAGCCTGTTCGTCATGTCGCCCGAGATCGTGTCGCCCGAGATCGCACCCGGCGCGATCCGCATCGCGCCGCTGACGCGCGAGCACGCCGAGGACATCGCCACCTGGCGCTACCCCGCTCCCTACGACTTCTACGACATGGACGAGGCGGACCCCGGCGACCTGCTGGACCCGAGCAGCGGCTACCACGCCGTACTGTCGGGTGGCCGCCTGATCGGGTTCCGCTCCTTCGGGCCGGACGGGCAGGTGCCGGGGTGGGAGTACGACGACTCCGCCCTCGACACCGGCGGCGGACTGCGGCCCGAGCTCACCGGCCAAGGGCTCGGTCGAACCGTCATCGCGGCCGGGCTCGACTTCGGTCGCGCTCGGTTCGCCCCGGTCGCCTTCCGCGTCACCGTCGCGTCGTTCAACTCGCGTGCGCTGCGGGTCGTGACCTCGCTGGGCTTCGAGCGGGTGGGGTCGTTCACAGCCAGGCGCGACGGCCGCGACTTCGACGTACTCGTCCGTCCCGAGTAGCCCCGCCCGCCCGGGACGTCATCACCGCTGCAGGTGATGGCCGCCCGTCGTGATGACGTACCTGAGCAGCGTCATCAGGGACGGCGGCAAAAACCCTCGCGCGTGATGACGTCCGCCGGGGCGGTACGCCGAGGCGGGGCGGTACGCCGGGGCGGGGCGGTACGCCCGCCCGTCAGCGGCGGGTGGCGATCACCGCGGACGCGTCGGGCGCGATCATCACCTCGACCGCGGTGAACCGCTCGTCGGTGAGCCACTCCTCGCGCAAGGTGTCCACGCGTCCGGAGTGGATCGGCGGCCAGGACTCGCACGGGGTGAAGTCGTCGAGCACCACGATCCCGCCCGGCTCGACCAGGTCGGCGACCGCGTCGACCCGCACACTCTCGGTTCCGGAGGTGTCCAGGAACAGCAGCGAGAAGGGGCCTTTGCTGCCCAGCGTCGACCAGTCGGCCTGGAACACCTCGACCGCCGGGTCGTCGGTGAAGATCTCCTGGGCCGAGGTCGCCAGACGGGCGTTCAGCTCCGCGGTGAGGATCCGCGCACCCGGGCGCATCCCGGAGCGCAGCCACGCGGTGCCCACGCCGCAGCCGGTCCCGAACTCGGCCATCGTGCCGCCGCGGGTCGCGGCCAGGGCGGCGAGCAGCCGCCCGGTCTCGTTGCGACAGAACGAGACGTAGCCGGCCTTGCGAGACACGTCGAAGGCCCGGGCGACGATCTCGGGGAGTTCGGGGGGAGCACTCATGCCCGCGAGTCTTTCATCTTGGGAAAGCCGTCTCGGCATGTGGTCTTCTCGCCGAAACGGGTGGCCGACGCAGAAATTGCGGCCTACCCTCGACGAACCATGCGGAGCGTGTTCGTACTCATCGACTGCCGCGGCGAGGCCTGATCAGAGAGGCCACCTCGCCGCGGTGTTCGGCGTTGCGATGGCCACTCGACCAGCAGCCCATGGCTGCCCCGCGGCGGACCGCCCCTCGCACGTCAGCGCGATCCGCTTCTCGAGGTCCGATGGCTTCGGCGCGACTCAGGTGATCCCCGAGGCGCCCACCCGTCTCTCCCGCCGCGGGGCAAGGGGCTGTACCCCTTCCCGGCGGCCCGACCCGGCCGCCACCCAGCGGCCGATCACGGTCGCCGACAGCTTGAGGAGAGACCCATGTACGACATGTACCCCGAGTGGGGACCGGCCCGGAACAACCCCGACAGCCCGCAGAGCCAGCAGGCCCTGCAGACCGCGCTTGACCTGCGAGACAACGGCGGGCAGCGCCCCGACGACAACTAGGTTTGCCTTCCATGACCCACACCCCTTTCGACGCACCGGTGAAGCTCGCCGTCATCCCCGGCGACGGCATCGGTCCGGAGGTCACCGACGAGGCACTCAAGGTGCTCGACGCGGTGGCCCCGGGAGCCTTCGCGACCACCCGATACGACCTCGGTGCCGAGCGCTACCTCGCCACCGGGGAGGTGCTCCCGGACTCGGTGTTGGCGGAGGTGCGCGGCCACGACGCGATCCTGCTGGGCGCGGTGGGCGGCAAGCCCAACGACCCCAACTTGCCGCCCGGCATCCTGGAGCGCGGTCTGCTGCTGCGGCTGCGCTTCGAGCTCGACCACTACGTGAACCTGCGCCCCTCGCGCATCTTCCCCGGCGTGCCCTCACCCCTGGCGGCGCCGGGTGAGGTCGACTTCGTGGTGGTCCGCGAGGGCACCGAGGGCCCCTACACCGGCAACGGCGGCGCGCTGCGCGTCGGCACCCCGGCCGAGGTGGCCACCGAGGTCAGCGTCAACACGGCGTACGGCGTGGAGCGGGTGCTGCGCGACGCCTTCGCCCGCGCCAGCAAGCGGCCTCGACAGAAGCTGACCCTGGTGCACAAGACCAACGTGCTGGTGCACGCCGGCTCGGTGTGGTGGCGGCTGTTCGAGCAGATCGGGGCGGAGTTCCCCGAGGTGACCCGCGACTACATGCACATCGACGCTGCGATGATCTTCATGACCACCGACCCGGCCCGCTTCGATGTGATCGTCACCGACAACCTCTTCGGCGACATCATCACCGACCTGGCCGCGGCCATCACCGGTGGCATCGGCCTGGCCGCCTCCGGCAACGTCAACCCGGACCGCACCGCACCCTCGATGTTCGAGCCCGTGCACGGCTCGGCGCCCGACATCGCCGGCCAGCAGAAGGCCGACCCGACCGCGGCCATCCTGTCCGCGGCGCTGCTGCTGGACCACCTGGGCGCCGGCGACGCCGCCGCCCGGGTCGAGAAGGCCGCGATCGAGGACATCACCGCCCGCACCCCGGGGTCCACCCGAAGCACCTCCGCGGTCGGAGACGCGATCGCCGCGCGCGTGTAGGTTGCCCGTCATGGAGTTGAGCACGACCACCACCAGCACGCCCGTGGACGACGACCGGTTGGCGCAGATCCTCGCCAACCCCGGGTTCGGTCAGCACTTCACCGACCACATGTTCACCGTCGAGTGGACCCCGGACCAGGGGTGGCACGACGCCCGCGTCACGCCGTACGGGCCGCTGTCCATGGACCCGGCGACCGCCGTGCTGCACTACGCCCAGGAGACCTTCGAGGGGATGAAGGCCTACCGGCGCGCGGACGGATCGATCTGGACCTTCCGGCCCGAGGAGAACGCCAAGCGGATGGTCCGCTCCAGCCAGCGGCTGGCCTTCCCGGAGCTGCCGGTGGCCGACTTCGTCGCGGCGGTGGACGCCCTGGTGATCCAGGACCAGCGCTGGGTGCCGGACTCCGAGGGCGAGAAGAGCCTCTACCTGCGGCCGTTCATGATCGCCACCGAGAAGTTCCTCGGGGTGCGCCCCGCGCAGCACGTCACCTTCATGGTCATCGCCAGCCCGGCCGGCTCCTACTTCAAGGGCGGGGTGCGGCCGGTCAGCCTGTGGCTCACCGAGGACTACACCCGCGCCGGGCGCGGGGGCATGGGCGCGGCCAAGACCGGCGGCAACTACGCCAGCTCCCTGGTGGCCCAGCAGGAGGCGCTCGCCCACGAGTGCGACCAGGTGGTCTTCCTCGACGCCCAGGAGGGGCGATACGTCGAGGAGCTCGGCGGGATGAACCTCTACTTCGTCTTCGCCGACGGGCGCATCGTCACCCCCGAGACCGGGACCATCCTGGAGGGGATCACCCGGTCCTCGATCATCGAGCTCGCCGGCAAGGCGGGACGCACCGTCGAGGAGCGCAGGTTCTCCATCGACGAGTGGCGGGCCGGGGTCGCCTCGGGCGAGATCGTCGAGATCTTCGCGTGCGGCACCGCGGCGGTAGTCACCCCGGTCGGGGTGCTGCGCTCGGCCGCGGGGGACTCGCCGGCGCCGGCGAGCACCGAGCTGACCATGCAGCTGCGCAAGGACCTGGTCGACATCCAGTACGGCCGGGCCGAGGACGCCTTCGGCTGGATGCACCGCGTCGTGTGACGCGGTCGCAGCCCGGCCCGGCGTTGAGCCGGATCTGAGGCGCTGCGGGCTACCCTCGTGCGGTGACCTCTTCCCCGAGCTACCGCGTCGACCTGGGCCACCCGGTCGACCCGGGGCGGCCCGTCAACCTGGACCAGGGGCAGCCGCCGGAGGTTACCGTGGGCGGCTACCGGCTGCTGACGCGCCTGGGGGAGGGCGGCATGGGCGTGGTGCACCTGGCCCAGCGGCCCGGCGGGGATCGGGTCGCGCTGAAGGTGATCCGCCCCCACGTCGTCGGCGACGACGAGGCGCGGGCCCGGCTGGCACGCGAGGTGGGGTCGCTGTCGCGCATCCGCAGCCCGCGGGTCGCCGAGATCCTGGACGCCGACCCCTGGGGTGTCGTGCCGTACGTCGCCACCCGCTACGTGCCCGGCCTCTCGCTCTACGACCAGGTCAAGCGCGAGGGCGTGATCACCGGCCGCGACCTGGCCTGGTTCGCCCGCTGCCTGGCCGAGGCGCTGAGCGCGGTGCACGCGGTCGGCGTACTGCATCGCGACATCAAGCCCTCCAACGTGCTGATGGAGGGCCGCACCCCGGTGCTGATCGACTTCGGACTGGCCCGGGTCGCCGAGGACCCGCGGCTGACCCAGCCGGGCTGGCTGCTCGGCACGCCGGGCTACCTGGCGCCCGAGATTCTCTTCGGGGACGATGCCACGTCCGCGGTCGACGTCCACGGGTGGGCGGCGACGGTGGCCTACGCCGGCACCGGCCGCGCCCCGTTCGGCCGCGGCCCGTCCATGGCGATCATGGACCGGGTGCGGCGCGGCGAGCACGACCTGACCGGGCTCGACGCGCACCTGTACCCCCTGGTGCACGCCGCGCTGGACCCCGAGCCGCGGCGCCGGCCTACGCTCGAGCAGGTGCTCGGCCGGCTCGGTGGTACGACGGCCGTCGTCGCCCCGCGGGTGGCGCCCGTCGTCGCCCCGCCGACCGCGTACGCCCCACCGGCGCCCGCCACCCAGGTGGCGCGCACCGCTCCGCTGGCGCTGGTCCCGCCGCCCAGCACCCAGCCGATGCTCGACCCCGGCTGGTCACCCCCGCAGACCTACGTCCAGGCCCCGCTGGCCGAGCGGCTGCGGCGCTCGGTGCTGCTGCTCGGGGTGGGTGCCGCCCTCGCGGGTGCCACCGCCATCGCGCCCTGGGTCACCATGCTCACCACGCTGTTCGTGGCCTGGCTGCTGCGCAGCGGCTCGCGGGCCGGGTCCGCGGTGGGTGAGCGTCGCCGCTACCGCGGTGCCCGCTGGTACGACGCCCCGCAGGCCGTCCTGGCCAGCCCCTTCCATCTGCTGGCCGCGATCCCCGGCACCATCGTGCTCGGGCTGTGGGCGGCCGGGCTCGCCCTGGCCGCGGCCCTGATCTGCTACACCTTCGCCTGGCCGGTGGACACCTCGCTGGGGGTGATCGGCGCCGCCTACGTCGCCGGGCTGTGGATCGGGCCCGGCGGTGGCCGGGTCCGGCGGCCGGTGCGCCGCGTCGTACACCCGGTGGCGGCCCGGGGCATCCCCTGGCTGGTCGCCGCCGCGGTCGTGCTGGCCGTGGCCTCCGGCGCGTGGTCGCTGGTCCAGACCAGTGAGGTCAACTGGGCTCCCGCCGCTCACGCCCCGTGGGAGAGCGCGCCGCTGTCCTGGTTGTTCTGAGGCGCCGCCAGGTCTTGCGAGACCGACCGTTCTGCGGACCGGCGTGCCCAACCGAGCCCGGACGTGGCACCATGGTCCCCATGCAGATGCAGGGGATTATCAGTTAGCGCGTCCAGGCCACCGCCCAGGACGCGCAACCTTCCGTGCCACGGGAGGTTTTTTTGTTGCCCCGACCGAAGAAGAAGGACCCGAGATGGACCTGCAGGGCTCGTTCCACGTCTACGACACCACGCTGCGCGACGGCGCCCAGCAGGAGGGGCTCAACCTCTCGGTCGCCGACAAGCTGACCATTGCCCGGCAGCTGGACGACTTCGGCGTCGGCTACATCGAGGGCGGGTGGCCCGGCGCCAACCCCAAGGACACCGAGTTCTTCCGTCGCGCGGCGACCGAGCTGGACCTGCGGCACGCCAAGCTGGCGGCCTTCGGGGCCACCCGCCGGGCCGGCGTCGCGGCCGCCGACGACCCGCTGATCGCGGCCCTGCGCGACTCCGGCGCCTCCGTCGTCACGCTGGTCGCCAAGTCGCACGACCGGCACGTCGAGCTGGCGCTGCGCACCACCCTGGAGGAGAACCTGGCCATGGTGCGCGACACCGTGACCCACCTGCGGGAGAGTGGCCAGACGGTCTTCCTCGACGCCGAGCACTTCTTCGACGGCTACCGCGCCAACCGCGACTACGCGCTGGAGGTGCTGCGCACGGCGTTCGAGGCGGGCGCGGAGGTCGCGGCGCTGTGCGACACCAACGGCGGGATGCTGCCCGACTGGGTCTCGGACGTGGTCTACGACGTACTGGAGAGCACCGGCGGCCGCGTGGGCATCCACTGCCACAACGACACGGGCTGCGCGGTGGCCAACACCCTGGCCGCGGTGGACGCCGGCGCCACCCACGTGCAGGGCACGATCAACGGGTACGGCGAGCGGACCGGCAACGCCAACCTGATCTCGGTGGTGGCCAACCTGGAGCTCAAGCTCGATCGGCAGGTGCTGCCCGAGGGACTGCTGCGCGAGGCGACCCGGATCGCGTACGCCGTGGCCGAGGTGACCAACTTCCCGCCGCACAGCCGCCAGCCGTACGTCGGCACCTCGGCGTTCACCCACAAGGCCGGGCTGCACGCCAGCGCGATCAAGGTCGACCCCGACCTCTACCAGCACATGGACCCGGCCCTGGTCGGCAACGACATGCGGCTGCTGGTCTCCGACATGGCCGGCCGGGCCTCCATCGAGCTCAAGGGTCGCGAGCTGGGCTTCGACCTCTCCGGCGACCGCGACACGGTCACGCGGGTCACCGACCGGGTCAAGGAGCTGGAGCAGCGCGGCTACACCTTCGAGGCCGCGGACGCCTCGTTCGAGCTGCTGTTGCTGGAGGAGGTGGAGGGCCGACGGCCGTCGTACTTCGACGTGGAGTCGTGGCGGGTGATCACCGAGACCGTCCCGACCGATCAGGAGGCGGTCTCCGAGGCGACCGTGAAGCTGCTCTCCGGTGGGGTGCGCTACGTGGTCACCGGCGAGGGCAACGGCCCGGTCAACGCGCTCGACGCGGCGCTGCGGCAGGCGATCTCGCAGGCCTACCCGGAGGTCGCGAAGTTCGAGCTGATCGACTACAAGGTGCGCATCCTGGACGCCGGCCACGGCACCGACGCGATCACCCGGGTGCTGATCGAGACCGCGGACGGGGAGTCGTCCTGGGTCACCGTAGGCGTGGGCGCCAACGTCATCGAGGCCTCCTGGGAGGCTCTGGTCGACGGCCTGACCTTCGGCTTGCGCCGCCACCACCGCCCGTGAGTAGGCGCCCGTGAGCCAGCTGCACGACCTGAGCGCTCTGGAGCAGGGTGCCCTGGTGCGCCGCGGCGAGGTCTCCCCGGCCGAGCTGGTCGAGCACTACCTGGCCCGGGCCGACGAGGTGGGGGCGTTCGTGTGCCGCACCCCGGAGCTGGCGCTGGACCGGGCGCGAGCCCTGCCGCGGACCGGCGCCTCGCCGCTGCACGGCGTCCCGACCGCGATCAAGGACCTCAACCTCACCGCGGGTGTGCCGACCAGCTTCGGCTCCGCGGCCTGGACCGACTACGTGCCGGAGGTCTCCGACAACGTGACCCTGTCGGTGGAGGCGGCCGGGATGGTGTCGCTGGGCAAGACCAGCACGCCGGAGTTCGGTTCGCCCTGCTACACCGAGCCGGAGGGGCTGCCGCCCGCGGTCACCCCGTGGGACCGCACCCGGATGGCCGGGGGCTCCTCGGGCGGGGCCGCGGCCGCGGTGGCCGCCGGCCTGGTCCCGGTGGCCCCCGGCTCGGACGGCGGCGGGTCGATCCGGATCCCGGCGTCCTGCTGCGGACTGGTGGGCCTCAAGCCCACGCGGGGCCGGATCAGCGCCGCCCCGATGTACGGCGAGCCGGTCGGCCTGGCCACCGCCGGCCCGATCGCGCGTTCCGTGCGGGACGCCGCGGCGCTGCTCGACGTACTGGCCGGGCGCCGGGTCGGTGACCCGGCCTGGGCGCCGGAGCCGGAGGGCTCGTTCCTCGCCGCCTGCGAGCGCCCGCCGGGCCGACTGCGGATCGCCCGGTTCGCCGCCCCGCTGATCACCGAGACCGCCGTCGACCCCGAGTGCCGCCGGGCCTGGGAGGACGCCTCGGCGCTGCTGGAGTTCCTGGGCCATCAGGTGGAGGACATCCCGGTGCCGCTGGACCGCTCGGCCGTGGCGGTCTTCGAGGTCTGCTGGGCGGTGCTGACCGCGCTCTCGTCGGCGCCCGAGGGGCGCGAACACCTGCTGCGGCCGCTGACGCGCTGGCTCACCGAGCGCGGCAGCGCCGTGAGTGGCCCCGGCTTCGGGCTGGCGATCGGGGAGATGCGCCGGCTCGGCGCGCAGGCGCTGCGGGTGCTGGCGCCGTACGACGCCGTGCTCACCCCGACCCTGGCCGCCCCGCCGCTGCCCGTGGGGGCGCTGCGCAACGACGAAGACCCGTCGGCCGACTTCGAGGCCCAGAAGGCCTTCACCCCGTGGACCTCGGCCTGGAACGTCACCGGCATGCCGGCCATCTCCCTGCCCCTGCACTGGACCCCCGACGGCCTGCCGGTCGGCGTGATGCTGGCCGCCCGGCCGGCCGATGAGCAACGCCTGCTGGCCCTCTCGGCCCAGGTCGAGGCCGCCGCGCCCTGGTCGCACCGCCGCCCCCCGGGCTGGTAGACCCACTCGGGCCGAGCGACGGTCGCTCTGCCTACTCCTCCGGCAGCCCAGGCGAGAGGATGTCGACGGTCAGCGGGGTCACGTAGAACGCGAGGACCTCGCCGCCGTTACCGCGATCCAGCCAGATCTCCTCAGCCATGACGGCAGCCCCTTCCGTGATGTAGGGGGCGTCGTCCGGGTGAATGATCGGGATCCCGCAGTCGTTCTCCTCGCGGTCCACGCAGATGCTGTTGCCCGACGTGCTCATCCTGACCACGGTGGTCTCGAACGGCTCATCGCCCGACCGGATCAGCGCCAGAGCCACGAGGACACCCAACACCGCGACAAGTCCGCCCACCCACAGCGCGACGATCCGCTTCCTAGCCATGTCGCCCCTTTCAGGCTCAGCTCCCGTGAATCCGAGCCCTGCGGCTGGCACTGTAGCCCTGACTGCGCGCGCCACCCTGAGAGACTCAACCCGTGATCGAGCCTGCTGCCGACGGAGCCGAGGCGACGGCCTTTCTGCTCACCGGCGTGGACTGGTGGAGGCTGGTGCGCTTCGGGCCGCCCGGGTTCGAGGTCTACCTGCGCATCGCCTTCACCGACGAGGAGGACGGCGTCGACTCGGTACGGGCCGCACTCACCACGCTGGCCCGGCACACCCCGACCCCGACCGGCTTCGTGGCCATCTGGGAGGGGTGGGGCGGCCGGTCACCCGACCCGGTCGCGCCGCGGATCGCGATCCCGAACCGGGAGATGCTGCTCTTCACCGGACCAATCGAGGAGTTCCGCAAGGCGCCGAGCCTGGCCTGGGAGGGCGTCGAGCTGGACTGGACCCCACCCCACCTGGCCTGGCCGGAGGACCGGTCCTGGTGCCTGGCGTGCGAGGTAGACGAGGAGATCGAGTTCACCGTCGGGTGCGGTGAGTCGGCCGCCCGGGAGCTCGAGCGCTCGCTGGGCGGGCTGGTCCGCCGCGTCACCTACGGCCAAGACCTGCCGTTGTATCGAGACGACGAGTAGGCCAGACGAACCACCATGTCGCCAGTTCGGCGCCGCACGACCTCCGCTGAGCGTGACCAGAGAAGGAGCCGGGTCGAACTGGCGACATGGTGGTCGTGGAGTCAGTCCTCCAGGCCGGGCTCGTGGAACTTCAGCGCCCGGTGCCGGCCCATCAGGTCGAACGCGTCCGGCTCGCGGCTCCGGAGGATGTGCGCGGAGACCACCCCGATGATCGCGGCCAGCGGGATCAGTGCGGGCAGGATCCAGTTGAGCGCGCTGCCCGGGGTGTTGATCAGGAAGCTGAACTTCGAGGTGGCGTAGACCGACAGCGTGACCAGGCCGAGGAAGGCCAGCCCAGGGGCGACGGTCGTGCGCCAGATGTTGCTATCCAGGCCGGCGTTGCGGCGGAAGAAGATCAGCACCGCCAGGGCGGCCAGCGCCATCAGGTAGGTGATGGCCAGCGTGCCGAGCTGGGTCAGCCAGGTGAACAGCGTCAGGACCGGGTCCTTGTCCAGCACCGCGAAGACCGTGATGACCACGAATGCCAGGGCGGTCTGGCTGATCGAGCCCATGTGGGGGGACAGGTGCGCGGCGTGGGTGTTGCCGAGCTTCTCCGGGACCAAGCCCTCGCGCCCCAGGGCGTAGGCGTAGCGGGCCACCGCGTTGTGGAAGGCCAGCAGGGCCGCGAACAGCGAGGTCGCGAACAGGAAGAGCATCACGTAGTCGGTCAGGAAGCTGCCGATGTACGGCCCGGCCATCGCGAACAGGAAGTTGGTCGGGTCGCCGAGCTCCTCGCTGCCCAGGAACGCCTGCAGGCCGGCGTCGTCGCCGAAGGCGTTGACCATCAGCCACGAGGTGATCATGAAGAAGATGCCGATGGTCAGCACGGCCACGTACGTCGAGCGCGGGATGGTGCGCTCGGGCTCCTTGGCCTCCTCGGAGTAGATCGTGGTGGCCTCGAACCCGACGAACGAGGCGGCCGCGAACAGCAGCCCGATGGCCGGTGCGCCGGTGTTGAACGCGTCCCACGAGAACGAGCTGACGCTGAGCGACTGGCCGGTCGCGCCGGCCCCGCCCTTGAACAGCACCATCAGGTCGAACAGGATCACGATCAGGAACTCACACGCCACCAGGATTCCGAGGATCTTCAGCGACAGGTCGATCTGGCGGTAGCCGAGGACGGCGATGATCGCCATGGCGATGTAGGCCATCAGCCACCACTGCACCGTCCAGCCGAAGGCGCTGTCGAGGAACGCCGCCGAGGCGAAGCCCCACAGGCCGTACAGGCCGGTCTGCATCGCGTTGTAGCCAAGCAGGGCGACCCAGGCGGCGGCGCCGCCGGCGTACCCGCCCATGGAGCGGGCGACGTAGGAGTAGAAGGCGCCGGTCGAGGTGTGGTGCCGGGCCATCGCGACGTAGCCGACGGCGAAGACCAGCATCAGGATGGTGACCAGGGCATAGGACGCCGGCACGCCGGCGCCGTTGCCCAGGAGCATGGCCACCGGAGCGCCACCGGCCATGCCGGTCAGCGGCGCGGCGGCGGAGATGACGAAGAAGGCCACGGCGATGGTGCCGAGCTGGCCGGGGCGGAGCTTGTGTTCGTCGCGACGTGCGATCGCCTCGCTGGTCGAGGTGGGTTCGACGTTGGACATCAGTGGGTCTCCCAAGGCGTACCGGGGCCATTGCCGAGACTGTGGTCTGGATCACAGCGAGGCCGTTAGGATCCGTACGATAGGGGCCGAACGATCGGATGCCAAGCACCCGGTCCGAAAGATGGCCCGACCTTGACCAAGGGTTGCCTACTCAATACGTTTGGGCCCTAACGATCTCGCCAGTGCTCATGCGCACTGCCATGCTCAGGGAAGAAAGGACGCGATGACGGACTCAACCAACGGGCCGGCCGCGACCGCCGTCGTCGAGGGCGTGACCGTCGACCTCCGGCACTGGATCGGTGGGGAGCGGGTCCCGTCGGCACACACCTTCGCCGATATCTCCCCGATCGACGAGACCGAGCTCGCCCAGGTGCACGCCGGCGGAGCGGCGGAGGTCGACCAGGCGGTGGCGGCCGCACGAGCCGCCTTCCCGGCCTGGGCGGCGCTGCCCGTGGCCGAGCGCTCCGCGATCCTGCGTCGGGTGGCCGAGGGCGTCGAGGCCAGGGTCGAGGACCTCGCTCAGGTCGAGACCCGCGACAACGGCTCCCTGCTGCGCAGCCACCGCCGCGGGGTCATGCCGCGGGTGGCGATGAACTTCCGGTTCTTCGCCGACTACGCCGAGCAGGAGCTGGCCCATCCGGACCTGGAGGTCCGCGGCCACCGGGAGCGGGTCAGCTTCGACCCCGCCGGGGTCGTCGCGATCATCACCCCCTGGAACGCGCCGCTGATGCTGGCCACCTGGCGGATCGGGCCCGCGCTGGCGGCGGGCAACACCGTCGTCCTCAAGCCACCGGAGTGGGCGCCGCTGACCGCGAGCCTGCTCGCCGACATCATGGCCGAGGCAGGGGTGCCGCCCGGCGTCTTCAACGTCGTCCAGGGCAGCGGTCTGGAGGCCGGGGCGCCGCTGACCGCGCACCCCGGCATCAACCGGCTCTCGTTCACCGGGTCGGTGCCCACCGCGGGGGTGATCGCGAAGGCGGCCGCGAACAACATCGTGCCGCTCTCCTTCGAGCTGGGCGGGAAGTCGCCGCTGCTCGTCTTCGAGGACGCCGACCTCGACCTGGCCGTCGACCTGGCGGTGGAGCAGTTCGACAACGCCGGGCAGGTCTGCCTAGGGGCCTTCCGGATCCTGGTGCACGAGTCGATCGCCGATGAGTTCACCGACCGGGTGGTCGCCAAGGCCGCCACGATCACCCAGGGCGACCCGCGCGACGAGGAGACCGACATCTCCGCGATGGTCTCCAGGGCCCACTTCGAGAAGGTGTGCGGCTTCGTCGAGCGCGCCATCGCCGACGGGGCCAGGCCGATCCTCGGCGGCGGCCCCAACCGCGAGCTGGGCGGGCTCTACTTCGCCCCCACCATCTTCGTCGACGCCCCCGAGGGCAGCGAGATCCTCACCGAGGAGGTCTTCGGGCCGGTGCTGACCATCCAGCGGTTCACCGACGAGGAGCAGGGCGTGGCGATGGCCAACGACACCCGCTTCGGCCTCGCCGCCACGTTGGTGACCGGCGACCGGGACCGGGCCGAGCGCGTCTCCGCCCGGCTGGAGGCCGGCACAGTGTGGGTCAACTGCTTCTTCGTCCGCGACCTCGGCGCGCCGTTCGGCGGCAACGGCAAGTCCGGCATCGGCCGCGAGGGTGGGCAGTGGTCCTTCGACTTCTATACCGACATCAAGAACAGCGTGTTCAGCCCCTCGGGCTGGAAGGAGTGAAGACATGGGTGAGGTAGTAGGCGCCGGGATCCTGGCGCACGTCCCGACGATCATGCTCGACGAGGAGACCCGTCGCGAGCTCAACGCGGGGCCGGACTTCAGTCTGGTCGGCGCTCTGCACGACCTGCGTCGCGACGTCTTCGAGACCGTCGACTACGACACGGTGGTGGTGCTGGACTCGCACTGGTTCACCACCGTGGAGTTCGTGGTGACCGCGCAGGACCGGCGGGCCGGCCTGTTCACCGCCGAGGAGCTGCCGCGCGGGATGTGCCGCATCCCCTACGACTGGCGCGGCGACCCCGAGCTGGCCTGGGCGATGGACGGCCTCGATACCAAGCACTCGACCTGGGTGACCGCGATCGACGACGCCTACCTGCCCATGTACTACGCCACCCTGAACCTGTGGAAGTACCTCGGCGAGGGGCTGGACAAGCTGTGGATCTCCGTCAGCGTCGCGCAGACCGGCGACATGGAGGACTTCCTGCGTGCGGGCCGGGTGCTGGGCGACGCGATCGCCGCGACCGACCGCAAGGTACTGCTGATCGCCTCGGGCGCGCTCTCCCACACGTTCTGGAAGCTGCGCGAGCTGCGCGACCACGAGGCCGCCGGCGTCGAGCACATCCGCACCCCCGAGGCGTACGCCGCGGACCTGGACCGGATCGAGTGGTTCAAGGCCGGGGACCACAAGCGGGTGCTCGACACGATGGGTGAGTTCATGCCGTTCCGCCCCGAGGCGATGTTCGCGCACTACCTGATGCTGGCCGGTGCGGTCGGCGAGGGCGACAACACCGCCACCGCCCGCCAGTACGGCGACTACGAGAACTCCATCGGCACCGGCCAGGTGCACCTGTGGTTCGACCGCCCCGAGGGCGGCTTCCCGCGCCCGCACGCCACGCCTGCGGACCCCGAGTACCTGCGGCAGATGGCTGGGCCCGACCTGACGGCGGCCGGCTGATGGGGCTGCGCGAGACCAGGCGGATCCTGCTGGACGGCAACGCCGTCGACGTCGTACGCCAAGGCGAGACGCTGGTGGCCGGCGACGGCCGCGAGGTGGCGATCGCCGACGCCGTGCACCTGCCGCCGGTGCTGCCCTCGAAGATCGTCTGCGTGCACCTCAACTACTCCTCGCGGGTGGAGGAGATGCTGCAGAAGCTGCCGCCGGCGCCGACGTACTTCCACAAGCCGGTCTCCGCGCTCAACGCGCACGAGTCGGCCGTGGTGCGCCCCGAGCGCTGCGAGTGGCTGAACTACGAGGGCGAGATCGCCATCGTCATCGGCCGGACCGCGCGCAACATCTCGCCGCAGGAGGCGGGTGACTACATCCGCGGCTACACCGTGGCCAACGACTACGGGCTGCACGACTTCCGCGACACCGACTCCGGGTCGATGCTGCGGGTCAAGGGCGCGGACACGTTGTGCCCGGTCGGCCCGGGCATCGTCGAGGGCTGGGACTTCCGCGGCAAGCGGATCCGCACGCTGGTCAACGGCGAGGTCCGCCAGGACGGCAACACCGACGAGATGGAGTGGGACATGCACTACCTCGTCGCCGACATCGCCCGCACGATCACCCTGCAGCCCGGCGACCTGCTGCTCTCCGGCACGCCCGCGATCTCCCGCACCGTCTACCCCGGCGACGTCGTCGAGGTCGAGGTCGAGGGGCTCGGCACCCTGCGCAACCACATCGTCACCGGGCCGACGCCGATCCGCGACGACGTGGGCGCCCAGCCGACCGAGACCGAGGAGGTCCTGTCCACCGCCCAGGGCGGCGACTGGGAGTTCCGCGGGATCCGCGCCCCCAAGCCGCCGGGCTCGGAGATCTAGGGCCATGACCCCGACCGGCTCGGACGTCGGGGCCGTCGACTGGGTCGCGCGCGCGGCCGCGGTCGTCGTGCCTCCGACCCTGTACGTCGACGGCGAGCACCGCGCGGCGGCGGCCACCCACCCGGTGGTCACCCCGCGCGACGGCCAGGTGCTCGGCGAGGTCGGCTGGGCCTCAGCCGACGACGTCGACGGGGCGGTGGCGGCGGCCCGGCGCGCCTTCGACGCCGGTCCGTGGCCCCGGCTGCACCCGCGCGAGCGCGGGGAGATCCTGCAGGAGTTCGCCCGGGTCGTCGACGCCCACCGCGACGAGCTGGCGCTGCTGGTCTCGCTCGAGATGGGCAAGCCGATCCGGGTCGCGCACGAGATCGAGCTGCGGGCGCTGATCCGCACGCTGCGCTACTACGGCGAGCTCGCCGACAAGGAGCACGGCGAGATCACCCCCACCACCGAGGGTGAGCTCTCGCTGGTGACCCGCGAGCCGGCCGGCGTGGTCGCCGCCGTGGTGCCGTGGAACTTCCCGCTCACCCTGGCGGGCTGGAAGTTCGCGCCCGCGCTCGCCGCGGGCTGCACCGTGGTGCTCAAGACCGCCGAGCAGTCCCCGCTGTCGATGCTGCGGGTCGCCGAGCTGGGGGTCGAGGCGGGCCTGCCGCCCGGCGCGCTCAACGTGGTCGGCGGGGAGGGCACCGTGGTCGGCCGGCGGCTGGGGGAGCACCCGGACGTCGACGTGCTCACCTTCACCGGGTCGACCGCGGTGGGCCGGCACTTCCTGCGCTACTCCGCGGACAGCAACCTCAAGCGGGTGCACCTGGAGCTGGGCGGCAAGTCGCCGAACATCATCTTCCCCGACGCCCCCGACCTGCAGGCCGCGGCGGACACCGCGGCGTGGGCGGTGTTCTTCAACTCCGGCGAGATGTGCACCGCCGGCTCGCGGCTGATCCTGCACCGCGACATCGCCGACGAGGTGCTCGAGAGGGTCGTCGCGGCGGCCGGCGACTGGGCGCCCGGCGACCCGCTCGACCCCGCGACCCGGATGGGTCCGCTGGTGGACCAGCGCTCGCTGGCCCGGGTGCTCGGGCAGCTCGAGGAGGGCGTCGCCGCCGGCGCGACGGTGCGCACCGGCGGGTCGCCGACGCGGGTGGACTCCGGCGGGCCCTACCTGTCGCCGACGGTGGTGACCGGGCTCGCGGCCGACAACGTGCTGGCCACCGAGGAGCTGTTCGCCCCGGTGCTCAGCGTGCTCGTGGTCGACGACGAGGAGGAGGCCGTGCGAGTGGCCGGGGACACGCCGTACGGGCTCGCGGCGGCGGTGTGGACCGGCGACCTCGGCCGCGCGCACCGGGTGTCGCGGCGCCTACGCGCCGGCACGGTCTGGGTCAACTGCTACGAGGAGGGCGACCTGTCCGTGCCCTTCGGCGGGGTGAAGCTCTCGGGGTTCGCCCGGGACAAGTCCCGCCACGCGCTCGCGGAGTACTCCGACCTCAAGACCACATGGATCAACCATGGCTGAGCCCGTCTACCCGCCGCGGCGCCGCCCACTGATCGCGATCCCGGCGCGCTTCTCGACCAACGCCTCGGCGCTTCGGCACCGGGCCGAGGTGGCCTCGCACAACCTGATCGCCGGGGTGTACGCCGCGGGCGGTGAGCCGGTCGTCGTACACCCGCACGCGCCCGCGGGCCAGGTCAGCGACGAGGAGGTCGCCGCCCGGCTCGCGTGGGCCGACGGGCTGCTGCTGCCCGGCGGCGGCGACATCGCGGGGCAGTGGTCCGGCCAGCCCGAGCACCCCTCGCTCTACGACGTCGACGTCGAGCAGGACGCCTTCGACATCGCCGCCGCCCGCACCGCGCTGGCGCGCCGGCTGCCGCTGCTGTCGATCTGTCGCGGCACCCAGGTCGTCAACGTCACGCTCGGCGGCACGTTGGTCCAGGACATGGACGAGCACCACGACGAGGCGATGTCCCACCACCGCAACCACGTGCACGACATCACCGTCGACCCCGGCACCACGCTGCACACCGCGGTGGGGGACTCGGTGCAGGCCTCCTGCTACCACCACCAGTGCCTGGACACCCTCGCGCCGGGGCTGGTCGTCACCGCCCGCGCCGAGGAGGGCGTCATCGAGGCGGTCGAGCTCGCGGAGTACGACGGCTGGTACCTGGGGGTCCAATGGCACCCCGAGGACACCTGGCGCACCGACCCCACCCAGCTCGGGGTGTTCGAGGCACTGGTCGCGGCCTGCTCGGCCCCGGCCTCCTGATCGGGGCGACCCGACCGGGCCAGTCGATCGGGCAGGCGGCTGGCCGCGTCAGTTCTCGCGCTCTGCGGTCTCGACGATGGTGCGCAGGTTCCGGGTGAGCCGGTCCAGGTCGCGGCGGCCGATGCCGTCGACCAGCTCGGCCTCGGCGGCGTTGAACTCGGGGTAGAGCTCGACCATCAGCTCCTGCCCGGCGGGGGTGAGCGTCAGCTCGACCAGCCGGCGGTCGACGGTCGAGGGGATCCGCTCGACCAGTCCGCGGCTCACCAGCGTGTTGGTGACCCCGGTGAGGGTGGCCTTGGAGATGCCGACGTTCTCGGCGACCCGGCGGGTCTCCATGCGGTCCCAGATCCACAGCAGCCACAGCACCAGGAAGCCGGTCCAGGTCAGGTCGTGCGCGCGCAGCACCGTGTTGGCCAGGTGGCTGCGGGCCGCGTTGGCGGCCCGGTAGAGGCTCGAGATCGCGTGGGCGGCGGGGAAGTCCATCGTCAGGTGCCCGACCCGCTCGACGGTGGCCCTCTCGGTCTCCTCGAGCGTGTGTTGGTCGGGCATGCGGCGAAGCCTATCTGTCGTGAAGAGTCGCAAGGCTCCGCCCGCCGTTCCACACCACGCCCACCTGGCGGTAGTAGCCGCCGATGATCTCCTGGACCTCCAGCCGAGCCAGCTCCTCGGTGGGGGACTCGTACAGGTTGAGCTCCACGTCCCCGCGCCAGGACTGCCCGCCCTCGAACTCGGCGCCGGCCGAGGCGATCAGCTCGGCGAAGGCGTCGGAGCCGCCGCCGGCGATGTCCGGGTAGACCCGGTGGTGGGCCATCGGGTGGCCGTTGACGAAGCCGTTGGTCTCCGACTCCTCGCGCAGCGTCAGCACCGCGTCGGCCAGGCGCCGGTCGCCGGCGGCCAGGGTGGCGCCGAACACCCCGCCCGGCGCGATCGCGGGCGATGCGTGGCCGAATGCGTGCGGCCGGGTCTGCCACATGGAGCCGAGCTTCTTCGGGTAGCCCTGGTGCATGCCGCGGGCGATCGCGAAGTCCTTGTCGACCCAGATGTAGACGCAGCGGGAGTACGTCGCGCCCTCGAAGGCGCAGCGGACCACCACGAACGCCTCCTTGTACTGCGAGCGCACCGGGTCCAGCAGCTCGGCACGGCTCTGGGAGCAGGACTGCCAGTCGGCCCAGATCAGCGCGACCGCGCCGGGATCCTCGGGCGCCAGGGTCAACGGCGCGGGCAGCAGCTCGGCCACCCGGGCCGGATCGGTGCGGTACTCCACGGTGAGCAGGTCACCGGAGTAGAACCACGGCGGCGGGGGGATCAGCGAGGCCTGCCCGGTCGCCGTACGGGGGAAGAAGAAGCCCTGCTGCTCTGCCATGCGGCACTCCTGGGAAGCCGGTCCTAGAAATCGTTTGGATCCGTACGATAGCGGTCGCAACGCCTCAGGGGAACCTCTTGCCGTGGCTCGGACCCATAGGTACTGTTCGGACCCAAACGACCTTGAGGGAGATCCCGTGGCGCACTTCGACACCTCAGGCTTGCAGCCAGCCCAGGACCGGCTCACCGCCGAGGGCATCGACGTCGTCCGGCTCGGCTACGCCGATCTGATCGGCGCCGACCGCGGCCGCGACGTCCTGGTCAACCGGTTCGCCCGCACCGTGGGCAGCGGGGTGGCGTTCTGCCGGTCGGTCTACGGCACCACCCCGCGTGGTGGTGTGGTCGACATCGAGGGCGGGCTCTCCGACGGCCTGCCCGACATCCAGGCCTTCCCCGACATCGCCACGCTGCTGCCGGTGCCCTGGGAGCCGGGTGTGGCGCACTGCATCGCGGACCTGTACAACCCGGACGGCTCACCCTCCCAGGAGAGCCCGCGCTACGTGCTGCGCCAGATCTGCGAGCAGTACGCCGAGCTGGGCCTGACCCCGATCGTCGGGCCCGAGTTGGAGTTCTACATCCTCGAGCAGGCGGACGAGTCGCCCTCGGGGTGGAAGCGGTACGGCGAGGGCACCGGCAACGTCTACACCTCCGGGCTCAAGGGCGACCCGCAGAACGTGCTGCTGAACTCGCTGCGCCTGCTGGGCAACTACGGCCTGGAGGTCATCTCGGCCAACCACGAGTTCTCCTCCGGCCAGTTCGAGATCAACCTGTGGCACGGGGAGGCCCTGGACGCCGCGGACCGGGCGCACCGGTTCAAGTCGGCGGTCAAGGAGCTCGCCCGGCAGCTCGGCCACCTGGCGACGTTCATGCCCAAGCCGTTCAACGACGAGGGCGGCTCCGGCTACCACCTGCACTTCTCGATCTGGTCCGAGGACCAGCGGGCGCTCTTCGACGGGCCCGATGACCCCCACGGGCTCTCCGAGCTGGCCCGGCACGCCGTCGGCGGGATCCTCGAGCACGCCCCCGCCCTGGCCGCGGTCTCCAACCCGACGATCAACTCCTACAAGCGCTTCGGCCCCGACACGCTGGCGCCCTGGCTCATCGACTGGGGCATGGACAACCGCAGCGCCATGGTGCGGATCCCGCCCGAGCGCGGCAGCGCCTCGCGGATGGAGCTGCGGCTCGGCGACGCCAGCGCCAACTCCTACCTGGCCATCGCCGGCATGCTGGGCGCCGCGCTGCTCGGCATCCGCAACAAGACCGAGCCGCCGGAGCCGCTGGTCGGCTACGGGTACGACGTGACGAAGTCGGCGAAGCTGCCCACCAGCCTGGGCGCCGCGCTGGACGCGCTGGAGGCCGACTCTGAGTTCGCCGACCTGCTCGGCCGCCCGCTGGTGGAGGCGTTCGTCACCTACAAGCGCGACGAGATCGAACGGTTCAGCTCCTGGATCACCGACTGGGAGTTCCACGAGTACACGTACCACATCTAGACACACCGCTAGACACAGTCACCTCTAGGTACCTCTAGGCACATCTAGGCACAGCAAGGAGTTCGCACATGCCGCGTCACGCCCCCGTCCCGCTCGAAGAGGTCAACCTCGCCGACATCGACGGCTTCGCCGACCTGCGTGGGTTCGCCCAGCTCGACACCCTGCGCGCCGAGGACCCGGTGCACTGGACCCCCGAGCCGGCGCCGAACTCCGGTTTCTGGGCCGTCACCAAGTACGACGACATCTGGACCGTCGACCGCGACCCGGAGACCTTCACCTCCGAGCAGTTCGTCAACCTCGAGGAGGTCGCACCGGAGGACCGCGACATCCGGCGCTCCATGCTGGAGACCGACGGCCCCCGGCACGCCGCGCTGCGCAAGCTGATCCAGCGCGAGTTCACCCCGCGCAACCTGCTGAAGAACTACGAGGGGTTCCTGCGTGAGCTCACCCGGGCCACGCTCGACTCGGCCTTCGCCAAGGCGGCCGACAACGGCGGCGAGATCGACTTCGTCGACGAGATCAGCGCGGACTTCCCGATCAACGTGCTCGCCCGGCTGCTCGACGTACCGCAGGAGGACACCGCGCAGCTGATCGCCTGGGGCAACGAGTTCGTCGGCGCCACCGACCCCGACTTCGCCAAGGTGCGCGCGGACCTGCCCGAGTCCGAGGCCTACAAGCACCTGCCGTTCCGCTCGCCGACGGTGCAGGAGGTGTTCGACTACGGCAACGCGCTGCGCGCGCAGCGCGTCGGCGGCGACGGCCTGGACCTGGTCAGCATCCTGGCCAACAAGCTGCCCGAGGACGGCGTCCCGCTCTCGGACCAGGACTTCAACATGTACTTCACGTTGCTGGTCATCGCCGGCAACGAGACCACCCGGCACGCGATCTCGAGCGCGATGCTCGGCCTGATGGAGCAGCGCGCTCAGCTCGACAAGCTGGCCTCCGACCCTGGGCTGGTCGGTCCGGCGGTCGAGGAGCTGCTGCGCTACGCCTCGCCGGTCTACCACTTCCGTCGTACGGCGACCCGCGACGTGGAGCTGGGCGGCAAGCAGATCAAGGAGGGCGACAAGGTCGTGATGTGGTTCGCCTCGGGCAACCGCGACGACGCCATGTTCACCGACCCCTACTCGATCGACGTCACCCGCACCAACGTCGACCACATGACCTTCGGCAAGGGCAGCCCGCACCTGTGCCTGGGCAACAACCTGGCCCGGATGGAGATTCGGTTGATGTTCGAGGAGCTGCTGCCGCGGATCGGCAGCATCGAGCTGGCCGGCGACATCCGCCGCGTGCGCTCGAACTTCGTCAACGGGATCAAGGCGTTCCCGGTCAAGCTCACCCCCGCCTGAGGGTCTTGGCCTCGCGGGGGTCGATCGGTCGACCTGACCATGCAACCCTGAGACCACGACTGCGTAGTGGCTCCACGCCGCCGATGTCCCTTACATGAGCGGACCGCACTGAATCTCGGGGGTCAGGTACAGGTCGATACCGGGTCGCGCGGTGAGCAAGGTCTCGGCCTGCTCCGGGGTCAGGCGTCTGGTGCCAGCGTGGTCGACGAGCACGCAGGTGCCTTGCGGGGCTTGCCAGAGGACACGTCCTGGGCCGCAGATGCGGTATCGGAAACCAGCCAGGGTCTTCCACCGATGGTGGGTGCGTCGCAGCGGGGCGCAGTTGTGGGGGCCGGTCTGGCCGGGGCCGGCGTCGGGGTCATAGGGAATGACGTGGTCGAAGTCGACCAGGCCACGAGTGGCGGTGCGGGGGCTGAAGGGAAACAGGTCGCCCCCGGCCAGCAGCCAGGCCAGGTCCTTGTGGGTCTCAGGGTGCTCGTACTGGTCGACCCGAGGCCGTGCAGCCAGATCCAGCACGGGCGTGATCCGGACATCGGCGTGACCAAGCAGCTCACACAGCGCCTGAGCGATCATCGGGCCCTGCCCCTCGACCCTCGCGATGCCCGCCTGTCGGGCCAACGTCGTGTCGGTCAGGTGGACGTAGACCTGCCCCTTCCCCCGCAGCGCGGCCAACTGCCGCGTCGACATCGAGGTCAACCGGTCTACGGTCGCCGCCAGGTGCGGTGGCGCCCAGACCGGCGCTTGCTGGTCGCTCGGCTGGGGCTCGGTGACCGTGGGATCAGTAGTGGTGGGATCAGCGTCGTCGAGATCAGTGTGGTCTAGTAGCAGCTTCAATAGGTCGGCAGGGCGCGCCAGCCATCCGAAGGCCATGGAGCGGAGCTGGTCACGGTTGGCGTCGGGGCCATGCTCGGCCGCAAGGATGTCGGCCACCCGATCCACCAGGGCATCGAGCCACACCGCGTCTCCGGCCGTGACGCGCGCGATCACGTGCCGAAGGCCGAACTCGTCGGTCTTGCCCAGGGCCACGTACCGCCGCCGAGCCTGGTCAAGCCGACGCATCGCATAGGCCTCCGGGTCGGCTTCGATCACCTTGGCCTGGGCCAGCTCCAGCACCGTGCTGGGGGCATGCCCAGCGATCGCCTTGGCCACCGCCCGGTCCACCACCCAGGCTGTCTGCAACGGCACGGAGCGGCTCAGCACCGCGACCTTGCGGGCCACCCAAGGTTCGCACGCCCCCTCGATGAGCACCCGCCAGGTCCTGGGCAACCTGTGCTGGAGATCCAAGGTGTCCGCGATGAGGGCCCTGGTGGTCGCGTAGTGGGTCTCGCGCGCGAAGGCCAACTCCGCGATCGCATACTCCCGGACCAGCGGGGTGCCCTCGCCACCCGGTTCCACCATCGGGTCACGCTCATCGCGAGGGTGCCCGTGCTGCTCCGCCCATTGCGCGGCCAGGCGCATCTCGGCGGCCTCGGCCAAGCGGCGGGCGATCAACGCCGCGGAGGCCGCCTCCAAGACCGCCGCCCCAGGGTCAGCAGACACCCCAGCAGGAGCGTGAGCAGCAGCGCTACTGAGGCTGTGATGACCGGATAACATGCCTTCATCCTAGATCGAACTTGTGTTCGAATCTAGGCCAATCTTGGGTATCCGTGGCCGTTCAGGACGCTGCCTGGCGCCCTGACCAGACCGGTTCAACCCCTTCCACACCACCGCACTGCCCGACTGAGTTCACTCGCGGTTGTAGAAGGCTACGTCGACCACCAGGCGCGGGGGATCGCTGAGTGCGAAGACGCGGAAGGGTACGCGGGAGACGTCGATACCGGCGAGCACCTGGGTGTAGCCCTCGAAGGTGCCGCCGACGTACACCTCGCCGAGGGTGTCGCTGCCCGTGAGCTCGATCCGCTGGGGACCCGAGTAGTAGTTCTGCTCGGGTCCCGGGTAGGTGGTGCCGGTGGCGTAGATGTCCAGGACGGCGACCCCGTCGAGTTCGACGACCTCGCCGCTCCCGTCGAGCACCGCCTCGTCCACGTAGTTGGCGACCCAGCCGGGTGTGCCGGTGCCGGCGAACTCCAGCACGAGCCGGTTGAAGCCCTCGTGCGCTCCCACCCGAACATCCGTCAGCACGAGATCCCCCTCGCCCCGAGGCTCCGCCGTCTGCGGCGCCATGCTCATGAGAGGCGTCGGACCGATGCTCGGATCGGCCGTGGGTGAGCCCGCGGGGTCGGGTGACAAGGTGGTCTCGGTGGGGGCCGGCGAGGTCGTGGCTTCAAGTGTCGCCGCGGTGCGGGTCGGGTCGTCGCCGGTCCCACAGGCGGCGAGAACCGCCACCAGGGCGACTGTGCCGAGCAGGGCGGTCAGGGCGCGTCGCATCGTCACTCCTTCGTCGACCAACGCTGCGGAGCCTACGCCCGTGGGGCTACCGCGAGCCGGGCTCCACGGCGACGAGCCGGTCCATGATCCGGCGTACGGCGGCCGCGGCCGCGTCGGCGGCAACCTGGACGTCCTCGCCGGGGCCGTCGGCCTCCACGATCCGCTGCATCGTCTCCAGGGTGGCCTGGACCCGTCGGTAGTACCGGTCGAAGATGGGCGCGAGCGTGCCGGTGGCCGCGGGGGAGTCGGCGAAGTTGCGGCTCACCCGCCACACGTGCCGGGTGGTGCCGTCGTCGACGGGGGTTAGGGCGTGGCTGAACACGAAGGTATGCCGCCCGTCCTGCTCGCCGTGGCCGGCGACGTCCACGTGCCACCGGTCGACCCACAGGCCGGGGGAGACGAACTCGCCCTCCTCCCGCTGGGCGTGCGCGGAGTCCTCCGGCACCCCGAGTACCTGGGCGTTCCACGGCGCCAGCGGCGCGGGCGGGTACTCCCGCCAGAACCGCATGGTGGTCTCGGTGACCTCCACCTGCAGCGGCGGCGTCGGCCCGGCGCCCAGCGCGGGCGGGGCGATGTCGGGGTCGAGGTGGGCGACGTGGGTGATGTCGGAGAAGTTGTCCAGCAGCAGCCGCACCGTGGCGTGGGTCTCCCAGGCGTCGCCGAAGCTCACCCAGGCCGGGTCCCGGAGCCAGCCGGTCTCCGGGGGCTGGTGCAGCCGCGCCCGGCGCGGGTCGCCGGTCCACAACCAGACGAACGAGCCGTCGTCGAGGACCGGGTAGGCGCGCACCCGCGCGCCGAACGGCACGTGCTCCTGTGTGGGCACCGCGACGCAGGTCCCGTCCGGGGCATAGCGGAACGCCGTGTACGGAGCGACGATGTCGTCGCCCTCCAGGTGGCCCTCGCTCAGCGGCACAGGGCGATGGGCGCACCGGTCCGCCAGTGCGACGGCGTCGCCGGTGGTGGTGCGGTACACCACGACGGCCTTGCCGAGCACCCGGCGCGACAGCGGGGAGCGACCCACCTCGTCGGTGGTCGCGACGGCGTACCAGGCCTCGTGGGGGACCGCGGTCCCGTTGGTGGCCGGGCCGTGGAGGTGGCCGTTGGTTCTGGCGGTCGAGCTCATGCGTCCAGCACCAGCCTCTCTCCCTTGCAGCGGGACACGCACACCAGCATGCAGTCCATCGCCTCCTGGTCCTCCTCGTCCAGCACCGAGTCGCGGTGGTCGACCTCGCCCTCCAGTACGCCGGTCTCGCAGGTGCCGCAGATCCCCTCCAGGCACGAGCCGAGCACCGAGATCCCCGCGTCGCGCATCGCGTCGAACACCGTCTGGTCGGCGCCGACGGTCAACGTGAGGCCCGAGCGTTGCAGCACGATCTCGAACGCCGTGTCGTCGCCCTCGACCTCGATCGCCTTGGCGGCGAAGCGCTCCAGGTGCAGGGAGCCGGTCGGCCAGCTCGCGCACTGCTGCTCGACCACGGCGAGCAGCGGCTCGGGGCCGCAGCAGTAGACCAGCGTCCCCGGTTGCGGTGTGCCGAGGATGCCCGGGATGTCGAGCAG
>ERZ1645187.542-NODE-542-length-37471-cov-6.990512_pt1 | contig 37471 bp, 40 predicted proteins | sample MGYA00575352_ERZ1645187 | MGnify/ENA primary metagenome ERZ1645187 (study PRJEB40837, sample SAMN11349314) | freshwater sediment metagenome | isolation source: river sediment | host: Sediment | place: India: Wazaribad , New Delhi | collected 2017-02-21 ... | reverse complement strand
GGAAGAGTAGGTCGCTGCCAGGCCTGCGAAAGACAGCTCAAACTTCATTCACGAACTCCCGAAACCCGCCGCTGCAGAGATGCACGGCGGGTTTTGTGTTTGCCCTTGCGCTTGTCCTTGTGTTTGCCTTTGTGTTTCCCGGGGTCCTTCCTCCCCCGCCCGAAAAGGGGCATGGTAGTCTTGGCCATCCAGATCATCGGGCCAGATCAGCGGGGAAGTGCACTTCGACATGACACGACGAAACGCCGCGCCGCCGTCATGGATGATCAAATGGCTTTACGCCTTCATTCTCTGCGTCCTGCCCATGGCTGCCACGACCTCTGTGGCGAAACCACCGGAGGCCTCGTTCTATGATGCCTCCCTTGCGGATGCGGCGCGGCCTCCCGGCACGCTCCTCAAGGTCGAAAGCCTGTCGATGCCGCCCCTCTACCGCGCGAGGGCGTGGCGCATTCTCTACAGCACCCGGGATGTTGCAGGCCGCCCCATCGTCAGTTCGGGCATGGTCATTGCGTCGACCGTTGCCACGGCACAGCCCTCCGCCCGCAAGATTGTCAGCTGGGCCCATCCAACCGTGGGTACGGCCCGCCGTTGTGCTCCCTCACTACAGGCGCGGCCCCACTCATCCATTCTCGGCATCAATGAGCTGGTCGGACTTGGCTATGTGGTAGTTGCCACCGACTATCCCGGTCTCGGCACGCCGGGGCCCATCGGATACCTGGTTGGCAAAGGGCAAGCCCATGCCATGCTCGACGCCGCAAGGGCAGCACGGAACATTCCGGCAGCGGGTGCCGGCAACGATGTTGCACTGTGGGGTTACTCCCAGGGCGGGCATGCAGCCCTCTTCGCGGCGCAAATCGCGAGCCGCTATGCGCCGGAACTGCAGATCAAGGGTGCTGCGGCCATCGCACCTCCGACGGACTTGCGGCGCCTGTTGCTGGCCGACATCGATTCGGTTGAGGGCCGCGTTCTGGCCGCCTTCACCTTGCAATCATGGGCCGTCAAGTACGGACTGTCGTTGCGTGACATTGCAAGCGAAGCTTCGCTTGCTGCCATACTCACCATCAACCGCCAGTGCATTGATACCGTGGAGGGGCAGATCGCTGTGCTCAAGGCCCAGAAGAAGCTGGGCCGGCAATTCCTGCTGAATGATCCAGGCAAGGTCAGGGGGTGGGATGCAGCCATGCGCGACAACTCCATCACCGTGCCGTCAACCTCCGTGCCGCTGTTGATCGTGCAGGGTGAGTCCGACGACATCGTCAGGCCGGCAGTAACGCGGCAGGTGATCGCCAATGGCTGCGCCAGGGGCGCGCGCATCAAGTACGTGACATTGCCAGGCCGCGGGCACGGCACCTCGGCGAAGTTCGGATCGGCCAGCGCGGTGTCATGGATCGCTGAGCGTCTGGCAGGGGCTGGCGTGCCGCGTTCCTGTCCGTGACGTTTTACGAAAGCGTTTCTGACCGCCACAGCCGGACGCGCAGGCCGCCGTGATTGACCGTGAGCGGCTTTCCCTTGAACGGCAGTCCCGTGGCGCGGGCGAGTGATTCATCCGGCGTGAAGAGGCCAACCCGCCAGCCCGAGAAGCGCTCACGCAGAACCCGACCCAGGGCGGTGTAGAGATCGGTCAGCGCCGCCCTGTCGCCAATGCGCAGGCCGTAGGGCGGATTGATCATCACGAGTCCGGGGGGCCCATCGGGAGGCGCAATCTCACTGACAGCGCGCTGCACGAATCGTGTGTTGGCGGAAACGCCTGCACGTTCGGCGTTGGCCTGTGACGCAGAGATGGCACCGGCGTCACGGTCCGAGCCGCAAAACAGGAGTGCGGAGGAAGACACACCCGCGTGTGCCGCCTTCATGGCCTGCCACGCCAGCGGATCAAAGCCCGCAAGTTGCTCGAATGCGAAAAGCCTGTTGCGCCCGCTTGCAAGTCCCAATGCCCATTCCGCGGCCTCAATGACAAAGGTGCCGGAGCCGCACATGGGGTCAAGAACAGGTTCGGCACCACGGAAGCCACATTCGCGCAGCAGCAGTGCGGCCATGGTTTCCCGCAAGGGTGCTTTCGCCATGGCCTGCTTGGAACCGCGCTTGTGCAGAAGCCCGCCAGAGGTATCAAGGCTCAGGGTGCAGACATCCTTGTCGATGCGCAGCTTCACGGCGACGTCTGCGTCATCGCTGATCGTTGCGCCCAGCTCCTCATGAATGGCGGTGGCGATGCGCTGGGCTGCGGCGCCGCTGTGATAGATCTTCGATTTGCGGCAACTGGCTTCGACCGAGACAGGTACGTCCTTGCGCAAGACATCGCCCCAGGGAAAGGCACGGGCGCGCTTGTCGAGCTGGGCCAGGTGGCTCGCGCGGAATGACTCGATACGGGCCAGCACCCGGCTTGCGCCGCGCAGCACGAGGTTGGCGCGCCAGACATCCGGCCAAGCCCCGCGCACCGTCACGCCGCCAGCTTCACGGTTCACCACTCGGAAGCCTTGCGCGCGGGCCTCTTCTTCCAGGGTCCGCTCGAGCCCCGGAATGGCGACCAGAAAGATGTCGAAGGACGCGTCTGTGCCCTTGGCCGCGGGATGGGCTGTCATGTTTTTGGCCATGGGGTCAGACGGGTGCCGCCGGCTTGCGCCTGCGCCGCAGGATCATGCGCCAGGCGATGATGATGAAGACAATCGCCGCCAGCGCGGCGAGGTAGGGCAGAAGCAGCGCCAGCAGCGTCATCCCGATGGCCCCGATGATTTCCCCCGTCGCCACGGCATGGTTGCCGAGACCACCCGTCAACACCGTCGAGGTGCCGCGCAACAGCGTAGTGGCGCCTTGGGTCGCGGCTGCGGCACCGCCGCCCGCGATGATGGCGAGAGTCCACTTCAACATCGGCGGGAAGTCGCCCATGACGGCGGCAGAGATGGCAATGCCCGCGCCAACGGCCGTTGGACCGGCAATGCCGTCGAGAAGGTTGTCGAGCACCGGCACGTAGTAGGCGAAAACTTCCGTGACAGCGGCCACGGCCAGCATGATCAGCGCCGGAGTGGAGGCGACCCACAGGAAGTCGCCGGAGACAGGGAGATAGCCGCCCTTGACCGCAAGCCCCATCAGCAGGAGGGGCAGGAACACCCGGAACCCTGCCGCCGCCGCCAGCCCCACGCCCAGGGCCACGGGCAGGGCATATGCCAGAACATCAGTCATGCCATCCCTCATAATCGTTTTGCGCGTGGAACGGAAACAGCGGCTTGACTATGTGGTGGAATTATTGTTCTATGATCTGCAAAATCAGGAACGTTAATTCTACTTCGTGATACCCCTGCGGCGTCACCGGAAGCGGAATGCGTTGAACCGGACCGGACAATGGCCGATATGAGCCGCCCATGACCAACATTTCCAGAATCGTCATCATCGGCGCCGGCATGGCAGGTGCCCGGGCCATCATCAATCTGCGCGCCAACGGCTATGAAGGCGCCATCACGCTGGTGGGGGACGAAGCGCTTCTGCCCTACGACCGTCCGCCCCTGTCAAAAGCCTCGATCCTCGCCGAAAGCACGCCGGAGCCGGTATGGCTGCTGGATGAGGGCATTGTGGCTTCACTCAAGGCCGAGGTGATCAGCGGCGTTGCCGCAACGGCCATCGAACGGGCAACCAAATCCGTCCGGCTCGCCGATGGCCGCGTCCTGCCCTATGACAAACTGCTGATCGCCACAGGCGCGAAGCCACGCAGGCTTCCCATCCCCGGGGGCGAACATGCCCTGCTACTGCGCAACCAGGACGACATGCTGCTGCTGCGCCAGCGCTTTGTGCCCGGCAAGAAGATTGTCATCATCGGCGGCGGCTTCATCGGCCTGGAACTGGCCTCTTCCGCCGCCAAGAAGGGCTGCGAGGTGACACTGGTGGAGGCACAGCCCCGCATCCTGATGCGGGGTGTTCCCGAGGCCATTGCGAAGATCGTCCATGACCGCCACGTGGCGGGTGGTGTCACCATGCTCACCGCAACGGCGCTGTCCCATCTTTCAGCAGAGGCCGTTCATCTGGCGGATGGCCGGGTGCTGCCCGCCGACACCATCATCGCCGGAATTGGTGCTTCGCCGGAAATCACGCTGGCGAAAGAGGCGGGCCTCACGATCGACAACGGCATTGCCTGCGATGATCACATGTGCAGCTCCGATCCCGACATTTACGCCGCAGGTGACTGCGCCTCGTTTGTGCACGCGAAGCTCGGCAACCGCCGTATCCGTCTCGAAGCCTGGCGTTCGGCCCAGGACCAGGCGGCGACGGCTGCCGAAAACATGCTGGGCGGTGACAAGCAGAATGTTACCGTGCCGTGGTTCTGGTCCGACCAGTATGAACTCGGGCTACAGATCGCCGGAATGGCCGACATGGGGCCGGTGACAGTGGCGCGCCAGGCCAGCCCGGAAACGCTTGTTCTGTTCCACCTTGCCGAAGACGGCACGATCACGGGGGCCAGCGGCATCGGGCCGGGCAATGCCATCTCGCGCGACATCAAGATGGCGGAAATGATGATCGCCAAGGGCGTGAAACCACCCAAGGACGTGCTCGCCGACCCCGCCCAGCCACTCAAGGCGCTGATCCGCTAAATCACATTTCACCACAGTTCAACGGAGACACAAGACAATGATCAAGTTTGGCGTGATCGGCGCAGGCCGCATCGGCAAAGTGCACTCGGCGACCATTGCCGCGAACCCCAAGGCAAAGCTGGCCTACATCGCCGACGCCATGCCCAAGGCCGCGGAAGAACTGGCCGCCAAGCACGGCGCCAAGGTTGCCTCGGTCGATGAGATCATGAAGGCCAAGGATGTGGATGCAGTGCTCATCGGCTCGCCCACCGGTTTCCACGCCGCGCAGATCCAGGCCGCCTCCAACAACGGCAAGGCCATCATGTGCGAAAAGCCGGTGTCGCTGTCGGTGGAGATGATCCACCAGACACTGAAGGTGGTGGAGAAGAACAAGTCCACGCTGATGATCGGCTTCAACCGCCGCTTTGACCCAAACTTCGCCGAACTGGAGCGCCGCGTGCGCGCCGGGGCCGTGGGCGATGTCGAGATGGTGACGGTGATCAGCCGCGATCCTTCCCCGCCGCCTGCCGAATATGTGAAGGGATCGGGTGGGTTGTTCCGTGACATGATGATCCATGACTTCGACATGGCCCGCTTCCTGATGGGCGAGGAGTTCGTGGTGGTGAATGCGCTGGGTTCGTCGCTGGTGGACAAGGCCATCGGCGAGGCGGGTGACGTCGACACCGCCGCCGTGCAGATGCAGACCAAGTCGGGCCGCATTGCGGTCATCACCAATTCGCGCCGCGCCACCTACGGTTATGACCAGCGCATGGAAGTGCATGGGGCGAAGGGCATGCTTTCGGCCAGCAACATCCACAACACCACGGTGGAACTGCACAGTGCCGCCGGCACCCAGGCCGATCCGATCCAGAACTTCTTCCTCGAACGCTACTTCCAGGCCTATTCAAACGAACTCAACAGTTTCATCACGGCTGTCGAGAGCGGCAACCGCGATCCCAAGCCGAACGGTTTTGACGGGTTGCAGGCGCAGATCCTCGCGGATGCGGCAACCGAAAGCTGGAAGACGGGAAAGCCCGTGAAGGTCTGATCGGAGGGCAGGCCCGGCCTGCTGGCGGTCCCTGAAAGAACAATGGGGAGCTTCCGTTGCCGGAGGCTCCCCATGACTCACTGGCGACCCGGGTACGCAGTACCCAATCCCGGATCATCCGCAACACTTCCCCGCTCAGGGTTACGCGTGTCGTGGGACTGACAGTAATTGCCGCCGGTTTCGAAAGCGTTTCCAAAACAAAGTTTTGTATGAACAAGTGGTTACAGCCCTGTGCGGAAGCGGCTCAGAACTGCAAAAATAGTGTGACAAAGGGGTTGCTTTGCCGCCGCCGCCCGCATAGATACCGCTCACCGCAGATCATGCGTCATTGACGCGGGATGGAGCAGCCCGGTAGCTCGTCAGGCTCATAACCTGAAGGTCGTCAGTTCAAATCTGGCTCCCGCAACCAAAAAAACAAGCCCCGCCAGCACACTCTGCTGCGCGGGGTTTTTTATTGGGCTGCGAGGGTGCTCCATGGGAGGAGCAGCCCACTCATGGTCTCGCTGACCTGCACCCCTGAATTGACCTCGGGATAGTGCTGCGGGCTATCGGGGAAAACGTGTGCGACGGCTTCGGAATGAAGGTCACACGTATCGGTGGGTTGTGTCACATGGCGACGTTCCGCGATATCCGTGAGGCACGCGCCCTGCCGCACACGTGCGACGACGCCTGGGGTGGCGATGTGATTGCCGCAGCGTGTACGCATATTGGTGCAACGGTTCAGCCGGGCCTTCTGGAAGGCGTGTGGCTGGCGCAGCCTTACATTCAAGGCAATTTCAACAAGCGGACCGGCATTGACATTGTGGACGGGCATATCAAGCTGCCAGAGGGTCCAGGACTTGGTGTCGTTCCTGAAGAGGGCATGTTCGGTAGGCCTGCGCTCTCCTTCGGGTGAGTTCATGGGCCAAGCTGTGATCGCCCTGTCCGGCCACTACGGCCAGAATGACTGCGATGGCGCCAATGCGGCAATGGCGGAACGCGGGACTATCTGATCATTCTGGCTGTGCGGCCCATTCCTTGTAACGCAGATATGCGTTGGCCCCGATTGTGGAAATGGGGGGCGGAGGAAGCCTGGTTGGATCTGCTTCGGCCGTGAAATGGCGCGTGATGTCGCTTTCCACGCCACAGGCCAGTTCAGCGGCGCCAATGCCCGTGAGCGTGCCGCGCACCGTGCCCAAGCCGTTCTGCACGCAGGCCGAATATAGCCCATGGTCAAGCTCGCGCATTACCGCAACACCATTGCGCGTGAGGCAGAGATGACCGGCCCAGGTGTATTCCATGGGCACGTCAACGATATCGGGAAAGCGTTCTGCGAATTTCTGACGGTGCACCTTCGCGGTGCGTTGCAATGCGGCCTCACTGGGCAGCATGCCGGGCAGGAAACTGAAGCAGGTGCGAGTGATGATGCGGTTGCCGCCAAGGGGGCCATCAATGCGTCGCATGGTGGTGCCCATGGGATCGGATGGTGTCACCCCCCACCGTGGTTGCCCTCCCAGCCTTCGCAAGTGCTCGTCGCCAAGAGCAACGGTCATTGATGCATAGAGAAAAATGTGCATCAGCCGATGCCTGGCAAAGCCGAAGCTTTCCAGATGTCCGTTGTTGGCGAGGATCACTTTTCCAGCGGAGACCTTGTGAGTGGCCGTGGACACAATCCAACTCTGATCCGTGCGCTCAAACTTCAGGACGGGCGAATGCTCAAAAATCCTGACTCCGGCCCGGCGAAGTCCGCGCACCACGCTGCGTATGTAGCCCGCAGGCTGAATCATCACAGCACCTGGCGTGTAGAGTCCCGAATAGTAGTGACGGCTGCCCGTCAATTCGAACATGGCCTGATGGTCGAGACGTGTGGCGGTTTCACCAATGGCTTCAAGGTCCGCGGCATAAATCTGATTCTGGGTGTCTGCCCTTTCTGTCGCAGCCCCGTTCACTTTGCCAACAGGGTCAAACCAGTGGCGGTTGATGTCAAATTCCTCAACAATGTCACGGGCAAAGCCGATGGCCTTGCGGTTGAGTGCGATCATGGCCTTGTTCTTCACCGCGCCATCGCCTGAATAGCCTTGCCCACCAATTTCATGGGGCAGATCTATCATGAAGCCGGCATTGCGGGCGCATGTGCTCTCGGCGATGCGTGCAGCCTCAAGCACCAACACCTTGGCCTTCGGGTTCAGTTGAGTGAGTCGCCGGGCCGCCGAAAGCCCGGCGAAACCCGCACCGATGATCACAACATCAGCGGTTTCATCCGCCATAAGCCTGACGGGAGGGTCCTGGTCCGGCAAAATGTCGTTCCAGGCCGCTGGTCCCCGGAAGGCAGGCGTTCGCCTTGCCGTGTATGCGCTCATGTCACAGCCTGATCGATGTCATCCGCCAGATCGATCCAGATGGTCTTGATCTGCGTGTATTGGTCGTGGGCATGGATACCGTTGTCGCGACCGCCAAAGCCTGACGATTTGTATCCGCCGAATGGTGTGGAGATGTCACCTTCACCAAAGCTGTTGACGGTCACAGTGCCTGCACGGATGGCGCGGGCACCACGAAGTGCGCGCTTCACATTGGACGTGAATATGGACGCTGCAAGACCGTATTCCGTATCATTGGCAAGGGCGATGGCCTCGTCAAAACCGTCAACGGTCAGGACCGACAGTACAGGGCCGAAGATCTCCTCACGGGCTTGCCTTGCCGAGAGATCTGTGACTTCCATGATTGTCGGCTCGACATAACCGTCCTTTGCCTTCCCTCCCATCAACACGGTGGTGCCCTTGCCGAGATAGCCGCACACCTTGTCGAAGTGATCTTTTGACACCAATGCGCCCACCCGGTTCACAGGGTCCAGCGGGTCGCCCATCGGCCACTCGCGGGCGTGCGCCATGATGCACTTCAACAGCTCGGCCTTGACGCCCTTCTGCACGATCAGCCGCGAGGATGCCGAACAGTTCTCGCCCATGTTCCAGAACGCACCATTCACGATATGCGCCGCCACGCGATCAATGTTCTCGACGTCATCCAGAACCACAGCCGGATTCTTGCCGCCCATTTCAAGCGTCACTTCTTTCAGGTTGGACTCTGCGGCGTAACGCAGGAAACGCCGACCTGTTTCCGTGGAGCCCGTGAAGGAGAGCGCATCCACATCCATATGGCGGCCAAGGGGTTCACCGACGTCGGGGCCGGACCCCGGCACTACGTTGAACACGCCAGCGGGAATGCCTGCTTCCATGGCGAGTTCCGCCACGCGCAGCGCAGTAAGGGAGGTTTCTTCCGCAGGCTTCACGATCACGGAGCAGCCAGCGGCAAGAGCCGGGCCAATCTTCCAGGCCAGCATCAGCAACGGGAAGTTCCAGGGCAGAACCAGGCCGACAACACCAACAGGTTCGCGGACGATCATTGCAATGTGATTGTCAGACGCGGGCGAAACCTGGTCATAGATCTTGTCGATCAGTTCGGCATGCCATGTCAGGCAGTTGACTGTTTCAGGTACGTCAACTGTTTCACAGTCGAATATCGTCTTGCCGCTGTCCAGGCTCTCCATCACGGCGAGTTCACGGGCATTGCGCCTGATCAGCTTGACGAGGCGAATGAGCGATTCCTTGCGCTCCTTGGGATGCAGTTTGGACCAGCGCCCATCATCAAAAGCTGCACGGGCCTTGGTGACCGCAAGATCCACATCGGCAGCACCACAGGCCGCAACCTTGGCCAAGACCTTGCCCGTTGCCGGGTTGATGGTATCAAATGTCTTGCCGGACTGGGCTGGACGGAAGGCACCATCAATGAAGGCCTGCGTTGGCAGCGAAAGGCCCTTGGCGATGGACTTGTATTCTTCGGTCGTGAGTAAGCCGGTCATGGTCATGCCTCTGCTTCAATGTCAGCGATGGTGCGCTTCAACACACGCACGGTTTGTTCAAGCTGGCGCTTGTCATCCTTGATCAGGGGCTTGAGGGGTGGGCGCGGTGGGCCAGCCCTGAGGCCGTTCATTTCGCAGCCATGCTTGATGCATTGGACAAATTTGCCGCCCTGTTCGAGAACTCGCATCAACGGCAGCAGGGCCGACATGATGCGGCGGCCCTTGTTGAAATCGCCCCTGACGGCACATGCCCTGTAAAGTGCCGCGTGTTCGGCAGGCAGGAAGTTGGAACCACCACACACCCATGAACGTGCACCCCACGCAAAGAACTCCAGGGCCTGGTCGTCCATGCCGCAGGACATTTGAATGTGCGGGTAGTCGCGCGCCAGAAGGTGCACACGGTTGATGTCGCCGGAGCTTTCCTTGATGGCGCAGAAGTTTTGGCTGCGGCCGACGCGGTCTAGGAATTCCTCACCCATGTTGATGCACATGCGTCCGGGGTAGTTGTAGAGCATGATGGGCAGATCGGCGGCACGGTCAATCGCCAGAGCGTTCAGGGCGTTTTCCTGCTCGGTCGGAACGGCATAGGGCGGGGAGCCGACAAGGATGGCATCTGCGCCAATCTTTGCCGCTGTTTCCGCCATGGTGATTGAATCGGGCAGGCGAATGGCACCCGTGCCGATGATCAGCGCCGTGCGTTTGCCGATCACCTGCTTCGCCAGGGCCGCAAGTTCAATGCGTTCTTCCATCGGCTGGGCGTAGTATTCGCCCGTAGAGCCACCATTGATGATGCCCTGTACTCCGGCCGCGACGAGGTACTCCACCATGGCGCAGAAAGCGTCGCGGTCGATCGAACCGTCGTCCTTGTGGGGCGTGATGACGGGCGTGTAGATCCCTTCGAATTTCATGCGCTTACCTTTGAATTGCCGGACAGCGGCGTACCGAGTGGAATGTCGATGCTGTCCGGTGTGATGAAACTTTCCATTTGCGAGCGGGAAAGCTCCCAATGGGCGACGGCGAGATCTGCGGCAGCGTCCGCATCACCTGCCTCAATCAATGTGATGAACTGTTCGTGCTGGTCGGCAGCAATGGCCTGCACATTGGCCATGCTGGCCATGCGGGGATTGTAAAACGTCATGCCAATCCGCGTGTGGTCGATCAGCAACCGCCGGAGACTCGGGAGCAAGAACTCATTGTCTGCCATTTCGCCCATGGCGTCATGGAATCGCTCGTTCATGAGGGCACGCTCGGTGACATTGCGGTTGCGGATGGCGGCACGGAACGCCATCTGAATCCTCTTCATCTCTTCGATCTGTGAGACCGTGGCATTCTGCGCCGCAAGCCGGGCAACGGCGGCATAGATCATGGGGGCAACGATGAAGAAGTTCCGCAACGTCTTGTGGGTCATGGGCGCCACTTGGGCGCCGCGCTTTTGGTGCAGCACGACGTAGCCTTCGCCAGCAAGCTGCCGCAGTGCCTCTCTCACGGGAGGCCTGGAAATGCCGTAGGTTTCTCCCACCTCGACTTCATCAAGATAGGTGCTGGGCAGGAGGTCTTGCGTGAGAATCCTCCGTTTCAGGTCTTCAATGCAGGCAGCTTTGCCTTCTGGTGCGATTGCATCCATCACCCACCTCCACCGCGTTCGACCTTCGCCAGGTCGTCCAGAATGGCGCGCAGTCTGCCCATCCTGTCGGACCCCATGGCCGAGAGCGGGCGGCGGGGAACGCCTGCGCCGTATCCCATGATTTCACTCGCCGCATAAACGGAACTGACATAATCCTGTTCTTCAATGAAGGCCATGATGGGCTCCAGCGTCCGCCAGATCACCCGTGCCTCATCCCAGCGGCCAGCTTCGGCGGCCGCGACCATGGCAAGACAGGTGCGTGGCGCAATGTTGGCGCCGCCCCAGATCAAGCCCTTGCAGCCTGCGTAGAGCGAATAAAGCGTGAGTGTGTCGGCCCCGTTCATCACGGCATGGCCAGTGCGGATCAGATTGATGTGTCCCGGAAAGTCTCCGCTTGAATCTTTCACGGTGCAGAAATTCGGAATGGCCGCAAGCCTCTTGAGCAATGCGGGTGTGATGGTGACGCCAACGGCCCTTGGCACGTTGTAGCCGATCACCGGCAGTCCGACGGCGGCCACTTCGGCGTAAAAGGCCGCAATTCCTTCATCGCTGGTTGGTCCCTCAAAAAAGGGCGGCAACACCATGACACCATCCGCACCACACTTTGCAGCATGACGGGTACGCCCGATCACTTCGTCAACGACCAGCGCCGATGTTTGCGCGATCACGCGTGCACGGCCATTGATGATCTTGCAGCTGCGCGTCACCAACTCCTGTGACTCGTTCTGGGAGACATAGACGTGAATTCCCGTGCCCGAACTCACGAGGAAACTCCTGATCCCGGCCTGGATGTACCTCTCGATGTTCTGCTCAAGCCTTTCGAAATCAATTCGCCCTTCGCGGTCAAACGGGGTTGCAAGCGCAAGATTCAAGCCGGAAAATGGGAATTTTGCCATGTTTTCTCCCGTTTGGAGGCAAAGTGATTGAAGCCCCTTGATTCATAATACATCATGTCTTAGAACCCTCAGTCAAGGATCGAAGTGGAATGGCTGCATTGTCTTTTTGCTTTTCGGTCTGCCGACAATCGCGGATCGGCCTTCGACCACAAAGTCCGCGCGACACAAGGAGGAACATCTATGAACAAATTTTTGCTTTCCGCAGTCACTGCAGCAGCACTGTTTGGCGTGAGCAGCGGTGCGGCGCAGGCAGCCTGTGGCGACATCTCGCTGTCGGTTTTCAGCTGGCAGTCTGCCGAGGCCATGGCCAACGTCGACCAGCTTATCCTGAGCGCCGGCTATGGCTGCAATGCCACGACGGTTGCCGGTGACACGGTGCCGACCATCACCGCCATGATCGAGAAGGCCCAGCCGGATCTCGCTTCAGAAGCCACGCCGAGCCTGCTGGGCGAAGTCTACGCCAAGGGCACCGAGGAAGGCCGCATCAGCCAGATCGGCACGGCGATCAGCGACGGCCTCATCTCCGGCTGGTACATCCCGCAGTACGTGGCTGACGCTCACCCCGAGATCAAGTCGGTCGAGGAAGCGATGAAGCATCCGGAACTGTTCCCGTCGTCGGAAGATCCGTCGAAGGGCGCGGTGATCCAGGGTCCGCAGGGCTGGGGCGACACGGTCGTCACCGCACAGCTCTTCAAGGCTCTCAACAACCCGAACTTCGTCATGGTGCCCACCGGATCTGCCGCGGCGCTGGATGGCGTGATCTCCAAGGCCTACGAGCAGAAGCAGGGCATGATCGCCCAGTACTGGTCGCCCACCTCGCTGCTCGCCAAGTACAAGATGGTGCGCCTCGAAGGCCCGGCGCGTGATGACGCCGAGTGGGCCCGCTGCACCACCAAGCAGGATTGCCCTGATCCGAAGCCGAACTACTGGAAGCAGGACGAAATGGTGACGCTGGCCAGCAAAGGCGCTGTCGACAAGCTCGGCCCCGATGCTGCAGCCTACATCGCCAAGCGCAGCTGGACCCAGGCCGAAGTCTCCGCCGTCATGCTGTGGATGACCGACAACCAGGCTAACGGTGCCGACGGCGCCAAGTGGTTCATCAAGAACATGCCGGACGTCTGGACCAAGTGGGTCCCGGCCGACGTGGCCGAAAAGGTCAAGGCTGCCGCTCAGTAAGCAGCACTGGTTCAAGGCCGGAGGCTTCGAAGCAATTCGGAGCCTCCGTTTTGTACGGGTCGGTGTGACTTTAAGCGCGCGCTTCCCTCCCCGCCGGGGCTTGCATTGCGCGAGATATCCGCCATCGTGCCAACCTCCCGCCGCCGACTTTGGGTGCCGGGGTGATCCAACCGCGCGCAAGGGCAACGTGACATGGACTGGCTTTTCAAGTTTCCGCAGATTGACCCGGATATTTTGCTGTCGGTGAAGCGGGCCATTGACGGGTCGCTGAAGACGTTGACGCGCAACTACGGCCAGTCGATCGAGAACTTCTTCTATCCCCTCCAGCAGGTGCTGATCTTCTTTGAGCGCGTGATCTCCAACGCGCCATGGCCTCTGGTGGTGCTGGCGCTGGCGGCCATCGCCTGGTTCGCGGCGCGCAGCGTAAAGGTGGTGGTAGCGGTGATCCTGATGCTGCTGGCCATCGGCCTCATGGGCCTCTGGCCGGACGCCATGAAGACCATCTCGCTTGTGCTCACCGCCACGCTCTTCTCGATTGCCATCGGCATCCCGCTCGGCATCCTGATGAACCGCTACAAGCGGGTGGGGGCCATCATGCAGACGGTGCTGGACGTGATGCAGACCATGCCGCCATTCGTCTATCTCATTCCGGTAGTGATGCTGCTCGGCATCGGCCGGGTGCCGGGTTTCATTGCCGTCGTCATCTATGCCATCCCGCCCATCATCCGCCTCACCGACCTCGGTATCAGGCTTGTCGACAAGGAAGTGCTGGAGGCGGCCGACGCCTATGGCTGCTCGCGCTCGCAGAAGCTGTGGAAGGTGCAGATGCCGCTGGCCATGCCGACCATCATGGCCGGCATCAACCAGACCATCATGATGGCGCTGGGCATGGTGGTGATCGCTTCCATGATCGGCGTACAGGGGCTTGGCCTCAACGTGCTGCAGGCCATCGCCAACCAGTATTTCACGCAAGGCATCTTCAACGGCTTCGCCATCGTCGGCATCGCCATCATCTTTGACCGCATCAGCCAGGCCTATGGCCACAGGCTGCAGAAGCACCGGGGTGCGCGCCATGACTAAGAGCAGCACCTCGATCGAAATCCGCGACCTCTACAAGATCTTCGGCAGCGCGCCCGAGCGCTTTGTCAGTGCCGTGAAGAATGGCATGAGCAAGACCGAGCTGGGCAAGACGCATGGGCACATCCTCGGCCTCAACAACATCAACATCACCATGCCTGCTGGCAAAATCCAGGTTGTCATGGGGCTGTCAGGTTCCGGCAAGTCCACCCTGATCCGCCACATCAACCGGCTGATCGAGCCGACCTCCGGCTCCATCCTCATCGACGGCAGGAACGTGCTGGAGATGAACGAGCTTGAGTTGCGCGAGTTCCGCCGCAACAACACGGCGATGGTGTTCCAGCGCTTTGCCCTGCTGCCGCACCGCACGGTGATCGACAACGTCACCTTCGGCCTCGAAATCCGCGGCGTCGAGAAGGGCAGGGCCCGCGAGACCGGCATGCGCTGGATCGAGCGCGTCGGCCTTCATGGTTTCGAGAACCGCTATCCGGATGAACTGTCAGGCGGCATGCAGCAGCGCGTGGGGCTGGCCCGGGCGCTTTCCAATGATGCCTCCATCCTGCTCATGGACGAGGCCTATTCGGCCCTTGATCCGCTGATCCGCACCGACATGCAGACCATGCTGCTTGACCTGCAGAAGGAACTGAAGAAAACCATCGTCTTCATCACCCATGATCTCGACGAGGCGCTGCGGCTTGGCGACAACATCGTCATCCTGCGCGATGGCTCGATCATCCAGCAGGGCGATGCCCAGGACATCTTGCTGCGTCCGGCGGACGACTACATCCGCCGCTTCATCAAGGACGTGAACCGGGCCCGCTTCATCAAGGTGGACGCGGTCATGGAGGCCATGCCGAAGCAGGCGCCCAAATCCGCGCCACGGCTCAGGTCTGGCACATCTCTGGAAGTGGCCGCTGTTGAACTCTCAAAGGCCGGACAGGACTCAGCCCTGGTCACTGACGCAGCAGGCGCACCCCTCGGCATCGTCTCCCTCAGACAGATCACCGCCGCTCTCGCGTCGGAGGATGTCGGATAGCATTGTGATCCTGCAGCAGGTTGCAGCAGCATTGTCACCCGAATCCGCGAGCAAGGATTGATCAACCCCGGAACCGCGCTTGAACAAGGTGTGCAATGAAGAAATTTGAAGGCAAGGTGGCCCTGGTCACGGGCGCTGCGGGCGGCATTGGTGCGGCCATCACCCGGATGTTGCGTGCAGAAGGTGCCAAGGTTGCGGTTGCTGACAGGGATGTGTCGGGGGTTGATGCCGATCTGCGTCTGCCGGGCGATCTGCTGGACGGGTCCTACGCCGACGGCTTGCCGCGTGCCGTTGTGCAGGCCCTGGGGCGCCTCGACATTGTGTGCAACAACGCCGGTGTCATCACGCGTGGAGATGTGACAAGCACCAGCGACGATGACTGGGCCTTGACTGTTGGTGTCAACATGGAAGCGCCATTCCGGATTTCGCGCGCCGCCATTCCGCTGATGGCAACGACTGGCGGTGGTGCCATCGTCAACACCGCTTCCTGCTGGGGCCTGAGGCCTGGCACAAACCACGCCATCTACTGCATGTCCAAGGCCGCCATGGCGTCGCTCACGCAGTGCATGGGGCGCGACCACGCGCACCAGGGTATCCGAATCAATGCCGTGTGCCCCAACGAAGTGAATACGCCGATGTTGCGCACAGGCTTTGCGAAGCGCGGCTTCGATCCTGACACGGCCGTTGCCGAACTCGACAAGACCGTGCCGCTGGGCCGAATTGCTGAGCCTGAGGACATTGCAGATGTTGTGCTCTTCCTGGCGTCGGATGAGGCCCGCTACATGTGTGGTTCACTGGTGGAAGTGAATGGCGGCAAGGCTGTGTCGTGAAGCGCTTTACCGAAATGGTGGTGCTGGTGACCGGTGGTCGCAGCGGCATTGGACAATCCATCGCCCGCCGTTTCGCTGCGGAAGGTGCACGTGTCTTTACAGCCCAGCGTGGTTCGGACGCCGAGTTTGAAGGGATTGCGGCTGATTTTGCCCAGCCTGCCGAGGCCGCCGCGGTGATCGCCAAGGTCATCAGCCGGGCCGGCCGCCTGGATGTGCTGGTCAACAATGCCGGCATGATGCAGGAAGCCTTGGCAGAAGAGATGCCGATCGGGGATTTTGCGCGCACGATCGCGGTCAATCTCATCACGCCCTTTGCGCTCACTCAAGCTGCATTGCCCCATCTGCGAGCCACCAAGGGTGCGATTGTCAACATCGGATCCATAGAAGGCATTGGCTGCAACCCGCGACATGCCGCTTATAGCGCCTCCAAGGCGGGACTGCACGGCCTTACGCGTGCGATTGCCGTCGACCACGGCCACGAGGGGATCAGGTGCAATGCGGTTGCACCAGGCTGGATCGATACAGACCTCAATCTTGAATTCATCGAGAAGTCAGTTGATCCTGCCTTCTTTCGCCGCAACATCGGGAGGATTCATCCCGTCGGCCGCACCGGAAAGCCTGAGGAGGTTGCGGGTCTTGTCGCATGGCTTGCGTCTCACGAGGCAGCGTTTGTGACGGGGCAGGTCTGGACTGTCGATGGCGGGCGCATGACCAAGCTCAGCCTGCCTGTGTGAAGAACACCTGGACATGCGCGGCAGTCCGCAGACTGTTGCCGTGACGGGATCCGCGCAAGGTAGTGGCAAGTCCATTGCTCTTGCCAACCGGCCGAAAGCTCCGGTCTCAGCTGATTTTGCGCTTGGGAACCGAATAACAATGGTCAGGCCGAACTCACAATTGAATGGACGTTGGGGGAGTGGGCCAGAAGCACCTTTCGGCTTGGGTGGCATCCGGCTCCTGTCATCCACAAGCCCATAGCACAGCCGTGCGGGCGGGCCGTTCCTTGTTGTCATGGGTCACGGGTTGATTCTGAAAACACAACCTCAGGTTATGGGCGTGGCATTTGATGATGACGGCTTGTTGCGCTACACACGCCGTGTCATGTGCCAAGCCATGCTCGATAACGGCAGTTTTGATCCGGATTTGTGTCCCCTTCTCAAGGGGCTCTCGCCGGAGGAGATTGCCATGCGCATGAAACAGCAGCCGATCGCGTCCTGCCGCAAGCGGCTGGATGACCGCGTCGCCGGAATGCCGCCATCCGGAGATGACGATTGCCCGGCCCACGCCGCCGGCGTGGAACTGATCAGCACATAAATGTCTGCGGCCGGTTGTCGGCCTTGACCATCGTCAAGTCTTCCCTTGCCCCGTCAGCTTAACTGACACTGGGCGAAACATGTGGGGAGGAGGCAATACAGCCATGAGTGAAGGCCTGACAAAATCCCAAGCGCGCAACATCTTCTTCGGCGGTTCACTGTTCTTCTTTGTGGTCTTTGCGGCCTTGACGGGCCACAGCCACTACTATGCCGTGAGCAAATCCACCAACGCGCAGAACCTGACGGACGCCGTCGTCCGGGGCAAACGCATCTGGGAAAAGCATGCGTGCATCAACTGCCATACAATTCTCGGTGAAGGCGCCTACTACGCGCCCGAACTTGGCAATGTCTTCGTCCGCTACGGCGGCAAGGATGATCCGGCCGGCGCCAAGGAAGCCATCAAGGCGTGGATGACCAGCCAGCCGTCGGGCATTCCCGGGCGCCGCCAGATGCCGAATTTCCAACTGACCGATCCCGAACTCAATGACCTCGCGGACTTTCTTGAATGGGTCAGCAAAATCAACACCCAGGGCTGGCCGCCCAAGGACAGCGGCTGAGAAGGGAGGCAATCATGAAATACCAATCGCAAAAAGTCGCACTCGCATATTTCGCCTGCGCCATGATCCTGTTCGCGGCACAAGTCACATTCGGACTGGTGCTGGGATACATCTACGTCGCACCGAACTTCCTGTCGGAACTGCTGCCGTTCAACATCGCGCGCATGATTCACACCAATGCGCTGGTGGTCTGGCTGTTGCTCGGCTTCTTCGGCGCGTCCTACTATCTCATCCCGGAAGAGACGGAACGTGAGCTGCACTCACCCAAGCTGGCCTACATCCAGCTGGTTCTTCTGATGGTGGGGGCCAGTGCGGCGGTGATCGGCTATCTCTTTCGCATCCATGAAGGCCGCGAGTTCCTTGAACAGCCCTTGTGGGTCAAGCTTGGCATTGTGGTTGCCGCGCTGATCTTCCTCTACAATGTCACCATGACAGTGCTGCAGGGGCGCAAGACCGTCATCACCAACGTGCTGCTGCTCGGTCTCTGGGGCATCGCGCTGTTCTTCCTCTTTTCCCTCTACAATCCGGCCAACCTGACCGTTGACAAGATGTACTGGTGGTATGTCGTCCACATCTGGGTGGAAGGCGTGTGGGAACTCGTGATGGCATCGGTTCTTGCCTTCATGATGCTCAAACTCACCGGGGTTGACCGCGAAGTCGTGGAGAAATGGCTCTATGTCATCGTGGCGCTTGCGCTCTTCACCGGACTTCTCGGCACGGGTCACCACTATTACTGGATCGGTACGCCGGGCTACTGGCAGTGGATCGGTTCCATCTTCTCGGCGCTGGAAATCCTGCCTTTCTTCGCCATGGTGATGTTTACCTTCGTGATGGTCTGGAAGGGCCGCCGCGAACATCCCAACAAGGCCGCCCTGCTCTGGGCGCTCGGCTGCTCGGTGCTGGCCTTCTTCGGGGCTGGCGTGTGGGGCTTCATGCACACGCTGGCACCGATGAACTACTATACCCACGGCACCCAGGTGACAGCGGCGCACGGACATCTCGCCTTCTTCGGTGCCTATGTCTCGATGAACCTCGCGATCATCACCTATGCCATGCCGTACCTGCTGGGCCGCAGGCCCTACAACCAGGTTCTGAACATGGCGAGTTTCTGGCTGATGGCTTCGGGCATGTCCTTCATGACCTTCACCCTGACCTTTGCGGGTGTGGTGCAGACCCATCTGCAGCGCGTCCTTGGGCAGGGTTTCATGGATGTGCAGGACCAGCTCTCGCTGTTCTACTGGATGCGCCTCGGCTCGGGCGTGGTGGTGGTGCTTGGAGCGCTGCTCTTCATCTATGCCACCTTCGTGCCGCGCCGCGAGGTGATAGAAACTGTCAACCCGGCAGCAGCACCCGCCGAGTAAGGGGAAGAAGCGCCATGTCATATGCCATGAAGACACCTGACACGGCTTCGCATCCGGTGCCCTACTACGCACCGACAGGCGACGAGTGCCGCGTCTTTGAAGCGGCGTGGCGCAACCGGCTTCCCCTTCTGCTCAAGGGGCCAACCGGATGCGGCAAGACCCGCTTTGTCGCCCATATGGCGGCAAGGCTGGGCTTGCCGCTGTTCTCCGTCGCCTGCCATGATGACCTCACATCGGCAGACCTCACGGGGCGCTTCCTGCTCAAGGGTGGGGAAACCGTCTGGTGCGACGGGCCGCTGACTGCGGCGGTGCGCGCCGGTGGCATCTGCTATCTCGACGAGGTGGTGGAGGCGCGGAAGGACGTGACCGTTGTTCTCCATCCGCTCACCGATGACCGCCGCACGCTGCTGCTTGACCGCACCGGAGAGACGCTTGTGGCTCCTGCGTCCTTCATGGTGGTCGCCAGCTACAACCCGGGTTACCAGAATGTCCTCAAGGCCTTGAAGCCCTCGACACGGCAGCGCTTTGTCGGAATCGAGTTCGGCTTCCCGCGCGAGGAACGCGAGGCGGCCATCGTCTCCGCAGAGAGTGGCCTTCCGATCGAGCGGGCCAAGCTGCTGGTGCAGGTGGCAACACGCCTGCGCGCCCTGCGCGGAAGGGACGTGGAGGAGGCGGCTTCGACGCGGCTTCTGATCTATGCCGCGACACTGATCGTGGACGGCATGAGTCTGGAGCGGGCCATCGACATTGCGATGCTGCAGCCGCTGAGTGACGACACGGCGGTGATGCAGGGGCTGCGCGACCTGGTCTCGGCCACCCTGGGCTGACGCCCATGGCAGAGCTTCATCCCAAACCCTGGGAACCAGAGGAAGCGATCGGCTCGCTGTGGCACCGGCTGGTCGGTGACCGTGACCCATCATCTGCCGAAAATCCCGCCGCAGCGACGCTTGAACACATGCGTCCTCGCATGGGCATCGTGATGCGTGGCCTTGGGGGGGAGCCGGGTGCCGGATTTGCGGCCCTGCAGGCCAGCCAGACCCAGCACCGCCGCCGCTTCCTGCAGAGAATTGGCCATGCCGGTGAAAGAATCCTGCAGCCGACGTGGGACGGTGAGACATTGAACGTTCCAGAGGCCATGGCCTTCAGCCGTGATGCTGCGCTGAACGAGGCGGCCTATCTCTGGCTTGCGGCCTGGGCCGCGTCTTATGAGGCACGGGACCTGGAAGCTGATCCGCTGCGGCGAGACCTTCATGCGCTTCGGCAGGCGTGGCGCTGCACGAAGATGATGGAGAGGTGCGCGCCGGGTCTCACTGCGGTCGGGCGTGTACTCGATGCGGCGGCGCTGACTGGCAGGCGTGTTGCCCAACTGCCGCCCATTGAGATGGATGTTGAACGTGTCATCCGCCGCCTGTTGGGCGCTGATGAAACCACGCCAGAGCCTTGGTGGAACTTTGTGACCGGTGACACGGTGCTGGACGGCAGCGTGCGGGCTCCATCCGGCTACTGTCCCCATGCGCCAGTGCCACACTGGCCACAGTGGTCGCTACGGCCCGCCGGCGAGGCCGCGCCACGAGATGATGCTGCTCCGGCGGGAGCCAAATCACAGGAGCAGGGTCCACGCAAGCGGGCACGCCGCAAGGCATCTGACCAGGCCCGGAGGCGCGATCCGCTGATCCTGCACCGTTTCGAAACCATCAAGACCTGGGCCGAAATGTTCAACCTGGGCCGGAAGGTGGAGGATGACGATGGCGAAACGGCGCGAAAGGCCGCCGATGACCAGGACGAACTGGGTCTCGCTGACACGGATGCGAAACCGTCTTCTCGGATTGCCTTTGACCTTGATCTCTCGCCCCAGGAACTTGATCGTGCCACGCTGACAGACGGCAACCTGTTTCCCGAATGGGACTGGCGCAGCAACAGCTATCTGCCAGACCATGTGCGCGTGCTCGCAGGTCTGGCCAAGGGCGCGGAAAGCGGTACGCCGCCGCAATTGTCCCCCGCCCAGGGGCGGCTCGTTGCGCGGGTGCGCCGCCAGTTTGAGGCGCTCATTCCCCGCCATGCCCTGCAGGCGGGAGAAGATGCGGGCAGCGAACTTGATCTCGATGGTGCCCTGCGCATGGCGGCCGATACCCGCGCAGGCGTTGCCAATGACGGCCGGATCTTCAAGGCGCTCCGCCCGGTGGCGCGGGATCTCGCGGTGCTGACGCTGGCCGATGTCTCCCGCTCGACCGAAGGCGTGGCGGAGGAGCGCTCCATCATCGACATCGCCAGGGAAACGCTGCTGGCGATGGCGCATGGCCTCGCCGCCACGGGTGATGCCCATGCCATTGCCACGTTCTCGTCGGTCCGGCGCGACAGGGTCTTCTATGACCGGGTTAAGGGTTTTGGAGAAGCGCTCTCACCCGCAATACTGGAGCGCATTCTTGCGCTGAGACCGGGGCATTACACGCGGCTTGGTGCAGCCATCCGCCAGGCGACACAGGACCTGCGCAGCCACGGTGCGCTCCGCCGCCTGCTGCTGGTCGTGACTGACGGAAAGCCAAACGACATCGACCACTATGAAGGACGCTTCGGCATCGAGGACACGCGCCGCGCGGTTCTGGAGGCCCGCATGGCGGGGCTTGCCGTGTTTGCGATCACCATCGACCGCCGCGCCGAAGCCTACGTGCCGCACATCTTTGGCCGCAACGGCTTCCATATCGTCAGCCACCCGTCGCGGCTGGCGGAAGCGCTGCCCGGAATCTACCGGCATCTGGTCAGCTGATGGCGAAAAAGGGACTGCCGGGCAATTCGTTGATCTGGATTCTCATCGTGTCGGAGGTGCTTGTCTTTGCCTTGGGGCTGGTGGCGTTTCTGGTGATGCGCCTGCTGCACCTGCGGGAGTTTCAGGCAGCTTCCCACCTGTTGCACGCCGGTGCCGGAACGCTCTCCATGGCACTTCTCCTGACGAGCGGATATCTCGCTGCCATCGCGCAATCCAACTCACAACAAGGCGGACAAAGCAGAAGCCGTCTTCTCCTGATTCTTGCCGCCTTGCTGGGCGTGCTGTTCCTCGCCCTGAAGGCCATGGAGTACAGTGACCTCTGGAACAGGGGGGTCGCATTCGAAGGCAGCCAGTTCTTCACGCTTTATGCACTGATCACCGGCTTTCATGCGGCCCACGTGGCGTTTGGCACTGGCCTGCTGCTTGTCGTGTCGCTGCGCCCGACGCTTGAACATGTCGAGCCTTCGGTTGCCTTCTGGCACATGGTCGATCTGGTCTGGGTGCTGGTCTTTCCCGTTCTCTATCTGGTGCCGAGATGACGCAGTTGACACGAAGCTGGCTGGTGATGTCCATGGTTGTCATCACCGTGGCGCTGGTGCTCGCGGTTGCGCCCGGGCTGCCTCGCCCCGTGTGGCTTGTCCTCATCATGGCCGCGTCCTTCGTCAAGGCGCGGCTGGTCCTTCTCGACTATCTCGAACTGCGCCATGCGGATGAGTGGCGTGTGGGCGCCATGGCGGCACTTGTCGCGCTGCTTCTGGTCATGGCCGCGCTGGCCGCCATGGCCTGAGTTCAGTCGTCGCTGCGTCCGCGCATGATCTCGGCCCGCTCGCGTTCGGCAAAGTCCTGCAGGCGGTCGAGATCGTCAATCACGGCCTGACGCTGCACGATGGAAACACCATAGTCAGCAAGGCGGTTGAAGGCGCGTGACAGGCTTTCCGGCTTCATGCCAAGGCGCGCGGCAATCAATGCCTTGTCATAGGGCAGATCAACAACACATTTGCGTTCCCCCTTGGGGGCCAGTTCAAGCAGGAATTCCGCTATGCGCTGCGCGCCCGTGTGGGCCTTGAGCGCCTCGATCTGGCGCACCAGAAGATGCAGGTGCTGCGAGGTGGAGGCCAGCATGGCAAGGCCGATTTCCGGCGACTCGCGGATGCGGTCGAACAGCCTGCGGGCGGAGACACGCAACAGGCGGGCATCGGTGACAGCTTCCCCGCTGACAGGATAGACGCCGCCTGTGAAGGCTGCCGCTTCCGCGAAGTTCTGGCCCTTGGTGAAGATGCCGATCACCGCTTCGGTGCCGCTGCTGGTCAAGCGGAAGAGCTTGATCCAGCCATCCAGCACGACAAAAAATGCGTCCGCCTGATCGCCTTGCGTGAAGAGGGACTGGCCACGCGCGAACTGGTGGATGGTCGAGTCGCTGATGATGTTGCGCAGGGCCGCGTCCGACAGGCCGCCGAGCAGGGCGGTCTCGCGGATGATCTTGAATTCCGGCGCGGAAATCGAAAGTTGCATGGGGGGCTCCAGGGGACTTCCGCATAGAGGTTTTGAGGGGGTGGGGCAATTTGAGTTTGGTCAATTCAGGGCTGTGGAGCCCGGCATAATGTGGGGGGAACACACAGAATCCGCCATGTCGCCACCCATCACAAGACGCCATCTCGCCGTCACATCACTCGCTCTCGCAGCCGCGGCTGGAGGCTGGTGGTGGTCACGTGCGCCCGAGCCTCGGATTGGTGGGCCCTTTGCCCTCCTGGATGGCAAGGGCAATCCTGTCAGTGACCGCGATTTTCGCGGGCGTTTCCTGCTGGTCTATTTCGGTTATACGTTCTGCCCGGACGTCTGCCCCACGGCGCTGGGCAAACTGTCGTCCGTGCTTGACCGTCTCGACAAGGCGCAGCTTGACCAACTCGCCGTCGTCTTCATCTCGGTCGATCCGCAACGCGACCATGGTGCGCGGCTTTCGGAATACGGCAGCGCATTCCATCCCCTGATCACAGGCTTGACGGGCCCGCGAGAACAGATTGATGCTGTGGCGAAGGCCTATGGCGCACGCTATCGGATTGCCGGAGACACCAGCCGTGATGACTATGCGATTGATCACACTTCGGTGGTTTATGTCATGAACCGTGATGGCGCGTTCGTGACACAATTCACCCACAACGCCACGCCGGAGGCCATGCTGGCGAAACTCCAGGCCGTGCTGAAGTGAGTGAAGATCCCGCCCTGAAACGTCTCGATTCGCTCGCCCCCCTTGGCGGTACCATTGGGGCCGCACGTGCCGAGCGTGCCGAGCGGAAGGCATTTGTGCGTGACCTCTTCGACCGCGTGGCGCCGCGCTATGACCTCATGAATGATCTGATGAGTTTCGGGCTGCACAGATTGTGGAAGCGTGCCGCCGTTCTTGCCGCTGCGTCGGCACCCGGAGTTGAGGAAGGAACCGTGATTGACCTTGCTGGAGGCACAGGGGATCTCGCCCTTGCTTTGCGGCACCGTCTGCCTCACGCACGGATCATTCTTGCTGATGCAAGCCCCGGCATGGTTTCGGTGGCGAAGGAGCGCGCCAAAGGCGGTTTCGAGTGCATCGTGGCGGAAGCAGAAGATCTGCCATTTGGCTCAGGTTCGGCAGAGGCCGTCATGTTGTCCTTTGGATTGCGCAACATGACTGACCCGCCGCAGGCCCTGCGGGAAGTGGCGCGCATTCTCAAACCCGACGGCCATCTGATCCTGCTTGAGTTCTCCAAGCCAAGTGCATGGTTTGCCCCCTTCTATGACCTGTTTTCCCGCTTTGCCATTCCGGCGCTGGGAGCGGCCGTGTCCGGAAACCGCGGGGCCTATCGCTATCTGGTGGAATCGATCCGCCTGTTCCCGGATGCCGACAGCATCACGCGGGAGCTTCAGGCCGCGGGGTTCGCCGATGTGACGGTGCGCCGCTTCATGTTTGGTGTTGCCGCTCTGCATGTGGCGGAAGCGCGCGCATGAGCAGCCAGACCGATGTGATTGAGAAACTGGCCCGGCTGCCAGCGCCGCTCCGCTGGGTGATCGCGGCACGCTTCAAAACCGTTGGTCTCTCGGTGACGCCAGTCATGTGCGGCACCTGGGTTGCGGCGCAGTCGGTTCCTGTTGATCCGTGGCTTGCCGTGCTTGCCGCCTTGTCGGCGGTTGGCATCCAGGTTGGCACCAATCTCTGGAATGACGCGGCTGATGCCGAGCGTGGCACGGATACGGCTGAACGGCTTGGACCGCCGCGCATGACGGCACTTGGCCTGCTTGATGGATCAACTGTGAAACGGGGGGCTGCCCTTGCCTTTGCGGCTGCGGTGGCCTCGGGCCTGCCGCTTGTTGTTGCGGGTGGCTGGCCGATCGTTGTCATCGGTCTGCTCGCCCTTCTGCTCGGCTATTCCTATTCCATGGGTCCGGTGCCACTGTCACATACACCGCTGGGAGAAGTGATCGTCATTGCATTCTTCGGTGTCATTGCAGTGATGGGCACGGCGCATGTTCTCGGGGCCTTCCCGTCATGGCAGGGCGTTCTTGCTGGCGTGATGATGGGACTTCCCTCCGGCGCCGTTCTTCTTCTCAACAATCACAGAGACCGGCAGACAGATGCGGCTGCCGGACGGCGAACGCTGGCCATTCTTGTGGGCACAAGCGGTGCGCGGTTCCTTTATGCTGCACTCGTGGCCGCGGCTGTGGCGATGCTGCCTGTGATTGTGCGCCTGTCACCGCTGGCAGCCACTCTTGGCGCCGTGGCGATGCTTGCAGCGGTGTTTCTTGCGGTGGGGGTGTGGCGCACGCCTGTATCCGCCGGGATCAACCGCTTTCTGCCCCTGACGGTGTTGCTGCAGTTCGCCCTGTTTCTGGCACTGGCCCTGTCCGGAGCCACGGCCCGCTGATCAGCATGACGCCGTGCAGGTGTCCCTCTGGATGCGATGGCGCTGCGAACGCACCAGCACGCCCCGCTCATCCAGGAAGAAGATGTCCAGGCTGATCTTGCCCTTCCTGTCAGGGATCACGATCTGATCCTGCAGGAAAGCGCTGGTGAGGTGACAGTCCGGCTTTGTCTTGGCGACGTTCACAGTGACATAGAGGTGCCGCTCGGTGGGCTGGTCCGCCACCTTGTCCGGCACGCCTTCGCGCAGGCCTGCAAATGACCAGCAATCTTCATTCGGGAAGAAGACGACCTTCACATGCACTTGCCCCTTGCCATCGGAGACAACTTCGCTGCCTTGGTAGTCTGGATCAAAGAATTCATCCTCGGCATGTGCTGCAGACATCAACAGGAGAGTGGCGAGACAGAGCGTGGCGAGGCGTTTCATGGCATGGTTCCCGTCGGGTGGCGTTGCGACACTTATCGGTAGCCGGGACTGTGACAGCATTGACAAAAGTCAACCCGGCCCGCGGGGCAATCGCGAACCGGGCTTTTCTTGTGCGATGTCGACTTTTTTCAGTTCATGGCACCGGGGCCCTTGACGGGCAGAGAAACGGCAATTTCGCCAGCCTTTTCGAAGACGAGTGTCACGGCGACCTGGCCGCCTTCCTGCAGCGGCGACTTCAGGCCGATGAACATGAGGTGCAGTCCACCGGGGGCCAGGACCGTCTGGCTGTTGGCTGGCACATCAATGGCGTCAACCTTGCGCATGGCCATCATGCCGTCCTGCTCGATGTGCGTGTGCAGTTCCGGCTGTTCGCAGGCCTCCGTCTTGAAGGCGAGCAGCCTGTCCGCGGCTCCGGCGTTGGTGATTGTCAGGAATCCGGCTCCGGCATTGGCCATCATGGGTGATGAACGGGCAAAGCCTTGCGTGATTGTGAGACCACCGGCAGATGCATCCTGCGCAACGGCGGGAAGTGTGGGCAACATGGCGCAAGACACTGCAGCCAGCAGAAACGTACGGCGTTTCATGATCGAAAGTCCTTCAGGTTTTGGATGGTCAAATGGTGCTGACGAGACAGGCCGGTTCCCGGCGGTGTGGTCAGGTGAGGGCACACCCGCCGATGCCGGAATCCGGCCTGAAACCGGTTTGGGCGATCGCGACTGCGGGTGGTGCGCGAATGGGCGGCGAACTTCCTGCCGCGTGCTGCGGCAGGCTCAGGGCAGCATTGCAGGGAATGACAGCCGCTGCCGCCACCACTGGGGCTGGAAACTCCGGCGCGGTGGCGGGCAGGGGCGCATTTCCGGACGCCATGACGACACAGACAAGGCAGGGTTCCAGCCCGGCGGAAGGAGACGTACCGCTAGGCACTGCCGTGGCCACAGACCGGCACCACAAGCCGTCTTCCGCGGCGGAGTAGGCAAGGACTCCGGGGATGAGGGCCTGCAACACCAAAAACACGCCCACGACGCGGCTGATCAGCGCGCGAATGGCCGGTTTTCTGAATGTGGCAATGTGACAATTCATGAGTCTGGTCCGGCTGACGGGAAATCAGCCTGCGTCACATTTGCCAAGCTTGCGGGCTGTCCACCTTAACGAAAGTCAAGGCGGGGAATGTTGCTGCAGTGCGATGAGGACCGTGCGGTGGTGGGTGGCAAGACCTGACGCCGCCAAGGGGTGTTCCGGGCACAATCACGTATCCAGACCCCATTTTGAGGGCAAACAATGTATAAAATCCTTCGCAAAGGCCTTCTCGCCGCAACAGGCGTCGCGGGACTTGGCCTGATTCTGGCGGGCAGCACGGCTTCGGCAGAAACACTTGATGAGGTCCTGGCCCGCCGCGGCCTGTCGCAACAAGACCTCCTCGCGGCCGCCAAGACCTACACGCCCACGGGAAAGCGTGACGAATTCATCGTATTCTCGTCCGGCGGCCAGTCCGGCCAGGTCATCGTGTATGGCGTGCCGTCCATGCGCATTCTCAAGTACATCGCCGTGTTCACGCCGGAACCCTGGCAGGGCTACGGCTATGACGAAGAATCCAAGAAGGTGCTTGCCCAGGGCAAGATCGATGGCCGTGACGTGCCGTGGGGTGATACCCACCATCCCGCCATCACCGAAACCAATGGCGACCAAGACGGGCAGTACCTGTTCATCAACGACAAGTCCGCCCCGCGCATTGCCGTCATCTCGCTGCATGACTTCGAAACGCAGCAGATCGTCGTCAACCCGATCATGCAGTCGGAGCATGGTGGCGCCTTTGTCACGCCGAACAGCGAGTATGTGATCGAAGCCGCGCAGTATCCGGGTGTGCTTGGCCGCGGCTTTGCGCCGCTCTCGGAGTTCAACGAGAAGTTCCGGGGTGCCGTTACCTACTGGAAGTTCAACCGCGAGAAGGGTCGCATCGAACCGGAAAACTCCTTCTCGGTTGAACTGCCACCCTACACGCAGGACCTCAGTGATGCCGGCAAGCTAGTCTCCGACGGCTGGTCATTCACCAACTCCTTCTGTTCGGAACGCTATGTCGGCGGCATCGAACGCGGCCGTCCCCCGTTTGAAGCAGGCTGCTCGCAGAACGACACCGACTATCTCCACATCATCAACTGGAAGAAGGCGGAAGAACTCTACAAGGCTGGCAAGTTCAGCAAGATCAATGACCATGCCGTGATTTCGATGCAGACACTGATTGACGAAGGTGTTCTGGCGCTCGTTGCCGAGCCGAAGTCACCACATGGCGTCGACGTCTCTCCGGATGGTAAGTACATCGTGGTTGGCGGCAAGCTTGACACGCAGGCGTCGGTCTACTCGTTCGAGAAGATCAAGGCAGCCATTGATGCCAAGAAGTTTGCCGGCAAGGACGCCTATGGCGTGCCAATCATCGCGCTTGAAGATGCCTTGCACAAGCAGGTGCCACTTGGTCTTGGCCCGTTGCACTCGCAGTATGACTCCAAGCCGTGTGTCGTCTACACTTCGCTCTACGTCGACAGCCAGGTGGCGAAGTGGGACTATTGCGAAGGCAAGGTGCTGGACAAGATTTCCGTGCACTACAATATCGGCCACCTCGTTGCGATGGAAGGCGAAACCGTCCATCCCGCTGGCAAGTATCTCATTGCCCTCAACAAGCTCGCCATTGACCGCTTCAACCCGGTGGGCCCGCTGCATCCGCAGAACCACCAGCTGATCGACATCTCCGGCGAGAAGATGGAGCTGTTGTACGACATGCCGTTGCCGCTGGGCGAACCGCATTATGCGACAGCAATCGCCGCAGACAAGCTGAAGCCGCTGGTGCGCTACAAGTACGGCACCGACAGCCGCACGGGCGAAAAGCATCCGGACGCGGTGCGTCCGGGCAGCGAAAAGGTCGAGCGTAACGGCAACAAGGTCAAGGTCTACATGACCGCGATCCGGTCGCACTTCACGCCTGAAATCGTTGAGGTCGAAGAGGGTGACGAAGTCGAGTTCGTGATCACGAACTCGGAACGCGCCCAGGATGAAACCCACGGCTTCGCCATCTCCACCTACGGCGTGAACCTGTCGCTTGAACCTGGCAAGACCGCAACGGCCAAGATCAAGGCCGACAAGCCAGGCGTCTTCTCGTACTACTGCACCGAGTTCTGCTCGGCGCTGCATCTCGAGATGACGGGCTTCCTGGTGGTCAAGCCGAAGGGCTTCGTCGAACAGGCTTCGACGGGTGCCGAAGGCCAAGCCTATACCCAGGCTGACTACGACAAGCAGTTCAAGACCAACACTGATACCCAGGCCGTCATTGACAGCGTGGTGACTTACATCACCAGCATGAACTTCAAGGACTTCCCGGATGCGGTGGCGCTGGTCGAAGACGCGACCGACCAGCTGAAGTTTGCCGGCGAGGCCAAGGCCAAGGCTGAAGACTTCGCCAAGAAGCAGGATTGGCAGAATGCCACCCTGTGGGCTGGCCAGTGGTGGCAGTACCAGGTCAAGGCGGCAGACATTGGTCTGCGCGTGAAGACCTATCTCGAACAGAACGGCGCCAAGAAGGTGCAGTGACGACACATGCCGGGCGGCCTGCGGGCCGCCCGGTCCTCAAACCAGGGAACCATTCCATGAGAAAACTATTGTTCACCGCATTCGCCAGCCTGGCGCTGTTCGCGGTTTCGGCAGCTGCAGATGATGTTGCCGACGGTGAGAAGCTCTACAAGACCAAGACTTGCATGGCTTGTCATGGTTCCAAGGGCGCACGGCCCATCCAGAGCTACCCGGCCGTTGCCGGGCAGAACGAAAAGTACATTCTTACCCAGTTGCAGGACATCAAGTCAGGCAAGCGCGTGGCGAGCAAGGATCCCGCGACAGGACATCCCTATACGGAAGGCATGGCCGCCGTGATGCACATTCTCACGGACGATGATCTCAAGAAGATCGCCAAGTACCTCGCGGCGCAACCGCCTGCCAAGCCGAAGGCAATCGAGCCAGCGCCAAGTGCGGAAGACCTTGCCAACGGTGCGGCCACTTACAAGAAACTTGGCTGTGTGGCGTGTCATGGCGTTGACGGCAAGAAGGCCAGTGTGCCGACCTATCCCAATCTGGCAGGGCTGCAGCGGGACTACCTTGTCCGCCAGATGACCGACATGCGGGACGGACTGCGTGTCAATGGCCAGTCAAAACTCATGCTCAACATCATCAAGAAGGCGGACGACGCCGCCATCCAAGCCATGGCCACCTATCTCTCGCAGATCGACCGGTCTGCCAAGTAACTGCAGAGGACATTTGAACCATGAACATTCTGAAAATTGCCACCCTTGCCCTGATTGCCGGAGTGGTCTTGGCTCCGCTCGCCATTGCCGAAGATGCGCCTGCCACGGCTCCCAAGACCTGGAACGAAGGCGGCGGAGAACAGGATGAAGCGCTTCATCTCACGCCCAATCTTGAAAACGGCAAGGATGTTTACGAAGTCTGCTCGGCCTGCCACGGCATCAATGGCTGGGGACTGCCGGACGGAACCTTTCCGCAAATCGCGGGCCAGCATGCCAAGGTGGCGATCAAGCAGCTGGCCGACATCCGCGCCCTCAACCGCGACAACCCCACCATGTATCCGTTTGCCCTGCCTTCCGAAATCGGTGGACCGCAGGCCATTGCAGACGTTGCCGCCTACATTTCCCAACTCCCCATGAATCCCGAGAATGGCGTGGGGCCGGGCACCATGCTTGACAAGGGCAAGCAGCTCTATGCCGACAACTGCGTGCGCTGCCATGGCGAGGCGGGCGATGGCAACAACGAGAAATTCTATCCCGCGATCTATGGCCAGCACTATGAGTATCTGCTGCGCCAGTACAAGTGGATCAAGGAGGGCAAGCGCCGCAATGCCAACCCTGACATGGTGAAGCAGATCCAAACCTTCACCGACGAGGACACCGTTGCCGTGCTCGACTTCGTGTCGCGCATGAAGCCCCCGAAAGAACGCCTTGGCGAGCCGGGTTGGGAAAACCCCGACTTCCAGTAAGCAACTGCCAACTGAAACACCTGAAAGAAGGAATGCGGGATGACCACCTCGTCACCTGATCGCAGAGCCATTGTCTATCGCGTGCTCACCGTCATCGCGGCGGGGCTCATTGCCGCGTCCTTCTTTGCACCCGGTTGGTGGGTGGCATTGAAGGCACCCAACTATCCGGAAGCGACATTCCCCGATGGTATCCGCATTGATTTCTATATGGACAGTGTGCGCAACGGCTGTTCGATCCGGACCTCGCAGGAAGTGGAAGAAAAGGAGGCGCTGGATTGTGTCCACGAGATGGATACGATCAACCACTATGTCGGAATGTATCCGATCGCTTCCGGCGGACCGGTTGAGAAGGCCTATGCACCCTTCCTTTTCTCCCTCATGGTGGTGATGCTTCTGGCCTTCGCAGCTCCCGGCCGCAAGTCCCGTCTTGCGGTTTCCGTTGCGGGTTACACGGCAATCGCCGTCTGGATGGGTGTCACCATGTTCACACCGGGTGGGGTGGCCTACCAGTCCAAGGGTTACCTCGAAGGGTTGGTCAACTCGCTCGGCCAGGACACGGCCGACAAGGTGGATGACAACACGATGAACCCGATTGTCAGGCAGTTGAAGGAGGCCATGGCTGACATCGAGAGAAAGGAGAAGGACGCTGTTGTCGCCTCCGGATCGCGCGAGGCCCTGATCGAAAACCTGCGCGCAAACTTCGTTCTCGACCAGAACAAGAAACCTGCCTCCAGCCAGCTGCAGTGGAATGGCAGTGGTCACCAGGTGATGGTCTGGCACTACGACAAGAGCCTGAGCCGCTGGTTCAACATGCCTGAACGCAATCTGCCGCTTGCGGAGATGATGGATTCGATTTCCGTCATGCTTGCAGCCGTGATCGTCGCCGGCATGTGCCTGCTCGTTTACGCGGCATGGAGCGTACGGAGCGTGTTCTACTGGCTGCTGGTGCTGCTCCCGATGGTGCTGCCGCTGGGCTTCATCGCGGAGTACTCGGCATGGCTCTGGTGGTATGGCCACCGGCTGAATGAAATGGGCGCCTTCACGCTCAAGCCCTTCATGCCGACCGTCTTTGGTGACGGCAAGGTGGCGCAATTCACCACCCATTCCTATCCGCACTATGGATTTGGCCTGATGGTGGCTTCCAGCCTGTTGCTTGCGCTTGCCGCGCTGATCCGGCGGAAGCAGCTTGCACTCTCGGGCGAGAAAGCGGAGCGGAGCTGATGACCCGCCGGGCAGTGCAATCGCTTTGCATCTGCATGGCGGCGCTTGTTGCCGCCACGCAGGCGATGGCCGGCCCGCTGCAGGACATGATCGATGCGGCGCCGGAAGGTGGTGTGGTCAAGCCGCCGGCCGGTGTCTACGACGAGCACATTGTTGTGACCAAATCCATTGAACTCGATGGTTCCAACGGGGTGATCATTGATGGCGGCGGCAAGGGTACTGTTGTCGAACTTGCCGCTGACAAAAGCACTCTTCGCAACATCACCATCCGCAATTCCGGCCGGCTGCACAATGCGCTTGATGCCGGACTTCGCGTCAAGGGTGATTTCAACGTCATCAAGGATATCCGCATTGAGGACTCCCTGTTCGGCCTGGACCTGCACGAAGCCGACAACAATGTGATCCGCCGCACGTCCATTTCCTCGAAGGACATGCCGCTTGAATTGCGTGGAGATTCGGTCCGGCTCTGGTACAGTCACGACAACAGGCTGGAGGACAACGAGATCAGCCACTCCCGCGACTTTGCCGTCTGGTATTCGCACGGCAACACATTCACGGGAAACCGGATTCGGGGCAACCGATACGGCATCCACTTCATGTATGCCAACGACAACCACATGTCGCGCAATGAGATCGCCGATTGCGTGGTGGGTGTCTTCCTGATGTACTCGAACGACATCACGGTTGAGGACAACCGGCTGCTGCGCGCCTGGGGCGCTTCCGGCATGGGGGTTGGCTTCAAGGAGTCGAGTGGCGTGAAGATCGCCCGCAACGCCATCGTCGGAAACGCTGTCGGCATCTTTCTCGATATCTCGCCCTATGATCCCGATTCCACCAACGTTTTTTCTGACAACCAGATCGGTTACAATGGCATTGGCGTGGAATTTCATACTGACTGGGAAGGCAACATCTTCAAGGGCAACAGCTTCAGTTCCAACTTCACCCAGATTGCCGTACGGGGTGGCGGGACAGCGCTGCGCGAGATATGGGACAGCAACTTCTGGGATGATTTCGCAGGGTTTGACGGAGACGGCGACAGGCGCGGCGACAGCCCCTACGAAATCTACAGCTATGCCGACCAGATCTGGATGGAGAACCGGGCGGCCAACTTCTTCCGCGGCGGATTTGCCCTTGAGGCGCTCGACTTCATCGAACGATTGGCGCCTTTCAGCGAGCCAAAACTCTTGCTGCAAGAAAAGAACCCCCTGATGCAGGAGCCAGTTCTTGCCGAGGCCGCGAAGCCGAAGGATGCTCTCGAGATGTTGCTGCAATGACTGACGTGCCGCCAAAATCAATGCCCGATGATGAGGGCATCCTGCCACAGGCACCAAAACCCAGACTCACCCGCAGGGAGTTGGAAAAGCGCCGGATGTTCCTGCGCTCCATCGGTGCGGGGGTGACACTCGTCGGCCTGTCGCTTGTCGGATTCTATCCGGTCCTGAAACACCTCTTCGAACGTCTGCGTCCGCCGGGGGCGCTTGAGGAGGACGAGTTTCTGGCTGCCTGCATCAAGTGCGGGCAATGTGTACAGGTGTGCCCGGTCGAGGCCATCAAGCTTGCTGATGGCGACGAGGGTTATGGCCTGGGCGTGCCCTATATTGATGCTCGCGAGCAGGCCTGTGACTTCTCCTGCGATGCGGTGCAGTGCGTCCTCGCCTGTCCCACAGGCGCGCTGAGCCACACAATCAGCAAGAAGGAAGAAGTCAGAATGGGCGTGGCCCGCCTGGCGCGGCCGGATGCCTGCCTTGCCATGAAGGGGCAGGGCTTCAAGGGGCTGGCCCGTGGCGACCTTTTTCAGGGCCTGCTGCGCTATGAGGACATTGACCGCTGGACGCCGCTGCGCGTCGCGGACCATCCCTACGATCTTGAGCTCTGTGATCTCTGCGTGCGTGAATGCCCGATCAAAGGTGCCATCTCGCTGGAACCTGTGAGTGCGGATTCGAACGACAGGCGCCGCATGCCCGTCGTGCACGATGCTTGCGTCGGCTGTGGCACTTGCGAAATGATCTGCCCGGCGGAACCTGCGGCCATCGTGATTGACCCAAAGGTGCACAAGGAGCGCATGCCATGAAGTGGTTCCTGCATTCCATCGGCATGATGTTCGGAACGGCACCGCGAAAACCGGGCGAAGATGAGGTGACGGACGCCGCCCGCACCATGATGAAGTTCAAGAAGTTGCCGGACCAGGTGAAGATCCGGAAGCAGAAGATCGCCGAGGAGCACGAGTTTCCGGTTGTGTCGAACAAGTGGCGGAACCGGCGCTGGGCTTCGATCATCATCCTGAACCTGCTTTTCGTGGTCTCGTATTGGTTCGACGTGCAGCTGGTCGAGGGAGCGCTCACGGCGTCCCGCTTCTTTGGCTTCCACATGGCCGATCTCTTCAGTGCCGCCCAGGTGATGCTTGCCTTCAAGGAGGTGATGCTCAATCTGGTGATCGGCACGATGACCGTTGTTATCGCCTGGTGGCTGGTGGGCGGGCGGGCGTTCTGCTCCTGGATTTGCCCCTACCACCTGCTGGCGGAATGGGCCGAAATGATTCACCTGAAGCTGGCGCGGCTTGGGCTTGCCAAGGATCACGTGTACCACCGGGGCTTGCGGACAGTCCTTCTGGTCCTGTTCCTCTCGCTTGCGTTCCTGACCGGATATACGATCTACGAGTACATCAATCCCGTGGGCATCGTCTCAAGGGCGCTGATCTACGGACCGACCATTGCCCTGTTCTGGGTCCTGTTCCTTCTGGGAATCGAGGTGTTCTACTCTCGCCGCTTCTGGTGCCGCTATGTCTGCCCCATGGGCCTGAGCTATGGCGTTGCCGGCGCGCTTTCACCGGTCCAGGTCGAATACAACCTGGAACTCTGCCTGCATGAGGGGGAATGCCGAAAAGTCTGCATGGTGCCGCATGTCCTTGAGGTAACGAAGATGGGTTACGCCAGCGACACGTTCGAGTATATTGGCGCGGATTGCACGCGGTGCGGCATGTGCATTGATGCCTGCCCGCAAGGAGCATTGAAGTTCAAGGTGCGCGGGCTGGACAAGGTGATCTGACGCATGATCGAGATCAGCCAACTGACGAAGCGGTTTGACGAGCGCGCCGTGCTGGATGCACTGAGCCTGCGCATCGCCGATTCCGACCGCATCGCGCTGGTCGGATCCAACGGGGCGGGCAAGACCACCCTGTTCCGCTGCCTGCTTGGCCACTATGCCTATGAAGGCAGCATCTCCATCAACGGGGAATCCTCCCGCCGCAGGGAACCGGAGTTGCTCTCGAAGGTGGCGTTCGTGCCGCAGCTGCCTCCCCCCTTGCGCATGCCCGTGGGTGAACTCCTGCGGTTCGCACGGGAGACAGCGGGCGCGGCCAACAGCACGATGCAGGATGTGGCGGCCAAGCTCGGCATTGATCTTGTGGCCGTTTCGTCCCAACCCTTCTACAGGCTTTCGGGTGGCCAGAAGCAGAAGATCCTTGTCACCATCGCGCTGGCGCGCGAGGCCAGCCTTCTGATCTTCGACGAGCCTTCAGCCAATCTTGATCCTGCGGCGCGCGCGGCCTTCATCGAATTGCTGGCGGCGCGGCAGAACTGTGCCATGCTGATTGCAAGCCACCGGCTCGAAGAGGTTGCACCGTTGGTCAACCGCGTGGTCGAACTTGACCGTGGCAAGGTGGTTCTGGACGATGCGGTTGCTGACCGGCTGTCGGCTGGCGAGCAGCATGCCTGTGTGGTGGTGCTGCGCGAGATGCATGAGCCAATGGCCCGCGCTTTCCTGTCATGGGGCATGACGGCGAAGGGCGACCTGACATTCACCGGACAGGTTCCCGCGGCGGAGAGCTTCCGCTTTCTCTCCATGCTCTCACGTTACGCGGGGTTGGTTGAAAAATTCTCGATGGGTGTCGAAAGCCATCCACGGAAAGGAAGCTGAGCATGTGTTCCTGCACAAGGCGCTCCGTCATCGGCCTGTTGCCGCTCGCCGTCTTCAGCCTCGCGGGCTGCATGAAGCAGACCGAGGGAGCGGAGACCGTTCACTACGGCCGCGAAACCTGCGCCATGTGCGGGATGATCATTTCCGATGCGCACTATGCCGCGGAGATCAGGGGAGCCACCGACAAGGCCCTCGTGAAGTTTGATGATATCGGCTGTGCCATCCACTGGCTGGACAATGCAAAGTGGGATGACACTGCCATTGCCGAGTTCTGGGTGATGGATTCGGAAGACGGCACGACCTGGCTGGAGGCGCGCAAGGCCGCCTACCTTGGTGGCGTGGTTTCGCCCATGGACTATGGCCATGCCGCGATCAGGGAGCTTCGCGATGGTGCTTCTGACTACAACAGGATGAAGGCAGCCGTTCTTGCCATGGGGTTGTCCAGCCGGTGCCCGCCACCCAAGGAGAGCAACGCATGAGCCGCCCGTCTGGCTTTCGTGTGGCCGCGCGCCTTGAAGTGCAGGAGTCGCTGAGGGCCCGCTGGTTCTTTCTCTATGCCGCGGTGTTCTTCGGCCTGATGCTGCTGCTGGCGCTCACGGGTATTTCTGAATCACGCGTCCTGGGGTTTACCGGCCTTTCACGCCTGCTGGTGACCTATATCCAGATCACCATGGCGGTGTTGCCCCTCTTCATCCTGGTGACCACAGCGCGCTCGCTGGTCGGAGACCGCGAGGCCGGCAATCTGGAATACATGCTGGCGTTTCCCATGCAGCTCTCACACTGGTATTGGGGCAAGTTCGCAGGCAGGCTTCTCCTCATCATCCTGCCCATACTGGCTGCCCTGTTGTTTGCGGTGGCCTATGGGGCCGTGCGTGGCCACACGGTTCCGTGGGCCCATGTTGCCCTCTATTCAGCGCTGGTCTGTG
>ERZ1645187.541-NODE-541-length-37542-cov-186.556380_pt1 | contig 37542 bp, 32 predicted proteins | sample MGYA00575352_ERZ1645187 | MGnify/ENA primary metagenome ERZ1645187 (study PRJEB40837, sample SAMN11349314) | freshwater sediment metagenome | isolation source: river sediment | host: Sediment | place: India: Wazaribad , New Delhi | collected 2017-02-21 ... | reverse complement strand
GAGACGATGACGAGGTCGGTGTCGCCGATGTTGCGGAAGGCGTGCGGCTTGCGGCTGTCGAAGAAATAGGCGTCGCCCGGCCGCAGTTCGTGACGCACGCCGGCGACCTCCAATTCGAGCAGGCCGCGGATCACCAACCCCGCCTCCTCGCCCTGATGCGAGATCGTCGGCCGGCCGGAATCGGCGCCGGGTCGGTAGCGCTCGTGCAGCATCTGCAGCGACCGGCCGGTGAGATCGCCGCCGACCTGTCGATAGGAGATCGCCCCGCCGGCGATCTCGGTCAGTTCACTCGCCCGCCATACCACCTTCTCGCGCTCGTCGTCGGCAGCGGCGAAGAAGGCGGAGATGCCGATCGGGAATCCCGCGAGGATCTGTTTCAGCGCCGCCACCGACGGGCTCACTCGGTTGGCCTCGATCATCGACACCGTGGCGTTGGAGACACCGGCGCGGCGCGCGAGTTCGCGTTGAGAGAGCCCGTGCGCCAGGCGCAGTGCCTTGAGGCGGGCGCCGACGTCGACGTCGGACGTTGCGGCGATCGCGGTGATGGTCGTGTTCATCTGTTCAGAATACGGAACACGGCGAACGGCGTCGAGGGATTGTCCCTGCCGCCGCTCCTCCGTAACGTTCGACATTCCGACCGGGCCGGTGATGCGGCCCCTGCCGAAGGCCCGTTCATGACCATCGCTCACCGCCCCAACGATCTCGCCTCCTTCTGGATGCCCTTCACCGCCAACCGGCAGTTCAAGAAGGCGCCGCGCATGTTCGTCGCCGCCGATCGGATGCGCTACCGCACCGACGACGGCCGCACCGTCCTCGACGGCACCGCCGGCCTGTGGTGCTGCAACGCCGGCCACAACCGGCCGAAGATCGTCGAGGCGATCCGCGCCCAGGCCGGCGAACTCGACTATGCCCCCGCCTTCCAGATGGGTCACCCCAAGGCCTTCGAATTCGCCAACCGTCTGGTGGCGATGGCGCCGGAGGGCTTCGATCACGTCTTCTTCACCAACTCGGGCTCCGAGTCGGTCGACACCGCGCTGAAGATGGCGCTCGCCTATCACCGTATGCGCGGCGAGGCGCAGCGGACCCGCCTGATCGGCCGCGAACGTGGCTACCACGGCGTCAACTTCGGCGGCATGTCGGTCGGCGGCATCGGCGGCAACCGCAAGATGTTCGGCCAGATGCTGCCGCACGTCGATCACATCCGCCACACCCACGATCCCGCCCGCAACGCCTTCACCCGCGGCATGCCGGAGCACGGCGCCGAATTCGCCGACGAACTCGAGCGCATCTGCACGCTTCATGACCCCTCGACCATCGCCGCCGTCATCGTCGAACCGATGGCCGGCTCGACCGGCGTTCTGATGCCGCCCAAGGGCTACCTCGAGCGGCTCCGCGCCATCTGCGACAAGCACGGCATCCTCCTGATCTTCGACGAGGTCATCACCGGCTTCGGCCGCCTCGGCACGCCCTTCGCCGTCGACTTCTTCGGGGTGAAGCCGGATCTCTTCACCGTCGCCAAGGGCATGACCAACGGCGTCATCCCGATGGGCGGCGTCTTCGTGCGAGGCGCGATCCACGACGCCTTCATGAACGGCCCGGAACACATGATCGAGTTCGCCCACGGCTACACCTATTCGGGCAACCCGATCGCCTGCGCCGCCGGCATCGCCACCCTCGACACCTATGCCGAGGAGGGCCTGCTCACCCGCGGTGCCGAGCTCGCCGACTATTGGGCCGACGCACTGCATTCGCTGAAGGGTCTGCCCCACGTCATCGACATCCGCAATCTCGGCCTGATCGGTGCGGTGGAGCTGGAGCCGATCGCCGGCGAGCCGACCAGGCGCGCCTTCTCCTGCTTCCTCGACGCCTTCGAACACGACCTGCTGATCCGCACCACCGGCGACATCATCGCCCTGTCGCCGCCGCTGATCATCGAGAAGTCGGACATCGACGAACTCTTCGGCAAGCTCGCCGACGTGTTGAAGCGCGCCGCCTGAGCCCGTCCGGCGGACGATGGAGACCGCGTGAGACACGAAGAGACCGCCGCGACGGTCGCCGCGGCGGTCTCTTCGTGTCGGTCGGCGGCTCGGATCAGGCGATGCGGCGCGCCGCTTCGAGCATGTCCTCGCCACTTGTTCCGGGCGCCTCCGCCCCCGGCGGTCCGGCCTTCGCCACCGCGGCCGCGTGCTCGCCGCCGACGGCCTCCGGTTCGGGCGTGTCGATCCTGACGACGTGCGGTCCGGCGAGTTCCGCCTCGGGGATACCCTCGACGTCGGTCCGCTTCTCCGGATGGACGGCCTGTTCGGCGAGCTGGTCGAGGAGGAGCGGCACCTCCCTGGACGGAACCGCCTTGGAGAACAGGAAGCCCTGGCCGAGCGTGCAGCCGAGATCGCGCAGGATGTCGGCGTTGTTGTTGGTCTCGATACCTTCGGCCGTGGTCGGCAGACCGAGCGAGCCGGAGAGACCGATGATCGCCTTGACGATCATCCGGCTGTCGGCGTTGTCGCGCATGGTCTTCACGAAGGACTGGTCGATCTTGATCTTGTCGAAGGGCAGCACGCGCAGGTGATGCAGCGACGAGTAGCCGGTGCCGAAGTCGTCGAGGGCGATCGAGATCCCCTGGTTCTTCAACGAGGTGATGGTCTTCATCGCCTGTTCGTGGTCGACGACCAGGGCGTTCTCGGTGATCTTGAGCTCGAGCCGCTGCGGCGGGAATCCGACCTCGGTCAGGGTCTGCAGGATCTCCTGGGCGAGCCAGGGGTTCTTGAAGTCGATCGGCGAGATGTTGACGGCGAGCTTGATGTGGCTCGGCCAGTCGCGCGCCGCGCCGCAGGCACGCCGCAGGATCACCTTGGTCAATTCGCCGAGCTTGCCCATCTCCTCGGCGATCGGGATGAACACCGACGGCGAGATCAGGCCGCGTTCGGGATGGTTCCAACGCGCCAACACCTCGAAGCCGGAGATGGAGTTCGACTGCAGGTCGATCACCGGCTGGAAATGAGGCTGGATCTGGCCGGTGGCGATCGCCACGTCGAGATCGCGTTCGAGCTGGGCCCGTTCACGGATCGACATCTCCATGTCGTCCTCGAAGGTCGACACGCCGCTGCCGCCGTCTGCCTTGGCATATTGCAGGGCGATGTCGACGCGCCGCACGATCGCCGTCGGATCCTCGGGGTCGTCCCCGCCGCCGAAGTGGGCGAAGGCGACGCTGACCTGCACCTGCAGCGGTGCCGGTCCGTTGTGGATGGGCTTGGCGATCACGTTCTGCAGCCGCTCGGCGAAGATCTTGGCGTTGTCGGGATCGTCGATGGTGCAGAGCACGTGGAACTCGTCGGCACCGACCCGGGCGACGAAGTCGCCGTCGCCCACCGCCGTGGCCAGTCGATCGGAGATCTCGATCAGCACCTGGTCGCCGACCACGTTGCCGCGCACGTCGTTGAGCATCTTGAAGCGGTCGACGTCGAAGGCGAGGATGGTGCCACCGTCACCGCCGGCCTTCATCGCGCCGACGCGCCGAGAGAGTTCGGCCTTCAGCCCCTGGCGATTGGGAAGCCCGGTGAGGGTGTCGAGAACACCCATGGTCTCGGCCGCTTCCTCGGCCTCGGCGCGGGCCTTCTTGGCGTCGGCGAGCTCGGCGCGCCGTCGTGCGGCATAGGCGAACCCGCCGACCCACAGAGCGAACCCGCCGGAGAGCGCCACCGACCCGTAGGCCGACTGCATCTCCTGGATCATCTCGACGAAGCGCCGCAGGATGCCCCATTGCAGATCGACGGTGAACAGCACCGCGAATATCGTCGCAAGGACGGCTTTCTCGACCTTCGACCCTTGTCGAGAAGTCGGTCGTCTGTCGTCGCGCTTCAGAAATTTCATCATCGAACGTTCTCCGCGCGAAGACTCTGGTATCTGACGTCTTCTGCGAACCCGAACGCCGACAATAGATAGCGAGTTTTAAGGAGCCCTTTCCGACGTCTTGCCCCTCCCCCGCCGGGGGGACGGTTCGGTCGTCTTGGTTGACGCGAGGTTTACTCGGCCGTCTCGCCGTTCGCGAAAGCGGCGAAGAGATGATGGGCGACGGCGATCGGCGGCGGTACGAACAGGCCGTCGGGATGATCGCCGGCGAGCATCCGGACGACCTCCTTGCGGTCGAACCACCGGCAGTCCTCGAGTTCCGTCTCGTCGCGACGGATCTCGACGCTCGTCGCCCGCGCGACCGTTCCGATCATCAGCGAGGCGGGAAACGGCCAGGGTTCGGAGGCGAAATAGTCGACCCGTCCGACCTCGATCCCCGCCTCCTCCCGCGTTTCGCGCCGCACCGCCGCTTCGATCGTCTCGCCCGGCTCGACGAACCCGGCCAGACACGACCACATGCCGGCCGGAAAGCGGGTCTGTCGGCCGAGCAGGCAGCGCTCGCCGTCGACCACCAGCATGATCACCACCGGATCGGTACGCGGGAAATGCTCGGCGCCGCAACTCCGGCAGACGCGCCTCCAACCGGCCGATGCCGATTCGCTCTTCGCTCCGCAGCGGGCGCAGAAGCGATGCGTCGCGTGCCAGTGGAGACAGGCCCGACCCTGGGCGATGGCACCGTATTCCTCCGCCGCCAACCGCCCGGTGATCGCCAGGGTCCGAAGATCGGCGGCTTCGTGGTCGGGAAGCGCGGCGAGGGCGGTCTCGTCGAACCGGCTGTGCGTCGCGAACCAGGGCGCGCCGTCTCCCGTCGCGGTCGGAGCGAAGCCGAGAAAGACGGCGCCGTCGAAACCAGCCCCGAGCACCGCCGCCGTTTCGCGGTCGTGGAAGGCGGTCGGAGTCGGGTCGCGGCCGACCACGGGGCGCTCGCCGGCGATCACCAGGAAGCGCGCCCCGGGCGCCTCCATCAGTACCGCGATCCGCGTCGCATCGTCGCGCAGGTCGGCGCGCCGGTCGAGGCGGTTCGCGGCGAAGCGGAAGCGAGCGGAGATTTCGGCGGCGTCGATCGTCGTCACGGGTCGTTCCTCGTGCCGGACAGACGCGCACTCAGTCGATCGCGCAACGCCGCAGCCTTCATCTCGTCGAGCGGGGTCGCCGGCACCTTGCCCCACACCGGCGCCGGCCACGCCGCATCGCCGCGGAAACGGGCGACGACGTGGACATGGAGCTGGGAGACGACGTTGCCCAGTGCCGCGACGTTGAGCTTGTCGGCGCCGGTCTCTGCCGCGAGCGCCGCCGCCACCGCCTCGACCTCCGCCCACAGTCGGGCTCGATCGGTCGGCTCGAGGTCGAGGATTTCCACCGCTCCGGCGCGGCGCGGCACCAGGATCAGCCAGGGATAGTTGCCGTCTCGCATCATCAGCAGCGCCGACAGGGCGAGATCGACGACCGGCACGGTATCGCCGGCGAGACGGGGATCGAGGTGGAAGTCGGTCATCGGAAGTCCTCGCTCGGGAAACGGGTCATCGTCCATCAATAGCGCATGTTCGGCCCGTGTGATCGTCGCCCCGCGTGACGGCGATGCGACGGCCGCGCCCTCCGCCCGCTTTCGGCTCGACGCCGCGGGATGCGAAAAAACGTCGCCGACCGCCGCCACGCCGGTTGCGCCCGGCCGTATTCGCGCGAGGATGGGACGTGTGCATCTTCGAACCGGAGGACGTCATGACCTTCACAGTGTGGAGCAACGATCTCGTCGACGGCGGTCGCCTGCCCGATGCCCAGGTCTTCGACGGCATGGGCTACACCGGCGGCAACCTGTCGCCGCATCTCGCCTGGAAGGGCGAGCCGGAGGGAACCCGCGGCTTCGTCGTCACCTGTTACGATCCCGACGCCCCGACCGGCTCGGGATGGTGGCACTGGATCGTTTCGAACATCCCGGCCGTGGTCCACGAACTGCCGACCGGCGCCGGCTCCGGCAAAGGCGGTCTACCGGAGGGGGCGGTACAGTCGCGCACCGATTTCGGCTTCTCGCATTTCGGCGGAGCGGCGCCACCGCGGGGCGAGGTGCATCGCTACATCTTCACCGTCCACGCCGTGGCGGCGGCGGATCTCGGCGTGAACGCGGACGCCTCCGGAGCGTTGGTCGGTTTCATGACCAACGCCCATCGGCTGGCCCGCGCCTCGCTGACCGTCACCTTCGGCGCCTGACGGCGTCGGCGGCGTCGATCGGTGCGGCGGACGGGCCCGAATGGGCCCGCCTGCGAGCGACATCGCGTCCACCGGAGGTGACGACGAAGGACGAAAAAATTTTCGCCTATTCGAAAAGCGCAGATGACTCCGGCGTTTGGCCCGCACTATCATCGCCGCGCAAAGAACGAACACGACGTCGGACGGACCGAACGAACGGCCGATCCGTCCGACGAGCGAGAAGACGGTGTGCACCGCCGACGCGTCGAGCGAAGGCGGAAGTTTCATCGTTTTCGGTCAGGGGAAACGCCGGTGTGAGACACCACCGACCTCGGATCGCCCGCCCGGCACCGGGTGATGCGATCCGGCGCGCCGTCGCCGTGCGGCGAGCGGGGTGATCGGTCGGTCGTCGTCGCCGCTACGAAGCAGGTGCCGGCGCTCGTCGCCGGCGGGACCCGTCCGGGTCCGGCGAGGGGGGAATCCATGCCGGTGGTGGTCGCCCTGGGGAGCGTGGCCGTCCTGATCCTGGTGGCGGTCGCCGCCCTCTTTCTCGTCGCCCGCCCGGCGTTCGCGACCCGTTTCGTCTACGGCGCCGCCGGCCTCGTCGCGCTCGTCCTGATGGTCACCGCCCTCGCCGCCCTTCTCGGCCGCGTCGACATCTCCGGCGAAATCGTTCTGCCCGTCGGGCTGCCCTGGGTCGGGGCGCATTTCCGCATCGACCCGCTCTCCGCCTTCTTTCTCGTCGTCATCGACCTCGGCGCCGCGGCGGCGTCCCTCTATGCCCTCGGCTACGGCGCCCACGAGACCCAGCCGGAGCGGGTTCTGCCGTTCTTTCCGGCCTTTCTCGCCGGCATGAATCTGGTGATCCTCGCCGCCGACGCCTTCTCCTTTCTGGTCGCCTGGGAGTTCATGTCGCTCGCCTCCTGGGCGCTGGTCATGGCCCATCACCAAGCGGAGGAGAACCGTCGAGCCGGCTTCGTCTATCTGGTGATGGCGAGCTTCGGCACGCTGATGCTGCTCCTCGCCTTCGGCCTGATGGCCGGGCCGGACGGAGTCTACGCCTTCGCCGAGATGCGCCACCGCGTCCATGCCGACTGGCTGCCCGGGCTGGTGCTGCTCCTCGCCCTCCTCGGCGCCGGGTCGAAGGCCGGCCTCGTCCCCCTCCACGTCTGGCTGCCGCTCGCCCATCCGGCGGCTCCGAGCCATGTCTCGGCGCTGATGAGCGGCGTCATGACCAAGGTGGCGCTCTACGGCTTCGTCCGCATCGTCTTCGACCTCGTCGGCGATCCGGTGTGGTGGTGGAGTGCGGTGGTGATGGCGCTCGGGGCGCTCACCGCCGTCGTCGGTGTCCTCCACGCCATCCTCGAGCGCGATTTCAAGCGGCTGCTCGCCTATTCGACGGTGGAGAACATCGGCATCGTCTTCATCGGCCTCGGTCTGGCGCTGGCCTTCGCCGCCAACGAGATGGCGGCGCCGGCGGCGCTGGCGATCACCGCGTCGCTCTTCCACGCGCTCAACCACTCGCTGTTCAAGGGCCTGATGTTCTTCGGCGCCGGCGCCGTCCTCACCGCCACCGGCGAACGCGACATCGAGAAACTCGGCGGATTGATCCATCGCCTGCCGGTCACCGCCGTCGTCGTGCTCGGCGGCGCCATGGCGATCTCGGCGCTGCCGCCGCTCAACGGCTTCGTCTCGGAGTGGATGATCTTCCAGGCGATCCTCCTGTCCCCCGACCTGCCGCAATGGGCGTTGAAGCTGATGGTGCCGGCGGTCGGTGCCGCCCTCGCCTTCTCCGCCGCGCTGGCCGGCGCCTGCTTCGTCCGCGCCTACGGCGTCGCCTTCCTCGGCCGCCCCCGCTCGACCGCCGCAGCCGGCGCCCACGAGGTCGATCGCTTCTCGCTCGTCGCCATGGGTCTGCTCCTCGGCCTCTGCCTGATGGCCGGCGTCGTACCGGGCCTCGTCATCGACGCGGTGTCGAGCGTCGCCGTCCAGGTCGTCGGTCACGACATGCCGCCGCAGCCGCTGTGGCCCACCCTGTCGATCGTGCCGGTGTCGGAGGGGCGTTCGTCCTATTCGGGCATGTTGGTCCTGGTCTTCATCGCGATGTCGTCCGGGCTCGCCGCCTGGGCGATCCACCGCTTCGCTTCGAAGGCGCTCCGGCGCGGACCGGCCTGGGACTGCGGCTTCCCCGATGCGAGCCCGGTGACCCAGTACACCGCCGACAGCTTCGCCATGCCGATCCGCCGCGTCTTCGGCCCGGTCGCCTTCCGCTCGCACATCGAGCGCCGGATGCCGCCACCCGGCGACCCCTCTCCGGCGCAGCTGAAGGTGGTGAAGCACGACCTCTCGTGGGAGATTCTCTACGCGCCGATCTCGGGCCGCGTCGCCCGTCTCGCCGAACGCCTCAATACGCTGCAGTTCTTGTCGATCCGCAGCTATCTGACCCTGGTCTTCGCCGCGCTCGTCGGCCTTCTGGTGGTGGTGGCGATATGGGCCTGATCCGTGATCTCGCCGTCCAGGGCGCCCAGATGGTCTTCGTGCTGCTCCTGGCGCCGCTGCTGCTCGGGCTCACGCGCAAGCTCAAGGCGCGCATGCTCGACCGCGTCGGCCCGCCGCTCTTCCAGCCCTACCGCGACCTCCTCAAGCTGGTGCGCAAGGAGGTGGTGATCGCCGAGAACGCCTCGTGGCTGTTCCGGGTCGCGCCCTACGTCATCTTCGCCGCCACCTGGGTCGCCGCGGCGCTGGTGCCGACCTTCGCCACCGGCCTGCAGTTCTCCTGGACCGCCGATCTCATCGCCATCACCGCGCTGCTCGCCTCGGCGCGCTTCTTCCTGGCGCTCGCCGGCATGGACATCGGCACCGCCTTCGGCGGCATCGGCGCCTCGCGCGAGATGCTCTTCGCCTCGCTCGCCGAGCCGGCGATGATCATGATGGTCTTCGTCGTGGCGCTGGTCGCCGGCTCGACCCAGCTCTCCTGGGTGGCGAACTTCATGCTGACCCACGCCTCGCTGCGCGTCTCGCTGGGCATGGCGCTGGTGGCGCTGATCATCGTGGCGCTGGCCGAGAACGCCCGCATTCCGGTCGACAACCCGGCCACCCACCTCGAGCTCACCATGGTGCACGAGGCGATGGTGCTGGAGTATTCCGGTCGTCATCTCGCCGTCATCGAGCTCGCAGCGGCGCTGAAGCTCCTGCTCTACGTCTCGCTCATCGCCTGCGTCTTCGTCCCCTGGGGGCTGGCGCCGCCGCGTTCGGGCTTCTTGCCCCTGGTGATCGGTGCCGTCACCTACATCGGCAAGATCTCGGTCGGGGCGTTCCTGCTCGTCTTCTTCGAGACGTCGATCGCCAAGATGCGGGTCTTCCGCGTCCCCGAACTGCTCGGCGCGGCGCTGATGCTGGGCTTCCTCGGCACCCTCCTCCTCTTCGTGTCGAGGAGCTTCTGATGGGACATTTCGCCCTCGATCTCGCCCATCTCCTCGCCGGCGGCATGGTGCTGGTGTCGTTCATGCTGCTCTATCAGAACCGCATGTTCGGCCTGCTCAACGTCTTCGCCCTCCATGCCCTGGTGCTCTCGGCGTCGGTCGCCTGGCAGGCCTGGGTGCAGAACGCGCCGCATCTCTACGTCACCGCGGCGATCGCCCTGGTGCTCAAGGCGATCGTCATCCCGCTGGCTCTCAGGCGCATGGTGATCCGGCTGGAGATCCACCGCACCATCGAGACGGTCGGCGGCATCGGCCTGACCATGCTGATGGGCATCGCCCTCGTCGCCCTGTCGCTGGTCGTCATGCTGCAGGCGGCGGCCGAAGCCGATCCGCTCGCCCGCGAGGACGTGGCGCTGGCGCTGTCGGTGATCCTGCTCGGCCTCCTGATGATGGTGACGCGCTACAACGCCGTCTCCCAGATCGTCGGCTTCATGAGCCTGGAGAACGGCCTGATCCTCGCCGCCGCCGGCGCCAAGGGCATGCCGCTGGTGGTCGAGATCTCGATCGCCTTCTCGGTGCTGGTCGCCTTCATCGTCATCGGCGTCTTCCTCTTCCGCATCCGCGAGCGCTTCGACTCGGTCGACACCCACGCGCTCGACGACTACCGCGAGGGCCGGCAATGACCTCGTTCCTCGCCCTGCTGCCCTTCCGCCCGGTCGACGCGGTGATCGCCGTGCCGGCGATCGCGGCGCTGCTGCTCGCCGCCCTTCCCGGCCGGCGCTGGAGCGCCCGGCTCAACGTCGCCGCCTCGCTCCTCACCTTCCTCCTGGCGACGACCCTGCTCGTCGAGCGCCCGCCGGCCGGCACCTATCTCTTCGTCGACGATCTCAACGTCGTCTTCGTCGTCCTCGGCACCTTCGTCGGCTTCACCACCTCGGTGTTCTCGGCGAGCTACATCGCCCACGAGATCGAGATCGGCCGCCTGACGCAGGGCCATCTGCGCTTCTATCACGGCATGTATCAGGCGCTCGGCTTCGCCATGAATCTCGGGCTGCTCGCCGACAACATCGGCCTGATGTGGGTGGCGGTGGAACTGGCGACGCTGACGACGGTGCTGATGGTCGGCATCTACCGCACCCACGACGCGCTGGAAGCCGCCTGGAAGTACTTCATCCTCGGCTCGGTCGGCATCGCGCTGGCGCTCTTCGGCACCATCCTGGTCTACATGGCGGCCCAGCCGGCGATCGGCGAGGGCGAGAAGGCGATGGTGTGGACGGTGCTCGTCGCCGAGGCGGCGAAGTTCAATCCGGAGCTGCTCAACGTCGCCTTCGTCTTCCTGATGCTCGGCTACGGCACCAAGGTGGGTCTGGCGCCGCTGCACGCCTGGCTGCCCGACGCCCATGCCGAAGGTCCGACACCGATCTCGGCGGTGCTCTCCGGCCTGCTGCTCAACGTCGCCCTCTATGCGCTGCTGCGCTTCAAGATGCTGCTCGCCGCCAATCCGCAGACGGTGGCGCCGGGGCCGTTGATGGTGACGCTCGGCCTCGTCTCGCTGATCTTCGCCGGCTTCATGCTCTACCGGCGGCGCGACATCAAACGGCTCTTCGCCTATTCCTCGATCGAGCACATGGGGCTCGTCACCTTCGCCTTCGGCATGGGCGGGCCGCTCGCCAACTTCGCCGGCCTGCTGCACATGACCATGCACTCGCTGACCAAGTCGGCGATCTTCTTCGCCGTCGGCCAGATCGCCCAGGTCAAGGGCACCCAGCGCCTCTCCGAGATCCGCGGCCTCACCCAGTCCCATCCGGTGCTCGGCTGGAGCCTCGTCGTCGGCGTGGCGGCGATCGCCGGCCTGCCGCCGCTCGGCATCTTCATGAGCGAGTTCCTGATCGTCTCGTCGACCTTCGCCCGCCAGCCGCTGCTCGCCATCCCCCTGGTCTTCGGCCTCCTCGTCGCCTTCGGCGCCCTGGTGCTGCGCCTCACCGACGTCGCCTTCGGCGAACCGGAGGGCTCGACCGCGCCGGTGGAGGCCACCTACCTGCCGATGGTGGCGCATCTCGCCCTGGTGGCGACCGCCGGTCTGTGGTTGCCGCCGCCGTTGGTCGTCTGGTTCCAGCACGTCGCCCGGATGCTCGGATGAGGAGGCGCCCATGTCGCTGAGAGCCGCCCTCCACGATGCCGCACTCGAGGTCTTCGACCTCAGGCCCTGGCCGCGCATCCGTGTCGACGAGGAGACCTGGATCCGCGCCGTCTTCGGCCTGCACACCGGTGACGTCGGCCTCACTGCTCTGTGGGGCGAACCCGGCACCGTCCACATGGGCCTGATCGAGGAGGAGACCGGCGAGGTCCTCGTCCTCTCGCTCGACTGCCCCGACGGTCACTTCCCCTCGGTCGGCGTCACTCACGCTCCGGCACTGCGGCTCGAGCGTACCATCCGCGAGATGGTCGGCCTGGTCCCCGACGGTTGCCCCGACGATCGCCCCTGGCTCGACCATTCGCGCTGGGGCCTGCGCCATCCCCTCGGTGCTGCCGAACCGGTGCCGGCCGAGGGCGCTCCCTACGCCTTTCTCGGCGCCGAAGGTCCGCCGATGCACCAGATCCCGGTCGGGCCGGTGCATGCCGGCATCATCGAGCCGGGCCATTTCCGCTTCACCGCCAACGGCGAGACCGTGGTCCGCCTGGAGGAGCGCCTCGGCTGGGTCCACAAGGGCATCGAGGGGCTGATGATCGGCGCCGAGGTCGAGCGCGCCGCCAGGATCGCCGCCCGCGTCTCCGGCGACGCCACCGTCGCCTGGTCGCTCGCCTTCGCCCGCGCCGTCGAGGCCGCCGCCGACATCACCGTTCCGAAACGCGCCGAGTGGCTGCGCGCCGTGATGGCCGAGATGGAGCGAGTGGCCAACCACCTCGGTGATTTCGGCGCCATCTGCAACGACGCCGCCTTCTCGCAGATGCTGAGCCGCTGTGGCCAGCTGCGCGAGCGCGTGTTGCGCACCGCCGAAGCCGCCTTCGGTCATCGCCTGATGATGGATCGGGTGGTGCCGGGCGGCACCGCCGTCGACCTCGCCGATCCCCGGCCGATCGCCGAGATGGTGGCGGCGGTGCGTGCCGGTTTCGCGCCGCTGATCCAGCTCTACGACAACACGGTGTCGCTGCTCGACCGCACCGTGACCACCGGGCGCCTCGATCCGGCCCTCGCCCGCGTCTGGCGCCCCGGCGGCCATGTCGGCCGCGCCTGTGGTCGGCGGTTCGACAGCCGCCGGCTGCCGGGCTACCCGCCCTACGACGCGCTGCGCTTCGACGTGCCGGTGCGCGAGACCGGCGACGTCGACGGCCGGGTGTGGATCCGCATCGACGAGATCGGCGAGAGCCTGAAGATGATCGACCAGCTCCTCGCGGGAATGCCCGGCGGCCCGCACCGGGTCGAGGCGCCGACGACCGGAGCCGACGGCCGCGAGGGTGCCGCCCTCACCGAAGCCTTCCGCGGCGACGCCTTCCTGTGGCTGCGCCTCGACGGTGACGGCCGCATCGCCCGCGCCCATCTCCGCGACGCCTCGGTGTTCCAGTGGCCGCTGCTCGAGGCGGCGATCGCCTACAACATCGTCGCGGACTTCCCGCTGCTCAACAAGTCGTTCAACTGCTCCTATTCGGGCCACGATCTGTGAGGGCCGTCCGATGAAGTTCCTCGTCGAGAGCCTCATGCGCCGCCCTGTGACCGAGAAGCCCCCCGCCGCCGACGACGCGGCACTCGTCGAACTCGGCCGCTGCCTCGATGCCGTCGCCCACCGCCGCCTCGGCCGGTCGCTGGCCATCCGCGAGGTCGACGCCGGCTCGTGCAACGGCTGCGAACTCGAGATCCATGCGCTGAACAACGCCTATTACGACCTCGAGCGCTTCGGCCTGCGCTTCGTCGCCTCGCCGCGTCACGCCGACGTGCTGATGGTCACCGGTCCGGCGACCCGCAACATGCGCGAGGCGCTGGAGCGTACCCTTGCCGCCACCCCCGATCCGAAATGGGTGGTGGCGGTCGGCGACTGCGCCTTCGACGGCGGCGTCTTCGCCGGCTCCTACGCGATCTGCGGCGGCGTCGATGCGGTGATCGCGGTCGATCTCCACATCAAGGGCTGTCCGCCGTCGCCGCGCGCCCTGCTCGAGGGGCTGATCGCGCTCATCGAGAAGAGCGCCTGAGGCGGCCGCCGGCGACGCCGTGTCGTCGAGCGTCCGCCCCGGACGGTGCCGCGCGGCCGCGGCGGATCGCCACCGCCGTCGCGGTGGACGGGGTCGCCGCCGGTTGTTAGCCTTCCGAACCGTCACCGACCCGCCACGGCGCGGTCGCCGTCGAGGGCTGCCATGCGGATCTTCCTCATCGAGGACACGCGCGATGTGGCCGAGGCGATCGTCGATCGCTTCGAGCGCGACGGCCATGCGGTCGACTGGGAGGCGGACGGCGAGGCGGCGAGCGAGATCCTCGACTACACGCCCTACGACCTCGTCATTCTCGACGTGAACCTGCCGCGCAAGAGCGGCTTCGAGATCCTGCAAGGGCTGCGGGCGGCCGGCAACGCCGTTCCGGTGCTGGTGCTCACCGCCCGCTCCGAGGTCGACGACCGGGTCGGCGCCCTCGATCTCGGCGCCGACGACTATCTGGTCAAGCCCTTCGACTTCCGCGAGCTGGAGGCCCGCGCCCGCGCCCTGCTGCGCCGACATGCCGGCGGTGCATCGAACGAGATCCGGGTCGGCGACCTCGTCGTCGATCGCTCGTCGCGCACCGTGCGGATCGGCTCGCGCGAGGTGAGCCTGAAACGCCGCGAACTGACCCTGCTCGAGATCCTCGCCTCGCGACCGGGCAAGGTCTTCACCAAGGAGGAACTGCTCGACCAGCTCTTCGGCTTCGACGAGGCACCCGGCGCCAATGCCGTCGAACTCTACGTGGCGCGTCTGAGGCGCAAGCTCGAGGGGGCGCGGGCCGAAGTGGTGACGCTGCGCGGCCTCGGCTATCGGTTGGTCGCCCATGCGCCGGCGTGAACCGTCGCTCTTCCGCCGTCTGGTGCTGGCGATCGGCGCGGTGCTGGCGGCCGTCGCCGTGGCGCTCGTCGCCGCCGCCTGGAGTTGGGGCCGCACCGCCGCCGACGAGGCCTACGACCGCGTGCTGATCGGCGCGGCGCTGCAGATCGCCGAGGCGGTGGCGGTGGAGGACGAGCGGCTGGTGGTCGATCTGCCGGTCGCCGCCTTCGAGATGCTGGCGCTCGCCGAACAGGACCGCGTCTTCTATCGTGTGATCGGCGTCGACGGGGCGACCATCACCGGCGCCGACGATCTCGACGTCGGTGGAGCCCTCGACCGCGCTCGACGCGGGCCACTGGTCGCGATCGGACGCCATCTCGGCGAGTCGGTGCGCATCGCCGTCGTCTCGCGTGCCGTCGCCGATCCGGCGGTCTCCGGCCGCGTCCACGTGCTGGTGGCGCAGACCGAGGGGGCCCGTGCCGCGCTCGCCCGCAGGTTGGCGTTGCAGGTCGTCGGACTGGCGGCGGGGCTGGGGCTCGCCGGCCTGATCGGTGCCGTCGTCGCCGTCCGCGTCGGCCTGGCACCGCTGCAACGGGTGACCCAGGCACTCGACGACCGCGACCCCAACGATCTCACCGCCTTCGACGTCGCCATGCCCAAGGAACTGCGACCCTTCGCCGGGGCCATCAACCACTTCATGGACCGACTCACCGGACGCATGGCCCTGCTGCAGCGCTTCATCGCCGACGCCGCCCATCAGATTCGTACGCCGCTCACCGCGCTGACCGCCCAGATCGACCTGTTGTCGCGCGGCGACTTCGAGGGCCGCGACCGCGATCGCGTCCAACGTATCCGAGACCGCGCCGACGAACTCGGCCGCCTCACCAATCAGATCCTCAGCCATGCCATGGTGATCCATCGCACCGACACCATCGGCTTCGTCGACGTCGACGTCGTGGCGGTGGCCCGGCGCGCCCTGCGCGAGGCGGTACCGGCCTCGCTCGCCCGCGACGTGGTGGTGGCGCTCGAGGCGCCGGACCACGAGGTCGTCGTCTCCGGCGAACCGGTCAGCCTGCGCGAGGCGCTCGCCAACGTCGTCGACAACGCCATCCGTCACGGTGCACCCGGCCGCCTGACGGTGCGGGTCCTCGAACCCGACTCGGCGACGGTGGTGGTCGAGGTGGAGGACGACGGCCCCGGCATCCCGCCGAGCGCCTGGGAACGGGTGACCACCCGCTTCGGTGCGCCGACTTCCGGGGTCGACGGCACCGGCCTCGGCTTCGCCATCGCCGCCGAGGTGTGCCGCGCCCACGGTGGCGGCCTCGACTTCCGCGCCCCCGGCCCGGGCGGCTTCACCGTCGTCCTGCGGCTGGCACGGGGCGGCGGCGAAGCGAAGGAGGCGGCATGAGAGGGCGCGCGATTCTTTCCGCCGTGGCGGCTCTCCTCGTGGTGACGATCCTTCCGGCGACGGGCGGGGCGCGGGCAGCGGAGCACACGTTGTTCCCGGCGCCGGCGGGCGAGCGCGCCCGTATCGTCGTGCGCGCCGCCGCCGACCTCACGGTGATGCGGCCGCTGATCCGCGACTTCCAGGCACTGCGCCCCGAGGTGACGGTCGACTACCACGACTACGTCACCAACGACCTCTTCGACGAGGCCGCCGCCGCCTGTCGCACCGGTGCCCCGCATGCCGATCTGCTGCTCTCCTCGGCCGTCGACCATCTCGTCGAACTGGCCAATCGCGGCTGCGCCGCCGCCCATCGCGGCGGAGCGGGAGCCGCCCTGCCGGCTTGGGCGAAATGGCGCGACGAGGTCTTCGGCTTCACCCTGGAGCCGGCGGTGATCGTCTACAACCGCGACCTGCTCGCTCCCGACCTGGTGCCGGCGAGCCATCATCATCTGGCCGAGATCCTGCGCACCCGCGCCGATCTCTTCCGCGGCCGGGTCGGCACCTACGACATTCGCCTGTCCGGCATCGGCTATCTCTACGCCTTCTTCGACCTCCTGCAGACCGGAACCACCTACGGCCGGCTCCTGGAGAGCATGGGTCGGGTCGGCACGGTGCTGCGCTGCTGCACCGATCAGGTGCTCGACGGGGTGGCGCGCGGCGAATTGCTGATCGGTTACAACCTGCTCGGCTCCTACGCCTATGCCCGGATGAAGGCGGGGGCGCCGATCGGCATCGTCCTGCCGCGCGACTACACCCTGGTGCTGGCGCGCGGCGCCATGCTGCCGAAACACGGCGCCGGTGGCGACGGCGCCGCCTTCCTCGACCATCTCCTGTCGCCGCGCGGTCAGGCGGTCGGCCGCGACGAAGCCTTCCACTTCTCCGCCGACGGCGCCCTGCCGCCCGGTGTCGAAGGCCCCGCCTCGATGCTCGGGTCCGGCGCCGGCCGGCCGATCGCCATCGGCCCGGCGCTGCTCCTCACCCAGGACCGGATGCGGCGGGCTCGCTTCATCGCCGACTGGAGCCGGTCGATGATCGACATGTACGCGAGCGGCGCCCGCTGACCCCGCCGGGCCGGCATCACAACGCTTCGGTACCTTCGATGGCGATACCGAAACCCTCGAGCCCGACGTAGCGGCGGGTGCGCGACGAGATCAGGCGGATCGAGGCGACGCCGAGATCCTTCAGGATCTGCGCGCCGATGCCGATCTCGCGCCAGTTCTCCGCCCGGCTCGACGCCGAAGCGTGGGCCTCGATCTCCGCCGCCGCCAGCGGATCGGCACCCTTCTCCGCCGGCCGCGCCGGCTTGGCGACGCCGACCGATCCCTCGCGCAGATAGACGATGACTCCGCGGCCCTCCCTCGCCATCCGCTCCATCAACCGATCGATCGACCGAGCCCTACCGAAGACGTCGTCGGCGACCGATTCGAGATGGAGGCGCACCGGGACGGAACGACCGTCGCGGATGTCGCCGAAGACGATCGCGAGGTGATGCATCGGATCGAACGGCGTAGAATAGGAGACGGCGCGGGCCCGGCCCGCCGCGGTGTCGACGTCGAACTCCTCGACCCGCTCGACCAGCCGCTCGTTGCGCTGGCGATAGGCGATGAGATCGGCGACCGAGACGATGGCGAGGCCGTGCTCCTCGGCGAACTTCGCCACGTCGGGGCCGCGCTTCACCGTGCCGTCGTCGTTGACCAGTTCGCAGATGACCCCGACCGGCGGCAGCTTGGCCAGCCGGCAGAGATCGACCGCCGCCTCGGTGTGCCCGGAGCGCATCAGCACGCCGCCGTCCTTGGCGATCAACGGGAAGACGTGGCCGGGGCGGACGAAGTCCATCGGCCCGACGTTCGGGTTGGCGAGCGCGCGGGCGGTGTTGCAGCGCTCCTCGGCCGAGATGCCGGTGGTCAGCCCGTGGCGATAGTCGATGGTGACGGTGAAGGCGGTGCCGAGCGGCGCGTCGTTGGCGGCGATCATCGGCTCCAGATGGAGCTTGCGGGCGAGATCGCGCGGGATCGGCGTGCAGACGATGCCCGAGGTGTGGCGGACGATGAAGGCGAGCTTCTCCGGGGTCGCATGGACCGCGGCGACGATCAGATCGCCCTCGTTCTCGCGGTCGTCGTCGTCGGTCACCACCACGATTTCGCCGCGCTCGAAGGCACGCAGCGCCGCGGCGACACGGGACTGGTTCATCATCGTCTCCTCGAGGGCCTTGGAGCGGGGGGCGAGGCCCAGAAAATCGTCGGGGGTGACCGCCCCGCGGGTGGCGCGGGCGACCTTCTCGGCCGTCTCGCGCGAGATCCACACGGTCGGGTCGTTGCACAATGCGGTGACCATCGCCGGCGACAGACCGACGCGCCGCGCGAAGGCGCTACGCGATTCCTTGGTCCGGGCGAGCCATTGGTCGAGGCGCATGGCGCGACTTTAGGCGACGCACACTTCAGTGACAATGAAAAATCGCCGAAGCTGATCTGCGAGTGAAAGGCGGCGCACGGGTTCATCGCGCGCGATCCCCTCAACTCCGTGCCGGGGAGGCGGCCCGGGCAACCGGGTCGGAGGGGGCGCCTTCGCGGGCGAGGGGGCGCTCGAAGCACAGACCCCTCCCCGACCCTCCCCCGTGAGGGAGAGGGAGCTCTCGACCGTCCTACTGCCGCACCACCCCCTCGACCGCCTCGAGCCGGAAGGCGGCGGCCATCAGAGCGCGGGTGTAGGCGGTGGTCGGCCGCTCGAAGATCTCGGCCGCCGGCCCCTGCTCGACCACCTTGCCGTCCTTCATCACCACCACCTCGTTGGCGAGCGCCTTCACCACCTTGAGGTCGTGACTGATGAAGAGATAGGCGAGCCCGTGCTTCGCCTGCAGATCGCGCAACAGGTCGACCACCTGCGCCTGCACCGACATGTCGAGGGCCGAGGTCGGCTCGTCGAGCATGACGAACTTCGGCTCCAGGATCATGGCACGGGCGATCGAGATGCGCTGCCGCTGGCCACCGGAGAATTCGTGCGGATAGCGATGACGCGTCTCCGGGTCGAGGCCGACCTCGGTCAACACCCGCACCACCTCGGCGTCACGCGCCGCGGGGGTGAGCTCCGGCCGGTGTACCTCGAGCCCCTCGGCGACGATGTCGGCGACCGACATGCGGGGGCTGAGCGAGCCGAACGGGTCCTGGAACACCACCTGCATGTCGCGCCTGAGCGGCCGGATCGCCTTGCGCCCGAGGCCCTGGACGTCGCGGCCGAGCACGACGATGCGGCCCTCCGACGGCAACAGCCGCAGCAGCGCCAGACCGAGCGTCGTCTTGCCCGAGCCGCTCTCGCCGACGATGCCGACCGTCTCCCCGGCGCGGAGCCGTACCGAGACGCCGTCGACCGCCTTGACGTGGTCGACGGTGCGCTTGAGGAAGCCGCGCTTGATCGGGAACCACACCTTGAGGTCCTCGACCGCGGCGACCACCGGGCGGGACGAGTCGGAGGCCGGTGGCTCGCCCTTGGGTTCGGCGGCGAGGAGTTTTCGGGTGTAGTCGTGCCGCGGGGTCGCGAAGAGGTCGGCCGTCGCCCCCGCCTCGACGATGCGGCCACCGGTCATGACACAGGTCACGTCGGCGAACTTGCGGACGATGCCGAGATCGTGGGTGATGAACAGGATCGCCATGCCCATGCGGTCGCGGATCTCGGCGAGGAGTTTCAGGATCTGTGCCTGGACGGTGACGTCGAGGGCGGTCGTCGGCTCGTCGGCGATCAGCAGATCCGGCTCGTTGGCGAGCGCCATGGCGATCATGACGCGTTGCCGTTGGCCGCCGGAGAGCTGATGCGGATAGGCGCCGAGGCGGTCGCTCGCGCGCTGGATACCGACCGCTTCGAGCAGCTCCAACACCTTCACCCGCGCCGAGGCGCCGACGAGGCCGCCATGGACCTCGAGGATCTCCGCCACCTGCCGCTCCACCGAATGCAGCGGATTGAGCGAGGTCATCGGCTCCTGGAAGATCATGGTGATGTCGGCGCCGCGCACCGAGCGCAGCCGCGCCTCGTCCGCCTTCAGGAGATCGGTGCCCTTGAACAGGATCTCGCCGGTGGGGTGAGACGCCGCCGGGTAAGGCAGCAGCCGTGGGATCGACAGGGCGGTGACCGACTTGCCGGACCCCGACTCGCCGACCAGCGCCAACGTCTCGCCGGCGCGGATGTCGAAGGAGACGCGATCGACGGCGAGATTGACCCTGCCGCCCTGGCGGAAGGCGACGGAGAGATCGCGGACGGAGAGGAGGGGGGCGGTCAAGCGATGGGATCTCCGGCTTCGATGGCCTCGAGTGAGACGAGTCTCATGCTCGGCGGGAGACGAATCCCGGTATCGGACGACAGAAAGACCTTGCAGCCGGATGTGACGGCGGTGGCGACATGGATGGCGTCCATGCCCTTGTTGCCGACCGTCGCACGAACCGTGGTGCTGGTTCGGAGGATCTCCCGTGTGATCGGCAGCACTTCGATCAATGCGTCGCCAGCCAACAGCGTCTCGTAGGCCGCAATCAGATCCTGTCGATCCAGGCGTGTCGGAACCACCAGGACTTCGGCAAGGGTCAATTCGCTGGTCACCAACCGCCGCCGACCGAATTCGCCGTTCTCGACGACACGAAGCAGAAGCGGCTCGGAGCCTTCGACGAAGCGGATGAAGAAGTTGGTGTCGAGATAGACCCGCATGAGGTCATTCGTCCCGCAGGTCACGAACGCGGCGAACGGCTTCTTCGATCGAGACGTTCATGTCCCGGCCGACCCCGGCCAGCGCTCTGATGCGTCGTGCGGCGGCGCTGCGAGCGGCATCGACCGCGCCGATGTCCTCCACCACCACTCGCACACGATGCGTCGGGTCGATGTCGCCGCGTAGGCTCTCGGGTAGGTCGCCGGCCGTCAGCTCTCGATGGATCACCCTGGTCATCGCCGCATCTCCTCGCCTCATCCTACCACGATCCTCACCCGAAGGTCTTTCTGGGATCGAAGGCGTCGCGGACGGCTTCGCCGACGAAGATCAACAGGCTCAACATCAGCGAGATCATGACGAAGCCGGTGAGGCCCAGCCACGGGGCCTGGAGATTGTTCTTGCCCTGCGCCAAGAGCTCGCCGAGCGACGGCGAGCCCGGCGGCAGGCCGAAGCCGAGGAAGTCGAGCGAGGTCAGCGTGGTGATCGAGCCGTTGAGGATGAACGGCATGAAGGTCAGCGTCGCCACCATGGCGTTGGGCAGCAGGTGGCGCCACATGATGCGGGCGTTGCCGACCCCCAGCGCCCGGGCGGCGCGGACGTATTCGAAGTTGCGGGCGCGCAGGAACTCGGCCCGCACCACCCCGACGAGGCTGGTCCAGGAGAACAGCAGCAGGATGCCGAGCAGGATCCAGAAGGTCGGCACGAACATCGAGGAGATGATCAAGAGCAGATAGAGGCTCGGCAGCGAGCCCCAGATCTCCATGAAGCGTTGGAACGCGAGATCGACGCGCCCGCCGAAATAGCCCTGTACCGCGCCGGCCGCCACGCCGATGGCGGAGGAGAAGACGGCGAGCACCAGACCGAACAGCACCGAGATGCGGAAGCCGTAGAGGATGCGGGCGGCGACGTCGCGGGCCTGGTCGTCGGTGCCGAGCCAGTTCCAGTTGCCCAGCGTGCAACCGGGGTCGTCGACGCCCTTCGGATAGCGCTCGCAGCGCTTCTCCTTCGAATACATCCACGACGGCTTGGCCGGCGCCGGATCGGGGATCTCGTTGTTCGGGGTGTTGTAGGAGTAGCGGATCGGCGGCCAGATCATGAAGCCGTGCGCCTCGATCTCGTCCTGGATCACCGGATCGCGATACTGGGTCTGCGGCAGGAAGCCGCCGAACTTCTCCTCCGGATAGTCCGTCACCAGCGGCGACAGCACCTCGCCCTTGTAGACGATCAGGATCGGCCGATCGTTGGCGATCAGCTCGGAGAACAGCGACACGCCGAAGAGGACCAGGAAGACCACCAGCGACCACGCCCCGCGCCGGTTGGCGCGAAAGTTGGCGAGGCGGCGGGCGTTGAGTGGGCTGAGACGATCGGCGACACCCATGTCACGTCTCCCGCGCTTCGAAGTCGATGCGCGGATCGACCCAGGTGTAGGTGAGATCGGAGACGAGATTGAGCAGCAGCCCCATCAGCGAGAACACCCACAGCGTGCCGAACACCACCGGATAGTCACGATTGACCACCGACTCGAAACCGAGCAGACCGAGACCGTCGAGGGAGAAGATCGTCTCGATCAGCAGAGACCCGCCGAAGAAGGCATGGACGAAAGCGCCGGGGAAACCGGCGATGACCAGCAACATGGCGTTGCGGAAGACGTGGCCGTAGAGCACGCGATTTTCCGACAGGCCCTTCATCCGCGCGGTGACGACGTACTGTTTGCGGATCTCGTCGAGGAACGAATTCTTGGTGAGCAGCGTCGTGGTGGCGAAGGCGGCCAGCGCCATGGCGGTGATCGGCAGCACCATGTGCCACAGATAGTCGAGGATCCGCGCCCCCCACGACATCTGCGTCCACCCTTCCGAGGTCAGGCCGCGCAACGGGAAGAGGTTCCAGAACGACCCACCGGCGAAGAGCACGATCAGCAGGATGCCGAACAGGAAGCCGGGGATGGCGTAGCCGACGATGATCGCGGCGGAGGTCCACACGTCGAAACGCTCGCCGTCGGCGACCGCCTTGGCGACCCCCAGCGGTATCGACACGCCGTAGGAGATGAGCAGCATCCACAGCCCCAGCGACATCGACACCGGCAGCTTTTCCGCGACCAGTCGGCCCACCGAGATCGAGCGGAAATAGCTCTCGCCGAGGTCGAAGACGGCGTAGTTCCGCATCATGCCGAGGAAGCGCTCGAGCGGCGGCTTGTCGAAGCCGAACTGCTTCTCCAGTTTCTTGATGAATTCCGGATCGAGCCCCTGCGCACCGCGGTACTTGGACGACACGTCCGAGCCACCGGCTCCGCCCGGCTTCGCCCCGGCGAAGTCGCCGCCGCCGCCCGAGACGCGGGCCGTCGCGCCGACGTCGGTGCCGGTCAGCTGGGCGATCACCCGTTCGACCGGCCCGCCCGGGGCGAACTGCACGATGGCGAAACTGATCGCCATGATGCCGATCAGGGTCGGGATCATCAGAGCCACGCGGCGGAGGATGTAGGCGCCCATCGTTCGCTCCGTCTCCCTCGGGTTCACAGGCCCTTGCCGAGGGCGGTGGCCTTGTCGCGGTCGATCCACCACGACGATTCGATCGCGCGATCATAGCGCGGCTTTTCCGTCGGTCGCCCGAAGACGTCCCAGGTGGCGATCCAGTGGCTCGGCTTGAACCAGTGCGGCACCCACCAACGCCCGGCCCGGAGCACCCGGTCGAGGGCATGGGCGGTGTCGAGGAGTGCCTCGCGCGTCTCCGCGGCGAGCATCGTCTCGATCAGTGCATCGACACAAGGGTCGGCGATGCCGGCGAGGTTCTGCGAGCCGGTCCGCGTCGCCGACGACGAGTGCCAGAACTGGCGCACCGTCTCGTCCGGCGTCGGCGACAGTGAGAAGCGGCGCGACACCACGTCGAAGTCGAAGTCGCGCAGCCGCTTCTCGAACTGCGACGGGTCGACGATGCGTTCGCGCGCCTCGATCCCGAGCGCCTGCAGGTTCTTGACGTAGGGACCGACGACCCTGGAGAGGCTCGGATCGGACTCGAGGAATTCGAGTTCGAAGGGATTGCCGCGGGCGTCGACGAGCCGACCTCCGGACCGCGTCCAACCGGCGGCGGCGAGGAGGTCGGAGGCGCGCTTGAGCAGCGCCCGATCCCGCCCCGAACCGTCGGCGACCGGCGCCGTCCACGGCTCGGAGAACACCTCGTCGGGGATCCGGCCGCGCCACGGCTCGAGCAGGGCGAGTTCCCGGCGCGACGGCGGACCCGCCGCCTCCAGGTCGGAATTGACGAAGAACGACGAGGTGCGGCGGTAACTGCCGAAGAACAGGTTCTTGTTCGACCACTCGAAGTCGAAGGCGAGACCGAGCGCCTCGCGCACCCGCGGGTCGGCGAGTTGCGGTCGGCGCGTGTTGAGGAACCAGCCCTGCGCCCCGGAGGGCGAGCGATCCTCGAGCTCGATCCGCTTCACCCGGCCGTCGCCGACCGCCGGGAAATCGTACTGCGTCGCCCAGGTGAGCGAGGTGAACTCCTCGCGCAGGTGATACTGCCCCGCCTTGAACGCTTCGAAGGCGGTGGTGCGCTCGCGGTACATCTCGTAGCGGATGCGCTCGAAGTTCCAGCGGCCGACCGAGACGGGCAGCTCGGCGCCCCACCACGCCGCGACGCGCTCGTATTCGACGAAACGACCCGCCTCGAAGGCGCCGACCCGATAGGGCCCGGCACCGAGGATCGGCTCGAGCGACGACTGTTCGAAATCGCGGCTCGCCCACCATGCCTTCGACAGGATCGGCTGCTGGGCGACCAACGCCGCCAGGCCGCGGCCCTGCTTCCCGGAGAAGCGCACCACGACGCGGCTCGCCGTTTCCGCCGTCGCGCTCGCCATCTCGCGTAGCGTCTCGGAGATCTGCGGATGGCCCTTGTCCTTGAGGATCGTCAGCGAAAAGGCGACGTCATCGGCGGTGAGCGGGGAGCCGTCGGAGAAGCGCGCTTCCGGACGGAGCTCGAAGACCAGCGTGTCGCGATCGCGCCACTCGACCGTCCGCGCCACCAGACCGTAGACCGCATCGGGCTCGTCGAAGGCGCGCACCATCAGGCCGGCATGGGTGAGGCCGAGCCCCACCGCCGCATCGCCCTTGAGGATCAGGTCGTTGAACGAGTTGAAGGTCTGCGGGTTCTGGTTGGTCGCCCAGGTCGACGGCACGGTGACGAGCCGCCCGGATTTCGGCGCCGCCGGGTCGACCCAGTCGAAATGGCGGAATCCAGCCGGATACTTGAGGTCGTCGAAGGTCGACAGGCCATGGCTCGGCCCGCGCTCCGCCGCCGCCGCCGTATGCCACCCCGAGAGCGCCGGCAGCGTCACCGCCACCGCCCCACCGGCGAGCAGGGTGCGGCGGGTGAGCGAGGATCCCTCGGACGCGAGCGCCGGTCGGCGCGTCTCGCGGTTCACTTCGCCGCCCCGGTCTTGGCCGCCTTCTCGGCGTCCCACCACCAGATGGTCGGAAAGCCGGTCGAATAGGCCGGCAGCGGCTCGGGATGGGAGAACCGGTCCCAGCGCGCCATGCGGGTGGCGGCGAGCGTCCAGCCCGGCACGATGTAGTGATTCCACAGCAGCACCCGGTCGAGCGCCCGCGTCGCGGCGATCAGGTCGGCGCGATCGGTGGCGAAGACCACCCGCTTGATCAGCGCGTCGACCGCCGGGTTCTCGATTCCGGCGTAGTTCTGCGAGGCCTCGCGCTTCGCCGCCTCCGAGCCGAAGTAGTTGAACTGCTCGTTGCCCGGCGACAGGCTTTCCGCCCAGCCGCTGTAGATCATGTCGTAGTCGCGCTTGCGCACCCGGTTGACGTACTGCGAGCTGTCGACCGAGCGGACGGTGAGTTCGACGCCGATCTTGGCGAGTTGCTCGCGATAGCGCACGCCGACCCGTTCGAAGTTCGGTCCGTTCATCAGGAATTCGATGCGGAACGGCTCGCCTTTGGCATCGGTGAGCTTGCCGCCCTTGTTGGTCCAACCGGCCGCGGTGAAGAGGTCGAGGGCCTTCTTCAGATTGGCGCGCTCGGCCTGCGCGTCGCCGGTGACGGGCGGGGCGTAGACCGTGGTGTAGACTTCCGGCGGGATCGGCCCGGCCTTCTCCGCGTCTTTCAGGATGGCCAGTTCCGCGCCCTCCGGCAGACCGGAGGCGGAGAGTTCCGTCGGATAGAAGTAGCTCGATACCCGCTCGTACTGGTCGAAGAACATGGTGCGGTTCATGTCCTCGAAGGGCAACGCGAAGGAGAGCGCCAGCCTCACCCTCGGATCTTTGAACTTGTCGCGCCTGAGGTTGGGGACGAACCCGACCATGACGCCCTTGCCCTTCTCCGGGATCTTGGCGAGAACGACGCGGCCCTCCTTGCGCGCCGGGAACTCGTAGGCGGTCGCCCAGTTCTTGGCGGTCGATTCCAGGCGCACGTCGTAGACGTCGCCCTTGAAGGCTTCGAGCTCGACCGTCTCGTCGCGGAAGTACTCGTAGCGGATCTCGTCGAAATTGTCGGTGCCGACCCGGGTCGCCAGGTCCGCGCCCCAATGATCCTTCACCCGCTCGTAGACGACGGTGCGGCCGGCCTCGAAGCTCTTCACCCGATAGGGGCCGGAGCCGAGCGGCGGCTCCAGCGTCGTCTCGGCGATCGAACGGGCCTTGCCGTCCGGTCCGTTGCCGGTCCACCAGTGTTTCGGCAGCACGGTGAGCTGGCCGACGATGTGGGGCAGCTCACGATTGCCCGCCTGATCGAAGGTGAAGGTGACCTCGCGCTCGCCGCTCACTTCGGCCTTGGCGACGTGTTGATAGTAGAAGGCCTGGCTCGGACTGTGGGTCTTGAGCGCCTCGAACGACCACACCACGTCCTCCGGCGTGATCGGCCGGCCGTCGTGCCAGCGCGCGCGGGGGTTCAGCCGGTACGTCACCCAGGAGAAGTCGTCGGGGTATTTCAGCGCCTCGGCGATCTCGCCGTATTCCGTGGAGACCTCGTCGACGGCCGAAGTCATCAGCTGTTCGAAGATCGTCCCGATGCCGCCGGCGACGTTGCCCTTGGGCAGGATCGGGTTGAAGCTGTCGAAGGTGCCGGTCTCCGACAGGCGCAACAGGCCACCCTTCGGCGCCTTCGGGTTCACGTAGTCGAAATGGGGAAAGCCCGGCGGATATCTCGGTGTGCCCATCAGCGACGTACCGTGTCGCCATTGTGGCTCCGCCGCGACGACGGGAGCGAAGGCGAGGAGCGAGAGGCCGAGAGCGAGGACGGCGGTCGGGATCTGGCGCATGGGCTTTCCGGGTCGCGACGGTGGGAGCGGGGCGGAGACGGACGCATCCGAACGGAAGATTCGGGCGAGATTACAGCCCCGGCGATGCCACGACGAGGGCGCGATGCGGTGCGAAGCCCGCGAAACGCGAAAAAGGCCGGGTCACCCCGGCCTTTCTCGGTCGTCACCTGGTCGGTCGTCCGGAATGCCTCACGGCAGCGCAGCCGGAGTGTCGGCGAGGCTGCGCAGATAGGCGATGACGTCGGCGCGGTCGGCCGGATCCTTGATGCCGGCGAAGCCCATCGCCGTGCCCTTCATGAAGGCCTTCGGGTCGGTCAGGAACTTGTCGAGGTCGGTGTAGGACCACGCCTCGCCCGCCTTGCCGCGATCGGCGAGATCGCCGGAATACTTGAAGCCGGCGACATGCGCCTTGGGGCCGGCGACGACACCCCACAGGTTCGGGCCGACCTTGGCGCCGCCACCCTTCTCCGGCGTGTGGCAGGACGAGCACTTGGAGAAGCCCTTCTGGCCGCGGCCGGCGTCGGCCGCCTTCATCCGCTCCTCGATCGGCGCCGCCGCCGGTTCGGCCGTCTTGGCGGCGGCCTTGGTGTCGCCGGCGATCGCGACCGCGTAGCCGGGCTTGGCCGGCATCTCCGGAGCGAAGACGACCGAAGCCACCATGCCGGTGACCATCGCCCAGATACCGGCACCGAGGAGGGCGCCGACGCCCTTGTTCACGTCCTGGAAGTTCATCGATGTGCTGCTCCGCTCTCGGGTGGCTGGCGGGTTCGTCTCGATCGCTCGGCGCGGGTGGAACGCCGGTCGACGTTGTCGCGTCGTCGTCTCGAAGATCGCGAGGCCGCCCTCCCGCCGTCCGGTAACGGGTGGGAAGCGGCTCGTCCGATGCACCTGCTCCGGGTCCGAGCCCCTTCGGGAGCCGATCCGGCGATTTCGAGCGAGGAGCGGAAGACTACGTGCTTTCCCTTGGGCCTGTCCATATCTATAAGGTCCCACGATCGAAGAGCACGTTCCCGCCCGACCAGATCGATCGGATCGACGAGAACTCGCCCCGAGAAGAACGCCGGAACGCTCCTCGAACCGACGGAATCAGGTCGAGATGTGTTTCGGTCCGCAGCCGCCAAGTTCGCCGAGCCCGTGAATGCCCCACCGTTTCTCTCCTCTGGTGCTGATACCGGCCCGCCTCGCGGCGACGCGTCTGCCGATGAAACCGCTCGCCGACATCTGTGGCGAGCCGATGATCGTCCAGGTGTGGCGCCGCGCTCGTGAGGCCGACATCGGCCCGGTGGTGGTGGCGGCCGACGACGCGTCGATCATCGACGCGGTGCACGCCGCCGGCGGCGTGGCGGTGATGACCGATCCGAACCACCCGTCGGGCTCCGACCGCATCTTCGAGGCGCTCGGCCGCTTCGATCCGGACCGCCGCCACGATGTGGTCGTCAACGTCCAGGGCGACCTGCCGACCATCGAGCCGCAGGCGGTACGTGCCGCCGTCGCCCCGCTCGAGGACGATGCCGTCGACATCGCCACCCTCACCGCCGAGATCGTCCGCGCCGAGGAGAAGACCAACCCGAGCGTGGTCAAGGTGGTCGGTTCGCCGATCGGCCCGACCCGGCTGCGCGCCCTCTACTTCACCCGCGCCACCGCACCGGCGAACGAGGGACCGCTCTACCACCACATCGGCCTCTACGCCTATCGCCGGGCCGCGCTCGAGCGCTTCGTTTCGCTGCCGCCGTCGACACTGGAGAAGCGCGAGAAGCTCGAACAGTTGCGCGCCCTCGAGGCCGGCATGCGTATCGATGTCGAAATCGTCGACACCGTGCCGCTCGGCGTCGACACTCCCGAGGATCTCGAGCGCGCCCGCGCCCTCCTCTCCCGAAACTGACCCAGCCGACCGACCTCGAAGGACCCGCCATGACCGGCCGCAAGAAGATCGTCTTCCAGGGTGAACCGGGAGCCAACTCCCACATCGCCTGCCGCGAGGTCTATCCCGACTTCGAAGCGATCCCCTGCGCCACCTTCGAGGATTGTTTCGCCGAGATCGAAGCCGGTGCCGCCGACCTCGGCATGATCCCGATCGAGAACTCGATCGCCGGCCGCGTCGCCGACATCCATCACCTGCTGCCACGTTCGGACATGCACATCATCGGCGAGTATTTCCTCCCCATCCGCCACCAGCTGATGGCGGTGAAGGGGGCGAGCCTCGCCGACCTGAACACGGTGCAGAGTCATCCCCAGGCGCTCGGCCAGTGCCGCGGCACCCTACGGGCGCTCGGCCTGAAGGCGGTGGTCGGCGCCGACACCGCCGGCTCGGCCCGCGAGATCTCGCAGATCGGCGATCGCGCCAAAGGCGCCATCGCCTCGCGGCTCGCCGCTGAGATCTACGGCCTCGACATCCTGCGCGAGGACGTCGAGGACGAGAAGCACAACACCACCCGCTTCGTCATCCTGTCGAAGGAGGATCTGCGCGCCGCCCCCGGCATCGGCCAGATCATGACCACCTTCGTCTTCAAGGTGCGCAACGTGCCGGCCGCCCTCTACAAGGCGCTCGGCGGCTTCGCGACGAACGGCATCAACATGACCAAGCTCGAGAGCTACATGGTCGAGGGCCACTTCACCGCCACCCAGTTCCTCGCCGACGTCGAAGGCCATCCGAGCGAGCGCGGCCTCGCCCTGGCACTGGAGGAACTCGGCTTCTTCGCCGACTACCGGATTCTCGGTGTCTACCGCGCCTCGCCCTATCGCGAGACGATGAAGGAACCCGAGCCGTTCCTGGCAAGGCCGAAGGCGCGCGGGATGTGAGCGTGGCGGTGGGCCGGAGCCGCAGGTCGCCGGCCGCATGACCGCTCCGCGCGGGCGCCCGTTGCCTCGGCTGCGGAACCCCGCCTATCCTCATGGTCCCCGCCCTGCTTCTTTCCCGCCGAGGCCCTTCATGTCGCTCGCCCGTGGCCGCGAATTCCTCTCCATTCCCGGCCCGACCAACGTGCCCGAGGCGGTGCTCGCCGCCATGCACCGCCCCGCGGTCGACATCTACGCCGCCGACCTGCTCGATGTGACGAGCACCCTGCTCGCCGATCTTCGTCGAGTGTTCCGCTCCGAGACGGCCTCGACCTACATCTACATTTCCAACGGCCACGGCGGGTGGGAGGGGGCGCTGACCAACGTGCTCTCCCGCGGCGACAAGGTGCTGGTGCTCGCCTCCGGCCGCTTCGCCGTCGGCTGGGGCGAAGCCTGCGGCATCCACGGCGTCGAGGTCGAGGTACTGCCGCGGACCTGGCGCGAGGCGGTCGATCCGGCGGCGGTGCGGGCCCGCCTCGCCGCCGACACCGAGCACCGGATCAAGGCGGTGCTGATGGTCCAGGTCGACACCGCCTCGGGTGTGGTCAACGACGTGCCGGCGATCCGTGCCGCCCTCGACGCGAGTGGCCATCCGGCCCTCCTCATGGTCGACGGCATCGCCTCGATCGGCTGCATCCCCTTCGAGATGGAGGCCTGGGGCGTCGACGTCGCCGTCACCGCTTCGCAGAAGGGGTTGATGATGATCCCCGGCCTCGCTTTCGTCGCCGCCGGCCCGAAGGCCAAGGCGGTGCACGCGACAGCCGACCTGCGCGAGTCCTACTGGGACTGGACCGCCCGCGACATGGCCGAGAGCTACCGCAAGTTCTGCGGCACTGCCCCGGCCCACGCCCTCTTCGGCCAGCGCGTCGCCTTCGACATGCTGTTCGAGGAGGGCCTCGACCACGTCTGGAAGCGCCATTCGGCGCTGGCGCGGGCCACCCGCGCCGCGGTCGCGGCATGGGCGAAGGGCGGAGCGCTCGACTTCAACATCACCGATCCCGTCCACCGCTCGGATTCGGTGACGACCATCCTCACCCCCGGCTTCGATCCGCAACGCCTGCGCGATTTCTGCCGCGAGCGCTGCGGCGTCGTCCTCGGCTCCGGCATCGGCGATCTCGCGGGCCGAGCCTTCCGCATCGCCCACATGGGCTACGCCAACGCCCCGATGGTGCTCGGCACCCTCGGCGCGGTCGAGATCGGCCTGAAGGCGCTCGCCATCCCCCACGGCGCCGCCGGCGTCCAGGCCGCGGTCGAGAGCCTGCAGGAGTTTTTCGCCTGACGAGCTTCAGTCGAGGCTCGGGCGCACCGTCGCCGGACTGCGCCGGTAGTCGATGGTCTCGAAGCGCATCGATCTCAGATCGACCATCAGCAGCTTGCGGAACAACGGTTCGCCGACCCCGGTGACCAGCTTCAACACCTCGGTCGCCGCCAGCGTGCCGAGCACGCCGACCACCGCGCCGAGGATGCCGGCCTCGGCGCAGGCCGGGACCAGACCGCGCGGCGGCGGCTCGGGGAAGAGGCAGCGATAGCTCGGGTTGGGCGACCCGTCGTGACCGGGCAGATGGGGCGCCAGCGTGGTGATCGACCCGTCGAATTCCGAGACGGCGGCGGTGACCAGGATACGGCCGACGGCGAACGAGGTGTCGGCGGCGAGGAAGCGCGTGGCGAAGTTGTCGGAGCCGTCGACGACGATGTCGTAGGCCTCGGTGAGGGCCCGCGCGTTCTCCGCGGTGAAGCGAACGGCGTGGGTCTCGACCGCGACGTGCGGATTGAGCCGGGCGACGGCGTCGCGTCCGCTCTCCACCTTGAGGCGGCCGACGTCGGGGGTGCCGTGGATCACCTGGCGCTGCAGGTTGGAGAGCGACACGTGGTCGTCGTCGACGAGCCCGAGGGTGCCGATCCCGGCGGCGGCGAGATACATGACGATCGGCGCCCCGAGCCCGCCGGTGCCGATGCACAGAACCCGCGCCGCCTTCAGCTTCTGCTGCCCCGGCCCGCCGACGTCGCGCAGAACGATGTGGCGTGCGTAGCGTTCGAGTTCAGATTGTGAAAACATGAAGTTCACCCGTGCGGACCGGACTCATGCCAATACGTCGTTTTCGCCTCTATGTCGACGAGACCGGGACGGATGCCATGTCCGGCATCGAGCACGTTGCGCATCGCTATCTCAGCCTGACAGGTGTGGCGATCGACGAAGAGCGGTTGGAGGACGCCCGAGATCGTCTCGTGGCGCTCAAGGCGCGCTATTTCCGCGTTCACCCCGACGATCCGCCGGTGGTGATCCACCGCAATGACATCCTCCGCCGGACCGGTCCATTCCAGGTCTTCGGGGACGGCGACCTCCTCCGCCGCTTCGGCGAGGATTGGCTCGACTATCTCGGGGAGACACCGTTCACCGCCTTCACCGTCTTCGTCGACAAGCTGGCGATGTCGCGGCGGGAATACTGGGCCATCCGGCATCCCTACCACTATGCGATGGAACTGCTGGTGGAGAAGTTCACCCTCTTCCTCGAACGGAACGGCGCACTCGGCGACATCATGCCGGAGGAACGGCGTGGGAAGAAGGATCAAGCTCTGCAGGCGGCCTTCGAAGAGGTTCGCGAGCGCGGAACGAGGTATGTCGGAGCGGCTCGTATCGCGGCGGCAATCCCTTCGCGGAATCTCAAGTTCCGCGCCAAGATGGCCAACGTCGCCGGTCTCCAGATCGCCGACTCGGTCTCGTATGTGAGCGAGAAACACATAAAAAGGCACCGCTTCGCGCGTGAGATGGTGCTTTCCGACTATGAGACGCGGTATCTCGCGATGCTGATCGATCACAAGTACGATCGCTCGCCGCAACGGCTTGATCGCATCTGGGGATATGGGATCAAGATCGTGCCGTAAAGCTAGAATGGGGCCGCGAGGGCCCCACTCGATGGATTCTGCACCATCTGATACCGGCCGCTCGTGAGCACCGGGTTGAACGACACTTTAGATCGCACGCTCGGTTTGTCAACAGTTCTATGTATGTTCCTGTTGACAGAATCGGGAAACAGAGTCTGTCGACTCCTTTCCCGATTCAAATCAGGCGCTTCGCCGCTCACTCCAACCCTTCGAACAGCACCGTCGAGAGGTAGCGTTCGGCGAAGGACGGGATGATCACCACGATGGTCTTGCCGGCATTCTCGGGCCGCTTACCGAGGGCGATCGCCGCGGTCAGAGCCGCGCCCGACGAGATGCCGACCGGAATGCCTTCGAGCCGCGCCACGCCCCGCGAGGTCGCCACCGCGTCCTCGTTCGAGACGGTGACGATCTCGTCGTAGACCTGCGTGTCGAGCACGCCCGGGACGAAACCGGCGCCGATGCCCTGGATCTTGTGCGGCCCCGGTTGGCCGCCGGAGAGGATCGGCGAAGCCGAGGGCTCGACCGCGACGATCTTCACCCCCGGCTTGCGGGCCTTCAACACCTGGCCGACGCCGGTGATGGTGCCGCCGGTGCCGATGCCCGAGACCAGGATGTCGATACCGCCGGCGGTGTCGTTCCAGATCTCCTCGGCCGTGGTGACGCGATGGATCGCCGGGTTGGCCGGGTTCTGGAACTGCTGCGGGATCACCGCGCCGGGGATCTCGGCGGCGAGTTCCTCTGCCTTGGCGACCGCCCCCTTCATGCCCTTCGGGCCTTCGGTCAGCACCAGTTCGGCGCCGAGGAACTTGAGGAGCTTGCGCCGCTCGATCGACATGGTCTCGGGCATCACCAGGATCAGCCGGTAGCCGCGCGCGGCGGCGACGAAGGCGAGCGCGATGCCGGTGTTGCCGGAGGTCGGCTCGATCAGCGTGGTACCCGGCCCGATCTTCCCCTCCGCCTCCAGCGCCTCGATCATGGCGACGCCGATGCGGTCCTTGACCGAGGCGAGCGGATTGAAGAACTCGAGCTTGGCCAGGAGGTTCGCCTTGACGCCCTCGGCCGCGGCGAGCTTGTCGAGGCGGACGATCGGCGTGTCGCCGACGGTCTCGGTGATCGACGAATAGACGCGGCCGCGGCCGGGCTTTGCGACTTCGCTCATGATGCGCACTCCGAGATGGTCTCCGCCCGTGACGGGCGCGTGGCGGCGATCCTAGGAACGCCGCGGTCCCGACGCCAGCCCGGCGCATATCAGGAATCGGCGATCTTCGGAAAAATTTGGCGTGAATGGCCGGATCGGGAGCACGATGGCCTCACTTGGGCCGAGGTGTCCTCGGCGATCGCGAAACCTGGTTCTCTCGCGCCGGTTCACCCGGCGATGCCGGTCGAGCCGAAACCGCCGGCCCCGCGCCCGGTCTCGCCGACCGCCTCCACCACCACGAGCCGGGTCCGCGTCACCTCGGCGGCGACGAATTGGGCGATGCGCTCGCCGCGTCGGACCGTGAACGGCTCGGCGCCGAGATTGACCAGGATCACCTTCACTTCGCCGCGGTAGTCGGCGTCGATGGTCCCGGGCGAATTGAGCACGGTGACACCATGCTTCAGCGCGAGGCCGGAGCGCGGCCGGACCTGCCCCTCGTGCCCCGGTGGGATCTCCAACACCAGGCCGGTCGGCACCAGGGCGCGGCCGAGCGGCGGCAACACCAGCGGTGCGTCCTCGGGCAGCGCCGCGACCAGATCGAAGCCGGCCGCCTCGTCCGACTGATAGGCCGGCAGCGGCAGACCTTCGGCGTGGGCGAGCCGTTGCACGCCGATTTCGATGGTGGCGCGGGTCATGACGGTGTCCTCAGGCGGAGCCGATCAGGATGCCGGTCAGGAACACCAGGGCTCCGCCGACGACGATCTGGAATGCCGCGCGCAGGAAGGGCGTGTCCATATATTTCCAGCGGATCCACGAGATCGCCCACAGCTCGATGATCACCAGCACCACCGCGACGCCGGTCGCCCAGGCGAAGTTCGGGATCAGGTAGGGCAGGGCGTGTCCGAGCCCGCCGATCATGGTCATGGCGCCGGAGACGATGCCGCGGATCCAGGGGCTGCCGCGCCCGGACAGCGCACCGTCGTCGGAGAGCGCTTCGGCGAAGCCCATCGAGATGCCGGCGCCGATCGAGGCGGCGATACCGACCAGGAAGGTCTCCCAGGTCGAGTGGGTGGCGAAGGCGGCGGCGAACAGCGGCGCCAGCGTCGACACCGAGCCGTCCATCAGCCCGACCAGGCCGGGCTGGACGTACTGCAGGATGAACAGCCGGTGCGCCGCCTCGTTCTCCTCCGCCTTCACGTCGGCCGGCAGATGGGTGAGGCCGAGGCGGTGAGCCAGCGACAGATGGGCACCCTCGGCGTCGGCGAGATCGCCGAGCAACTTGCGGAGCTTGGCGTCGGTGGTGCGCTTCGACGCCTGGACGTAGAAGCGCCGCGACGCCGCCTCCATCACCAGCGCTTCCTTGCGGATGGTCTCGAGCGGCAGGTGCGTGGCCAGCCACAACGGCCGGCGTTCGAAGAAGCCGGTGACGTTCTCGCGGCGGATGAGCGGGATGCGCTCGCCGAATTTCTCGCGATGCAGCTCGATCAGCCAGCGGCGATGGGTGTTCTCCTCCTCGGCCATCTCGTCGAAGACGGCGGCAGACGCCGGATAGCGTTCGCGCAACGTGTCGGCATAGGCCTGATAGATGCGTCCGTCGTCCTCTTCGGCCGAGATGGCGAGGGCGAGGATCTCCTGCTCGGTGAGATCGGAGAAGCGGCGCTTGCCGAAACCGAAGATCGCCATGTCGTTCCCTCGCGCGGTGACGTCCGAGGAGGCCACCGAATGCTCCGTCGGTCCAGTCTGGAATCGTTCCAGGTACGCTACCAGAGCCGGGCCGGTTCACCGAGCGCGCGCGATGCAGGGCCGCCGTGCCGGCATCGGTCAGCGGGGAAGGCCGGCGAGGCACTCCTCGGCCACCCGTTCGCCCTCCAGGAAGGCGCCGCCGACGGTGCCCCACAGCGTGGGATGGGTCGCCTCGCCGGCCAGCCATACACGGCCGTCGAGCGATCGGCGCAGGATGGTGCGGTCGTTGCCGTGGCCCGGCTCGGCGCAGGAGAACGAACCGGCGATCCAGCGATCCTTGCGCCAACCGGTGGCGTGGCTGCGCCCGACGGCCTTGCGCGCCTCCGACCCGAAACTCTCGACCAGGAGCGAGACGGCGAAGTCGATCATCGCCTTCTCCCCCGCCGCCACCAGATCCTCGGCGAAGGACCCGCCGGTGTCGGCGAAGACGAGATCGCTGCCGTCGACCGCCGCGGAGAGACGCATCGTCCGCTTGCCCGGCCGGACGAAGAACACCTCCTCGTCGGCGTGAAAGTGGAACGGATTGCCCGGGATCTCCAGCACCACCCGTTCGTAGACGCCGAGCGACAGGCCGGCGAGCGCATCCTCCTGATCGGCCGGCAGCGGCGGATCGAAGCGGATGCCGCCTCGCGCCAGCACGTCGGTCGAGGCGGTGACGATCACCGCCGCCGCCTCCAGCCGCCCGGCCGTCGTCTCGACCGCCACGCGCCTGCCGCTGCGATCGATGCGGGTCACGGCGACGCCGGTGGTGATCGGCAGGCCCTCGGCGAGGCGGGCGAGGAAGGCGCCGTAGCCGCCGGTGAAGAGCTGGTTGGTGCCCTCGCGCGATCGCGCGAAGTCGAGGGTCGAGATGTGGTCGAGATCCTTGCCGCAGTCGTTGGGGCCGACGGTGAAGGCGACGAGATCGGCGACCGAACCGAGACCGCGCGGCAGCATCTGCGAGGCGGCCACGTCGATACCCTGCCGCCCGGCTTCCTGGATCGCCTGGGCGAAGGCCTCGACCCCGTGCGAGAAGGTGTCGAACTCGCCGTCGTCGGCACGGCGCCGGCCGATTCGCAGGGTCTCCTCGCCGTCGCTCGCCCGGACCGCCACGCCGAGATCGCGGGCGAGGGCGGGAAACGGCGTCGCCCGGGCGGCGTGCAGCCAGTGGGCGCCGAGATCGCAGGGCCGGCCGAAGCGGGTGGTGTCGGTGACGCAGCGCCCGCCGATGCGCTCGCTCGCCTCCAACACCAGACAGCTGCGTCCGGCGGTGGTGAGGCGGCGGGCGGCGGCGATACCCGCCGCCCCGGCCCCGACGACGACGACGTCCGCCGGCATCATCGGCGCGGCGCGGCCGACACGGGGCAGGGTGGTGGCGAGAGCGGCGAGGAGCACGGCACGACGATCGAGCATGGAGACGGGGCTCCGACTGGGTCTTGCCCGAGCCTAGAGCATGTTCCGATCGAACGGGAACAGTCCGAACGAAAAGAACCTGCTGCGGAGGGAGATCGGCGGGGTTTTCGGTCCGATCCGAGCGGATCGGAAACCGCTCGGGACCCTGTCGCGGCCGAATCGCCGCCGCCGCTGGCGACGACCGCCCGATGAACGAGGCGCGGCCTTGCCGGATCGGGTTTCCCACGACTACCTTGACGGGCCCGCCGCATGCGAGGGTCGGCACGAAGCGCCCGCCTCTCAGGGAGATCGTCATGAGCGAAGAGAACGCGTCCCGTCCCAAGGAAGATCGCGGCGTCGGCCGCCGCCGGCTGCTCGGCCTCGGTGCCGCGTCGGCGGTCGGTGTGCTCGCCGCTCCGGCGATCGTCCGCGCCGACACCAAGCTCACCTGGAAGATGGTGACCTCCTGGCCGAAGAATTCCCCCGGCGTCGGCGTCAACGCCCAACGCCTCGCCGACAGCATCACCGCCATGTCCGGCGGCCGGCTGACCGTCCAGCTCTACGCCGCCGGCGAGCTGGTGCCGCCCTTCGAGTGCTTCGACGCGGTGTCGACCGGCGCCGCCGAGATGGCCCACGCCTCGCCCTACTTCTGGCAGGGCAAGGACAA
>ERZ1645187.540-NODE-540-length-37548-cov-149.668391_pt1 | contig 37548 bp, 38 predicted proteins | sample MGYA00575352_ERZ1645187 | MGnify/ENA primary metagenome ERZ1645187 (study PRJEB40837, sample SAMN11349314) | freshwater sediment metagenome | isolation source: river sediment | host: Sediment | place: India: Wazaribad , New Delhi | collected 2017-02-21 ... | reverse complement strand
GCCTGCTCGAACATGTCGCGCACGCGGCTCGCGCCGACGCCGACGAACATCTCGACGAAGTCGGAGCCCGAGATGGTGAAGAACGGCACGTTGGCCTCGCCGGCCACCGCGCGCGCGGTCAGCGTCTTGCCGGTGCCCGGAGGGCCGACCAGCAGCACGCCGCGCGGGATGCGGCCGCCGAGCCGCTGGAACTTCTGCGGGTCGCGCAGGAACTCGACGATCTCCTGGAGATCCTCCTTGGCCTCGTCGATGCCGGCGACGTCCTCGAAGGTGACGCGGCCGTGGGCCTCGGTCAGGAGCTTGGCCTTCGACTTGCCGAAGCCCATGGCCTTGCCGCCGGCGCCGCCCTGCATCTGCCGCATGACGAACAGCCAGATGCCGATGATCAGCAGCATCGGCATCCACGAGATGAGCGCCCCGATCAGGCTGAAGCTCTCGCCGGCCGGCCGCGCCGAGATGGCGACGTCCTTCTGGCGCAGCAGCTCGATGTAGCGGGCGTCGCCCGGCGCATAGGTCTGGAAGGTGCCACCGGCTTTGTAGGCACCGGAGACCTGCTGATCGGTGATCACCACCTGCTTGATCTTGCCGGCCTCGATGTCGTCGAGGAACTGGGAGAACGACACATCGTTCGTCCCCGTGCTGCGTCCAGGGTTCTGAAAGAGCTGGAAGAGCGCGATCAGCAGCAGTCCAATGATCACCCAGAGGGCGAAGTTCCGGAAATTGGCGTTCATCGGGTTTCCCATCTCGGCGACGCGACGCAGGGGCGTCACCACCACCGACCCACTTCTCATTCGGCGAAGATAGGTCTCGCCGACCCCCGTGCCAAGGCGAAGCGCCCTCGCAGCCGCGATCCTCTGACGAAATCGTTACCGTCGGCTTCTCGGCGGCCGTCTTCGCGGCACATCGACGGCGATCACACCGACCACGGCGCGAGTCGCAGCAGATCACCCCATCGCCGCCGTGCGTCGCCTTCGTAGCCGAGGACCGGACAGGCGACCAGCCCGCCGTCGACGAAGACGGCCGGCGCACTCTCCACCACCACGGCCGTCGGCCTCCATCGGCCGAGACGCCCGGGGTCGAGCCGATCGACGATCGCCCGACGTCCCTCCGCACCGAGCGCCGCGACCGTGACCGGCGACGGTGCCTCGACCGCGAGTTCGACGCGACGCCCACGGAAGCGACCGCGCCCGCCGGGGACGAGCGACGTCGTCGACCCGCCGTCGCGTCCCCGCTCGGCGGCGATCCAGATACGGCCGCCGCGCCGTTCGAGACGGGCCCCGGCCAGGGTTCTGGCGGCGAAATCGGCGTCGGGACGGTCGAAAAGGGCGCTCGCGAGCGGCGTCAACGCCTCCAGACGGGGGCCGTAGTCGGCCCCGCCGACCGCCCGCAGCAGCCGCGACAGAAGACGCAGGCGGACCTCCTCGGGGCAGCGGCCGATGTCCGCCGGGTCGAACGAGGCCCAGCCGGCCGGGTGCGCCGCGACGGCGGCGAGCGCCGCGTCGACGTCGCGCTCGATCGCTTCGGCCGCCCGCGCCATCGCCCGCGCCGTGGCGACGAGGCGATCGCGGGTCAGACCGAGATCGGCGAGGAGCGGCGCCGCCGCCCGCAACCGGGTGCGATCGAAGCGCCGGTCGCGATTGGAGGGGTCGTCGATCCAGGTTTCGCCGATCGCCTCCAGCGTGGCGATCAGTCGCGCCTTGGGCAGATCGAGGAACGGGCGGGCGAGCCGGATCCCCTCGACGAGGCGATGCGGCCGCATGGCGGCGAGGCCGACGACGCCTGAGCCGCGCGCGAGCCGGGCGAGGAAGGTCTCGGCCTGATCCTCGGCGTGATGGGCGATGACCAGCGCATCGAGTCCGAGGGCGCGGGCGGCGTCGAGGAGGAGGTCGTAGCGGGCACGGCGAGCCCGCGCCTGGAGATCGCCGGTGGGCTTCTCACCCTCCCAGACGAGGGTGCGATGGGGAAGACCGTGACGGGCGGCGAGCGCGGCGACGCTGCGCGCTTCCTCGGCCGCCTCCGGCCTCAGGCGATGGTCGACGGTGAAGACTGTGGCCGGCGGCAGGCGCGGATCGACGGCGCGGGCGCGGGCGTAGAGAACCAGCAGGGCGGAACTGTCCGATCCGCCGGAGACGGCGAGAGCGACGCCGGCACGGTCTCGGAGCGGCGCGAAGAGATCCGCGGCTTCGCCATCCGAGACGGGAGCGCTCTCAGCATTTGGCACGGGTCTTCTCGGCGGCCGCGCGGTCGCGCACGGCCTTGGAGGCCTTGGGATACTTGACGAGCAACTCGTCGTAGGTGGTGCAGGCGGCCTTCTTCTCGCCGAGCGCGGCGAGCGACAGACCGAGTTTCAACAGGCTGTCCGGCGCGTTCGGGCCGTCGGGAAACTGGGTGTAGCTCTTCAGGAAGGCGTCGGCCGCCTCCTTGTTGCGCGAGCGCACGAAATAGCTCTCGCCGAGCCAGAACTGGGCGCTGCCGATGCGCTTGTCGGTCGGGTGGTTGGCGATGAAGGTCTTGAAGCTGGTCTCGGCCAGTTCGTATTCGCCGTTGAGCACGTAGCCGTAGGCCGCTTCGTATTCGTCGCGCGGATTGGCGGTCGGCTGCACCGACGAATAGCGCGGATCGACGCCGGGCACCGGCGCGGGATCGGTGACGGCGCGCGACCCCTGCACGCCCGGAGCCCCGAGATCGAGCGGCGCGGTGCCGATCAGCCCGCCGATCGGATCGTTGCCGTCGAGTTGGCCGAGCGGCGCCGGCGGAGCGCCGCGTCCGGGGGTCGGGACCGCGGCGGGGGGCATCGCCCCCGCCGCCGCAGCGCCCGGCAGACCGGCGGTGGCCATCGCCCCGCCGGGATCGCCGACCGGCGCCTCGGTCCGCTTCTGCGGCGCCGGCGCCTTGGCGCGCCCGGCCCCGTTCTCGATCTCCTGCAGCCGGAACTCGTAGTCCTTCTGCATCCGCGTCAGCATGTCCTGCAACTGGCGGACCTGATGCGACATCTGCTCGACCTGACCGTTGAGGCCGCGCAACTGGTTCTCGAGCTGGTTGATGCGCAGCGACAGCTCGGCGTTGCGCCGATCGCCGTCGTCGGAGCCGCCGAACAGGCCCTGGGCGCGCGCCGGCCCGACCATCGCGGCGAACCCGGCCGCAACGGTGACGACCGCCACGGCGAGGAGACGCACCCACGCGTGGGATCTCGACGGGGTTGGAATTGCGAGTGTCCGATGAGCCATGGACGGTGGAGCTCCTTTCCTCCGACGGGCCGCGAACGTCGGGCCCGGATCGGCGGATTTCGTAACATGACCCGCCGCTTTCGGCCAAAGTTTGTCTTCGCCGCGGCACCGACGCGACGGCGGCCGAAGAACCAGCCGATCGCGACGTCGCTCGGCCCCGATACGCGAACGGCGCCCCTCTCGGGACGCCGTTCGGATCCGTCGCGATCGCGGGAAGCGCGATCAGTTGGCGCCGTTCAGCACGGTGACGGCGCGGCGGTTCTGGTTCCAGCAGTTCTCGGCGTCGCACACCGCGACCGGACGTTCCTTGCCGTAGGAGATCGTCTTCAGACGGGTCGACGGCACGCCACGGGCGATCAGATAATCGCGGGTGGCGGTGGCGCGGCGGGCGCCGAGCGCGATGTTGTATTCGCGGGTGCCGCGTTCGTCGGCGTGACCCTCGACGGTCACGGAATAGCGCGGATACTTGGCGAGCCAACCGGCCTGCCGGTCGAGGGTGCCGCGGGCCTCGGTGGTGAGATCCGAGCTGTCGACGGTGAAGAAGACGCGGTCGCCGACGTTGACGACGAAGTCCTGCTGGCTGCCCGGGGTGGCCGCACCGGCGCCGCCGGCGCCGCCCATGCCGTTCGAATCCTGCTGGCTGGCGCAGGCCGCCAGGGTCAACGAGGTGGCGACGACGGCCGCGAACTTCGCGCCGCGGACCAGACCCAATTCACTCCACATGCGAAAGACTCCTCAAGAAGACCCCGATACTCTCCGGTAACCCTAACGGGCGCTTGGTTAAGTCGAGGTTCAGAAACGTGGTGAACGAAACCTTGCCGAAGCGTCGGCGGGCGGGGTGCTTCGTTCCTGTCGTCCATGGGCCCCGCGAAAGTGGTCGAAACGTGTCGACCCGCGGGTCGGAACCGATCGCGGATCGGCAGCGGTGCGAGCGTTGCCGATCCGCATCACTCCCGTGTCACTTCAGCAACGGCGACCACGCCGGATCCGAGGCGCCGGACGGCGTCGGGACGCGGGTCAGCACGTGACCGGTGACGTCGGCGAGCCAGATCGCGGCGCTGCCGCCCTCCTCGCGGAAGAACATCACGTAGCGACCGTTCGGCGCCCAGGTCGGACCCTCGTTGTGGAACCCGTCGGCGAGAATGCGCTCTCCGGTGCCGTCGGGCTTCATCACCCCGATCTTGAACGAGCCGCCCTCCTGCTTGGTGAAGGCGATGAACGGATTGTCCGGATCGGGCGACCACACCGGGGTCGAATAGCGGCCGGACCCGAAGGAGATGCGCTTGGCGCCGCCGCCACCGCGATCCATGACGTAGATCTGCTGCGAGCCGCCGCGATCGCTCTCGAACACGATCTGCGAGCCGTCCGGCGAGAACGACGGCGAGGTGTCGATCGCCGCGCCGCTCGACAGTTGCTGGACGCCGCGTCCCCCGAGACTCATCGAGAAGATGTTGGCGTCGCCGTCCTTCTGCATCGAGAAGACCAGCGTCGAGCCGTCCGGCGAGAACCGCGGGCTGAAGGTCATCGACGGGAAGTCGCCGACGAGCTGGCGGGCACCCGAGGCGATGTTGAGGATGAACACCTTGGGATCGCCCGAACCGTAGGCCATGTAGGCGAGCTGCTGGCCGTTGGGCGAGAACCGCGGGGTCAGCACCAGTTCCTGGCCGCGGGTGAGATAGCGCACGTTGGCGCCGTCCCAGTCCATGATCGCGAGCTTCTTCACCCGGTTCGACTTCGGCCCGGATTCGTCGACGAAGGCGACGCGGCTGTCGAAGAAGCCCTTGAAGCCGGTGAGCTGCGAGAAGGCCGCATCCGCCACGATGTGGGCGAGACGGCGGACGTTGTCGGGCGTGGTGGCGAACTGCGAGCCGACCAGCTGAGTGCCGCCGAAGACGTCCCAGACGCGGATCTGGGCGACGATCTGGCCGCCCTGATGCTGTACCGTGCCGGCGACCAGCGCCTGGGCATTGATGCCGCGCCAGTTGACGAAGTTCGGCGTCGCGTCGGCGCCGACCGTCCGCTCCAGGTAGGAGGCGGGATCGAGGACGGCGAAATAGCCCGACGTCTTCAGGTCCTGGGCGACGATCTGCGAGATCTGGGCGCCGAGCGCGGCGTCGCCGGCGAAGGCCGGCACCGCGATCGGCATCGGCTGGAACGCGGCCCCGGGGGTGACGGTGATCTTCAACTGCGCCTCGGCCGGGCCGGTGGCGACCGCGAGCCCGGCGAACCCGGCGACCAGCGCCAGTGCCGCCGCCGCGATCGCGTGGCGCCACCGGCGCCGTGGCGGCGCCAGGCGGGACGGCTCGGCGCCCGACGGGTGGGGCATGGCGAAGGTCTCAGGGCTCGGCATCGTCGAAATCCTCGTGGTGTCGTCTGCGTCCGGCCGTCAGAAGACGTCCTTGGGATTGAAGGTGGCCTCCACCGAGCGCCACACGGCGTATTTCTCGGGGGGCATCCGGTAGGGGCCGCACTGCTGCAGGGCACGGCGGGCCGAATTGGCGAGCGCCGGCCCGAGCGGATGCGACGGGGTCTGAACGATCTCCGGCGTACCGGCGATGGTTCCGTCCTGATTCATCGAGAAGCGCAGGGTGACGCCGATCCCCGCCTCGGCGGCGCCGATCGGCGGATTCCAGCACTTCTTGATCTGCCCGACCAGCGCGTCGGTCTCCGACTGGGTCATCCGCGCCACGTTGAGCCGCCCGGAGGGCGAACCGAGGCTGGCGGTCTGCTGAGCGGCGGACGACGCCGAACCGGTGTGGTTCTTGTTGAGGATGTCGGAGATGTCGCGCGAGCTGAACTGCGACTTTGCCTTGGCCTCCGCGGCGGCCTTCGCCTCGGCCGCGGCCTTGGCGTCCGCCTTGGCCTTGGCGTCGGCGGCCGCCTTGGCATCGGCCCGCGCCTTCGCGTCCGCCGCCGCCTTCGCATCCGCCGCGGCCTTGGCCTTGGCATCGGCGGCGGCCTTGGCGTCGGCGAGCTTCTTCTCCTCGGCCTTCTTCTGCTCCTCGAGCAACTTGTCGAGCGCCTTTGTGTCCTTCGGCGGTTCCTTCGGCACCGGCGGCTTGCCCTCGCCGAGATCCTTGGCCTTCTCCGCCTCCTTGGGCAGATCGGGCTTGGGCTCGGGCGCCTTGATCGGCTCCGGCTTCGGCGGCTGCGGCTTGGGTTCCGGCATCTTGACCGGTTCCGGTTTCGGCGGTTCGGGCTTCGGCTCGGGCGCCTTGACCGGCTCCGGCTTCGGCGGTTCGGGCTTGGGCTCGGGCAGCTTCACCGGTTCCGGCTTCGGCTCGGGTTTCGGCGGTTCGGGACGCGGCTGGGGCAACGCCTCCGGGGGCGGCGGCGGCGGTTCCTCGCGGGCATCGGTGCCGGCGCGGGTGCCCTCGCTCTCCTTGGCGGCCTGCTTGGTCTCTTTCGGCGTGATCTCGTCCTTGGGCTTGGCGGTCTTCTGGCCGAGCTTGAGGTTCGCCACGTCGGCGACCGGCACGAACTCGATCGGCATGGCGTCGACCACCACCGCGTCCTCGGTCGGCTTCTGCCACGGCATGCCGAACACGATCCACGCGATCAGCGCGACGTGCAGGATCACCGAGGTCGGAAGGCCGGGGCGCATGGAGCTCCTCACCGAGACGCCGTCTCCGGCAGGGAAACGAGGCCGATCTTCTTGTAGCCGGCGTCGTTGAGCCGACCCATGACGCGCAGGATGGTGCCGTAGTCGGTGGTCTTGTCGCCGCGCACGAAGACCCGCTCCTCGATGCCGTTCTTGGCGATCGCCTGGAGCTTGGGCACGAGATCGTCGAGCCGCAGTTCGACCTCCTGGATGAAGATGCGGCCGTGTCCGTCGATCGACACGGTGATCGGCTGGGTCTGGCCTTCCATCGCCTTGGCGCGGGTCTCGGGCAGATCGACCGGCACGCCCACCGTCATCATCGGCGCCGCCACCATGAAGATGATGAGCAGCACCAACATGACGTCGATGAACGGCGTCATGTTCATGTCGGCCATCGGTCCGCGCTTGGTCCGCGACCGCCGTCCGCGCCGACCACCGGATCCCCCGGCTCCCCCCACCGCCATCGCCATGCTGTGTCCTCCGGCTCAGGCGGCGTGCCGCTCGTCGATCTGACGCGACAGGATGGCGGAGAACTCGTCGGCGAAGGCCTCGAGCCGGCCACCGAGGGCACCGGCGTCGGCCGAGAGCTTGTTGTAGGCGATGACCGCCGGGATCGCCGCGATGAGACCGATCGCGGTGGCGAACAGCGCCTCGGCGATGCCCGGCGCGACGACGGCGAGCGAGGTGTTCTTCGAGGCGGCGATGCCCTGGAAGGCGGTCATGATGCCCCACACCGTGCCGAACAGGCCGATGAACGGGCCGGAGGCGCCGATGGTGGCGAGCACCAGGAGGTTCGAGTTGAAGCGCTCGACCTCGCGGTTGATGGTGACGTCCATCACCTTGTCGATGCGCTGCTGCAGCGAGCCGATCGCCGGCCGGCCGCCCTCGTGGGAGCGCTTCCACTCGCGCATCGCCGCGACGAACAGCGCCGGCATGCCGTTGGTGTTGCGGGTCGAGAGGGTGCGGTAGAGATCCTCGAGGCTCTGGCCGGACCAGAAGATCTGCTCGAAGTCGTCCATCTGCCGGCGGGTGCGCAGGAACAGCACCACCTTGTCGACGATGATCGCCCAGCACCACACCGAGGCGACGAACAGACCGGCCATCACCAGCTTGACGACGATGTGGGCCGACCAGAACATCGCCAGGAGCGACATCGAGGCGTTCGGTGCGGCCAGCGCCACAGAAGCGACTTCAGGGTTCATGAAACCGGTTCCTCATCGCCGGGAGAGCAGACGAGCCGCACGAGCGGCGTTGGACGGGAGCATGGATCGCGGGTGGGGCGAGGCGCAGACGAACCGTGTCGGCGGAAGCGAGGGATCGCCGCCGTCCACCACCCGGGGACGCGGAAGGCGCCGGATCCCGGGTCTTCGACCGGTCCGATCGACGAGGGGACGCGTGACCCCACGGTCTCCGGCCTCGATCACCGCAGGGATCTTGTGCCCACGGAATATGACCAAACGAGGGCTCGGCGGAGTCCTCGCGGAACTCAGCAAGCCATTGTCAAGGTTAAGAAACGGTTACGCCTTTCGCACTGCGGCATGCGGCGTCAGGGATGCGGCGGATGCCCGACGAGGAGCCGGATGTCGTCCGGGATGCGCCGGGCGCGCCCCTCGCGGGTCATGCCGACGATGGTGACCACCGCCGTGGCGATCACATCGTCGCCGTGAGCGAGCACCTGTTTCATCGTCATCCGCGCGCCGCCGAAGCCGCAGACCGAGGTGGTGACGGTGAGGAGGTCGTCGAGCCGAGCCGCCTTCAGATAGTCGATCTCCATGCGCCGGACGGCGAAGAGCAGCCCCGCGCCGTCCTGAACGAGATCGATCTGCTTGACGCCGAGCGCCCGCAGGAACTCCGTCCGGCCGCGTTCGAAGAAGCGCACGTGGCTGGCGTGGTAGACGATGCCGCCCGCGTCGGTGTCCTCGTAGTAGACGCGGACGGGGAGGGAATGGCTCACGGGATCGGCCACGCACGCTTCGGAACTGCTCATGTGATCACTCCTCTTCGCCCAGCATCAGCCCCAGCTGCTCCGGGCGGGCGGCCGGCACCGGCAGGCCCATGTGGCGGAAGGCGGCCTGGGTGAGGACCCGGCCACGCGGGGTGCGCTGCACGAACCCCTGCTGGATGAGATAGGGCTCGACGATCTCCTCGATCGCGTCGCGCGGTTCGGAGAGCGCCGCCGCGATGGTCTCGATGCCCACCGGCCCGCCGTTGAACGACACCGCGATGACGTCGAGATAGCGCCGATCGAGCTGATCGAGCCCGGCGCGGTCGACCTCGAGGCGGATCAGCGCCTTGTCGGCGATGTCGCGGTCGATCGCCGCCTTGCCGGCGACCGCGGCGAAGTCGCGCACCCGCCGGAGCAGGCGGCCGGCGATGCGCGGCGTGCCGCGCGAGCGCCGCGCGATCTCGTTCGCCCCTTCCTCGGTGATGGCGAGCCCCATCAGCCGGGCGCCGCGGCGGACGATGAACTCGAGCTCCTCGACGGTGTAGAAATTGAGCCGGATCGGAATGCCGAACCGGTCGCGCAGCGGCGTCGTCAGGAGGCCGAGCCGGGTGGTCGCGGCGACCAGGGTGAACTTGGCGAGATCGATCTTCACCGAGCGCGCCGCCGGCCCCTCGCCGATGATCAGATCGAGCTGATAGTCCTCCATCGCCGGATAGAGGATCTCCTCGACCGCCGGATTGAGCCGGTGGATCTCGTCGATGAAGAGGACGTCGCGCTCCTCGAGATTGGTGAGGAGCGCCGCCAGATCGCCGGCCTTGGCGATCACCGGACCGGAGGTGGAGCGGAAGTTGACGCCGAGTTCGCGCGCGACGATCTGGGCGAGCGTCGTCTTGCCGAGGCCGGGCGGGCCGACGAACAGCACGTGGTCGAGCGCCTCGCGGCGCTGTTTCGCCGCCTCGATGAAGACCGAGAGATTGTCGCGCGCCGCCTGCTGGCCGACGAAGTCGCCGAGCGCCTGGGGGCGCAGCGAGGCGTCGAAGTCCTCCTCGCGCTTCTCGCCGGAGATGAGGCGTCGGGGTGTGGCCATCGAATCGGGTGCCCGTCGTCGAATGTCGCGTCGCCCGCTTCCCTAGCACGGCCCGGCGGCGGCACGAAGCGGGAACGCACACCGCGCCGAAGGAGCCGCCCCCCTCTCGCGCGACGGGCAAATCCCTGTACCATGCCCCTCACGAGGCCGGAGGAGACGCCGAGATGACACGTCCGACGAACGCGATGCGAGCGGCACGGTTCGCCGCCGCCCTGATGACGCTCGCCGCCGGAGCGCCGACGGCGATGGCCGAGGGACCGGCGAAGTCGGACACCTCGGACCGCCTCACCTGCACCGGACCCTTCGGCCGCGGCGCCTCCCATGCCTCGCTCGGCCAGATCGTCGGCAAGGAGAACCTCGTCTTCACCCGGATCGACGGGCCGGAAGGGACGAAGATCGCCGCGACCGTACTCTTCCCCAAGACCCCCGATCGCCGCCTCGAACTGATCTGGGCCGACGAGAAGGCGCGGCGCGGCCTCGCCGCCGTCAATCTGTCGCCGACCTCGCGCTGGATCGCTCCGAACGGCGTCCGCATCGGCATGACCCTCGACGAGATCGAGACGCTCAACGGCCGGCCCTTCGCCCTCTCCGGCTTCGACTGGGACTACGGCGGCTACGTCACCGACTGGAAGGGCGGCACCCTCGACGCCGCGATCCCCGGCGGCTGCAAGGTCCAGGTCCGCTTCACGGTGCCCGAAGGCGCGCCCGAAGGCCCGGCCTCGAAGGTCGCCGGCGACAACGAGTTCCCGTCGTCCGACGCGAACATGCGGGCGGTGAAGCCAGTCGTCGGCAGCCTCGGCTTCGGCTTCCCGCAACCCTGACCGCGACCCGCGGATCCGTCCATGTCCCGTGCCGCCCGCCTGATCGATCTCGTCCAGATCCTGCGCCGCCATCGCCGGCCGGTGGCGGGCGCGGTGCTGGCCGAGGAACTCGGCGTGTCGCCGCGCACCCTCTATCGCGACGTCGTCACCCTCCAGGGCCAGGGCGCACCGATCGAGGGAGAGGCCGGCGTCGGCTACGTGCTGAAGCCCGGTTTCCTGCTGCCGCCGCTGATGTTCGGCGACGAGGAGATCGAGGCGCTCGCCCTCGGCGCCCGCTGGGTGGCCGAGAACGGCGACGCCCGCCTCGCCCGCGCCGCCCGCGACGCCGTCGCCCGCATCGAGGCGGTGCTGCCGGCCGACCTGCGTGAGCGGCTCGACGACGCCGGCCTGTGGATCGGCCCCGGCAAGGCGCGCCCGCCCGAACCGGTCGACGCCGATCTGCTGCGCCGCGCCATCCGCGAGGAGAAGAAGCTCGACCTCGCCTATGCCGACGCGACCGGCGCCCCGAGCCGTCGCACCGTCTGGCCGATCGCCCTCGCCTTCTTCGAACGCGTCCGCATCCTCGTCGCCTGGTGCGAATTGCGAGACGGTTTCCGCCATTTCCGCGTCGATCGGATGAGCGACGCCCACCTCCTCGACATCCGCTATCCGCGCCGCCGCCGCACCCTGGTCAAGGACTGGCGCCTCGCGCAGGGTGTCCCGCCGTCGTGATGATCGATTGCTGACGAAATCTGTCAGCATGGTGCCGTAGACCGAGGCATCCGCAACCGGAGCCACCACCATGATCGACCCGAACATCGTCATCCTCTACGTCACCGACGTCCCCGCCTCCCTCGCCTTCTGGAGCGCCCTCCTCGACCGACCGGCCGTCGAACGGGCCGAGACCTTCGCCCTGCTGCCGCTGCGCGACGGCACGATGCTCGGCCTGTGGAAGGCCGGCGACGTCGAGCCCACCGCTCGGCTGACCGGCGGAGGCACCGAGATCTGCTTCACCGCCGCGTCCGTCGCGGAGGTCGATGCCACCCACGCCGACTGGGCGGCGCGCGGCCTCGCCATCCTCCAGGCCCCGACCGACATGGACTTCGGCCACACCTTCACCGCCGCCGACCCCGACGGCCATCGGTTGCGCGTCTTCTGTCCGGCCGGATGAACTCGAACCGACGGCGTTTCGACCGGGTCGAAACGCCGTCGATGAAGGCGAGCTCGACCGGGCGCCGGCCGATCGGACCGTGACGTTGATGAAAATCGGGCGAGGCGGGGCGAGCGCGAACCGCTTCGCGACCTCCGGCCGCTGGGATCCTCCGGTCCCGCCGAACGGATCCCGTCATGCTCGATGCCGCCGTCGCCTTCCTCCTCGCGCCCTTGCACCGCCTGCTCGATCTCGGCGACCCGTTCTCGGCCGCCTCGCTCGCCGGCACGGCGATCTTCGCGGCGGTCGTCATGCTGCGCCGCCGCGGCCGGGCGCCGGGACGGCCGGGCATCGCGGCGCGGCTGGCGCGCCTCCGCGCCCTGGTGCGGGCCGGGTTCTCGGCCCACGTCTGGGCTCATCCGTCGAGCCGGCTCGACCTGAAACCGTTCTTCGTCACCTCGTTCTTCTACGCCACCGGCGTCGTCGAACTGGTGGTGACCTCGCAGGCGGTCGAGACGACGGTCGCCGGCGGGCTCGAGGGCGCCTTCGGCCGGATCGACCACGCCCCCGCCGGCCTCGCCCTGGTGGTGGCGGTCACCGTCCTCGATTTCCCGATCTTCGAACTCGCCTGTTGGTTCGCCCATTGGCTGCTGCATCGGGTGCCGGCGCTTTGGTCCTTCCACGCGCTGCATCACTCGGCCGAAGTGCTGACGCCGATGTCGGAATGGCGGCAACATCCGATCGAGCTGTTCCTGATCCCGGCGATCAACGCGGCGATGCTCGGCGCCTTCTGGGGGCTCACCCGCTTCCTCTTCGGCCCGAGCGCCCAGCCGGTCTCGTTGATCGGCTTCAACGCCATCCAACTCGTCGCCGTCTTCACCGTCCTGCACCTGCGTCACACCCGGCTGTGGATCACCGTGCCCGGGATCTGGGCGAAGCTGTTGCAGACCCCGGCCCATCATCAGATCCACCATTCGGCCGACCCGCGCCATTTCGACAAGAACCTCGGCCTGTTCCTGTCGCTGTGGGATCGGGTGTTCGGCACGCTGTGGATCCCGCGTCCGGAGGAGGCGCGGACGCTGGTGCTCGGCATCGGCGAGGGCGCGGCGCATCGCGGCGTGGTCGACGCCTGGATGCGACCCTGCGTCGAGGCGATGCGGACGTTCCGGCCCGCCCGTCCGGCAGCGCCGCCCACGACGATCGCGCCGACACGGCTGCCCGCGGCGGAGTGATCGGCGGACCGTCATCGCCTCGAGATCTCGACGTGCCATGCGAGGCGATCGAACCGATCGGCCGCCATGTCCCCCACCCGTCGCCGCCTGCTCCTCGCCCTCTTCGCCCCGCTCGCGCTGGCGCGATTGCGGCGCCCCGCCGCGGCGCGCGACCACGAGGGCGTGCTCGACTGCCCGACCCGCGACTGCGGTTGGATCTATGACCCGGCGGCGGGTGACCCCGATCACGGCGTACCGGCGGGAACGGCCTTCGACGACCTGCCGGACGATTGGGCCTGCCCCAACTGCGGGCGGGCGAAGCACCTGTGGTGAACGACGCCGGCGAGCCCGTCCGATCGATCGCCCCGGATCGCCGTCGCAGCGCCGGCGATCGGTGATCGCGTCGGCGGCCGGCGGGTCAGCCGAGCATCAGCTCCTTGAGCCCCAGGCGGATGAGCTTCTCGGTCGTGGCGTCCTCGCCGGCCTCGCGCACCGCGGCGGCGACGGCGGCGCTCGCCTGGAGCTGCGGATAGCCGAGATTGACCAGCGCCGAGACCGCATCGGCGAGCGGCTTCGGTGCCGTCTTCTCGGCGAGCCCGCCGGAGAGGCGGACGAGGGCCGGATCGACCGAGGCGAAGGTCGGCGCCTTGTCCTTCAGCTCCTGGGCGATGCGCTCGGCGAGCTTCTTGCCGACGCCGGTCGCCCGGCACAGGGCGGTGACGTCCTTGAGCGCGATCGCCGAGGCGAGTTCCGACGGACGCAGCGCCGAGAGCAGCGCCAGCGCCACCTTGGTGCCGACCCCCTGCACGGTGCAGAGCAGGCGGAACCACTCGCGTTCGTCGGCGTCGGCGAAACCGTAGAGCCGGATCATGTCCTCGCGCACGATCGTCTCGATGGCGAGCACCGCCGCCTCGCCGGGCGGCGGCAGGTTCTGCAGCGTCCGCGACGAGCAATGGCAGACGTAGCCGACGCCGTGGACGTCGAGGACGACGTGATCGTCGCCGTATTCGTCGACGACGCCCTTGAGCTTGCCGATCATCTCACCCGCTCCTCGATCCGCATCCCCGCCTCACCCTCCCGCGATCCTGAGCGCCCTCGCGAGCGTCTGGCGATGATGGGCATGGCAGATGGCGATGGCCAGCGCATCCGCCGCGTCCGCCCCCGTCCAGGTGGCGCGCGGCAGCAGGATCCGCACCATGTGCTGGATCTGCGCCTTGTCGGCGTGCCCCGCGCCGACCACCGCCTTCTTCACCGCGTTCGGCTGATATTCGGCGACCCCGAGCCCGGCTTTCGCCGGCACCAAGAGCGCCACGCCGCGCGCCTGACCGAGCTTCAGCGTCGAGGTCGGGTTGGTGTTGACGAAGGTGTGCTCCACCGCCGCCTCGTCGGGCGCATGTTCGGCGATCACCGCAGCGAGCCCGTCGTGCAGCTCGACCAGCCGCCCCGCCAGCTCGTCCTTCGCCGTCGAGGTGATGGTGCCGCAGGCGACGAAGGAGAGCCGATTGCCGGCGACGTCGATCACCCCCCAGCCGGTGCGCTGAAGGCCGGGATCGATACCGATGATTCGAACGACCGTGGACATGGCGGGAAGGCTAGCATGTTCTCGGTTCGTTTCGGAAGAGGCACCGATGTTCCGGTGACACGAAACGGGCGCCGGAGATCCTTCTCCGGCGCCCGCCTCATGTTCCGTCGCATCCGCCCCGCGATCAGGCGGCGGTCAGCTTCGCCATCACTTCGTCGGAGATCTCGAAGTTGGTGAAGACGTTCTGCACGTCGTCGTCGTCTTCGAGCATGCCGATGAGCTTCATCAACGTCGTCGCCTTCTCTTCGTCGACCGGCACGGTGTTCTGCGGCCGCCAGTTCGGCTTGATCGACGAGGCCGGGCCGAGCGCCGCTTCGAGCGCCTTCGACACTTCCGACATCCCTTCGAAGGTGGTCAGGATGGTGTGACCCTCCTCGTCGGAGACGACGTCGTCGGCCCCCGCCTCGATCGCCGCCTCGAGGATCGCGTCGGTCGACCCGGCCGAAAGCGGATAGACGATCTCGCCGACCCGGTCGAAGGAGAAGGAGACGGAGCCCGTCTCGCCCAGCGCTCCACCGAACTTGGTGAAGGCGGCGCGCACCGCGCCACCGGTGCGATTGCGGTTGTCGGTCAGCGTCTCGACGATCACCGCCGTGCCGCCCGGACCGTAACCCTCGTAGCGCACCGTCTCGTAGTTCTCGGCATCGGCGCCCGAGGCCTTCTTGATCGCCCGCTCGATGTTGTCCTTCGGCATGTTCTCGGCGCGGGCGTTGAGGATGGCCAGACGCAGCTTGGCGTTCATCCCCGGATCGCCGCCGCCGTCCTTGGCCGCCACGGTGATTTCGCGGGCGAGCTTGGAGAAGAGCTTGGAGCGGACTTTGTCCTGCTTGCCCTTCCGATGCATGATGTTCTTGAACTGTGAATGTCCGGCCATGGTCGTCTTCTCTCGGTCGGTTCCCGGCGACCCCGCGCGAACCACGACCGTCGGCCCCAACTCCGAAAGAAGCGCGCGACCCGAAGGGTCCGGCGCCGATCGGACGGCGAGGGTCGCTCCGACGTGAGGCCGATGCGAAATCTGAAAAAGCCGTGCGCTTATAGGCGCGTCCGCCGCCGAAATCCAGTCGGCCGGCGTCGCGGGCGCCACATACGGAAAAATACGGCAGATCGATCCGAGTCGCACCCGCGGGTTCACCTTGGGGTAAGTATTATTGCGCAATATTTCACCAACCATGGCCCAGAGAACGGGCAGATGGATGAACCGAGGGAAACGCGACGTCGTCCGAGTGCGTCGGAAGAGAGGGGGAAGGACATGTTCGGCAGGCTGGTCAGGAAGGAAGCGCCCGCGCCTCTCGGCGTCGAAGAGGCCCCCGGGCTCGACATCGTCACGCTGCGGGCGATGCTCGACCAGATGCCGGTCAACGTCCTCCTCGCCGATCCGAAGACCGGCGACATCGTCTTCGTCAACCGTACCAGCGCCGAAACGCTGAAGTCCATCCGCCACGAACTTCCCGCCGGCGTCGATCCGGAGAAACTCGTCGGCCGATCGATGGACGTCTTCCACAAGAACCCGGCCCATCAGCGCCGCATCGTCGCCGATCCGAAGAACCTGCCCTGGCGCGCCCGCCTCCGCCTCGGCAAGGAGAGCCTCGACCTGCGCGCCTCGGCGATCATGGGATCCGGCGGAACCTATCTCGGCTGCATGGTGACCTGGTCGGTGGTGACCGGGCTCGCCGACGCGATCGAGACCTTCGAAACCCGGGTCAAGGGCGCCATCGACACGGTCACCGGCGCCGTCGGCTCGCTGCGCGGACATGCCGAGGGCATGACCCGCATCGCCGGCGACACCGTTTCGCAGGCGAGCTCGTCGGCCGACGCCGCCCAGAGCGCCACCGCCAACGTCGAGAGCGTCGCCGCGGCGGTCCACGAACTCGACAGCTCGATCGGCGAGATCTCTCGGCAGGCCAGCATCTCGGCCGAAGTGGCGCGCGGCGGCGTCGCCCACGCCGGCGACGCCCGCGACAAGGTCCAGCGCCTCACCGAGGCCTCCGAACGCATCGGCAAGGTCGTCGGCCTGATCCAGGACATCGCCTCGCAGACCAATCTCCTCGCCCTCAACGCCACCATCGAAGCGGCACGCGCCGGTGACGCCGGGCGCGGCTTCGCCGTCGTCGCCTCGGAGGTGAAGAGCCTCGCCGGCCAGACCACCAAGGCGACCGAGGAGATCACCGGCCAGATCCAGACCATCCAGGCCGCCACCCGCGACGCCGTCGCCTCGATGGCCGAGATCTCGACCACCATCGACCGCATGAACGAGGTGGCGAGCGGCATCTCCGCCGCGGTCGAGGAACAATCGGCCACCACCGCCGAGATCGGCCGCTCCGTGAGCGAAGCCGCCTCCGGCACCCGCATCGTCGCCACCACCATGTCGGAGTTGCGTAACGACGCGCACGAGACCGGTCGTTCCGCCGCCGGCGTCGCCGAGGCGGTCGCCTCGACCGCCCGGGAGACCGAGGTGATGCGGGCCGCGATCGACCACTTCATCGGCATCATCAAGAAGATCTGAGCACCCCCGCCCCGATCGGACGACGGCCGCCCGCGACGGCGGCCTCGACGTCTGCCGGGTGCGACGCGCCGAGGGTTGCCCTCAGAACCGCGGTTCGATCTGGCTCAGCCGCCCACCCAGACGCAGCGGCTGGACGGTGCGGGCGAGGCCGCTCGCCTCGTCGATCTCCACCGCGACGCCGCACAGCGTCGCCTCGCCGCCGGCCGGTTCGAAGCGGGCGCGGCCGATCTTGGTGGTGAAGCGGTTGATCGGCTCGTCCTTCTCCATGCCGATGACGCTGTCGTAGTCGCCGCACATGCCGGCGTCCGACTGGTAGGCGGTGCCGCCGGGCAGGATCTGATGATCGGCGGTGGGCACATGGGTGTGGGTGCCGACGACCAGGCTCGCCCGCCCGTCGACGAAATGCGCCATCGCCTGCTTTTCGCTGGTCGCCTCGGCATGGACGTCGATCACCACCGCATCGGCCTGTTCGCGAAGCGGGCAGGCGGCGAGCTCGCGCTCCACCGCGACGAAGGGATCGTCGAGCGGATCCATGTAGATCCGCCCCATGACGTTCATGACGAGGACGCGCGCGCCGTTGCGCGCCACGTAGAGGTTCGCCCCCCGCCCCGGCGTGCCCTCGGGATAGTTCACCGGGCGCAGCATCTTCGGCTGACGCTCGATGAAGACCAGCGCCTCGCGCTGATCCCAGGCGTGATTGCCCAGCGTGATCACGTCGGCGCCGGCGTCGATCAGGTCCTGAGCGATCTCCTCGGTGATGCCGAAGCCGCCGGCGGCGTTCTCGCCGTTGACCACGACGAAGTCGAAACGATGGGTCTCGACGAGGCCCGGCAGCCGATCGACCACCACCTTGCGGCCGGCACGACCGACGACGTCACCGAGGAAGAGCAGTCTCATGTCGGGTCTCCGGCGGGCCGGATCGTCCCGGCCTCGGTGAGGATCAGATCGAGGCGGCGGTCGTGCGGCTCCGTCGGCACACGGTCGACCTCCTGGGTGGCGAAGGCGACTCCGACGGTGAGCCGCGGGCCGGTCGCCGTCAGGCGGGCGAGAGCCCGGTCGTAGAAGCCCTTGCCGTAGCCGATGCGGTCGCCGTGGCGATCGAAGGCGGCGAGCGGCACCAACAGCACGTCCGGGGCGACTTCCTCGGCCGCCGGTCCCGGCTCCGAGAGGCCGAACCCGGCCGCGACGAGGGTGTCGTCGGCCCGCCAACGTCGGAAGATCATCGTCTCCCCGTCGTCGAGGATCACCGGCAGAGCGAGGGCATGGCCGCGCGCCGCGAGGCGGGCGAGGGCCGGACGCGGATCGATCTCGCTGCGGATCGGCCAGAACCCCGAGACGATCGCGCCGGTCGGCAGGTCGAGCCCGGCGACGAGATCGGCGATCGCCTCCGCCGCCCGCAGACGCATGTCCGGCGCCAGCGCGTCGCGACGCGCCAACGCGGCCCGGCGGAGGCGCGTCTTGAGGGTGGCGATGTCGTAAGCGGCGCCGTCGGCGGCGGAATCGGTCAACGGCGGCACCGGGTTCGGCGGGTGAAGACGAGCGACGAAGCCACCTCGAGCGATGGAGATATCGATCCCGGGAAACCTACAACGTAGGTGGGCGCCGTGTGGAAAGACCCACGGGTCGATCCAGGTACAGCTCCCGTTCGGATCGATAAGGCCCCGGGGATGCAGTCTCCTGTCGCATCGCGCAGCCTCGTCGTCGCCGAATATAGGGAAAGCGCGTCCGTCCCGCCACTCTCCGGCGGCCGATCGGCCACGAATTGCGGGGACGAGGGCTCAGCGCCGGGTCTCGAGCGCCCCGGCGAGGCCCTCGATGCGGGCGACGGTCTCGTCGATGCGGCGGGCGATCTCGGCTTCGACCTGGTCGCGGCGCTCGATCACGGCGGCGCGGGTCTCGCGCAGCGAGCGGTTCTCCGCCTCGAGGCTCTTCATCCGACGCTGCGTCTCGGCGAGTTCGTCCATCGCCATCACCGCCGCCATCACCGTCAGACGCTGGTCGCCGATCTCACCGAAGGAGCCGCGCAGCGAATGGATCATGTCGTCGAGACGCTGGGCGAGGCCTTGCAGGTGCCCCTCCTGACCGTCCTCGCAGGCCATGCGGTAGATCTTGCCGTTGATGGTGACGCTCACCTGAGCCATGGGTCCGCCGTCCTCATCCACCGTGGGCGTCGAGCACGGCGCGGATCGACTCCATCGCCGCCACGAGACGTCGCGACACCTCGCGATTGGTGTCCTCCAACCGGGTCGAGCGCGCCTTTTCCTGATCGAGGTCCTGAGCGATGACGGAGCGATCCTCGCCCAGACGGGCGATCTCCTCCTCCAGGGTGGCGAGCGAACGATCGGCCTCGAAGCGCCGTTCCGCCGCCGCTTCGAGCCGTTCCATCGCCGCCGTCAGCCGCCCGAGCGCCGCCTCGAGGGCAGGTGCCTGAACCATTCGCCGTCCCCAGCCTCCCCGCCGAGCCATCCGACCGGCGCGACCATCGCACCCCCGCGCCGCGGTGGCGACCGTCGCTCGTGATCCCACCTCCGCCACGACCCTCGCCGATCCGTGGCCCCGGATCGTCGGACGTCCCTTCGGCTTCCGTGAGGCCCATCGACGCAGGGCGCGTGCGATTCGTGGCATCTCCGCATGGCGGCGGCCGACTCGGACCGCACCATGGAGGATGAATTTAGGCTTCGTGGAAACCCATGGTCAATGGCGAGTGTGATGCGTGGAAATTTCAATGCGCGCAGAATTTTCACATTGGCCACGAGGGGTTCGGCGGATCGGGTCGATCGCCGTCCACGGCTCTCCGTCGAAGGTCGCGGTCGACGCGACGCGCGGTCCGGTGGGCATGCGTGCCGACGTTCACGAAACGATTGAAGGCGCGCGCCCCGGAGCTTGCCGGATTGACACACCCCCCCCTGCCTGCCATCAAAGCCGCGTCTGCGATCGATGCTCGACGTCGACGTCTCGGCGCGCGATCCCGAGTGTCAGGTCACGGAAAACGCAAACGATTTCGCCGGTGCAGCGAATTTCTGTCGCAGTGCGGCGAAGTCCGGAAGTCATCCACGGTGTCGCCGTGGTGCGAAGACTTCGCGGGTTCGCCGCGAGGCAGGGACCCACACCGACGACGACGCCCTTGCGCGTCGGCGGTTCTTTCCGGAGGGACGCCACCGGTGCCCCGAGGAAGAACGGCATCTTGAGAACGGCCGTGGCGGCGAGGGGTGGCCCATCGCGCCCCGCGACGGAACGGCGAGGACGCATTCGAGAGGAGAGCATCATGGCGGTACGTGTTGCCATCAACGGGTTCGGTCGCATCGGTCGCAACGTGCTTCGCGCCATCGTCGAGTCGGGTCGCACCGACATCGAGGTGGTCGCCATCAACGATCTCGGCCCGGTGGAGACCAACGCCCATCTGGTGCGTTACGACTCGGTCCACGGCCGCTTCCCCGGCACCGTCACCGTCGCCGGCGACACCATCGACGTCGGCCGCGGCCCGATCAAGGTCACCGCGATCCGCAACCCGGCCGAACTGCCCTATGCCGATCTCGGCGTCGACATCGCCATGGAGTGCACCGGCCTGTTCACCGCCCGTGACAAGGCCGCCGCCCTGCTGACCGCCGGCGCCAAGCGCGTCCTGATCTCCGCCCCCGGCGAGAACGCCGACCTCACCGTCGTCTACGGCGTCAACCACGACAAGCTGACCAAGGATCACCTGGTCGTGTCGAACGCCTCGTGCACCACCAACTGCCTCTCGCCCTTCGCCAAGGTGCTCCACGACACCATCGGCATCGAGAAGGGCATGATGACCACCATCCACTCCTACACCGGTGACCAGCCGACGCTCGACACCATGCACAAGGACCTCTACCGCGCCCGCGCGGCGGCCCTCAGCATGATCCCGACCTCGACCGGCGCCGCCAAGGCCGTCGGCCTCGTGCTGCCGGAGCTCAAGGGCAAGCTCGACGGCTTCGCCATCCGCGTGCCGACCCCGAACGTCTCGGTCGTCGACCTGAAGTTCATCGCCAAGCGTCCGACCACCGTCGCCGAGATCAACGACGCCATCCGCGCCGCCGCCAACGGCCCGCTGAAGGGCATCCTCGGCTACACCGACGACAAGAACGTCTCGTCGGACTTCAACCACGACCCGCACTCGTCGGTCTTCCACACCGACCAGACCAAGGTCATGGACGGCACCTTCGTGTCGGTCCTGTCCTGGTACGACAACGAATGGGGCTTCTCCAACCGCATGAGCGACACCGCCGTCGCGATGGCGAAGCTGATCTGATCCCGAGGGATCCGAGCGAAGGGCCGGTTTCGACCGGCCCTTTTTTTCGAAAGTCTTTCAGGGGGAATGAACTCATGAGCGCCTTCAAGACCCTCGACGACGCCGACGTGAAGGGCAAGCGCGTCCTCGTCCGCGTCGACCTCAATGTGCCGATGGAAGCGGGCAAGGTCACCGACGACACCCGCATCCGCGCCGTGCTGCCGACCATCACCGAGATTTCGAAGAAGGGCGGCAAGGTCGTCCTGCTCGCCCACTTCGGCCGCCCCAAGGACGGTCCCGAAGCCAAGTATTCGCTGGCCCAGATCGTCGACGCCGTCGCCGAGCGCCTCGGCGCGCCGGTCGCCTTCGCCGCCGACAGTATCGGCCCGGTCGCCGCCGACGCCATCGCGAAGATGAAGGACGGCGACGTCCTGCTGCTCGAGAACACTCGCTTCTACAAGGGCGAAGAGAAGAACGACCCGGCCCATGTGGCCGCGCTCGCCGCCCTCGGCGATCTCTACGTCAACGACGCCTTCGCCACCGCCCATCGCGCCCACGCCACCACCGAAGGCCTCGCCCATCACCTGCCGGCCTTCGCCGGCCGCTGCATGCAGCAGGAACTCGACGCGCTGACCAAGGCGCTCGAGGCGCCGCAGCGCCCGGTCGCCGCGGTCGTCGGCGGCGCCAAGGTGTCGTCGAAGCTCGAGCTGCTCGGCAATCTGGTCAAGAAGGTCGACTACCTGATCATCGGCGGCGGCATGGCCAACACCTTCCTCGCCGCCGAAGGCGTTTCCGTCGGCAAGTCGCTGTGCGAGCACGACCTCGCCCCGACCGCCCGCGAGATCGTCGAGAAGGCGAAGGCCGCCGGTTGCACCGTCGTCCTGCCGGTCGACGGCGTCGCGGCGAAGGAGTTCAAGGCGGGCGCCGCCAATCGCGTCGTCGCCAATGGCGACATCGCGAGCGACGAAATGGTCCTCGACGCCGGCCCGGCCTCGGTCAAGGCCGTCGTCGACCTGCTCGCCTCGCTGAAGACCCTGGTCTGGAACGGCCCCTTCGGTGCCTTCGAGATCGAGCCCTTCGACGCCGCGACCAATGCGGTGGCGCGTGCGGCGGGCGATCTCGCGGCGGCCGGCAAGCTGACGGCGGTGGCCGGTGGCGGCGACACCGTCGCGGCCCTCAATCATGCCGGTGCGGCGGAGAAGTTCACCTACATCTCCACCGCCGGCGGTGCCTTCCTCGAGTGGCTCGAGGGCAAGGCGCTCCCGGGCGTCGAGTGCCTGCGCAAGGCCTGAGGCCTTTCGCGAGCGATGCGTTCTGGACGGCCCGGGCTCGCGCTCGGGCCGTTTCGCATGCCGCCATACCCCCGCCCGATTCCGCGGCGAATTGACAAGCCGAGCCGGAGGGGATCGATAGACACCGACCCCACCGCCGACATTCGAGGATCCGATCCCGTGGCCCGCCTCTATCTCGTCACCCCGCGCGACGTCGACATCACCACCTTCCCGGCGGTGCTCGACGCGGCGCTCGCCGCCGGCGACGTCGCCTCCCTGCTGATCGCGGTCGAGGGCGGCTCCGACATGGCGCGTCAGCGCATCGCCGAGATCCTGACGCCGATCGCGCAAGCCCGCGGCGTCGCGGTGATGGTGCGCAACGACACCCGCGCCGCCGGCCGGGCCAAGACCGACGGCGTCCACGTCGACACCGGCAAGGCCGATCTCGACGCGGCGCTGGAGACTTTCCACCCCGACGGCATCGTCGGCGGCGGCGGCCTCGCCACCCGCCACGAGGCGATGGAGGCCGGTGAGACCGACGTCGACTACGTCTTCTTCGGCGATCTCGACCGCCCCGAATTCGAAGGCGGCAATCCGCGTACCCGCGAACTCGCCGAATGGTGGGTGCCGCTGTTCGAGCCGCCGGTCGTCCTCCTCGCCGGCAACGATCTCGCCTCCCTCGACGCGGCCGCCGCCACCGGCGCCGAGTTCGTGGCGCTGCGCGACGCGGTGTGGACCCACGCCGACGGCCCCGCCGCGGCCGTCGCCGAGGCGACGCGCCGTCTCGCCGCCACCGAATGAGGTCGCGTATGGGGATCTTCCGTTCTCTTCGCCGCGCCGTCCCGATGTCGGCGCTCCTCGCGATCGCCATCGCCGTCGTGCCGGCCGAGGCCGCGACCGAGACGAAGAAGCCCGCGGCGACCGCCGCCAAGCCCGCCCCCGCGCCGAAGAAGCCGGCCGAGACGGCGAAGCGCTTCGCGCCGATCCTGCCCTCGGTGGTGTTCGCCCCGCTGCTCTCCGACCTGCCCAAGCCCCAGGGCATCGGCTCCGATCTCGTCGGCCCGACGCTCAGCACCGCACCGGCCGAGGGCGACGACGATCCGGGCTCGGATCCCGTCTACGCCGCCTTCCAGCGCGGGTTGTGGGTTCGGGCCTTCGGCCTCGCCATCCCGCGGGCCGAGGCCGGTGACACAGCCGCGATGACCATGCTCGGGACGCTCTACGAGACCGGTCTCGGCGCCAAGATCGATCAGGGGAAGGCGGCGGAGTGGTACGGTCTGGCGGCACGGCGCGGCGACCGCGAGGCGGCGACCGCCCTGGCGCTGATGCACACCGAGGGGCGGGGCGTCGCCCGCGATCTCGGCCGCGCCGGCGAACTCTTCCGCGCCGCCGCCGCCAAAAATCAGCCGGTGGCGCTGTTCAATCTGGCGATGATGACCCTGCGCGGCGAGATCCCCGAGAAGGACGCCGGCGACCCGGCCGACCTCTTGGAACGCTCCGCCGCCCAGGGCAACGTCGAGGCGCAATACGCCCTCGCCAGCCTGCTCTCCGACGAGAAATACCCTCGTCGCGACCCGGTCCGGGCGGCGAAATGGATGCGCGAGGCGGCGATGGCCGGCTTCGAGGCGGCGGAGGTGGAGTTCGCACTGATGCTCGCCAACGGGCGCGGCGTCGGCAAGAACCTCGAGGACGCCCGCGTCTGGTTCCACCGCTCGGCACTGCGCGGCAACGCCATCGGCCGCAATCGGCTGGCCCGCATGTATGCCGTCGGCCTCGGCGTCGATCCCGATCCGGTGGAAGCCTGGAAGTGGCACAGTCTGGCCAAGCGCCAGGGCCTCGCCGACCTCTGGCTGGAGACGCGGCTCGCCGACATGTCCGACGCCGAGCGCAAGCGGGCGGAAGACGCGGCCGACGTCATCGCCGGTTCCCCCGCCCCTCCCCCGCCGCGCCCGAGCGCCGACGACGAATCCGTCACCCCCGCGGGCGAGGCACCGGCCTCCCGCTGACGCTTTCCGCCTTGACCCCCCGGGCAATTCGTGGTGACGAGAAGCCCGACACTCGCGGGCCCGAGCCCGCCGCGCGCCTTTCGCGCCTTCCTTCGAGAACACAGGAACGCCCCCGATGCCCCGTTCGGCACTCCTCAACGTCATGGTCGACGCGGTCCGCAAGGCCGGCCGATCGCTCACCCGCGACTTCGGCGAGGTCGAGAACCTCCAGGTCTCGCACAAGGGGCCGGCCGACTTCGTCTCCGCCGCCGACCGCAAGGCCGAACAGATCCTCCGCGACGAGCTGCTGCGGGTGCGCCCGACCTGGGGCTTCCTCGGCGAGGAGACCGGCGCCACCGAGGGCTCCGATCCGAGCCACCGCTGGATCGTCGACCCGCTCGACGGTACCACCAATTTCCTGCACGGCATTCCGATCTTCGCCATCTCGGTGGCGGTGGAACGGGCCGGCCAGCTGATCGCCGGCGTCGTCTACAACCCGGTGATGGACGAGCTCTACGTCGCCGAACGCGGCGCCGGCGCCTTCGTCAACGATCGCCGCCTGCGCGTCGCCGCCCGCCACGATCTCAAGGAATGCGTCATCGGCACCGGCATTCCCTTCATCGGTCACGGCGACCATCCCCGCTTCCAGCGTCAGATGGCCAAGGTGATGGGCGAAGTCGCCGGCATCCGTCGCTGCGGTGCCGCCTCGCTCGATCTCGCCTGGGTGGCCTCCGGCCGGTTCGACGGATTCTGGGAAACCCCGCTCCGGCCCTGGGACATGGCGGCCGGCATCGTGCTGATCCGCGAGGCGGGCGGCTTCGTCTCCGATCTCGACGGCCGCGATCGGATCCTCGAAACCGGGTCGATCGTCGCCGGCAACGAGAACGTCCACCGCCGTCTGATCAAGCTCCTCGCCGAGGCGTGATACCGAGCACACGAAGTTTCGACCTCTTCGAAACTTCGCGTGCGAAGGCGAGCCCGAACGGGCGTCGGCCGGTCAGGCCGTGATGCGGATGAAATTCGGACGAATCCGAATTTCATCCGCCCGGTATGAGCCTCACGCGCCGTCGCCCTCGATGCGCATCCGGAGCGTCAGGGTGTCGAGCAGGTCTTTGAGCGTCAGCAGGCCGACCAACCGGCCGTCGCCGTCGACGACCAGCAGGCGGGAGCGGCCCGATTTGCGCATCAGGTCGAGTGCGGCGCGCGCCGGCATCTCGGGGGCGACCATGCCCTCGGGCTCGACCCGGTCGGCGACCTCCATCACCGCCGTCGAGGGCCAGGCCTCGCGCGGCCGGGTCGACAGCGATCCGACCGCGACCAGACCGCGCGGCCGCCCCGCCCCGTCGACCACGGGGTAGGTGTCGTGGCGGGTGCGATAGACCACCTCCTCGACGAAGTCGGCGAGCGACAGGCCGACCGGCACGGTCACCGGATCGGACGTCATGAACCGAGCGACGGTGGCGTCGCCGAGCATCCGGCGGGTCGCCAGCTCCAGCCCCGAGGCGATCGCCGCAGAGCGGATGAAGAAGCCGATCAGGATCGTCCACAAGCCGTCGCCGAGATGGCCGCCGACGATCTGCAGCGCGCCGAGGGCGGCCAGCGCGAAGCCGAGACCGGCGCCGATGTCGGAAGCGAGCCGCGTCGCCCGATCGTGGTCGCCGTTTTTCAGCCACAGCGCGGCGCGCAGCACGCGGCCGCCGTCGAGCGGAAAGGCCGGCAACAGATTGAAGACGCCGAGCACCAGATTGAGGCCGGCGAGATAGCGCAGCAGCATCTCGATCGGCAGTTCGCTCGTCGACAACCCGGCGGTGGCCATCGCCGTCAGCCTCAACACGGCGGCGAGGGCGAAGGAGGTCGCCGGACCGGCGGCGGCGACCAGCAGTTCGGCGCCGGGCGAGGTCGGCTCGTCCTCCATTTCCGCGGCCCCGCCGAAGAGATGCAGGGTGATGCCGCGCATCTCGATGCCGAAACGCCGCGCCACCAGCGAATGGCCGAGCTCGTGCAGCACGATCGAGGCGAAGATGCCGACGACGGCGAAGAAGCCGAGCAGCCAGTAGGTCGAGGTCGGCAGGCCCTCGTGAACCGACGGGAAATAGCCCGAGGCGAGCGAGCCGCCGATCAGCACGGCGATCAACACGAAGGACGGATCGACGCGGATCTCGAAGCCGAAGATCCGGAAGAGCGTGACGCCGCGGCCGAACATGCGATGCCTCCCGCACTCGCCCGATCGCCGACGGCCGACTTCGGCCGTGCGGCGACGGTGGCCGACCGCGGGCGCGAGGTCAGCAGGCGCAGTCGCAGATGACGCGATCGAGACTGCCGAAGGTCGGTGTACCACCTCTCGTCATCGAGACGAAGCCGCACTTCGGCACTTCGACCCAACTGTCGCATTCGCCGTCGATCGGCTCGGAGACGACGATGGTGCCGCCCGGCCGCTCCGAGATGTAGAGCGACGGCGGCCGCGGGTCGGAGGACCAGCGGAACGCCCACAGCCGATCGCCGTCGGAGAGGCAGGCGGCGAAGCGGAAGGCCTCGCGGATGCCGGCGGCCTGCTGGATGTCGAGGATCAGGCGGATGGTACGGGCGATGGCGCCGACCGGATCGGCGTCGAGCCCCTGTCCGAGGGCGGCGAGGAAGAAGGCCTCCGAGTCGGTCGAGCCGACCCGGCGGACGTAGAGATCGTCGGGGATCAGCGCCTCGACCCGGCGGCGGATCAGTCGATGGCCGCCGATCTGGCCGTTGTGCATGAACATCCACTTGCCGTGGACGAAGGGATGACAGTTGACCCGGGCGACGGCGGATTCGGTCGAGGCGCGCACGTGGGCGAAGAACAGGCCGGACCGCACCTGGGCGCAGATCGAGCGCAGGTTCTCGTCCGACCACGCCGGCAAGGTCTCGCGGTAGCACCCCGGTTCGGCGCGCTCCCCGTACCAACCGAGGCCGAAGCCGTCACCGTTGGTCGTGGTCTTGCCCATCGAGGCGGCGAGCGCCTGATGCACCAGGGAATGTTCCGGCCGGCAGACCAGATCCTCGAGCAGGATCGGCCGCCCGGTATAGGCGAGAATGCGACACATGGGCGTTGCGACCCCCGGACCCCGGTGGATTGCGTCGATATGACATTCTGAAGAAAGAAATGTTAATGAACCGGTAACCACGAGTAAACCGTCTCGTTGCACAGATCTTCAGCGCAAATCGAATCCACGGCGGGTGTGGCGGGATCGCCATCCCCCCGCTCCCTTCGTCGCGCCCTCGGCCTTCTTCGCCCGCGGCTGAAGGGGTGCCCGCGGCGGCTCACTCACCACCTTCTGGTCCCCACCGTCGTTTCTCGCGATCGCTTCCGCGCCCACCGGGCCACCCGCGCCTTGCCCCTCGCCCCTCGCCTCGCTACATAGGGCGCGACCGGCGAGAGACGGCCGTTTTCGGGGAGATTCCCCGGGCGCCGTCCCCCTCTCCCCCAGAGATCCGACGGCGACCCCGTCGCCCAGACCCCTTCCGAGGAAGCGAGCCCCCATGGCCTCCTACCAGTACGTCTATTACATGCACGGTCTGTCGAAGACCTATCCCGGGGGCAAGAAGGTCCTCGACAACATCCATCTCCAGTTCTTCCCCGACGCCAAGATCGGCGTCCTCGGCGTCAACGGCTCGGGCAAGTCGACGCTGCTGAAGATCATGGCCGGGCTCGACAAGGAGTTCACCGGCGAGGCCTGGGTGGCGCAGGGCGCGACCGTCGGCTACCTCGAGCAGGAGCCGCAGCTCGACCCGTCGAAGACCGTGGTCGAGAACGTCATGGTCGGCGTCGCGCCCAAGAAGGCGCTGGTCGACCGCTTCAACGAGATCTCGATGCAGCTCGCCGAGGATTACTCCGACGAGCTGATGGAAGAGATGACCAAGCTCCAGGACCAGATCGACCACGCCGGTCTCTGGGACCTCGACAGCCAGGTCGAGATGGCGATGGACGCGCTGCGCTGCCCGCCGGCCGACGCCGAGGTCACCGCACTCTCCGGCGGCGAGCGCCGCCGTGTCGCGCTGTGCCGCCTGCTGCTCTCCGCCCCCGACCTCCTCCTCCTCGACGAGCCGACCAACCATCTCGACGCCGAATCCGTCGCCTGGCTCGAAGCCCACCTGCGCGACTACAAGGGCGCCGTGCTGATCGTCACCCACGATCGCTACTTCCTCGACAACGTCACCTCGTGGATCCTCGAGCTCGATCGCGGCCGCGGCATCCCCTACGAGGGCAACTACTCGGCGTGGCTCGGCCAGAAGCAGAAGCGCATGGAGCAGGAAGGCCGCGAAGAGGCGTCGCGCCAGCGCTCGCTCGCCCGCGAGCAGGAGTGGATCGCGGCGTCTCCCAAGGCGCGGCAGGCCAAGTCCAAGGCCCGTATCCAGCGCTACGAGGATCTGGTGCAGAAGGCGGCGGCCAAGCAGGTCGGCGCCGCCGAGATCGTCATTCCGGTGGCCGAGCGCCTCGGCAACAACGTCATCGACTTCGAGCACCTGTCGAAGGGCTACGGCGACCGCCTGCTGATCGACGACCTGACCTTCAAGCTGCCCCCCGGCGGCATCGTCGGCGTCATCGGCCCCAACGGCGCCGGCAAGACCACGCTGTTCCGCATGATCACCGGCCAGGAACCCCCCGACGCGGGCGGCATGAAGATCGGCGACAGCGTCAAGCTCGGTTACGTCGACCAGTCGCGCGACGCCCTCGATCCCAACAAGACGGTGTGGGAAGAGATCTCGGGCGGCAACGACGTGATCTATCTGGGCAAGCGCGAGATCAATTCGCGCGCCTATTGCTCGACCTTCAACTTCAAGGGCGGCGACCAGCAGAAGAAGGTCGGCGTGCTCTCCGGCGGTGAGCGCAACCGCGTCCACCTCGCCAAGATGCTGAAGTCGGGCGCCAACGTCCTGCTCCTCGACGAGCCGACCAACGACCTCGACGTCGAGACGCTGCGCGCGCTCGAAGAGGCGCTCGAGGACTACGCCGGCTGCGCCGTGGTCATCTCGCATGACCGCTGGTTCCTCGACCGCCTCGCCACCCACATCCTCGCCTTCGAAGGCGACAGCCACGTCGAGTGGTTCGAGGGCAATTTCCAGGACTACGAGGCCGACAAGGTGCGTCGTCTGGGAGCGGCGGCCGTCGAGCCCCACCGCATCAAGTACAAGCCGCTGACCCGCTGAGGCTCCGTCCCGACACCGCCGTCCGCCGCCGGGGCATTGCCTCGGCGGCGCGATCGGCGTAGGCAGACGGCCGGCCGCGCCCTCGGCGCCCCCTCCTCATCGCGAGACCCTTCCCATGAGCAAGACCCCCGAAGAACCGCAGCGCATCTACGGCTTCTGCTGGTTCCGACGCGAGGACTACGATCAGGCGCGGTCGCTGATGTCCGATCCGGAAGTGCTGTTCGACACCTTCGACGAGTGGTTGAAGGCGGCACGCAAGATCGAGAGCGACGTGATCGCCCAGGGCGCCAAGGTCGTCCGGGTGCGCTTCGACACGCCGTCGTTCCTGCTCTACTGCATGTCGAAGGGCGTCCCGCCCCACGAGCAGACGCGCGCCAACTGGGCCGCGCAGGAACTCCGCAAGAAGATGACCGGTCGCTGACCGGCACCCGGGGGCGCCCCCCCGGCGAGCGCCGTCCGACCGGCCTGCGCCGCGGACGATGCCCCGACCCGTCGCGGGTCGGATCGACGATTCTCCCCACCGACGGCATCGGCTGAAGACAAAAGTGCCCCGCCGATCGCCATCGACGGGGCACGTTCGTGTCGGACACGTCCGAATTTCATCGGCGTCACGACCCGACCGGCCGGCGTCCGGTCGGATTTGCCGTCGCGCAGGGAGTTTCGAAGAGATCGAAGCTCCCTGCGCTCGGTCTCAGTCCTTCGAGATGTACAGATCTCTGAACTTGCCGGTGATCTTCCACACCTGCGCCGGCTCGACATGGCGCTGATCGTGCCGCCACGCCAGATGACGCGGCGAATAGGTCACCATCTCGTAGCTCGGGAAATAGTCGACGTCTTCCTCGCTGCGATGAACTTCCTCCGCCACCGCGCGCAGCACCGACTTCGAATAGGAGTTCGCGACGATGATGTCCTGATCGGAGAAGGTCCGCAGCAGCGGCACCGGCGAAACGGTGACGATGAACTTCGGCCGCGTCGACGAATGCTCCCGGATCAGATTGATGACGTTCATCAGGCTGGTGCGGTTCTGCTCGAAGTTCGAGTTCCGGAACTCGAACCGACCGGTCCGCTTGGCGAACTTCCAGTCGATCGGCGCGTCGTTCAACGGCGTTTCGGTTTCGCGATCCCACCAGGTCTCGGTCAGTCCGAGCGTCAGGAAGACGACGTCGGCCTCGGCCACCTTGCGCACCGTGTTGCGGACCGCCAGCGCGGTCTCGAGCTGAAGCTCACGGGGGGAGTTCGCCGATCCGGTGCAACTGCGGGTTCCACACCTTCGGCGGATTCATCTCGATGAACCCGTGATCGATCGGCAGATCGGTGAAGGCACAACGCAGCTCGTTCTCCATCGTGTGCGTCGTGAACTTGGTCATCACCTCGTTCGGGGAATAGGCGACCTTCTGCCTCACTTCGTCCGGCAGGGTCAGGTCGAGCGAGAGGACGTCGAACTTCTTGTCGCGCAGCGAGAATTCGACGTTGCGCGCGAAACACGAGCCGATGGCGAAGAACTTGGCGTCTTTCGCGACCTGGAACTTCGGCGCGATCGCGATGTCGACGAACTCGTCCTGAAGCAGACGGGTACAGGCATCGTGCGGAGCATGCCCTTCGGTCTTGAATTTGTCGTCGAGTCCGCGGGACCAGTGTTTGTAGTGGTTGACGACGTCCGACATGAGCACCTCCGAACATGGAAAAATCTGTTGCAGCACGGCACGCGCCGACGAAGAACCGGGACGCGACGCCGGCCGGCACATGGATCACCCGAATTGCCTTCGTCGCTTCGGACGACGCGGCGGCGGGATTCGACTTCCGATCCTCTTCGGCGAACCGACACGCGCCCCGTCGCAGATGGAGAGAACCTTCTACATCAGGACACCCGTGGTTTGGAATGGGTGTCTTGCCCCGCCCCGACTTCGCCGTCGTCTGTCGATCGGACACCCCGGAAAGACCGAGACGAAGGTTCGCCCGGACCAGTCGACCTCCTCCCGACGAAAGTCTTTGCCGATGAACACGCCCCGAAGACTGCGCCGGGTCACCCCGGTTCCGTCGCCGGAGACTGTGCCTGCGGAGCGATCATCTGCGACGACGGGAGAGAGGTCGCGGAACTGTTCGTCGGCGACGAAGAAGAGGCCGCGCCGGGCTCCCGGATCGAAGATCGATCCGCGAGGGAGACCATCCTCACCGCGGACCCGAATCAACCGACGAGACCGCCGAACGGAGCGACGTTCGCACTGTCCGGGAAAACCGACTCGGCGAGATCGCGCGCCTCGACGCCCAGATGATCCCGGGCGATTCCCTTGAAGACGGCGCGCAGGTCGGTCGTCGGCCGCAGGTCGCGCTTCTGATGCATCTGCGCTTCGGTGAGCCCGGGCCAGTCTCCCAGCACCCGACCACCCTTCACCGCACCGCCGAGGACGAGCGCGATCGATGCGGTCCCGTGATCCGATCCCGCCGTGCCGTTCATCTTCACCGTGCGCCCGAATTCGGTCGCGACCACCACCACCGTGTCCTTCCACACCGAGGACATCGACGCGGCGAGCCCCTCGAGCGCCACGTCGAGCGATTCGAGCCGGCGACCCAGGCCCGCGCCGAGCGGTTGCTCGTCGGCATGCGTGTCCCATCCGACGAAGCTCATCGTCGCGATGCGCGGTCCTTCCGGGTGGTTCATCAGATTGCCGGCCATCAGCCCCGCGGACCGGAAGTCCGCCGCGCCGCGGCGCTTGTCGGCCTTCATCGCGTCGCCGACCACCTTGGCCAGAGCCGCCTCGCCGCCGACCTTGTGATCGAGTTGGAGCGCCGTCTCGAACCGGCTCGCCAACCGCGGATCCACCTCCCGATAGAGATCGAGGAGCTGGTTGCGCAGGTCTTCCTTCGCCGCCGGATATCCTTGCGGCAACCAGGTGACGACCGGGGCCGGGCCGCGCATCAGGATCGGCAGGCTGGGCCCGATCGCCAGTCCTTGCTTCGGCACCGCCTGACCGGCCGAGCCCAACCGGCCGATCAGCCGGTTCATCCACCCGCTCTCCCCGCCCCCGACGCCACCGAGGCCGGTTTCGAGCACGTCCTGACCGTCGAAATGCGAGCGATCGCGGTAGGGCGTGGCCACGGCATGGACGATCGCCGCCTCCTTGCGCCGGAACAGCGCGGCGAGGAACGGCATGTTGGGATTGAGCACGAAGTTGCCGTCGAGCGGCAACCCCGCCTTCTCGCCGGTCTTGGTCAGCTCGAGCCCGCCGCGCGCCGATTCGTAGTTCGGATCGCCGACCGGCGCGACCGTCGCCAGACCGTCGAGGCCACCGCGCAGGAAGACGAACAGGAACCGCGGGTCGCGCCCGGCGGCCAGAGAAATCCGCGGGATCATCGCCGAGGCGACGAGGGCACCGGACGACGTCAGAAGCCCGCGGCGTGTGGGAACGTGAGGCAGCACGGGATCACCTCCGCAGGAAGTCGGGGGACATCAGCAGCAGCGCCAACGCCGCCTCGCGGCTCTCGGCGCGGGCCACCGCCCGCCGCGTCCGCGGATCGAGCAACGGTCCGAGCGTGTCGTCGGCGAGTTGGCGGACGTTTCGGTCGCCGGCGTTGCGGCGGGCGAGCGCCGCGACCGCGTCGAGCAACTCCATCAGCGACGCCGGCGCCGCCCAGGCCTCGTCGTCGTCGGGCCACCCCTTCGGGAACGGCACGTTCCACAGCGGTTGCCCGAACAGCGACAGCATGCGGTTGGCTTCGGCGTAGGTCCATTCCATGCCGAGCATGCGACCGGAGGCGACGAGCAGGTCCCAGGGCGACAGGATCTTGGCCGGCGGTGCCGTCCAGGCGGCATCCGCTTCGACCAGCGCACGGGTCATCGCGGCGAGATCCCCGTCGGTCGTACGGAAGACGGTGGCGAGCCGCTCGGCGAGTTCCGGCGGTGCGCCGTCGCCGACGAAATGGCGGACGAACTTACCGGCGATGTGGCGGGCCGTCGCCGGATGCCGGGCGAAGTCGGCGAGCGCCTCCGTCGCCTGATTGACGCCCTCGCCGTGGTAGGTCTTGCCGAGAATCGTCACCGCACCCGGTTCGTGGCGATCGGCGAAGAAATGGAACGTCCCGGGCTCGGCGCTCGCCGTCTTGGGATCACCGAACGACCAGCCGGTGAGCGCCTTCGAGAAGGCGGTGACGTCGGCTTGGCCGTAGCCGCCGTCGACCCCCAGCGTGTGCAACTCGAGGATCTCGCGCCCGAGGTTCTCGTTGAGACCCTTGCCGTAGCGCTGGCCGACCCGCGAATTCGGCCCGATCGACACGTTGTTGTCGAGATAGGCCAGCATCGCCGGATGGCGAGCCGAAGCCAGGAGCATGTCGTGAAACCGGCCGAGGACGTGCGGCCGGATCGCCTCGCGCTCGTAGGCCCCGGCGATCATCCGCACCGTCGATCCCTTGCCGACGGCGATGCAGAAGTGGTTCGACCAGAAGTTCACCAGCCGTTCCACCATCGGCGTCGACGTGGTGATCTGCCGATCGAGGCGACCGACCGCATCGGCCGCGTAGCGCAGCCATTCCGGGCTCGGCGGCGCCTTCTCGGGAGCGGCCATCTGCCGCATCTCTCCCGGTGCCTTGGCCATGCCGTTGCCCGCCGTCGCGGCGCCCTTGGCGGGTGCCGTCGGCGGGGTCGGCGGGGGAGCCGCACGCAACTGCTTCAAGTGGTCTTGGAAAGCCCAGTTCTCCAGCAGCGCCGCCTTCGTCGTCGGCAGCGCCGGATCGTCGAAACGCGCCGCCGCGGGAATCAACTGCGCCAGGACGGCGCCGCGCGGATCGTCGCGAAACCGCACGATTTCTCCCGGCCGGGCCCCGAGACCGAACCGTCGCGTGGCGACGTAGGGCGCGGCTTCGCGAGTGATCGTCATGATCGAGTCCTCGGATCGAGCCCGACGTGGGCGTCGAAGCCTCGACAGGAGCCTCACGAAGCGTGGCGAAATTATGGATCGCAGAGCCCGGATCGACGCCGCGTCGGCGTGGCTTCGGGCCTCCGCCGCGCCCGCCGACGCGCCCCCGCGGCGACGTTCCGCCCGGTTTCGACCCGACACGAAGACGTCCGCCGACGGCGAGGGTCACTCGCCGGCGGCGGCACGAAGTCCTCTCCCGAAGTCCGCACCCGGCGCGTCAGGCGCCGCGCGTCTGGGCCAGGATCAACTTGGCGATGACGAAGGAGATCGGGATCGTCACGATGAAGCCGGCGATCGAAACGATCGGCAGCAGCTTCATGGCGTTGGCCGACAGCGACGGAACGGCGAGCACGATGAGCAGCGCCGCACCGGCGCCCACCACGCCGATCAGAATCCAGACGAGCAGGGCGACCTTGAACATGCGGGCTATCCTCCGAAAGACGGGCGGAGCGTATGTCGCGCTCCACCGGACGGCACCCCTCGTGCCGTCACTGAGAAATGGTTAGAACTTGTACGCCCGATCTGCCTTTGATGTGAATCAAATGGAACCCGCGTAACTCCACGTACTCCTTGGCTCGGGTTTCGCGCCTCCCGAGTCGATCTCTTCACGAATTGCTCGAATGGACCGAAATCGACCGTTCGATCCGCCGTTCGACTCGTCTTCGGTCGGTATCGACGTCGGTCATGGAATGAGATTTCGTGAACAAAAAACGCTCTGCTCGAATTTTCCAGGTGACGAAGGGGAATCTGGACGGCCACGAGAAGTGGAGACACGGGATCTACGGCGGCGACATCGACGAACATTCGAATATGTGTATCTGTTGCAGAAACTCGTCTCGGCGCGACGAAACGCCACTCGCCGCTGCCCGCCCCCTCGACCGCCGGCTCCCACTCCCCTAAGTCAGCAACGTCGGACACTCGTCCGACAGGACGGAAATCGCCATGGTCTTCACCGTTTCTCGCGCCTCGGTGCGTTACGAGGTGCGGATCGCCGACATCACGACGCTCGACGTCGACGCCGTCGTCACCGCCGCCAATGAAGGCTTGCGCGGCGGCGGCGGAGTCGACGGTGCCGTGCATCGCGCCGCCGGTCCGGGTCTGCTCGCCGAATGCCGGGGCCTCGGTGGCTGCCCGACCGGTTCGGCGCGCCTCACCGGCGGTCATGCGCTCGTCGCACGACACGTGATCCATGCTGTGGGACCGGTGTGGCGGGGCGGCGGTCACGGCGAAGCCGAGCTGTTGGCCGACGCCTACCGCTCCGCGCTGCGCCTGGCCCGCGACCACCGCCTGGACTCGATCGCCTTCCCGGCGATCTCCACCGGGGTCTACGGCTTCCCCGGCGCGGCGGCTGCGGCGGTCGCGGTCGACGCCGTGCTGGCCGAACCCGCGGGCCCGCCGCCGTCGCGGGTGATCTTCTGTTGTTTTTCCCCGGACGCGGCCGGTTGGCACCGCACCGCCCTCGAGAGGTCGATCCCGTCATGACGAGACCCGCGTTCAATCAGATGGCCGCGATCCTGGTTCTGGGAGCCGTGGCCCTATGGGTCGGCCTCGGCGAGTTCGGCTCCTCCGGATCCCGCCCGACCCCGGCCCGCGCGGCGGAGGCCCCCGGCGCGGTGGTCAAGAAGGTCGGCGTGCTGAAGACCGCCGCCGAGCCCTATCGCCGGACCCTGATCGTCTCCGGCCGCACCGAGGCCAACAAGACCGTGGCGGTCTCCTCGCGCGGTCCCGGCTTCGTCGAGGACCTGCCCGTCGCCAAGGGTTCGACCGTGCCGGCCGGCACCGTCGTCGCCCGCCTCGCCGACGAAGGCCGCTCGGCCGCGCTGAAGCAGGCCGAGGCCCACCTCGCCCAGCGCCGGGCCGAGCTCGACGCCGCCACCCGCCTGACCGAGACCGGCAACAACCCGCGCCTCAATCTCTCCGCCACCCGCGTCGCGCTCGACGCCGCCGCCGCCGCGCTGGAACTCGCCCGCGTCGAAGTCGAAAAGAAGACCCTGACGACGCCGATCGCCGGTATCGTCGACCAGATCCCCGTCGAGCGCGGTCAGGCGATCGGCGACGGCCGTCTCATCGCCACCGTCCTGTCGCTCGACCCGATCGTCGTCGCCGGCGAAGTCTCCGAGCGCGCCGTCTCCCGCGTCGTCGTCGGCCGTCCGGCCGAGATCCGCCTCGTCTCCGGCGAGACGGTGACGGCCCGCGTCTCCTACGTGTCGCGCGCCGCCGCCGAACGCACCCGCACCTACCGCATCGAGGTCGAGGCGGCGAACCCCGACAACCGCATCGCCGCCGGCCTCACCGCCGAGATCTCCCTGCCCTCGGAAGCCGTGTCGGCGATGCGTCTGCCGCGCTCCGTTCTGGCGCTGGCCGACGACGGCGCCATCGGCGTACGCTGGGTCGACGACTCCGGTCGGGTCGCCTTCACCACCGTCGAGCTGCTCGACGACACCCCCGACGGCCTCTGGCTCGGCGGCATTCCCGACGGTGCCCGGGTGATCGTCGCCGGTCAGGAATTCGTCAAGCCCGGCGAGAAGGTCGACGCGGAGGTGCTGAAATGAGCCCGGTCGACATCGCCATCCGCAACTGGCGGCTGACCATCGTCTGCCTGATCTTCACCCTCGTCGCCGGCACCTTCTCTTATCTCGCGATCCCCAAGGAAGCCGAGCCCGACGTCCGCATCCCGATCGTCTACGTCCAATTGACCCTTCGCGGCATTTCGCCCGAGGACAGCGAGCGCCTGCTGCTGCGCCCGATCGAGACCAAGCTGAAGTCGGTCACCAACGTCAAGGAGATGCGCTCGCAGGCCTACGAGGGCGGCGGCTACGTCCTGCTCGAGTTCAACGCCGGCTTCG
>ERZ1645187.539-NODE-539-length-37566-cov-6.683533_pt1 | contig 37566 bp, 34 predicted proteins | sample MGYA00575352_ERZ1645187 | MGnify/ENA primary metagenome ERZ1645187 (study PRJEB40837, sample SAMN11349314) | freshwater sediment metagenome | isolation source: river sediment | host: Sediment | place: India: Wazaribad , New Delhi | collected 2017-02-21 ... | reverse complement strand
GTTCGGTCGACGTGTCGAAGTTCAAGGGCTTCGAGGACAAGTATGCGATCGCCGGGTCCTACTGGCCGCCGCAATACGTGATCATGGACGGCGCGACCCTCAAGCCGCTCAAGCTGGTCTCGACCCGTGGCATCACCGTGGATGGCGAATATCATCCCGAGCCGCGCGTCGCCTCGATTGTCGCCTCGATGACCAAGCCGGAATGGGTGGTCAACATCAAGGAATCGGGCCTGATCCAGCTCGTCGACTACTCCGACATCAAGAACCTCAAGACCACGACCATCGAGTCTGCGAAGTTCCTGCATGACGGCGGCTGGGATGCCTCCAAGCGCTACTTCCTCGTTGCGGCGAACGCCTCCAACAAGGTGGCGGTGGTCGACACCAAGGAAGGCAAGCTGGCGGCGCTCGTCGACACGGCCAAGATCCCGCATCCGGGCCGTGGCGCGAACTTCACCCATCCCAAGTTCGGTCCCGTCTGGGCCACCGGGCATCTGGGCGCGGATGTCGTCTCGCTGATCGGCACCGATCCGGAAAAGAACAAGGAGTCGGCCTGGAAGGTGGTGCAGGAGCTGAAGATCCACGGTGCCGGCAACCTCTTCGTCAAGACCCATCCGAAGTCCAAGAACCTGTGGGCTGACGCGCCGCAGAACCCGGAGAAGGACATCGCCGAATCGGTCGCGGTCTATGATCTCAACGATCTGGCCAAGAAGCCGGAGATCATCAACATCGCCAAGCTCGCCGGCCTGCCGGAGTCCAAGGCGATCAAGCGCGCGGTGCATCCGGAATATGACGAGACCGGCACGGAAGTGTGGATCTCGCTCTGGGCCGGCAAGACCGAGCCGTCGGCGATCGTCGTCCTCGACGACAAGACCCGCAAGCTGAAGAAGGTGATCAAGGATCCGAACATGATCACCCCGACCGGCAAGTTCAACGTCACCAACACCCAGCACGACATCTACTGATCGCGCTGATCATCGAAAGCAGGAAGGGGCGGCTTCGGCCGCCCCTTTTTGCGTCGGGTTATCAATCCTCAAGGAGGAAAGGGCGCCCCGCGCCCTAGGTTTGCGCCACGATCAGGGAGTGTTGGCAATGAACGGCACGGCAAGCGGAACCGGCATGTTGGGCAAGGTCTGGGGCATCCTGCGCCGGCCGAGCGTGAAGTATTCGCTGATCACCCTGCTGGCGGGCGGCTTTGTCTCCGGCGTGGTGTTCTGGGGCGGCTTCAACACCGCCATGGAAGCCACCAACACCATGGCCTTCTGTACCTCGTGTCACGAGATGAAGGACAACGTATACAAGGAATACGACAAGACCATCCACCATTCCAACCGCACCGGCGTGCAGGCCACCTGCTCGGATTGCCATGTGCCGAAGGAATGGACGCACAAGATGGTGCGCAAGGTCCAGGCCTCCAACGAGGTGTTCCACTGGCTGCTCGGTTCGGTCAACACGCCCGAGAAGTTCGACGCCAAGCGCCTGACGCTGGCGAAAAACGTCTGGTCCTCGATGAAATCGACCGACAGCCGTGAGTGCCGCAACTGCCATACGCTCGAATCGATGAACCCCGAGTTCCAGCGTCCGCGCGCCCGCCAGCAGCATCTCGGTGCGATGGAGCAGGGCAACACCTGCATCGATTGCCACAAGGGCATCGCTCACAAGAATGTCCGCACCCTGCTTTCCGACAAGGAGCTGGAGGAGCTTGAAAAGCCGATCGCCAGCTATATCCGCGCGATCCCCGACAGCTTCCGCGAGGGCATGGCCCGTGCTGACGCCCGCGAGAAGCAGGCGGAGGCGAAGAAGGCCGCCGAGGTGAAGGCGCTGGTCGATTCGGAAGTGGCGGCCAAGGTCAAGGAGGCGCTCGCCAAGGCTGCGCCGGCCCCGGCGGCAGCCACCGCGCAGGCCGCGGGTGCCGCAGCCCCGGCAGCGTCCGGTGTTGGCGGCAAGATCAACTGGGATGCGGCAGCGGCAAGGACGCTCGGCTTCTTCTATCCCGGCCAGACCTCGTTTGAATGGGTGCAGACCGGCAAGGACCATGGCGGCGCCCGTGCCTTCCTGCGCGGCGGCGACCGCTGCGTCACCTGCCACGACAAGGAAGTGCGCGATATGGGCGCCAAGCTCGTCTCGGGCGACAAGGCGGAGGCGACCCCGATCAAGGGCAAGCGCGGCTCGGTCGATGTCAAGGTGCAGGCTGCCCACGACAAGGAGAAGGTCTACTTCCGCTTCCAGTTCCCCAAGGCGCCGCATACGCCGGTGCCCTTCGTCGATGGCGGCAAGATGGACCCGGCCAACGAGGTCAAACTGTCGGTCATGATCTCCGGCTCGGCGGTGGAGCGGGCGGATCTGGCCGGCTGCTGGACCACCTGCCACGCCGACGCGCGCCATATGCCGGATGCGCCGAAGGCCGATGCGCTCAAGGCCTTCCCGCAGGCTGACGTGATCACCCTCGCCGACGGCGTGACCAAGTATCTCGCCGAATCGCGCAAGGAAATCGAACTGAAGGAAGCGCCGCGCGGCGGCTGGGACAAGCTGAAGGACAAGGATGCGCTGGCCGCCCTGCCGGCGGCCGGCACGGCGATGGAGCTGATGCGCTACCGCTCGGGCGGCGCGCCGGAGCACGGTCTCGTGGTGGCCGACCGGAAGATGACCGGCCTGTCGCCGATCGAAGCCTCCGGCACGGTCGAGGGCGATACCTATACCGTCGTCATCGCCCGTCCGCTGAAGGGCGCCGCGCCGGGCGAGGTGACCTTCGAGCCGGGCAGGAAATACGTTGTTTCCTTCGCCTTGCATGAGGATTTCACCGCCTCGCGCTTCCACCATGTCTCGCTGGCCTACGAGTTCTCGCTCGATGGCGAGGGCGAGATCGTTGCCAAGGGGCAGTGAGCATGCGCCGCGCGCCGGTGATCCTCGCCATCCTCTGCGCCGCGGGCCTGGCCCGGGCGCAGACCGGCGATGATGCTGCCCGCTGCGCCGAGGCGGCGGAGCGCTACCGCGAGCTTTATGGCCGCGCGTTTACCGCCGAGCCGGTGCGCACCGTGCTGATGTACAAATACCGCTTCTGCCCGGCGAACGTCACCATCAAGGCCGGGGAGAAGCTGCGCTATGTCAATGTCGACAAGCGCACCTCCCATTCCGTCTGGCTGAAGGATGCCGGACAGCCCGAATCCGAGCGCGTGTTCGGCGAGGGCGTCATCGACATCGATACCCGCCTGCCCAACGGCGAGCATCAGGTGCTCTGCGGTCCGCACTGGCAGAGCGATGGCATGATCGGCAAGATTATCGTGGAGAAGTGAGATGACAATAGGCCATGTCGCTCTTGTCGGGGCCGGTCCCGGCGATCCTGAACTGCTGACGCTGAAGGCGGTCAAGGCGCTCGCACAGGCCGAAGTGGTGGTGCACGACCGGTTGGTGTCGGATGCGGTGCTCTCCGTCGCGCCCGATACGGCGATGCGCATCTCGGTGGGCAAGGAGCCGGGCAAGCACTCCTACAAGCAGGAGGAGATCAACGGCCTCCTCGTGCATCTGGCGCTGGCGGGCAAGAACATCGTCCGCCTCAAGGGCGGCGATCCGTTCATCTTCGGCCGCGCCTGCGAGGAGATCGAGACGCTGGAGCGGCATGGAATCACCTGGTCGGTGGTGCCGGGCATCACCGCTGCGCAGGGCTGCGCCGCCTCCGCGCGCATTCCGCTGACCAATCGCGGCGAGGCGCGCTCCTTGAGATTTGTCACGGGGCACTGCCGGGCCGACCAGCCGCTGGAACTCGATTGGAAAGGCCTTGCCGACCCCGGAACCACCCTGTGTTTCTACATGGGCCACGCCACCGCGCCGGAATTGTCCCGCCAGCTGATGGCCAACGGCCTTGCCGGAGACACGCCTGCGCTTTGCATTAGTCAAGGCACCACCCCGCAGGAAAAGCGATTGTTCACCCGTCTTGATCGCCTGCCGGCCGATCTGAAGAAGGCCTCTCTCCCCGGGCCCATTCTGATCATGGTCGGTACGGCGATCGGCTGGACGCCGAACGGCGCAACCGAGGGTGACGATGATCAAGCGGCAAAGGCTCCTGTTCTGGTTGAGCGTCGCGCTGGCTGGCAGCCAGCCGGCCGCTTCCCGACCCGCGATCGCTGAGGTCGACAGGGCCCGTCTGGCCGATCTGGTGGTGCAGGAATGCGGCTCCTGCCACGGGTTGACCCTGCGTGGCGGCCTTGGCCGGCCGCTGACGCGTGAGGGGCTGCACGACCGCCCGCTCGATCTTGTCCGCGACATCATTCTCGATGGTCTGCCCGGCACGCCGATGCCGCCCTGGCGCCCGCTCCTGAGTGAGCAGGAAGCTGCCGCGATTGCCGAAATGCTGAAAAACGGAGTGTTGCCATGATCACCCGCCGTGGTCTTGTGGCCGGCCTGCCGCTGGCCGGTCTTGCCGCCGCCCCTGCTATGGCCCAGCCGGCGGCGCCCGCACCGCGCGGCACGGGCGATCTCGGTGTCATCATCGAGCGGGCGACCGGCTCGGTGCTCATTGTCGAGACGACGGGGCGGAGCATCCTGTTCCGGATCGAGGGGCTGGGCGATCTTTCCCACGCCTCCATCTGTTTTTCGCGCGATGAGCGCTTTGCCTTCGTCTTCGGCCGCGATGGCGGGCTGACCAAGGTGGATATCCTCGAAGGCAGGATCGCGGCCCGCATCATCCAGGGCGGCAACGCCATCGGCGGCGCGATCTCCGACGATGGCGAACTCGTCGCCGTGTCGAACTACGAGCCCGGCGGTGTCCGCGTGTTCGATACCGCTACGCTGACGCTGGTGGCCGACATTCCCGCCGTTTCCGGCAATGCCGCCAAATCCAAGACCGTCGGGCTGGTCGATATCCCCGGCCGCGCCTTTGTCTACACGCTGTACGATGCCGGCGAGATCTGGCGGCTGGAGATGCCGAAGGGCGAGACGCCGCGCATCACCAAGCTGACCAACATCGGCAAATTGCCCTATGACGCCAACGTCACCAGCGACGGGCGGCACTACTTTGCCGGGTTGTTCGGCGAGGACGGGGTGGTCCATGTCGATCTGTGGCAGGAGCCGCTGAAGGCGACCCGGGTGCTCGATGGCTATGGCAAGGGCGAGGCGCCGCTGCCGGTGTACAAGATGCCGCATTTCGAAGGCTGGGGCGCGACGCAGGGCAAGCTGTTCCTGCCCGCCATCGGCCGCGACGAACTTCTGGTGATCGACAACGCGACGCTGAAGGAGACGGGGCGCGTCGCCACCCATGGCCAGCCGGTGTTCGCCGTGGCGCGGCCCGACGGGCGGCACATCTGGGTCAATTTCGCCCACCCGAAGAACGGCGTGGTCGAGGTGGTCGATTCCGAATCGCTGAAGGTCATCAAGACCTTGCAGCCCGGTCCGGCGGTGCTCCATCTCGAGTTTACCCCGCGTGGCCACGAGGTCTGGGTCTCCGCCCGCGATGCCGAGGCGGTGATCGTCTACGACACCCGCACCTTCCGCGAGATCACCCGCCTGCCGGCAAAGAAGCCCTCCGGCATCTTCTTCACCGCCCGCGCCCACACGATCGGCAAGTGACCATGGCTGTCGTGCTGCCTGCCGCCGAGACGGACCGGATGACCCGCACGCTGGTTGATCATTTCCAGCGCGGCTTTCCGCTGGTCTCGCGCCCGTTTGCCGAGATCGCAGCGCAACTGGCGAGCGACGAGGCGACGGTGATCGCCCGGCTGGCTGCGCTTGCCGCAAGCGGGGCAGTCTCGCGCGTCGGCGCGGTGGTCCGTCCGCATACGGCGGGGGCCTCCACGCTGGCGGCGCTCGCCGCTCCGCCGGCGGAGATCGAGGCTGTTGCGGCGAAAGTCAGTGCTTTTGCCGGCGTCAATCACAACTACGAGCGGGAAAACACCTATAACCTGTGGTTCGTCGTCACCGGCCGGACGCAGGCGGATGTCGATACCACGCTGGCGGGTATCGAGGCGGCGACGGGCCTTGCCGTGCTCAACCTGCCGCTTGAGAAATCCTACCATATCGATCTCGGCTTTGCCTTGTTCGGCGAGCGGCCGAAGATGGTGGATTTCGCACGCCCGGCCGGCGCGGCGAGCCCCGAGGACCGGCAACTTCTGGCCGCGATCGAGCATGGCCTGCCGCTGGTTGCCCGTCCCTATGCCGCGGTGGCGGCGGCCCTCGGCAGCACCGAGCAGGCGGTGATCGCGCGGCTGGACCGGATGATCACCGCCGGAATCATCAGCCGCTTCGGCGTTGTCGTCCGCCACCGCGCCTTCGGCTACACCGCCAACGCCATGGCGGTGTGGGATATCGCGGATGCCGAGGTGGATGCGATCGCCGAGGTCTTCGCCCGCGAAGCGGGGGTGACACTGTGCTATCGCCGCCCGCGCCGGCTGCCGGGCTGGCGGTTCAACCTGTTCACGATGATCCATGGCAAGGAGCGGGCGGGGGCGGAAGCCACCATTGCCCATCTTGCCGCGCTTGCCGGATCTGCGCTGGCGGCGCGCGATACGCTGTTCTCCACCCGCTGCTTCAAGCAGCGCGGAGCGGTATTTTCCAGGCAGGAACAAGGGGATGCAGCATGAAGGCGCTGACCCCGGCCGAACGCGCCGTCATCAATGGCCTGCAAGGCGGCTTCCCGATCAGCGCGCGCCCCTTCGCTGAGGCGGGTGCGGCGCTGGGCCTTGCCGAGGATGAGGTGATCGCCACCATCCGCCATCTGGTCGAGACCGGGACGGTGAGCCGTTTCGGGCCGTTGTGGAACCCGGAGGAGATGGGCGGGGCGGTGTGTCTGGCCGCCATGGCCGTGCCGGCCGAGCGGTTCGCTACGGTGGCCGATCAGGTCAATGCCCATGCCGAAATCGCCCACAACTACGAACGCGACCATGTGCTCAACATGTGGTTCGTCGCCTCGTCGGTGAATCCTGAGCGGATTGACGGTGTATTTGCCGAGATCGAGGCCGAAACCGGGCTGAAAGTCTGGCCAATGCCGAAGGAAGAGGAATTTTTTGTCGGCTTCCGGGTGGAGGTGTGACGATGCTCGATGCCTCTGATCGTGCCCTTGTCGCCGCAACCCAGACCGGCCTTCCGCTGCTGGCGGACCCTTACGGCGCGCTGGCCGCAACACTGGGCCGGAGCCGGGAGGAGGTCATGCAGGCCTTCGCCCGCCTGCTGGCGGCGGGGGCGATCCGCCGCATCGGCATCATCCCCAACCATTATGCCGTCGGCATCACGGCCAACGGCATGAGTGTGTGGGATGTGGCGGACGAGGCGGTGGCGGAGCTTGGCGCGAAGATCGGTGCGCTGGCCTTCGTGTCCCACTGCTATCGCCGGCCGCGCCACCTGCCGGCCTGGCGCTACAATCTGTTTGCCATGGTCCATGGCCGCAGCCGCGAGGAAGTGGCCGAAAAGGTCGAGGAAATCGCCATCCTCGCCGGTGAACATGCCCGCGACCATAGGATTCTCTATTCGAAACGCATCCTGAAGAAAACAGGACTTCGGCTTGGCGCCTGAGGGAGGCCCCCATGTTTCGCCTGACCCACTACCTGAAGATGCTGGAGGCGCCGGCCACCCCGCGCACCGCCGGCCAGCATGCGGCGCGCGTCGCCACCCATGGCCCGGCGATGACCGGCCCGGTGGTGATCTGGAACCTGATCCGCCGCTGCAACCTCACCTGCCTGCATTGCTATTCGATTTCCGGCGATGTCGATTTTCCCGGCGAGCTGAACCATCAACAGGTGCTCACAACACTGAGCGATCTGAAGACGTTCGGCGTCCCGGTGCTGATCCTCTCGGGCGGCGAGCCGCTGCTCAGGCGCGACATCTTCGAGATTTCCGCCCGCGCCAAGGAGCTTGGCTTCTTCCTGTGCCTCTCCACCAACGGCACGCTGATCGATGACTGGATGGCCGACAGGATCGCCGCCGTCGGCTATGATTATGTCGGCATCTCGATCGACGGGCTGAAGGAAACGCACGATGTCGTGCGTCGCAAGGAGGGGGCGTTCGATCAATCGCTGGCCGCCCTGCGCCGCCTGCGCGACCGGGACGTGAAGGTGGGCGTGCGCTTCACCATGACCCAGGACAACGAGCGCCATCTTGAGCCGCTGATCGATCTTTGCGAGGCGGAGGGGTTTCCGAAGTTCTATCTCTCGCATCTCGTCTATGCCGGGCGCGGCAACAAGAACCGCGGACGGGATTCGGAATGGGCGGCCACCCGCCGGGCGATGGATATCGTCATCGCCCGCGGCCTTGCCGCGCTGAAGGCTGGCCGCGATCTGGAGATCGTCACCGGCAACAACGATGCCGATGCGGTCTATCTGCTCCACTATGCCCGCGCGCACTACTCCGGGCGGGCCGAGGCGCTGGAGCGCGCGCTGATCCGCTGGGGCGGCAACGCTTCGGGCGTCAATGTCGCCAACATCGACAATCTCGGCAATGTCCACCCCGATACGATGTGGTGGCACCACACCTTGGGCAATGTGAAGGAGCGGCCGTTCTCCGAGATCTGGCAGGATACGACCGATCCCGTTTTCGCCGGGCTGAAACAGCGCCCCCGCGCGGTCAAGGGCCGCTGCGGCGCCTGCGCCCATCTGGCCATCTGCGGTGGCAACACCCGCATCCGCGCCTTCCAGATGACGGGTGACGCCTTTGCCGAAGACCCCGGCTGCTACCTGACCGACGAGGAGATCGGCCTTGCCGTCTCCCAGCCCCGCATCACTGTCCAACCCTTCCGGGGAGTGCGCCATGAAGCCTCTGTCTGATCGTCTGGCGCTTGTCGCCATCCTGCTGGCCGGGCTGGCCGGGCCGGCATCGGCTGCCGATGTCGGCACGGTTTATGCCGAGCATTGCGCCGCCTGCCATGGCGAGGGACGGCTGGGCGGCATCGGCCCGGCGCTGCTGCCGCAGAACATGGGCCGCCTGCGCGGCGAGGCGATCACCAAGGTGATTGCCGAGGGGCGCGAGGCGACGCAGATGCCGGCCTTCGGCCAGATTCTCTCTGCCGAGGACATGAAGGCGCTGACGGCGTTTGTGTCAAAACCGCTCGACGCGATACCGGTCTGGGGCGAGAAGGAGATCACCGCGACGCGGGTGATCGAGCGCCAGCCCAAGGCGCTGACCCGGCCGGTGTTCGATGCCGACCCGTTGAACCTCACTCTTGTTGTCGAGATCGGCGACCATCACGCCACCTTGCTCGATGGTGACAAGCTGGAGCCGCTGACGCGGTTCCCCACACGGTTCGCCCTGCATGGCGGGCCGAAGTTCACACCCGACGGGCGGTTCGTCTTCTTCATGTCGCGCGATGGCTGGGTGGAGAAATACGACCTCTGGGCGATGGAGAAGATCGGCGAGGTGCGCGCAGGCATCAACGCGCGCAACATCGCGCTCTCTTCGGATGGCAAGCACATCGCCGTCGCCAATTACCTGCCCAATTCGCTGGTGCTGCTCTCGGCCGATGATCTCAGCGTCGAGAAGGTGATCGACGCGGTGGATATGAAGGGCAAGTCCTCCCGCGTCTCCGCAGTCTATCAGGCCCGCCCGCGCGACAGCTTCGTGGTGGCGCTGAAGGACGTGCCGGAGATCTGGGAGATCGGTACCAGGGACAAGACCCTGCCGCTCCGGCGCATCACGCTGGATGAACCGCTCGATGATTTCTTCTTCGATCCCGGTTATCGCCATGTCCTCGGCTCGGCGCGCGAGGGGGCCGCGGCCAAGGTCTACAACCTCGATTCAGGCCGGGAAGTGACCAATTTCACCCTGCCGGGCCTGCCGCATCTCGGCTCCGGCATCACCTTCAGGCTGGGGGAGCGGCCGGTGATGGCAACGCCCCATCTCAAATCCGGCCTGCTCTCGGTGATCGGGCTCGATGACTGGTCGCTGGTCAAGACGATCCAGACACCGGGACCGGGCTTTTTCATGCGCAGCCATGAGAACTCGCCGTTTGCCTGGACCGATTCGATGATGTCCAAGGCCAAGGATACGATGTCGATCCTCGACAAGCGGACGCTGGAGATTGTCCGGTCGATCACCCCCGTGCCGGGCAAGACGGCGGCACATGTCGAATTCGACCGCTACGGCAAGAAGGTGTTCGTCTCGATCTGGGAAGACCCGGGCGAACTGATCGTCTATGACGCCGGGACCTTTGCCGAGATCAAGCGCTTCCCGATGCGCAAGCCCTCCGGCAAGTACAACGTCTACAACAAGATCAACTTCTCTGAAGGCACCAGCCACTGATCAGGAGGGAGCCATGTCGCACCCCGCATCGTCTCATCCGAGTTTTCCCCTCGGCGTCGCCCTGATGGATGACGACCACGCCCATATCGAGGACATGCTGCGCATGGTGCCCGATGTGCCGGACGAAGGGCTGGTCAATTTCCTCGCCGAGGTGCGGCAGGAGATTGCCGATCACTTCGCGCGGGAGGAAGAGCTGATGCGGACCCATCGCGTGCCGGTGCTGGAATGCCACATTGCCCAGCATGCCCGGCTGATCCACGAGATGGATGATGTCGCCGCCCGCGCTGGCGGCATGCCGCGCGCCGCGCTGCGCACCTTCCTCGGGCGTGATCTGGTCAACCTCGTCATGTCGCATATCGCCTCGGTCGATCAGATTTCCGCCCGTTTCCTGCGTGGCGAGCTGGACGAGGCAATGACCGGCCGCCTGCGCCTGCCGGTGGAGGCCTGAGCCATGCGCGGCGGGATCGCGGCGCCGGCGGACCGGCCGAATCCCTCGGGCAACCGCCGCCTGCTGATCGGCGCGGTCGTGCTTTCCGGGCTTCTGGCTGTGCCGATCCTCGCAGTGGTGGCGTTGCAGATGGGGCTGTTTTTCAGTTGCGTCACCCAGACAGTGGGGGAGGGGACGCTGCCCGGCAAGCTGGAGTGGAAGATCACGAAGATGACCTGCCGCGATGGCGCTCTGCCGTTCTATGATGTCGCCTTCGCCGCCGAGGACAAGACGCTGGTGACCGGGCTGACCAGCCGGGGCTCGCCCGTGCCTGTCGGTGTCGAGCGGATCGACGAGACGCGGATCGGCGTGCGGCTGGACAGCCCCTTGCCCGATGGACGGCTGCTCGTCCCCGTCCGTCAGCGCAAGTCCGGCTCGCCCGTCGAGCGGATCGATCTTCAGGCGCCACCGGCCCGGAGGAATGGTCAGTGATTGATCTTCATCAACGCGACTGGCAAGATAACAGGACAGACGTGGATATCTTCAACGCGCCAGGGGCATCATGACGCAGACCAAGTTCGTCAATTGCGCCTTTGATCCGAACAGCTGCCCCTTGCTTCAGGGTCTCAGCCCGGAAGAGCAGCAGGCGCGCATGAAGGACGATCCGCTCATTCGTCAGTGTATCTCGCATATCGGCGAGAAGGGGAAATATCCCGGCCGTTGCAGCGATCTCGACCCCAAGCTGATCCGCGAGAGCAAGGCCTACCGGAAGAAAGCCGCCGCTTCGGCTTGACGGTTCTCAAGGCAGCCGCGCGCATTTGCCGCAAAGTTTCCTCATCTCATGCGAGGAAATGGCCGATGACGGCAAGGATCGACAGCGCCGAGTTCCGCGCCCTGCGTTCAACGGCGATGTTCCGCAGCCTCACCCCCAAGGCGGCGGAAAAAATCCTGTCTGAATCGGTGACCGAGTTGCACCCCGCCGGCAGCACGCTGTTCCGTCAGGGCGAGCCGGCCAATTCCCTGTTTCTGGTGCGCGATGGCTGGGTGAAAATCCACCGCGAGACGGCCGGCTGCGGCAGCGCGGTGATCGGCGTGTTCACCCGCGGGCAGACGCTGGCCGATGCCATCGCCATCGCCGGCGGGCTATATCCCGCCTCCGCCGAGACGGTGACGCCGGTGCGCGTCATCCGGGTCGATGCGGACCTTCTGCGCCGCACCATCCAGTCAGAGCCGGATATCGCGCTGGCGATGATCGCCTCCACCGCGCAGCACCTGTTCATGCTGATGCAGCAGATCGAGCAATTGAAGGCCCGCAAATCGCCCGAGCGGGTGGCTGAATTCCTGCTGTCGCTGACCGACAGGGTGAAGGGCGCGGCGGCCATCGCGCTGCCGTTCGACAAGACACTGATCGCCGCCCGCCTCGGCATGCAGCCGGAGAGCCTGTCGCGCGCCTTCGCCCGCCTGCGCGGCATCGGCGTGAAGGTGCTCGGCTCGGAGGTGCGGATCGAGGATGTTGCCGCGCTCTCCGCCTTCATCGTGCAGGAGAGCAAGGCCGAGAGCGTCGCCTGACCGTCAGCGGATCCCCGCGATCAGCGACAGGCCGAACAATACCGCCAGCAGCAGCGTGATGGAGATGCGCAGGGCGCTGTTCCAGCCCGGCCCGTGGCGAAGATCAAGATAGTGATGGGCGAGCACGCCGGCCTTCACCCCGGTGACGAGGAGGAGCGCCCCCATCGTCAGCGCGCCGAGCGGCACGGACGAGGCGGCATGGCCGAACAGCACGGCGGCGAGCGTCAGCCCGCTCATCCCCGCCCAGGCCAGCACCAGCCGCTTTGTTGCCGGTGCCATGCTCAGCGCACCAGATAGACGATCGGGAACACAAGGATCCACACAAGATCCACCATGTGCCAGAAGGCGGCGCCCGTCTCGACATTCATCAGGCTGGGCCACGCCGCGACGATGGCAAGGATGACGATGCCGAGCACCACATGCAGCGCGTGAAAGCCGGTGATCAGATAATAGAGCGTGAAGAACGTGCCGCTCTCGATACCATAGCCGGCGTCGAACTCGCGGGCATATTCCAGCCCCTTGAAGGCGAGGAAGACGAGCCCGAACAGCGCCGCCAGCGCCAGCCAGCGCCGCACGGCGGCCACGGCATCGCGCCGCGCCGCCTCCACCGCCAGCGCCGCGAACAGCCCGGAGGTGATCAGCACGAAGACATTGGCAAGGCCGGTCAGCCGGTCGAGCTGGTTCTGTGCCGCCATGAACCCGGCGGGATCGGCGATGCGCGCGCCGGAAAAGGCGATCAGCGCCGCGCCGAACACCAGCAGTTCCGAGGCGATCAGGATCCACATCATCGGCTGGCCCGGCAATCCTTTGAACGGATCGCCGCCCCCCGTGCCCTCAGCCTGCGACATGGCGGTACATGTCGGGCAAGGCTTCCACCAGCTTTTCGGCATGCGGCACGATGGCGAACCCGTTCTGGCCGAAGAGATAGGGAATATAATCGCGCGCCTTTCCGTCGACTGTGATCGCGAACACCGCCTGCCCCAGCCTGCGCGCTTCCTGTACCGCGCGGCGCGTATCCTCGATGCCGTGGCGCCCCTCGTAATGGTCGAGATCGTTCGGCTTGCCGTCGGTGATCACCAGCAGCAGGTGCCGCTGCGCCGCGCGGGTGGCGAGGTGGCGCGAGACATGGCGGACCGCCGCGCCCATCCGGGTGTAGAATTTCGGGCTCAGCCCCATGATCCGGCGGCGGATGGTCAGCCCGTTCGCCTCGTCGAAATCCTTGATCGTCTCGATCATCACCTTGTCGCGCCGGAGTGAGGAAAAGGCATGGACGGAGACCGCATCGCCGCAGGCATCGATGCCGCCGATCAGCGCGGCCAGCGCCTCGCGCGCGATCTCGATCACCGGCCGGCCGGACACCGCGCTCTCGGTCGAGCGGGAGACGTCGATCAGCACACTGACGGCAAGATCGCGCTCGTCGTCGCGGATCGCGGTATAGAGCCGGTCGCCGGCTTCGCCCGAGGCCATCAGGTCGCATCGCGCGCGGATCACCTCGTCAAGGTCGAGATCGAACCCGTCTGTCTGCCGGCGCACGATGCGGCGGCGCGGGCGCAGCGCCTCGAACTGCCGCTTGACGCGCTCGATCCGCCGCCGCGTGCGCGGCTTGTCGAAGGCTGCATCATCCTTTTCCTCGGCGATCCGCTCTTCCACGTTCACATGGTCGGGCAGGTAGCTGGCGCTCTTCCAGTCCCACTCGGGATAGGTCGCGGTGCCGGTCAGCCGCGAACGGTCGACATCGCGCGGGGAAAGGTCGAGGTGGAATTTCAGCTTGGTCTTGGCCGAGCGGGTGTTCTTGGCCAGAGTCACCTCGTCGAGGTCTTCGGCAGCCTTTTTCGCGTTGTCCTCGTCCTCATCCTCGATCGAGCGGTTGATGTTGAGAAACTCGACCCAGGACATGATCGATTCGAACCGGTGGAGGATGAGGCTGTCCTTGCGGTTGGCCTGATCCGCCTCGCGCCGCTGGGCGCGCAGGGTCTTTTCCGAGCCTTCTCCGGGCGGCTGCGCGCCCTGATCGGCATGGTCGTCGGCCCGGACGGAATCGGCTGGCCGCTCTGCCGTCAGCAGCGGCCACAGCGCGACCGGGCGGAAGGGCTTGTAATCGTCCGGCGTGCGGAAGGTCGCAAGATCGACCTCGGGGTCGCGGATGGCAGCGAGATAGCGGTTCTCCTCCGCCGCAGGTGCCTCGCCCAGCAGGATGCGGATCGCCGCTTCCATCCGCTGTTCCATCGGCGGCAGTTGCGGTCTGGGCCGGAAGGCAAGCAGCATCTCGCCGAGCGTTTGCCGCAGCGGGCGGAAGCCGGGCAGGGCGGCGAGAAGCCGCGCCTCGGCCTGCGTCACCGCGCGCAGCATCGCAAGATCGGCCGGCACGCCGCCCGCCGGCGGCGTGAACGGCGTTTCGACATGCGCGGCGAGCGCCGACAGCCAAAGATAGAGGTTGCGATTGGCGGCAGGATCGGCAAACAGCGCCACCGTGCCCGGCAGCGACAGCGTCAGCCCGTCATACTGCGCGCGGGTGACATGATCGACATCGTGCGCAATCCGACGCTTGGCGGAAACGCGGTTTTTCGACACGGTCGCCGCCGAGGGCAGGATTTCCGCCCCCACCGGCCCGCCGAGCGCGCGGAACAGCACACCCACCGAGGCACGCACGCCGTCATAGCCGGCGGCCATGTCCGCGTGCTGCGGCTCGGCCCCCCAATCGCGGATGAGATCGTGCCAGGCGTTGCCGACCGTCTCTTCCGGCTCCCAGAAATGGGGAATGCGCATGGAGGCTCCGTTATCCGAACACGGCGACGAAGAGATCGTTCAGCGCGCGCTTGACCTCGGCATCATCGCTGAGCGGCTCGATCAGCGCGACACGCACCGCATCCTCCAGCTTCATGCCGGTGACGACGAGGCTGGCGGCATAGACGATCAGGCGGGTGGAGGCGCCTTCCTCGAGATCGCGGCCCTTGAGCTTGCGGATATGGTTGGCCAGCGCCACAAGGCGCTCGGCCTTCGCGCGGTCCAGCCCGGTCTCGGTGCTCACCACCTCGGCCTCGACGGCGGGCGGCGGATAGTCGAACTCGATCGCCATGAAGCGCTGGCGCGTCGAGGGCTTCAGGCTCTTGAGGATGTTCTGGTAGCCGGGATTGTAGGAGACGACGAGCATGAAGCCGGGCGGGGCTTCCACCGTCTCGCCGGTCCGCTCCAGCGGCAGGATGCGCCGGTCGTCGGTCAGCGGGTGCAGCACCACGGTCACGTCTTTCCGCGCTTCGACGATCTCGTCGAGATAGCAGATGCCGCCCTGCCGCACGGAGCGCGTCAGCGGCCCGTCCTGCCAGATGGTCTCGCCGCCCTTGATCAGCCAGCGGCCGGTCAGGTCCGCGGCGGTCAGGTCGTCATGGCAGGAAACGGTGGTCAGCGGGGCGCTCATGCGCGCCGCCATATGGGCGACGAAGCGCGTCTTGCCGCAGCCGGTAGGCCCCTTGACGAGCAGCGGCAGACGGTTGCGGAAGGCGGCCTCGAACACCTCGCATTCGTTGCCCACGGGGCGGTAGAACGGGATGGTCCGGGCGTCGGTGCTGGCGGTGGGGCTGGCAATCGCGTTCATGATGATGACCCGTGTTGTTCGGAGATAAAAATAGGCCCCGCCGCGAGCGGCGGAGCCCAGTTCTCGGGGGGAAACTATTCAGCCGGCGACAGCACGCCGTCCGCTGTCACGGCTGATTCCTTGCGCGGCCCGACCAGCGCATAGATCACCATCAGCGCACCGACGACCACGACGATGCCGGAGCCGAGGCGCATCCAGTAGAACACCGACAGGTGATCCTGCACGTCCATGTAGCTCATGCCCATCACGCGCTGGAGATGCGTCTGCACCGCGCCGGCGAAGGTGAGCACGAAGGTCATGAACGCCATGGCGCTGGACATGACCCAGAAGGAGACCATGTTCAGAACCTGGTTGTACGGGTTGACCTTGAAGATCGACGGGAAGGCGTAGGTCATGATGGCGAGGTTGAGCGAGACATAGGCGCCGAAGAAGGCGAGATGTCCGTGCGCAGCCGTCACCTGTGTGCCGTGGGTGTAGTAGTTGATCGGATGCAGGGTGTGCATGAAGCCCCACACGCCGGCGCCGAAGAAGGCCAGCACCGAGCAGCCGAGCGCCCACAGCAGCGCCGCCTTGTTGGGATGGTTGCGGCGGCCCTTCCACACCATCATGAAGGTGAAGACGACCATGGCGAAGAACGGGATCACCTCCAGCGAGGAGAAGATCGAGCCGATCCACGTCCAGTACCCCGGCGCGCCGATCCAGTAATAGTGGTGGCCGGTGCCGAGCACGCCGGTGAACAGCGAGGTGGCGACAATCACATAGAGCCACTTCTCGATCACCTCGCGGTCCACGCCCGTCAGCTTGAGCATGATGAAGGCGAGCACCGAGGCCATCACCAGTTCCCACACGCCTTCCACCCACAGATGGACGACCCACCACCAGTACACCTTGTCGAGGACGAGGTTGGACGGGTTATAGAGCGAGAACAGGAAGAACACCGCGATGCCCCACAGCCCGAGCAGCAGCACGTTGGTGATCGCGGTTTTGCGGCCGGCGAGGATGGTGGTGGAGATGTTGTAGAGGAACATCAGCGCCGCCACGACGATGCCGAGCTTGACCCACAGCGGCTGTTCGAGGAACTCGCGCCCCTCCTTGCCCAGGAGCACGTTGCCGGGGAACAGGTTGAACACGTAGGTGATCACCGCGCCCAGCGTGCCGACGACCAGAATGATCAGCTGCAGATAGGCGATGGTCGGCGAATGGATCTCGCGCTCCGATTCCTCGGGAATGATGTAGTAGGCCGCGCCGAAAAAGCCGAGCAGCAGCCACACGATCAGCGCATTGGAATGCAGCATGCGGACGATGTTGAAGGGAAGCAGCTCGGACAGAAAGTTCGGCTGCACATAGATGTACCCGGCGACCAGACCCACCGTCACCTGAATGGCGAACAGGGCGAGCGCGGCGAACCAGTACCACTTCGCGATAGCTTGGGATTCATATTTCATGGGATGACCCCGTGTCTTGAGACGTGTTGCTGGTTCAGCCGGCCTTGTTCGGCGGCCAGTTGTTGGTCTTGATCCTGGCCGTCCACTCGAAGAAGTCGGCGAGATCGTTCAGCTCCTTGTCGCTGAGGTTGAACTGCGGCATCTGCCGCCGCCCGGGCGCGCCGCTCGGCTGGGATTTCATCCAGGACTTGATCATGTCCTTGGCCTGCGCAGGGTCCTTGTCGCCGCCGTAGCGGATGAACACGTTGCCCACTTCCGGCGCGAAATACGCGCCCTCGCCGATCAGCGAATGGCAGTTGATACAGGCGTGTTTTTCCCAGATGCGCTTGCCGTTCTCCACCGCGGGCGTCAGGCCCTTGACGTCGGACGATGTCGTCAGCGCGTAGTTGTGGGTATGCGCAACCAGCCCCACGAAGATCGCGAAGAAAAATAGCGATCCGCCGTAGAAAATGTTGCGCGCTGCTGATTTGGTCAGAAGTTCGCTCATGCTTTGCCCCCGATGGTGGTGCCTCTCCGAGCGGACCCTAGCCCCGGTCGTCGCAACGTCCTTGATGGTTGGTAATTGGTGAACGGCGCCCCGTTGGCCGGCCTTGAAAAAAGTCAAGGCACGGCGCAGGCCTTCGGGGTGAAGTCGGCGGCATCGAAACAGGGCATGACCGTTCAGAAAGGCCGGGGACAGCGATGATGGAGAACGAGACGAAAGGCATTGGCCCGATTGCCAAGCTGCCGGTGTTTCTTGACCTTTCCGGCAAGCCGGCGGTGCTCGCCGGCTCCAGCGCCGGCATTGCCTGGAAGGCGGAGCTGATCGCCGCTGCCGGTGCGGATGTGACGGTGTTCACGCCAGAACCGTCGGTGCCGCTGGCCGCGCTGGCCCGGGCCGGCGTGGTGGCCGGCACGCTGCGCATTGTCGAGCGCCGCTGGCAACCGGAGGATCTGGCCGGTGCGGCGGTCGCCACCGGCGATTTCGAGGAGATCGAGGAGGCCGAGGCCTTCCACGCCGCCGCCCATGCCGCCGGCGTCATCGTCAACACCGTGGACAAGGCGGCGACCTGCGATTTTTTCTTCGGCTCCATCGTCAGCCGCTCGCCCATCGTCATCGGCATCACCACCAACGGCACGGCGCCGATTCTCGGCCAGGCGGTGCGCCGCAGCGTGGAAACGGTGCTGCCTCGCTGGCTGGCCGACTGGGCGGCCCACGCCGAGCGGGTGCGCCCGCGCGTGAAAGCCACCCTCAAGCCGGGCGCCGAGCGTCGCCGTTATTGGGAGGCTTTCGTCGACCGTGCGTTTGCCGCCCCCCCGGCGGGCGATGACGAGGCGCTGCTGAACGCCGTCATGGCCGCATCGGCACCGAAGGCGGCGGGCGCGCAGGGCGCGTTCCGCACCGTGACGGTGGCCTGCGCCAACCCCGATTGCCTGACCCTGCGCGATGTGCGGGCGATGCAGGCGGCCGATCTGCTGATCCTCGACGCGGGCCTGCCGCCCGGCGTCTCCGCCCTCTGCCGGCGCGAGGCCAGACGCCTCGTCGTCGGTCCGGGCGAGGGGCAGGTGGTGCCCGGTGCGGTGGAGGCGACCGTCACCGCCGCACGCGGCGAGGGGCGCTCCGTGGTGCGCGTGGTCCTCGCCATCACCTGTCAGGGCTGTTGACCGGGGTTGAAAGCCGGCGGCCGGCCGGGCCATAGTGGCTTCGTCAGCGAAGGAGCCCCGCATGCCCATCGATTCCGCCCGCCTCTGGTCCCGGCTGGAGGCGCTGGCCGCGATCACCGAGCCTGACCGGCCGTGGACGCGCCGCTCGTTCACGCCGATGTTCCTGAAAGGCCGGGCCTGGCTGGAGGCGGAGTTCCGCCGCGCCGGGCTGGAAACGCGGATCGATGCCGGCGGCAACCTGATCGGACGGCTGGAAGGGCGGGAGCAGGGCCTGCCGCCGGTTCTCATCGGCTCGCATTCCGATACCGTGCCTTCCGGCGGGCGCTATGACGGGCCGCTGGGCATTTTTGCTGCGCTGGAGGTGGCTCAGGCGGTGATCGCGCGCGGGGAAAAGCTGCGCCACCCGCTTGAGGTGGTGGATTTTCTCGCCGAGGAACCGAGTGAGTTCGGCCTCTCCTGCATCGGCAGCCGCGCACTGGCCGGTGCGCTGACGCCGGCCGATCTGGCCCGCACCCGGCCGGACGGGATGACGCTGGCCGGGGGCATCGCCTACGCCGGCGGCAATCCGGCGGCATTGGCCGAAGCGCGCCGCCCGCCGGGCACCATCGCCGCCTATTGCGAGGTGCATATCGAGCAGGGGCGCAGTCTTGAAAACGAAGGCCTTCCCATCGGCATCGTCACCGATATCGCCGGCATCCGCCGCGAGCGGCTGACGGTCACCGGTCGCACCGACCACGCGGGGGCGACGCCGATGCCGCTGCGGGCCGATGCGCTGGTCGGCGCCGCCGCGATCATCGAGGCGGCCTACGCCCGGGCGCTGGCGCAATCGGGCGGCGACAAGCCACTGGTGGCCACGATTGGCGCGGTCAGCGTCGAGCCCAATGCCGCCAATGCCGTGCCGGGCAGGGTGGTGCTGGTGCTGGAGGTGCGCTCCGGCGATGAGGCAAAGATCGACGCGTTCGCCCCCGCCCTGCTGGCGGAGGTGGCGCCGCGCCTCGCCACTCTTGGCGTCACCGTTTCAGCCGAGCGGATCAGCCATGTCGCGCCGACGCCCTGCGCCGAGGTGGTGCGCGCCGCGATCGCACAAGGTGCAGCCAAAGCGGGGCTGAAGACCCGGCCGCTGTTCAGCGGCGCAGGCCATGACGCGGTGTTCGTCTCCGCCGCCGGCCCGGTGGGGATGATCTTCACCCCTTGCAGGGAAGGGCGCAGCCACGCGCCCGAGGAGGCGATGGAGCCGCATCAGGCGGCGGACGGCGCCCGCGCGCTGTATGAGGCCGTGCTCGTGCTTGATGCGACACTGGATTAGGTGACCACCCCTGCGCCGCCGGCTGGAGGCGCGGGATGGCCGCCCGCAATCGGACCGACGGAGGGCGGCGGCGTTTTCTCATCGGCGAAGTCAAGGCCGCGCCGCCGGCGCTGCATTACCCCCGCTTTCAGCGGCCGGACATAGACCGATTCGGTCTTGTCGATGACCTTGGCGACATCGTTGGTGCCGTCGGGCGCCTTCGACGCGGTATCACCAAGGGCCTTGGCGGCCAGCAACCGCACTACCTGCGGCGCGGCGACGGATGTGCCGTTCATGATCGTGGCGCTGCCCGAATAGGTGCCGGAGGCGATCATCCCGCCACCGGCCACCAGATCGGCAATGGCCCAGTAGTCGATATCCTTGCCGGTGGTGCAGGGCCCGCGCGAGGCATAGTGCGAGGGTTCCACCTCGTTGCCGTCCTCCGTCGTGCGCAGGGCGCCGACGACAATGGTGCCCGCCCCGGTGGCGATGGCGGAGATGGTGTCCGTCCGTTGGATCGGGCAGTCCGGGCCGGGGAACGAGAAGTTGCCGGTTTCGGGGCTGCGCCTGTAGGCATCCTTGTGGTCAAACCGCGAGGCTCTGCCCTTGTGGGGATAGCCGGCCGGTGTGCCATCGCGCTGGATATAGAGCCGCGCATCGATGTCCCCGCCGGAGGCATTGGCAAGCCCGATGCTCCAGCGTCCGCACGGCGCCCGCCCGCCGCGGCCATAGTGGCGCGCGGCGCTCGGCCCGATGGCGAGGAACGCGCGGATGCGGGTCCCGTTCGCCCCCAACCCGCGCTGGGCCGTCATCATCGCGATGATCCTGCCGTTGTGGAACAGCAGGGCGGGCTTGTCCGCATCCAGCACCAGCGTGCCTGCGCCGAGGCCGCCGGGCGGGGTCAGCGTCAGGCTGATCCTGCCGGCCTGGTCGGCAGCTTCGGCCCCGTCGATCCATATCTCGACGAAGTTCGGGGTCTTGTCGTCGGGCTGGATCAGCCAGTCCAGCGTATCCCCGCCGTTATTGGCCAGCGTCATCCGGGCATTGGCACGCAGCAGGCGGCTGTTGCCGGCGGACATGACGATGGTGGTCTCCCCCTCGCGGGCCTCGATCATGTCGGCCAGCGCCATTTCCAGCGGGTGCGAACCGTCCTTGGGGCCGGCCAGCACACCGTAGCTGAAGTTGAGGATCAGCGGAATGTCGCTCCGGTAGGCATCGGCCTCCTGCATGATATGGCGGACGCCCTGGAGCACGTAGCTGCCCACCGTCGCGCCCGAGACATCGGCCACCGCATCGGTCGGCAGTTGCACGGCGAAGATCGGAACGGTCGGTTCCTGCCGCGGGCTGCGCAGCGGGTTGACATTGATCGAGGCCGTCTCCGGCGCTCCGCCGGCGGCGATATCAAGACAGAAGGTGCCGTGCGAGCGGCGGAAGGCGAGCGGCTTATGGCCGGCCCGGCGGTGGTCGGTCAGGTCCATCTTGCGGTAAAGGGCTGCTTCCGAACCGTACTGGTTGAGCAAGGTGTCGATGGCCGAACCGGTATACACCGCGCCGATGGCAACCTCCCCGTCCTTTTCGGTCTTGGCCATTTCCTGCAGCCACACCGACTGGATGCGGGTCATCTCCTTATGGCCGTTCTTCCAGCGGAACCGGGCATTGCCGAAGGCGACGCCGTCATCGATGATGCCGATTGCCACCTGTGCGGCGCGGTTGATGCTGGTTCCGGATTCGCCGGCCTGTTTGGTCGTTTTCGGCGGCTGAAAACCGGCGATCGGCGGGCCGGCGAACACCACGCGAAAGCGCGGATGGGATCGGTAGGCGCCGGTCGCGGGATCGTAGATGAGGTCTTCCGGGCGATAGATGAAGAACCGGACGCGGGCCGTCTGTGCTGGTGTCTTGTCACCGTATCCGGTGTCCGGGTGCAGCATCGCCTCAAGATTGGCGATCTGGTTGTGTTCGAGCTGCGAGACATAGAGCGAGGCCGGCCGGTCCGCCACAGTCGTATCCTCGGCAGATTTCTTCTTCACCGCCGCCCGCAGCCACTCAACGGCGGTTCGGTAGTGTGCCATCCATGTGCCGTCGCCGTTGCTCGGCTTCAGTTCGATGTAGACCGGACACCACCGGGTCTCGAACACGCCTGCGCCCTCTGCGCGGGCGACAAGCTGTGCCTCCCAGTCGAGATACGGATCAAACCGAAGCCGGTCTTCTGTCTTCCACGCGGTTGCCATGGCGGCGGCCCCTTCAGTTGCGAACGCGGCGACGGTGGTTCAGGCCCATTCCTGCAGGGCCTGCTTCCACAACTCGTTGAGAAGGTCCGATTTGCCGGCGATTTCGATCGCATCGCCGGTGGCAATCGCATCCTTCGGGGCCGGAGCTGCGGCGGCAGCGCCACCCGGCTCGCCCGGCATGGCCGCAGGCGGCGGGGGAATAAGGAAATCGAGCACCTCGTTGTAGAAGAAATCGCCGGCAAACGCGGTGCCGTTGAACCAGACACTGTTCGTGGCGCCGACCCCGGTGAAGCGGCGGATGAAGACATTGCTCAGCACATAGGCCAGCACCATGCCCGCCGCGCTGTCGACCGGGAAATGCAGCCCCGCGACCGTGCGGTTGACGGCGATCCGCTCGGCATGCAGCATCAGCTGCTGGAAGACGGGGTTCGCCTTTTCGATGGTGTTGGTCTGTTTGCCGGTGGCACCGACCCTGCGGCGCAGCGCATCGAGCAGGAAGGCGATGACGAAGGCTTCGGTCGCGTGCCCGCTGGGCAGCGAGGCATGGCCCGGCGCCGCCAGCATCGGCTGGATCTGCGGCGAATAATCCGCCGGCCGCTTGCAGGCGAGGCCCTGCTTGATGCGCATCTCGATGATCCGGGTGACATTGAGCGCCAGCCAGATCACCTCGAAGGTCTTCTGATGGCGCGTCTCACTGAGATAGAGGACAGAAGCGAAATAGCGCGTGAAGGACCGGGCCTGATTGGTGATTTCCGCCGCGCGCTCGCCGCGCAGGGCGGCATAGCTCGCCACCAGATCCAGCTGCTCGTAAAACTGTGTCTCTCCCGGGCGGGTAAGCGTCAGCAGCGTCGATTCCGATTTTGCGGCCCGGTCGTAATGCATCAGCGCGAGCGAATGCTTCGTCGGGTCTGCGCCGCCACCTTCAAGATAGTCGAAACCGGCGAGCAGTTCGCCCTCCATCGCCAGCAGGCGGAAGCGCATGTCCCACAGATCGATGGTGCCGGGGCCCGGCTTGTAGTTCTTCACCCTGGTGTTCGCCCCGCCCCAGTGGCCCACCACGCCGTCGCGCGCCAGGATCAGCGCCCGCGCGGAAGACCCCATGCGGCCAGCGCCGCCGGAATCGCCCGAGTCGCCCGAATCCCCGCTGTCGCCGGAATCGCCGGAATCGCCCGAATCCCCGGAATCGCCGCTGAGATAAAAGCCGCCAACCATCATGACCTCCCTGACATGCGAACAGCGCAAAGCCTTCTGATGTCAAACGCAACGTCCCCGGCGCTTTTCGTCAAGCCTCGATCGGATGAGTTCGGTCGATTTCACGGTTTTTTCACGATTGCATCTCGCCTTTCGCTTGGGAACGCGGTTATGCTCGCCGCATAATACTTGAATGGGAATGATCTATTTTCCATCGCGCGGGGTCGCATGGGCAACGACAGCCGGACAATCGACATTCGCGTGCTGGGCGCGTTCCGCGTGGTCACAGCGGACGGGCTCGATTGCACGCCGGCCAGCCGCAAGACCTGCGCGCTGATGGCGCTGATCGCCCTCGCCCCGGACAAGCGCCGCACCCGCACCTGGTTGCAGGACCGGCTCTGGGGCACGCGCGGCAAGGAGCAGGGCGCCGCAAGCCTGCGCCAGAGCCTGGCGGAAATCCGCAAGGCGCTCGGGCCTCGTCAGGGCATCCTGGTCTCGGACAAGGTGTTCGTCGGTTTCGAGGCAACGGCTGTCCGGGTGGACTATGACACCGTCACCTTCGCGCCCGGCGCGGGCACCGGGCCGGAAGCGGAGCTGCTTGAAGGCCTGCGGATCGAGCATGAGGATTTCAACGACTGGCTGGCCGAGCAGCGCCGCTTCATGCTCGAGCGCCGCGCGCAGGCGGTGAGCGTCGGCGTGCAGGCCGTCCCCGTGCTCGCCGCGCCGGCGGCATACGGCGCAGCCGCACGGCCGGCTGCCGGCCGGCTGGTCGTCACCCCGTTTGCCGGTGATGTCGCCCTCAGGCCAAGCGTCGATGCGATCGTCGACAGCATCGGCAAGACCGTGAAGGAACTGGGCGCGGCCCAGATTGTCGACAACCGCCACGGCCTGCCGGGGATGGCGATGGCCGCGCCGCCTGCCGCCGATGCCGGCGCGCTGGTGCTCAACGCCGAGGCGCTGGGCGGCGGCGTGCGGCTGACTCTGGTTGACCGGGCGGCCGGAGAGCTGATCTGGAGCACGGCGGTCGAGGCGGCCAGCCTCGGCGCGCCGGGGCCGCTCAAGTCCGATCTGTTGCAGCAGGTCAACGAGGCGGCGTCCTTCGCCATCGAGCGGCTGGTCGGCCCTCAGGGCGATGCGCCCGATCACTGGACGGCGGCAGCCCATTGCGAGGAGGCGATCCGCCTTCTGTTCAGCCTTGGCCGCAACAACTATGACATGGCGGACCGGCTGTTTGCCCGCGCCTACGATCTGGACCCGCGCGGCATCTACCTCGCATGGCGGGCCTATCTGCGCACCTTCCTCATCGCCGAGCGGCAATACAACTGCCGCAAGACCATCGAGGAGGAGGCGTTTGCCTTCCTGCGGCAGGCGCATGACCGCGAGCCGCACAATTCCTATGTGCTGGCGCTGGGCGCCCATGTGCACACCATCCTGCGCCGGTCCTACATGTCGGCGTTCGAGATGGCGGACCGCGCCGTGCGGGTCAATCCGTCGAACCCGATCGGCTGGGCCTGCCTCGGCATCGCCAAATGCCACCTTGGCCAGTCACAGGACGGATTCCGCGATACGCAGCTGGCGCGCTCGATCGCCGGCTGGTCGCCGACGCGGTTCCAGCTCGATGCGCTGAGCTGCATCGCCGGCTCGATGGCCGGGCGGCTGGACGAGGCGATTCACATGGGCGAGGCAAGCCACAACCTCGCCCCCCGGTTCGCGGCGCCGATGCGCTATCTGGTCGCCCTGCATCTGATCGACGGCAACTACGAGCGCTCGCACGAGATCGTGCAGAAACTGCAGCTGATCGAGCCCGACTTCAGCTATGACCGGCTGCGCGAGAAGGACTATCCCGCCGCCGGGTTGCAGCGCAGCACCTTCATCCGCAAGCTGCCCAGCCGCCAGTTCTGACCGGCGGGCAGGGGGCAGCACGCTCAGGCAGCCAGCTTGCGCCTGTCCGCCAGTTGCCAGCCGGTCACCGCCGCCAGCAGAGCCGCCCCGGCAAGATCGGTGAGGAGTCCCGGAACCACCAGCGCGAAGGCCGCGCCGATCAGCAGCAGCCGCTGTGGCCAGTTGGCCGGGCCGATGAAATAGCCCGCGAGCCCCGCCGCCAGCAGCAGGCAGCCGGCGGTTGCGGTGATCGTCACATGGATGATCTCCAGCCAGCTGCCGATCATCAGCAGCGCGGGATCGTAGACGAACATGAACGGCACGATGAACCCGGCGGAGCCGACCTTCACCGCAGCCCAGCCGGTGCGCCAGATATCGGACTTGGCAAGGCCCGAGGCAGCATAGACCGCCAGCGCCACCGGCGGCGTGATGGCCGAGAGGATGGCAAAGTAGAATGCGAACATATGCGCAGCGGGCTTGGCGACGCCCAGCTTGATCATCGCCGGGATCAGCAGCGCCGACATGATGATGTAGGCCGGCGTGGTGGGCATGCCCATCCCCAGCACGATGCCGGCAATCATCGTCAGCACCAGCGCCAGCAGCAGCGTATCCTTCGACAGCGCGACGACGAACTGCGTGAAGGTCAGCCCCGCGCCGGTCAGCGTGACGATGCCGATGATGATGCCGGCGCAGGCACAGGCCAGCGCCACGGCCAGCGTGTTCTTCGCCCCGTCGATCATCGCCTCGACGACGTTTTTCACCGTCACGTTGCCGCGCGTGTTGGCGCGCAGCGCCGCGACGGGAAAGCAGGCCAGCATGCCGGCCAGCGCCGCCAGCGGCGCGCTGTAGCCGGCGTACATCACGGCGAGGATGGTCAGGACCGGGATGAACAGATGGCCCCGGGCGCGCAGCGTCGCGCCCAGCTTCGGCAGTTCGCTGCGCGGTACGCCATGCAGGTTGGCCCGCTTGGCCTCGAAATGCACCGAGGCGAAGCAGGCGACATAATAGAGAAACGCCGGAATGGTCGCCCAGATGATGACCTGCCCGTAGGACACGCCGATGAACTCGGCCATCACGAAGGCGGCCGCGCCCATGATGGGGGGCATGATCTGCCCGCCGGTGGAGGCGACGGCCTCGACCGCAGCCGCAAAATGCGGCGAGAAGCCCGTGCGCTTCATCAAAGGAATGGAAATCGGCCCGTCGACCATCACGTTGGCCACCGCCGAACCGGAGATGGTGCCGAACAGCGAGGAGGAGACGACCGACACCTTGCCCGGCCCGCCGGCGGTGTGGCCGGTGATCGCCATGGCGAAATCCATGAACAGCTGCCCGGTGCCTGTCCGCTCCATGAACGAGCCGAACAGCACGAAGATCATCACATATGACGCCGAAACCCCCAGCGGCATGCCGAAGATGCCCTCGGTCGTCATGTAGAGCTGGTCGAGCAGGCGCATCGGCTCGACCCGGGCAATCAGCAGCCCGTAGGCGAGGAAGACCAGCGCCGTCAGCGGCAGCGCCCAGCCCATCAGCCGGCGCGTGCCTTCGAGGATGAGGGCAATGAGCACCACGGCGCAGGCCTGATCGAACAGCGTCAGATCATCGACATAATAGATGCGGTTGATGAAATACGCATAGTTGACGAACAGATGGCCCACGGCGATGGCGGCAAGGCCGATCAGCGCAAGATCCGCAAGGTGCGGCGGGGAGAATGTATCCGCCGAGCCGGCCGGGCGCATCGCCAGTTCGTCCTCGGTCAGTGTCCGCCGCCGGTACCACAGGAAGGTGAGGGTGAGTGCGAAGATCAGGTGGATGCCGCGGAAGATATGCTGTTCCGGCGCGCCGAACCACACCACCCACATGTGATAGAGCGACATCATGATCGCGATGACGGCGATCACGGCCTTGATCGCCGACGGCCTCGGTTCAACTGGATACACGGCTCACCCCCCGGGGACCTGCACGCTGCGCCCGCCGGGCGGTCATTTCACGGTGATGCCCTTTTCCTTGAAATACTGCACGGCGCCGGGATGGAACGGCACGCCGACATTGGCGGCCATTTCCTGCGGGGTCAGCGTGGCCATCGACTTGCTGAGATTGCCCAGAAGTGCCGTATTCTCGGCAATGGCCCTGGTCATCTTGTAGACCGTATCGGCCGGCAGCGCACAGCTGACGATCAGGTGCGTTGCATAGGCGATGACGTTCACGTCCTTGTCCTGCTTGGGATAGGTGCCCTTCGGGATCGGCAGCAGGACATAGCCGGGATTGATCTTCTTCATCTCGGCGAGGGCGTCGGTCTGGTCGAGCAGCTTGATGTCGCGCCCGGAGGCAAGGTCCATCACCGCGCCGAGCGGAATGCCGGCGCCGAGCGTGAACATGTGCGCCTGCTTGTCCTTCATCTGCTCCACGCTCTCGGTGTAGCTGCCGAAGTTCACCTTCACGTCCGAATAGGACATGCCATAGGCCTTGAGGAAGTTCTGGGTGATCAGTTCGCCGGTGTTGCCACGCTGCTGGGTGGTGATCGTCTTGCCCTTGAGATCCTTCACCGAGGTGATGCCGCTATCGCTCAGCACGATCGCCTGAAAATATTGCGGATAGAGCGAGGCGACGTTGCAGATCTTCTCGTGCTTCTTGCCGAACGGGGCGTTGCCGACAATCGCGTCCGCCGTGGTGATCGAGTTGCCGAAGCCGACATCGGCCTTGCCTTCCTCGATGGCGCGGGCGTTGGCGATGCCGGCGCCGGGCAGCGCGGCAAACTTGGCGCCCGGCAGGGCCTTTTCCCAGATATCCTTGAGCTGGCCGCCCAGCGGCACCCAGATGCCGCCCTGCGGGCCGGTCATCATCCTCAGATCCTGCGCGGTGGCAATGCCGCACGTTCCGGCCGCAATGGCCGCCGCAAGCGCAAGCGTCTTCAAAGTGCGCATGATCTATCCTCCCGTAAATCCCATTGCCTGGGTGTTGTATGATGACAGTCTTGCCGATCATCGGGCGCTTGCCAAGGCCGTTCTGCAATCCTGCCCGCTTTGCCTGCCGGCCAGATGCAACACTGCGGCGAGCCGCCACCCGCATTCTGCCCGGCCCTCGGCGGAACCGGAGCGGTGACCTCTCCATCGTTCTGGCCTTCCGCCTCCCGGCCCGCAGCCATATCAGATTTTGCAACCCTCTGAAAAACAAACAAAATATGCAACTTGGCCACGGCACCTGCCGGTGAACAGATGATCAATATGGCTCTGGTCAAGTTGTAGGATATCTGACAATATCACCCGAACCGCACATCAGAGGCGGTCTGTCCGCATCGGAACACACCAGGGAGAGCCCTTATGGAACGCCGTCAATTCCTCGCCGGCCTTGGCGCCACTGCCACGCTTGGAACCATCGCTGCCCCCGCGATCGTCAGGGCGCAGGCCACGCCGACTCTGGTTGGCGCCGTACAGTTCGGCGATGCGCATCCGTTCACACAGGGGCTCATCAAGTTCGAGGAGCGGGTGAAGGCGCTCTACAACAAGCCGATCAACTTCACGCTGCACAAGGATTCCTCGCTCGGCCTCGAAAAGCAGTATTTCGAGTATATGGCGCAGGGCAAGAACGTCGATTACGCCATCGTTTCCCCGGCGCATATGTCCACTTTTGCCAAGGCGGCGCCGTTTATCGATGCGCCGTTCGTTTTCCGTGATTTTCCGCACATGGAAGCGGTGGTGAACAAGGGCATTCTCAAGCCGATCGCCGACGAGGTGGAAAAGAAGGCCGGCGTCCGTCTCATCGGCTACGGTGGCGGCGGCGTGCGCAATCTCTTCGCCAACAAGGCGTTGAAGAACGTTGCCGAGATCAAGGCACTGAAGGTGCGCGTGCAGGGCGCACCGATCTGGTCGCGCACCTTCTCGGCTATCGGCATGTCGCCGACGGTGATTGCCTATAACGAGGTCTACAACGCCATCCAGAACAACGTCATCTCGGCGGCGGAGAACGAGGCTGCCGGCATCGAGCAGATGAAGTTCTTCGAGGTCGCGCCGAACATCCTGATGACCCAGCACGCGGTGTCGATCCGGCCGATCTGCTTCTCCATGAAAACGCTCAACAGCCTGCCGAAGGATTTGCAGGACGCGGTGATCCAGGCCGGCAAGGAAGCGGCGGATTACGAGCGCGGCGTTGAATCGAAGGGCGATTCGGCGATTCTCGAGCGGCTGGAGGCCGGTGGCAAGCTCAAGCGCATCAAGTTCGAGGACCGGGACAACATGAAGAAGCTGACCGACCCGGTGATGGAAGCCTACGCCAAGGAAATCGATGCGTCCGAGATCTACAAGGCGATGAACGCCATCTGATTCCGGCATCAAGCCCGGCCGGTGCAGGGCCGGCCGGGCCGTTTCCTCTATTGCAAAGTTCCGCCGATGACGACCAAAGATGCTCCTTCGCCCGGGCTGTGGCGCCGGTTCACGGCGGCCTATGAACGCCTGCTCTCCCATCTGGTCGTGGTATCGGTCGGCGTGCTGGTCATTCCGGTCGCATTGCAGATCGTTTCGCGTTACACCGATCTCATCCCCGCCTATATCTGGACCGAGGAGATGGCGCGGTTCCTGTTCATCTGGACCGTGATGATCGGCGCGATCATCGGCGTCAGGGAAGCCAAGCACTTCGATGTCGATCTCCTGCCGGGCCTGTCGCGGCGCGGCGATGCGATCATGCGCATCGTGTCGCGCCTTGCGGTGCTGGTGATGGCGCTGGTGTTCATCTCCGCTGGCATCGAGTTCACGCGCTTTGCCTGGGGGCGGATTTCGGAACTCGCGGAGTTGCCGCTGTGGCTGATCCATGTCGCCTGGCCGGTGACAGGGCTGAGCTGGGCGATCTTTCTTGGCGAACAGTTCGTCGATGATTTCAAAATTGTGATGCGCGGAGCCTGAGGCATGACCGGAACCGTTCTTTCCTCCGGCCAGGCTGCGGCCATCCTGTTCGGCTGCTTTTTCCTCGGGCTGTTGCTGCGCATTCCGGTGGCGTTTGCACTGGGGCTTGCCTGTCTGCCCATCCTCATCATCGAGCCGAGGCTCGATTCGATGACGCTGATGAGCGAGACGTTCAACGCGTTCAACTCCTTCATCCTTCTGGCTGTGCCGTTCTTCCTGCTGACGGCCAACCTGATGAACATCGGCGGGGTGACAGACCGGCTGATGACGCTGTCACGCGCGCTGGTGGGGCATTTCCCCGGTGGTCTGGCACAGATCAACGTGGTGCTCTCGGTGTTCTTTGCCGGCATTTCCGGCTCCTCGACGGCGGATGCAGCCAGCCAGTCGAAGATCTTCATCGAGGCCCAGCGCAAGGAAGGCTACGATGACAGTTTCTCGGTGGCGATCACCGCTGTCTCCGCCGTGCTGGCAGTCATCATCCCGCCCTCGATCCTGATGATCGTCTGGGGCGGAATTCTCACGACATCGATCGGCGCGCTGTTCCTGGCCGGCGTCATTCCGGGCATCCTCATCGGCGCGGCGCAGATGGCGACGGTGCATGTCTATGCCGTCAAGCGCGGCTATCCCACCTATCCGCGCGCTACCTTCAGGGAATTGCTGAAAGCGATCGAGCACTCGATTCTGGCTTTGGCGACGCCGGGGATCATCATCGGCGGCAAGATCTTCGGCTGGTTCACAGCGACCGAATCGGCGGCCATCGCGGTGCTCTACGCCGGCTTCCTGTCGCTGATCGTCTATCGCGAGATGAACCTCAAGGGGCTTTATGAAGCACTGCTCGATACCGGCAAACTCTGCGGCATCACGCTGTTCTGCGTCGGCACCGCCTCGGCCTTCGGCTGGCTGATGGCCTATTACAAGATTCCGCAGGCGATCCTGGCGGGTGTCTCGTCCTGGGGCATGGGGTTCTACGGCGTCGGCTTCTTCATCGCCGGGGTGTTCCTGCTGGTCGGCTGCTTCCTTGATGCGATCCCCGCGATCATCATCTGCGGCCCGATCCTCGCGCCGCTGGCCAAATCCGTCGGGATGGACCCGGTTCATTTCGCGATGATCGGCATCGTCAGCCTCGCCTTCGGGCTGGTGACACCGCCTTATGGCCTCTGCCTGATGATCGCCTGCTCGGTAGCGGGGATGAACCTGCGCGCCGCGCTGAAGGATACGCTGCTGATGCTGATCCCGATGTTCATCGTCCTGGCGCTGGTCATCATGTGGCCGAAGGTGTCGCTGTTCCTGCCGAGCCTGATCTCGCCCGAATTCCTCAACTGACCGGTTGCGGCGGCCCGCCGATCGAGCCGCCGGAGCCGGATTGCCTCAGCCGGGCGACGAGATCGCGCGCCGAGCCGGGCAGCGCGTCGACATCGCGCACCAGCACCGAGCGCTCGCGCAGCGCCCAGTCATCCTCCAGCGCCACTGTGGCGATCTTCATCGTCTGCATGTGGCGCAGCGCTGCCGATTCCGGGCAGATGCCGACGCCGACGCCCGCTTCCACCATCCGGCACATCGCCTCGAAACTGCGGACCTGGATGCGCAGTGCCCGCTCGTATCCGTTCTTTTCCATCAGCGAGCGGAGGAAGGCGAGCAGCGTCGAGCCCTCATGCAGGCCGATATGCTCATAGGTGAGCGAGGCGGCGAACGGAAGGCTGGTGCGCACCGCCAGCGGATGGCCGACCGGGGTGGCCAGCACCAGCCGGTCGGTGGAAAAATGGATCGCCTGCAACCCTTCCTCCGGCACCGGGCCGGAGACAATGCCGAGATCGGCCGAGCCATCGCGCACCGCGCGCACAATATCCTGCGTCAGCCGCTCCTGCAGATCGACCGTCACACCCGGCTTGTCGGCCAGGAACCGGGCGAGGAACTCGGGCATGAACTCGGTGACGGCGGTGGTGTTGGCATAGATGCGGATATGCCCGGTGCTGTCGCCGCCGAAGGCATCGAACTCGTGCTTGAGATGCTCGACCTGCCTGAGGATGATGCGCGCATGGCGCAGCAGCGTCGCCCCCGCCTCGGTCAGCGTCACCCCGCGATGGTCGCGATAGAGCAGACGGGCGTTGAGCTGCTGTTCCAGCGCCTTGATCCGCGCGCTTGCGGCCGGGGCGGAGAGGAACGCCCGCCGTGCCCCGCGCGTCAGGTTGCCGGCCTCGGCGATGCCGGCGAACAGCCTGAGATCGGCAAGATCGAAATGCATGCGCGGACCTGTCTGGCGTTCGGAAATCTGGAACGCTGTCTTATGTACTTCCGAATTCACGAAACGCAAAATCCGTGGCAGGCAGGCGTCAGCGCGAAGATCGCAAAGGGGGGAGAGGGCACGATGACCGTCGACATGGCGCATCTCAATCAGTGGCTGGGCAAGACCGAGACGGCGAGCGAGCGCCTCGCCCCGTTCCCGTCCAATGCGCTGGCCGCAACCTTTGACCGGGCCGATCCGCACTATCAGGACGGCAGCGACCTGCCACCGCTTTGGCACTGGCTGCATTTTCTCCCCATTTCGCCGCTGGCGCAGGCGGGGCCCGATGGCCACCCCGCACGCGGCGGCTTCCTGCCGCCGGTGCCGCTGCCGCGCCGCATGTGGGCCGGCAGCCGGCTGCGGTTTCTGGCACCGCTCCGCATCGGCGAGACGGTGACCCGTGTGTCGACCGTCACGAAAATCGAGCACAAGTCCGGTCGCTCGGGCGAACTGGTGTTCGTCACCGTGCGGCATGATCTGTCGTCCGGCGGCGCCGTTTCCATCGAGGAGGAGCACGACATCGTCTATCGTGAGGCGGCGGTGCCCGGTGCGCCGGCGCCCGCGCCGGTGCCGGTGCCCGATGGGGCTGAATGGGTGCGCCCGATCGTTCCCGATCCGGTACTGCTGTTCCGCTATTCGGCGCTCACTTTCAATTCCCATCGCATCCATTTTGACCTCGATTACGTCACCAAGGTCGAGGGGTATCCGGGCCTGATCGTCCATGGCCCGATGATCGCGACCCTGCTGCTCGATGGCCTGCGCCGGGCGCGGCCGGAGGCGGTGGTCAAAGCCTTCACCTTCCGGGCGATCGCGCCGACCTTCCATATCGACCGCTTCGCCGTCTGCGGCCGCATCGAGGGACAGACCGCGCGTTTGTGGGCCGACAAGGGCGGCGCATTGACCATGGACGCCACCGCAGAGATCGCCTGATCCACCGTTTTCGCCCTTTTTCGAAGGATTTCACCATGCACACCGTCGGCAGCGACCAGTATCAGGACATCCGCGACGCGGTCCGCGCGCTCTGCAACGAGTTTCCGGCGGAGTACCATCGCAAGGTGGATGAGGCGCGCGGCTATCCGGAGGCCTTCGTGGATGCGCTGACGAAAGCCGGCTGGATGGCGGCGCTGATCCCGGAAGAGTATGGCGGCTCCGGCCTCGGCCTGACGGAAGCGTCCGTCATCATGGAGGAGATCAACCGTTCGGGCGGCAATTCCGGCGCCTGCCATGGCCAGATGTACAACATGGGGACGTTGATCCGCCATGGTTCGGAGGCGCAGCGGAAAAAGTACCTGCCGAAGATCGCCACCGGGGAGCTGCGCCTGCAATCGATGGGCGTGACCGAGCCGACCACCGGCACGGATACGACGAAGATCAAGACCACGGCGGTGAAACAAGGCGATCGCTACGTCATCAACGGCCAGAAGGTGTGGATCTCCCGCATCCAGCATTCGGACCTGATGATCCTGCTCGCCCGCACCACGCCGCTCGATCAGGTGAAGAAGAAATCCGAAGGCATGTCGATCTTCATCGTCGATCTGAAGGAGGCGATCGGCAAGGGGCTGGCGGTGCGGCCCATCCTCAACATGGTCAACCACGAGACGAACGAGCTGTTCTTCGACAACCTCGAAATCCCGGCGGAGAACCTGATCGGCGAGGAGGGGCAGGGGTTCAAGTATATTCTCACCGGTCTCAACGCCGAGCGCACGCTGATCGCGGCGGAATGCATCGGCGACGGCTACTGGTTCATCGACAAGGTGACGGCCTATACCAAGGAGCGGATCGTCTTCGGCCGCCCCATCGGGCAGAACCAGGGCGTGCAGTTTCCGATCGCAGAGAGCTACATCGAGGTCGAGGCGGCCAACCTGATGCGCTACGAGGCCTGCCGGCTCTATGATGCGCACAAGCCCTGCGGCGCGCAGGCGAACATGGCGAAGTATCTTGCGGCCAAAGCCAGCTGGGAGGCGGCGAACGCCTGCATCCAGTTCCACGGCGGATTCGGCTTTGCCTGCGAGTATGATGTCGAGCGCAAGTTCCGCGAGACGCGCCTCTATCAGGTGGCGCCGATCTCGACCAACCTGATCCTGTCCTTCGTCGCCGAGCATATTCTCGGCATGCCGCGGTCGTTCTGACGGCGCCTGCCTGCGTCACGAGGGCGCAGATCGTGCTGTTCTGCTGTTCGGGACAGTGCGCGTGATGTCAATTGCGTGCGATTTCCCGCCTGCGAAGGGGGCGTGATCGGCTTTCCGCCGGCTCACCCCTTGCGGGAGCATGCGCTTCCCTGATTAATAGCGTCAACGATATGTCTTTAGGAGGAGACACGATGACATCCACCCGTCGCTTTGTGACCAAGCTTGCTGCCGCCACGGCGCTTCTGGCCGCCACCAGCCTGACCGCGCTGGCGCAGGCCCCGATCGTGATCAAGTTCAGCCACGTCGTCGCGCCCGATACGCCGAAGGGCAAGGGATCGGACAAGTTCAAGGAACTGGCCGAGAAATACACCGCCGGCAAGGTCAAGGTCGAGGTCTACCCCAACTCGCAGCTCTACAAGGACAAGGAGGAGCTTGAGGCGCTCCAGCTTGGCGCCGTGCAGATGCTCGCTCCCTCGCTGGCGAAGTTCGGCCCGCTCGGCGCCAAGGAGTTCGAGGTGTTCGACCTGCCGTTCCTGTTCAAGGACCGCAAGGCGCTCGCCGCCGTCACCAAGGGCGAACTGGGCAAGACCCTGTTCGGCAAGCTGACCGACAAGGGCATCACCGGCCTCGCCTACTGGGACAACGGCTTCAAGCTGTTCTCGGCCAACAAGCCGATCAAGTCGCCGGATGACATGCTGGGCCTGAAGATCCGCATCCAGTCGTCGAAGGTGCTGGAGGCGCAGATCAAGGCGGTCGGCGCCATTCCGCAGGTGATGGCCTTCTCCGAGGTGTATCAGGCGCTCCAGACCGGCGTGGTCGACGGGCAGGAGAACACGGCCTCCAACATGTATACCCAGAAGATGCATGAGGTGCAGAAGCACACAATCCTCTCCAACCATGGCTATATCGGCTATGCGGTGATCGTGAACAAGAAGTTCTGGGATGGCCTGCCGGCCGATCTCCGCGGCCAGCTTGACAAGGCGATGGCCGAGGCGACCGACTACGCCAACGACATCTCCCAGAAGGAGAATGACGACGCACTGGCCGAGATGAAGAAATCCGGCAAGACCGCGATCCACACGCCGTCCGAGGCGGAATACAAGCAGTGGGTCAAGGCGATGCTGCCGGTCCACAACGAGGTAGCCAACCGCGTCGGCAAGGACGTGATCGAGGCAGTCTACAAGGCCGTGGGCGATCCGCGCAAATAAGCACGGACGCTCGACAAAGCCGGACGCCGGAGGGCCAGCCCCTCCGGCGCAGCAACCTGGGGAGGGGTCATGCTGCGCTTTCTGGACCGTTTGGAAGAGATCATCATCGCGGCGCTGATGGCGCTGGCGACGGTCGTCATCGTCATCGCCGTGGTTCATCGCTACGGCATCACCACCGCCATCGGGCTGGCTCAATGGGGCAAGTCGGTCGGGGCGGATTGGCTGTTCACCGCCGGGCGGGCGGTGTTCAATTTCATGCGCGGCTTCAACCTCACCTGGGCGCAGGAACTGTGCATCTATCTCTTCGTCTGGATGGCGAAGTTCGGCGCCGCCTATGGCGCGCGCACCGGCATCCATGTCGGCGTCGATGTCGCGGTCAACCAGCTTTCCCCGGCCTCGCGCCGCACGGTGGTGCTGTTTGCGCTGTGTGCCGGCGCGCTGTTCACCTTCATCGTCGGCTCGCTCGGCGCCCGCTTTGTCTGGCACATCGCCCATACCGATCAGGTCTCGGCCGATCTCGAGATGCCGATGTGGATCGTCTATCTCGCGGTGCCGCTCGGCTCCTATCTGATGTGCTTCCGGTTCCTTCAGGTGGCGTGGAATTTCGCCCGCTCCGGTGAGTTGCCCCACCATGACCACGCCCATGTCGACGGCCTCGACGACGAGACCCCGACGATGCCCGGCGTCCTTGCCCATGGAGACAACAAATGAGCGCCCCCCTGACCCCCGCGGCCGGGGCGGAGTCGCCCGGTTCCTCCCGCAACGGCTGGCTTATCGTCCTTGCGCCGGTCATCCTGTTTCTCGGCTGCCTCGCCGGCAAGTTCGGCATCATTCCGATGTCAGGCGGCGTGCGCGTGACGATGATCTTCCTGCTGCTGGTGGCGATGATGCTGACCGGCATGCCGATTTCCATCGCACTGGGCCTGACGGTGCTGACGTTCCTGTTCACGCTGACCGAAGTGCCGATGGATTCGGTGGCGCTGAAGCTGTTCACCGGAATCGAGAAGTTCGAGATCATGGCGATCCCGTTCTTCATCCTCGCCGGCAATTTCCTGACATCGGGCGGCGTGGCGCGGCGGATGATCAACTTCGCCACGGCGATGATCGGCCATTGGCATGGCGGCCTCGGGCTGGCCGGCGTCATGGCCTGCGCGCTGTTCGCCGCCGTTTCCGGCTCCTCGCCGGCGACGGTGGTGGCCATCGGCTCGATCATCCTGCCGGCGATGGTCAGGCAGGGCTTCCCCAACCGGTTCGGTGCCGGTGTCATCACCACGTCGGGCGCGCTGGGCATCCTCATCCCGCCCTCCATCGTCATGGTGATGTATGCGGTCGCCACCTCGGGCATGATCGTCGAGGGCCCGACTGGGCAGAAGGTCACTTCCGCCTCGGTGGGGCAGCTGTTCATGGCCGGCGTCATTCCCGGCCTGATGCTCGCCTTCTTCCTCGGCATGACGACCTTCTACCGCGCGTGGAAGTTCGGCTATCCGCGCATGCCCAAGGCAAGCTGGGCGCAGCGGCTGACCGCGCTGCGGGAGAGCTTCTGGGGCCTGTTGCTGATCGTCATCGTCATCGGCGGCAT
>ERZ1645187.538-NODE-538-length-37587-cov-253.487504_pt1 | contig 37587 bp, 36 predicted proteins | sample MGYA00575352_ERZ1645187 | MGnify/ENA primary metagenome ERZ1645187 (study PRJEB40837, sample SAMN11349314) | freshwater sediment metagenome | isolation source: river sediment | host: Sediment | place: India: Wazaribad , New Delhi | collected 2017-02-21 ... | reverse complement strand
ACCAATTATATCAATTGGTTGAACGAGTTTCGCCCCTTTTCTTGAATAATCCGGGGTAGAAGCTGAACTCCTGCTGGCCGTGCGTGGCGTCCTCGGAGTGATCCATATCCAGCACGATGATCGCCGGTGGCGTGGCATAACTGGCGATGAACTGATCGACGAACGCCCGAGCGATGCGATAGAGGTCTTTAGTGGTGGCCGCATTCTCCAGGCGCGAGAGCGTCGGGGCACTGGCCAGATCGCTCGCGCGGTCCAGCGGCCGGCGCTCCAAGCCGAGTTTGAACAGTGGATCACGCCGCAGGGCGTTGGCGTCATTGCCGTCCTCATAGGCGCAGGCGATCTGATACATGCGCTGGGCAATCAGGTCGCGCAACGGGTGCGTGATGTAGCTGGGGTGACGCTGGTCGTTAAAGGCGGCCGCCACCCGCTCGGTGAGCCCGATTTGGCGGTCGACGCCGCGCAGGATCAGCGGGCCGAAATCCGACGACAACGCTCCACCATCGAAGTCCCCGCGCACGGTCAAGCCGTCAACGGGCGGAAAACGCAACTGGACTGGGATAGAATCTTGCACCGGGCGACCTCGTTTGGCTTCGTACGAAGCGTTATTAGCGTAACACCAATTATATCAATTGGTTGAACGATTTTCGCCCCTTTTCTTGAATAATCCGGGTTAGACCATTCCACCCGCTGACGGGCGAGGTCGAGGCGCCAACTGCCGAGGTGGGTAAGCGCCTGGGCCTGTTCCAAGGCGGCGTGGCTACGGGCCAGGGCCTGTTCGGCCCGCTGGCGCTCGGTGACGTCCCGCACCACGCTGAGCATGGCCGGGCGGCCGTCATAGAGGATCTTGCGGGCCCGGACCTCGACGGCAAGGGGTTGGCCCTGGGCGTCCTGGTGGCAGGCTTCAAAGGCGGCTTGGCCGTCCCGATTCACCGCCGCCTGGCGGGCCGGGACCTGGACGGCATCCTCGGGGGTATTGAGGGCGCTGATGTGCAGGCGGAGGAATTCCTCTCGCGTGTAGCCGTACCGCTGACAGGCATGGTCGTTGACCGCGAGGAAGTTCCCTTCCAGGTCCAGGATGTAGATGGCATCGACGACGCTGTCAAAAATGCTGCGATAGCGCGCCTCGCTTTCGCGTAGGGCGGCGTCGGCGGCGCGGATCGCGGCGGTGCGCGCCTCGACCTGCCGTTCCAGGTCGGCGCTGAGGTCCCGGTAGCGCTGTTCGCTGGCGCGCAGTTCCCGCTCGGCCTGCTTGAGCGCGGTGACCTCCTCCACCATGCCCGCGAGACCGACGATCGCCCCGGACGGGTTGCGCTGGGGGTAAAAATGCGCCCGCCAGGCCCGCTGGCCCCCGGCGGGGTTGGCGACATCGCCGCTGATCTCGACATTGAGTACCGGCGTGCCCGTCTGGAGGACCTGGCGATACAGAGGATCGAGCTGATCGGCCAAACCCGGGACCATCTCCCGGACGGTCCGCCCCAGGTGGGCGGCGGCGAGTTGGCCATTAAGCCCCGCCAGGTAGGCGTTGATCCGCTGGTAACGCAGTTCGGTGTCAACGACGAACAGCCCGACCGGGGCGTTGTCGTAGCAGGCCTGCATGTCCGCCAACTGCCGCCGGGACTGTTCCTCGCTGGACGCCAGGCGCCGCTCCAGTTCCTGACGCTCGGCGCGATCTCTTTCCAGTTCAGCGGTGCGGGCCTTGAGCTGTTCCTCCAGCGCGGCCACGCGCGCCAAGGGCGCTGCGCCGGGCCAAGCATCCTCCCCCAACGGGTTGCCATCATTCACCTGCGCTTTCCTCCCCCCCAACGACAGTTGGCCGGTAACCAACAACTTCCGCCACTGATCGCCTAACCTGAAAAATAAAGACATCCCAACTGGTTAACCTTTTGGTACCTTAACCGGTACACTATCCTAGCGGGCAAAGAATATCACCCAGAGAGGTAAAATTCCCTATCCGCGGCAACCGGCTACCGCCGCACCGCCCCTTCCATGCCGTCCTTGTCAACCCACTGGCCACCCGCGGCAGTCTGTCCACCGCGGCCCTTCCCCGCTGGCAGTCTCGCCCATCCGCGACCAGCCCTCCACCAACCTGGCGGGCAAGGGTTACAGCAACGGCCGCCTCGTCGGCGACCGCCAGTACCCGATCTGCCGCTACGTCCCCACCATCGATGACCGCGGGAGCCCGGCCCAGGTTGCGCCGGCGGGCTTACCGCCGCTGACCATCGGCCTGCTCGCCATCGCGCCAACAGCGTTTGCCAAGGGTCACGAAGGGCAGGAATAGGACGAGCAGTTGCATGATCTCCCACCAGTCCATCTCCGCCGCGGCCTCCGCTCCGTAAGCCCAGAACCCCCACGCCACCGCGGCGCTAAACGCCAGGTAAGGCGGTATCAGCAGCCGCCAGTAGGGCGTGTCCGGGAAACGCCAGGGCCGGAACCAGACCACGATGCCATATCCCAGGGCGCCGAGGGGCAGACCGAGGAGCCCGGCCAGCAGTTTTCCCTGGACCAGGAACACCACCGCCAGCACAGGTATCCACAGGAACGCGCCGGCGAAACCGCCGAGCCAGCCGAGCTTTTCACCCCGCCGCGTGTGCGCCATGGTCATCTCTGCACGCCACCTGGCAGGTCGTCGCGGCGGGAATTAAGCCGGAGTTACCTGGCTCAGGGGATCGCATTGCCGCCCAGGGCGGCAAAATTGCTGATCTTCACCGTACCGTCAGGAAATCGTGCCACGATCTCCAGTTGACCGCCCATCGCCTCGATGTGGCTGCGCAGCGTCGAGATGTACATGTCCGTGCGCTTTTCGATCTTGGCGATGGCTGGCTGCTGGACGTGAAGGACCTCGGCCAGCATCTTCTGCGACAAGCCACGCGCCTGCCGTAGTTCGTGCAGCGGCATTTCCGCCAGCAGCGCTTGCGCCCGCGCCTCGGCGCGCGCCTGGGATTCGGGCGTCATCCGCGCCCGCAGGTCGGCGAACTTGTTAGCCATCGATCAGCCCTTCCTGTCGGAGTTGTTCAAGGTGCTCGTCATACAACCGATCCGCGATCGGGATGTGGGTGACATACCAGCGATCGTCGCCCGTCTTGTCGCCACCGATCAGCAAGATCGCTGACCGCCGCGGATCGAACGCGTATAAGGTCCGCAGCGGGCGCCCCTCGTGCTGGGTTCGCAACTCCCGCAGATGACCGTGCTTCGCTCCGCTGATGCCACTGCTATGCGGGTAACCCAGGGCGGGCCCACGCTCCTCCAGCAGGCGCACCGACGCCGCCAGGGACTCTTGTTCACCCTCGGTCAGGCCGGCCCACCAGGCGCCGAATTCATCGGTATACTCAACCTCCCACGTCATGAGCCAAAAATAGCCCAGCCGGAATATTCCGTCAATGGAATGATTGTTGTTGGTTACCTTCCACTTGGCGGCGTCTCACGCGGCTTGCCGCCCCGCAAGGCGCTGAGCCGTCACCGTCGGACGGGCGGGAACCGCTTCATCGCCGACTATCTGCGTCAAACCCCTGAAACCGCACGGCACCCGCCACGCCACCACCCGCCCGTCATCGAGGATATCTACCACCGACCGGGGCTCCACCTGAGCCGGGGCCTCGCTCCCCCGTCACACACCTCTTCCAGGTACCCATACTGGGCCATCACCTCGGCCCCCAGGATGTTGAACAGGGCCGCCACCGTGGCATGCCGCTCCCGCACGCACCGCCAGGCCTGCGGCGCCGGGCGCTCCCGCTCCAGCCCGAAGTACCAGCAAGCAGGCCCGCATCCCACCCCGTCCCCGTTCAGACCCCTCACGCCCCAAGAGGGCTTGATCGGCACACATTGCTGATCCTCACCCCCCCGCACGTGGGGCAGGGCCGGGGAGAGGGGAGAGGGGGCCTGCATAGCTACAGACCGGTCGCCGCCGGTCGTCTGAGGTATGTCCGCTTACGGTTGATGGCCCGTTCCAAGGGCCCCTTATGGGTTGTGCTACTCACCCCTGGATCGTCAATGGGGACCACTGGGATGCATGGGTAGCCTGCAGCAGCCAAAGAACCTTTTTCTTCTGGTCGGTTATGATCGTTCTTTCGCAAGCCGGGACCATAACGAGACCTTACTCGGCCAGAATTCAGTATCGCTCTTGTGCCGCTGGCTCGTGACTTAGCGACAACACCCCTATTACTAAAAGAGGCAAACTTGAGGCTTCGGTTGACTTACCTGTCATTCATGAATGCTCCCCATCTTGCCCACCACCGCCTCACTGGCAGATTGGGCTTGGGGCGACCGTGTCATCAGGACCCAGCTAGGCCCGATCGGGCGGCGACCTCTGACGAACCTGCCTAAGAGGCATGGGACAGCTAGACTACCCGTCCATGGTTTGACGCCTAGAGTTAGCCCCCAGTGGGCTAGACAGCTAGCAGGAAATGACTGCTCTGGAAGTGCCGGAACCTGACGTTGCCCAGGTGAAAAGATGAGCCAAGGGATAAACTCGCTCTCCCTCCAGCGACTCATCGAGGGTTGAAGCCATAAATTTTATTTGGGTTTTTACCACTTTTTTTTTTGCCGGGGGTAGGTGGATTTTTCCACTTCTTATTTCGGGTTTCCACTTCTTTTTATGACGAAACATTAATAATTTACTTTAACCGTCAAGCACCACACCCAGGCAGCAATCCACCCACTGCCACAGGATGAAGACCGCGTCCTCCCCGGTAACCGGGACATGGCGCCAATCCCCCCACAACAACGTGCTGTCGCCCAAGGCGTGACAGCACCGCTTGCGGATGCGGAAGGAGGATTCTTTGATCGCCTCTTTCATGCTGCCGCCTTCACCGCCGCCTTCACCGCCCCCCGCCGGCGGGGTGTCACAGCCCTCCGGGGGGTCGGTGCCGCCGTTACCACATGCCGCGGTCGCCGAATCGTCCGTCTCGGCCACCGGAAACGCCATCTGCATCCGATACTGTGATTTGAGCAGAATCGGCATATCTTGCGCTTCGCACAGGGCGTCATTGCCGACCGTGCGTTTGATCATTTTCAGCCGCCCCAGCATGTACAGGAACTTGGTCGACGCCAGCGACCAGTTATTCACAATCTGGGAGCTCACCGGCATATTGCCGGAGAAGGGGTAGACCATCCCCCAGCAGCCGGCTGTCCACCACCAATCATCGATGGGTTCGTCCATGGCGGCGATATAGCCGCACTCCAGCATCGCCGCAGCCTGGGCAAAGGGATTGGCAAACACCAGGGATTCCGGCTGCACCAGAAACGAGAGCTCATCCGAATACCAATTCGGGTAGGCCTCGCCAATCTGCAGCAGGTCGAAGGTCATATAGCCATCGGGGTTGCAGGAGGGAAAATCCAGCAATTCCAGCATGGCGAACAGGGGGAAGGCATAGTAGTGAATATTGACGAAGTCGATTTCCGTCTGGGTCTGGTCCACTTCCTGGGAGGACAGAATGCCCACCTGCGCCGCGCCACCCGCCGTCGACAGCGACATGGTGGCGCGCAGCCCGCCGAGGCCCGGGAAACAGTAGGGCAGGCGCGTTAATTCCAGCAGCCGCGCCGGTTGCCAATAACCCAGGGTGAAGCCGATCGTCGGCAGTTCCAGTTCCTCGAGACTGCCGCCGCAAATGCATAACGCCTGGTTGGCGTGATCCTCGGGGGCCGCGGCGCCATTGATATTGAACAACTCGACGCCCATCAGCGCGATGGGGAAGAGGCAGCTCCAGCAGATGCGGTCTATCAGCCCCGCCCCCATGATCTCGCTATTGGGACAGCCGATATCTTTCAATGGCAAGGCCGGCTCGGCGGCGTGCGCCGCGCCGACCAGACTGGCCGCCAGCCAGCCCGCCAGCAACACGGCGAGGCGCAGGCGGCCCCGCCCGCGGCGGGGGCGGGGGCGCGGGTAGGCTGTGGTTATCGCGGTCACGATCGTCCTCCTCGCCGGGTTAACGCCAGACCGGCTGGGTCGCGGTGGCCAGCAGGGTCTCCGTCAGCTGCCGCCCCACCGCGGCCAGGCCCGTGGCGAAGGGGTTGGGTTTGACGGTAAAGTCCACGACCTTCAGCGCCAATTCCCGGCTCAGGGTCTCCAGGGTGCCCAGGCGGTCCACCAGTCCCAGGGCCACCGCCTGTTCCCCCACCCAGACCTCGCCGGTGGTCAACGCCGCCATATCCAGCGCCTGGGCGCGGCCACGCTGCGCCTGCACATCGCTGACGAAGACCTGCGCGACACTGTCCACGATCGCCTGCGCCTTGGCCGCCTCCGCCGCCTGCAGCGGCCGGAAGGGGTCGAGCATGGCCTTGAGGCTGCCGCTGGCGAAGATGTGCTTGCCTACCTCCACCCGCTCGGCCAGGCGATGCATGTCCCAGCTGCTGAGCACGGCGCCGATCGAGCCGACGGTGCTGTAGCGTCCGGCGATAATCTCGTCGGCATGGATCGCGATCAGGTAGGCGGCGGAGGCCCCTACCCCTTCGATGACCGCGTACACCGGGATGTGGGGGAACTCCCCCTTGAGTTCGTCCAGCACCGCGGTGATGCGCTCGGCGACATACGGCGCCCCGCCGGGCGAATTGATGCGCAGCACCACAGCCTTGGGCGCCGCCTGGTAGGCGCGGCGCAGCCCCTTGATCACCCGTTCCTCATCGACGCCGGCCTTGGCGCCCACCACCCCGGACACCTCAACCGCGGCCAGGATGGTCGGACCCCGCGGCGTCAGCCACTCACTCACCCCGTGGTCCGAGAGCAACAGGGCCGGCGCGGCCAGCAGGAACCCCAGCAGCACCACCAGCCCCACATGGCGGCGCCGGGCCTGCCGGCGCTCCCGCACCAGGAACAGCCAGACCTCCAGCAAGACGCTGTCGCGGTCCAGGGGGCCGGGGGTGACCGCCGCCCGCCGCCGCCACGGCCAGCCGCGGGCCAGCCGCGGGCGCCAGGCGGCGCGGGGCGCGCCCTGACCGGGCGTGGGCTCCGATGGCGGCGCCCCGGGCGGTGGCGGCTCCCCCGGCGGCGAGGTGGCGGGCGTGGCGGCGGTCTCCGCCGGGAGCGGCAGGTCAGTGCTCATGGGTCAGCAGCGGGCTCCGGGTGATCACTTTGAGATAAGGCCCTTCGGCCATCGCCAGCGCCGGGACTTCCCGCAGCTGAAAACGGCTCGCCAGGGTGGGGTTGAGGTGATAGACGGGCTGGCCCAGTTCCGCGGACAAGGCCACGCGCGCCTCGGACAGGGGGGCGAGTTCCGTGGCGATCAGCACCACATTGCGGTGTTCGCGCAGCCAGTCCTTGACGATGGCGAGCTGCGCCGGGGAGGCCGGATCAAAAAAGACGTAGTGGCTGCGCACCAGCACCTGCGTCAAGGGATTGATCACCGTGCCCGCGCGCGCCAGCAGCCCGTGGGGGCCGTGGATATCCTGTTTCACCCGCACGCTCAGATCCACGTAATAGGTCTGATCCCGCTTCGCCGGCGGCAGGGCCACGCCCTGGATGCGCTGCTTGGCGCGGGTGCGCGCCTCCGCCAGCAGGGTCGGCCAGTCGAGACGCGCGGCCTTCTCGCGCGCATAGTCGATGATGTCCGGTTCCGCGATCGGATGCAGTTGGCCAATGGGGTGTTCGGGCAACGGCTCGTCCGCGCGCAGGCGGGCGAGGGCCCCCTCCAGGGCGATTTCCCCGTCCAGGCGCCGCAAGGGGCCGCCCCGGGGATCCTCGGCCAGGAACACCGGGACCTGCTGGATCTGGTAATCCTTGAACGGCTGCGGGTCGATCAGGACGATCACCGGGTTTTTTTCCAGATCGATCAGCCGGTGCAGGTGGGCGAAGACCGCCTGCAGCTTGGGCGGCTGCCAGCCGCGCAGATAGAACACCACATCGTCCCGGCCCCGCGCCTGCTCCAGCAGCGCTTTCAGCGCCGCATCCGGCATGCCCAGGGAGATGAACACCAGGGTCTTGCCGCGCAGCGGATTGGTCGCCCGCTCTCCCGCCGCCGGGAAACCCGCCGACGCGGCCAGGGACGCCTGACTCTGCGCGCGGATCTCCGCGGCCAGGGCCTGCGCGGTCGCGGTGGGCGCCGGCGGGCCTCCCGCCTGCAGCCAGGTGCTGATCGCCTGGGACGGGCCGCTGGGCAGCCCGGCGACGGGCGCCGGGGCGCGGCGAAACGCATCCAGACCCTCCAGGGCCACCGGGGGGTGCCTGGGCTGGCGCAGCGCCCCCAGAACGTCCGCCACCGGGTCCGCCCGCGCCCCGCCACTGCCGAGCGCCAACAGCACCCCCAGCACCCACTTACCATATCGGCCGTACATAACCCGTCACCTGTTCTGCCGTGATCGTGCCCCAATAACGGCCGTCATAGCTGCCCGGCGCGGTCCCTGCCAGGAAGTAATGGCCCTCGGGGACCACGAACGTGCGATCGAAGGCGCCGTCCTCCGCCTCAAGAAAACCGAGCAGCCACAGGCGGTCCCAATAGACCCCGTTGATGAACAGTTGATTATCGCGCACCTCGATACGATCGCCCGGCAGGCCCGCCACCAGTTTGGCGATGGCGTCCACGCCGGGAAACTGGCGGCGGAACAGCGCCAGGTCGGTGCGAAACATGAGGATGTCGCCCCGCTCCACCGTCGGCTTATAGGGCTGCCGGGCAATGAGGTACACCTGCCAGGGCAGGCAGGCCACGCGCTGCACATCCAGGCCAATCCGGTACTGCGCCGACCAGGCGGCATGCAGGGTGTGGGCGCCCAGCCAGGCGCCGGGCACGAAGAGCAGGGCGAAGAGGGCGATCCGCACGCGCGGGCCGCGCCACCAGCGGGCGGGGCTCATGGCGCAGCCGGCGCCGGCGCCGGCGGGCTCGGGTCGGGCTCCGCCGCCGGCGGCAGCGCCGGCAATTCCCCGGTGCGCTGGAAGTGGCGGGCACTGTCGAGAAATTCCGGCGCGATGCCCAGGTCCTGCGCCACCGCCGCGGTCACATCCAACGCCGGCGGGGCGGCGATGACCGCGGCCTTATGCAGCACCGCCAGGCCCTGCCGGGTATAGCGCTCAAAGGCCGTTTCGAGGGCCTGCCGCATCTCCGCGGCCACCTGCGGCGCGACAGTGGCCTCGCGGCGGCCCGGGCGAGTGAACGCCTGTTGCAGCTGCGCCTGCAGCAGGGTGTCGCTGTCGACGATGACATAGGCCGGGCGCGGGGCCGCCGGCGGCGGCGCGAGCCCGTCCTGCCACAGCTGCAGACCGAGGACCACCAGGCCGCCGGTCAGTACCGCCAGAAAGAGCGGCAGAAAGCCCTCGCCGCCGGCGGGCCGGGTGGGCGCGGCCGGGGGGGCGGGCGAATCCGTAGGGTGCGTTATGGTCAAGCTCTCTGCCGCGGTCAGCCGTGGCGTTCAATAAAGTCCTCGATCGCCCGGATGGGCGGCACGCCGGCGTTGATCGCCGCCATGACCTCATCGCGCTCCGGGCCCCGGGTGGAAAACAGCACCTGGGTGAACCGATCCTCGATCAGGCGCATCGTCCCCCAACCAAGGGGGCAGTCGACCAGCACCTCGCTGTATTTCCCCGGCTGGGTGTGAATGGTCTTCATGACATGGGCCTTGTCCGGCGTCATGGCCAGCAGCCCCTCGCGCAGGGCGGCGTCGATCGATTCCGGGCGCTGGGCGAGAATGAAGCGGAACGGGGCGTTCTCGGCAATCGCCCGGCCGGCGGAGGTCGAGGCCAGATCGCGAATCGACTGGGTCACCACCACCGCCCCGGCGGTGGCCTTGCGCAGTTTGCGATAGCTGGCCTCGAGAAACTGCGCCACCATGCCCGGCTGGTCGCCGGGGCTATCGCGCTCGGCGAGCAGCTCCCAGGCCTCGTCGACGATGATCATCCGCGGCACACGTTCCGGGCGCAGGAACAGTTCGGCCTGGATGCGCGCCAGCAATTGCAACAGGACCACCTGTTGCAGGGTGCGTTTGCTTTTCAGGTGATCGAGTTCCAGGACCACGAAGCGGTTCTCGAACTGCAGATTGTTGTCGCCATCGAAGAAGCGCCCGTAGGAGCCGTCCCGGGTGAAGGGGAACAGCTGCCGCGACAGGTCGGTTTCGCGGGGGTCCTCCTGAAAGCGGAAATACTCGGCTAGGTGGGTCACGGTGGTATGCGGCCCGTAGCGGCCCCAGCACTGCTTGATCGCCTCTTCGACGCTGGCCATCTGATAGGCGCTGAGGGTGGCCCCTGGGGAGGCCATTTTGCCAATCAGCGCCTTGAGCACATCCAGGTCCTCGTCAATATCGGTCACGTGGGTGAACGGATTGAGGCAGATGTTGCTGTCCTCGGAAAACTCCATGAACTCGCCGCCCAGCAGCTTGCACAGCTTGAAATAGCTGCGGCCGACGTCAAACACCCAGATTTTCCCGCCCAGACTCAGATAGTCGACGATCAGGCGGTTGGTGAAGAACGACTTGCCGGCGCCGGACTCGGCGAACACCACCCCCGAGTAGGAGGTCGGCGAATGATAGAGATCCAGCTCCACCGGCATGCCGCGCCGGCTGGAGAAGAGCATGGCCGGATCATGGCCCGTGCCGCGCCACTCGCCGACCACCGGCAGGAACACCGCGGCATGCCGCGCCGCCATGGTGCTGTAGCGGTAGGTTTGCTTGATCGACTCCTCATCGGGAAACAGCGGCAGGGTGTTCCAGAACACCGGGAAGGCGATGTACTTCTCCTCGGCCATGAGAAAGCCCAGCGAGCTGTAATAGGTTTGCAGCATGGCCGAGGCGCGGCCGGCCTCAATCCGGTCGGCTTCATACAGGGTGACGGTGAAATTGACCTCGACGATCGTATCGCCGTCATTGAGCGCGTCGATGAGGATGTCGATTCCCTGTTTCTTCTTCATGATGATCGGCGCGAATTTCACGATCGGGCCATAGGCCTGAAAATTCAGGGCGCCGCTTTTCGAGCGCACCAGGCCGGTCTTCTTGCGCTGATCGGGATAGTGCAGGGTGGTGACGAGGGTGAAGGGGCAGGGGATCTGGTTGTCAATGCCATCCGGATCGCCGGCGAGGGGCAGCATCCGCCCCAGGGCCATGGTCTCCGGGTAGGTCTTGACCGACAGGACCCGCAGCACGCTGTCGTTGAGCTCGATATCGGCGCCATCGATTTTCACCGCGTCACCCGGCTCAAAGACCTGATCGCGGATCAGGCGCTCCGGGTCCACCCACCGCTCCTGGGCGCCGCGCATGTGCAGCAGGCGGCGCATCAGCAGCAGGTATTCCGCCTTGCCCATCTGGCGCAGGGACAGGCCCGCCGTTTCCAGGGCCTCATGGAACTTGATGATGGCGTCGTGGGCGTCCCGGAACTCCCGCTCCGACGGGATGGCGTTGGGCACGGGAATCTTGATGCTGATGACGAGCACCGGATTATTGGAATGGATGCCGGTCCGCGGGATCAATTCGGTGGTTTTGCCCGCGCTGATCGCCCGGGTGCGGCGGCGGACCAGTTCCTGCAGGATCTCGATTTGCTCTGCCCGCCCTGGGTAGTGATGGGGGTCGGTGTCCGGGGTAATCCCCACCCGCCGCCCGCTATACCCCGCGACCAGATGCTCGATGTCGGGGCTGGCAAATTGCATGAACTGGATGAAGGTCCCCGGGGGTTGACGCGTGCGCAAGGCGCTGGCCAGGCGCAAACTGGTCATTTCGTCCACGCCGGGCAACAAGGCGCCCATGAAACAGGCGCCGACAAAGCCGCCATCGACATAGAACAGACCGTCCTCCTCATTGTAGGAAAGGACGGGAATAAACTGTTCCGGCCGGGTCCGATCCAGCATTTGTTTGATCCGCGCCTGCGCACTCATACGGCTTCAATCTCCCCCGCCGGCCAAAGCCGCGGAATCGGACGGTGAGGCGGTGGGAGACGCGGCGAACAGCGCGTGCAGAATGCCGTCGGCCACCACGGAGGTGTAATGCTTGTAGTCGTAGTAATCGCGACTGGAGAGGAACCGCGCGTCGCGCGAAAAATCGTGCACCGCCGGCAGGAGGGCGCGGAGCTGGCGCACGAATTCGGCCGGCGCGCTCACCGGGACGTTGGTCAGATCGCCGGGATGGAAGGGGTGGATGAAATACCAGGCGGTGGTGCCCTGCGCCTGCAGCCAGTCCCGCAGCCGGGTCAGCTCGGCAAACGCGTCGGCACGCCACGGGGGCGGCCCAGCGGGGCGCGGGCTTTCCGGCAGGTCGGGGACATAGCGCTGCTGATACGCCTGCGGATCCGCCGCCCGTTCCCGTTCGAGCCCGGTGAGCAGGTAGCGCCCGCTGCCGGTAAAATCGAAGTGCATCTGCGGCGCGGCGTGGAATTGATGGATAAGCCGCGAGACCAGTCGCGGATAATCCACCTGCCAGAGATAAGCGAGGTGAAATGACAGGCGGGATTCCCCGGTGACCTCGGGCGGCAGGCGATAGGTCAGCGCGTCGCGCGGCGGCGGGGTGAGAAAGGGGTAAAGTTCCAGACCGACGACCACTTCGCGGATCGTCACCCCGGCGGTGTGCAGCGCCTGGAGTAACGCCAGCTGTTCTGCCGGGCGACTGCCCAGCACCCCCAGGTTGTAATAGCGCCGCTCGGGACGGAGCGCCGCCACATGCGCGGGGTCAAATGCCCCCATCCGGCTCGACCCGATGAAGAACGCGTCATGGCGCGTGGGCTGCGCGGCCAGATGCCGGTATTTGTTCAGCATCTCGTTCGGCCCATAGCTGTCGCGCAGCGGCAGCAGGCCAAAGACCTGGAACGGATCCACCAGCAGATTGAGGGTCAGCAGCAGCCCGGTCCACAGGGCCAGGGCCGTGACCAGATAGCGCGACCACCGGCGGGCGGGCGCCGGATCGCGGCCGGCCGCCGGCGCCGGCGGCGGGCACGGCGGGGAAACCGGGTGGCGGGCGTCAACCATGGGATGCCCCACCGCCGTGGATCACCCACAGATTCAGCAGGAGGAGCAGAAGGGCCCAGACGGTGAGCGCGGCGACCCAGCGCCGGGCCCAGCGCCGCACCGGGCGGGTCACAGCGGCGTTCGGCGGGAGAGGAGCGGCCATGCGCCTAGAAGGCCCAGTAGATGAAGGTGGTGGGTTGCCCCAGGAGCACCACTGCCGCGGCGGCCGCGCCGAAGGTCGTCACCCCCCAGCGCCGCGTCGGCTGAAAGCGCGCCGCGAGGTCGTGGACATTCGGCTGGGTGACCACGAACACCAGCAGCGGCAGCAGGATCAGCATCTCCAGGCCATTGGCCTGGCGGGGCGTGCGCCACACCACGGCCTCGCCCAGAAACCCCAGCATGGGGCGTAGCGTGTTGGGCAGGTCCACCCCGTGCAGGCCGAGCATCGCCCCCCACAGATGCCACGCCGCGGCAAAGCTGTCGGCGCGGAACAAGACCCAGGCAAAGACCACGGCGGTGAACGTCAGCGCCCAGGCGACGGGCCGCGGCAAGCGCCAACGGCCGCGCCGCCACAGGTGATAGACCGCCAGATAGGCCCCGTGCAAACCGCCCCAGGCGACAAAGGTCCAGGCCGCGCCATGCCACAGTCCGCCCAACAGCATGGTGACGGCCAGCGCCATCAGCGTGCGGGCCAGGCGCTGGCGGTTGCCGCCGAGGGGGATATAGAGGTAGTCGCGCAGAAAGCGCCCCAGGGTGATGTGCCAGCGGCGCCAAAAGTCCGAGATCGTCACCGCCTGATAGGGGCTGAGAAAATTCAGGGGCAGGCGCAGGCCAAACAGCAGGCCGAGGCCGACCGCCATGTCCGAATACGCGGAGAAATCAAAATAGATCTGCAGGGTGTAGGCCAGGGCGGCGGTCCAGGCATCGAAGAAGCCGAGGGCGGCGGTATCAGCAAAGGCGCAGTCCGCCCACGGCGCGAGGCTGTCGGCTATCACCACCTTCTTGAACAGGCCGACACTGAAGATGAACAGCCCGGTGGCGAACCCCCACGTCAGGCCGGGGGTGGGGCGGGCGAGGGCGCCGAACTGGGGAATGATCTCGCGGTGCTGAACGATCGGTCCGGCCACCAGTTGCGGAAAAAAGGTGACAAACAGCGCGTAGCGCAACCAGCCCTCATCCCCGTGGGACTGGCCGTGAAAACTGTCGACCAGATAGGTGATTTGCTGAAAGGTGATGAAGCTCAGACCCAGCGGGAGAATCACCCCGAACAACGGATAGGCCGTGCCTGCCAGGGCATTCACTTCGCCGAGAAAGAAGTCCGCGTACTTGTAAAAGCCCAGCAGACCCAGGTTCAGCGCCACCCCGACCGCCAACCAGCGGCGACGTGGCTGGCGACGCAGCGTCTGGCCCAGGCGGTAATTGACGGCGATACTGCCCAGCAACAGCGGCAGATAACGGATGTCCCACGAGGCGTAAAAGAGGAGCGAAGCGGCGAATAACCAGGCCTCGGCCACGGCATAACCGCCCCGCGCCCGCCCGACGTAATAACCCAGCACCACCACGGGTAGAAAGACGTAAAAGAACAAGGCTGAATTGAACAGCACGCCGCGCGCTCCGGGACCGTAATTGAGGCGGCACTGTAGCAAGCGCCTCCGGGCGTATTGCGGCGAAAGCGCGGGCAAAAGGCGCGCTTGCGCCGCAAAGGGCGCGACGGAGGGCCGGCGCGATCAGGTGGGAAGCGCGGCGGGACCAGACCCGTGGCGGGAGCGGCCGCGGCCGGCCAGCGGCGCACGGGCGACTGGTCGGATCACCGGCAGACGTTCCGGGTAGGGAGGGGTGGCGCGCCGGCGCGGGCGCGCCGGGGTTGAGGCGGGGCGCCGCGGCCGGTCAGCGCGGGCCCACCGACTCAGTTCGCGTTCAGCAAGTCATTGACCGGCCGATCATAAGCGCGCTCATCCAGTTTCGGTTCCTGGTGGCGCATATACGCCGGCCCCAGGGGGCGCTCCTCGCCTTTGGCGGGGGTCGGGGCGGCGTCCGGCCGCGGCTTGCCCACGGTGTATTCCTTTTGACTACGCGGCGCGGCGCTCGCGGCCGGCGGCTGGGGCGTCGCCGCGACTTGCAACGGCGCGGTTTGCCGGATTTGCTCGACCTCCACCTCGCCAAACGCCCAACGGCGGGGGGTGACTTCGGTATAGGTATACCCCGGCCACTGCAGGTCTTGATTGCTGTCGACAAACGGCGCCATCCAGATGCGCATGACCTGCGCCTCTTCCAGAATCGGCTTGGGATTCGGCGGGGCGACAATCAGGTTACGCTGCACCACCAGGGGCGTGCTCAGAGTCCCTCCCGCCGCGCTCGTGGCGGCCCCGGCGCGACCGGCCGCACTGCCGCCGGCGCCGCCGGCGAAGGCGTCCCCCGGCCCGTTGGTCGCCTCGTACACCTCGATCGGGCTCTTGCAGGACACGCCTTTGGGATGCCCGGGACAGGCAAATTCGGATTCACCCGTGCCGCCGAAGCTGCCACAGCCGGCCAGCAGCCCGCCGGCCAGGACACAGGCCGCCCCGGTCAGCGCGCGCGCGGCGCGCCCCGCCGGTCGCGTGAGAACAGAGAACACCATACCCCTAGGCCTCCAGGTCGCCTCGCATGTGGATGTTGGGTGCCCGGGCATTAGCCGAGCTTCAGTTGGGTGCCGCGCAACACGACAATCGTCGCGCTGCGACCGGCATCGACCTCAATCACCGGGAAGGTCTCCTGCGCCATGTCGAGGAAGAAGTCCGACACACTCTGGGCCGAGGTACTGGCGCCGCCAAACAGACCGCCCTTGGCGATGTCGCCAAACTGCGGCTGGGTGGTGGTGGTCGTGCCTTGCGGATCGATCTTCAACTGGGAGACATAGGAGGGCTTCATCGCGTCGGCAAACCCGGACAAGAGGCCGGCCATCGTCGCTCGGGTGAGCAGGGAGCCGTAACGCGAGACCAGGCGGCCGCGCATGCCGACCTTGCCGTCTTCGCCGATGACATAACCTTCCAGTTTGGCGTCGATCACCCCGCCATCGGTGCGCACGCAGCTCAGGCGTTCGGTGCGCGCCTCCATCCGTTCCGTGCTCATCCGCCCGTAGCCGGAGGCGATGACAAAGCATTCGCGGATATCGACGGTAAAATGATTGGGCACGATCGCCTCCCGCTTGACGCGGATCAGCATCGGCGTGGGGTTGGAGGAGGCGCTGTTACTGGTGAGCGCATCCACGCCGTTGAGGAGAATGCCGGTGAACATGGCGCCGGCGGGCATGTAGACCGAGATGTCGTTTTTGGCGGCCTTTTCCGCCTTGACGTCACCGGCCGCCCGGGCCACCGTCCCGCCGCCCCCGGTCGCGGCTCCCTCGGCCGCCGCCCCGTCCCCGCGCCCCGCCTCCGGCGTACGGGCGCGGGTGGGAATGCGCCGACCTTCAAATTCATCGGCGGGCGGCGGGGCCTCCTGGGTTTCGGTTTGCGCCGTCACCAGCCGCAAGGTCACCGGCGCCTCCGCCGCGACCGGCGCCGGCGGCGCGCCCGCGGGCAGCGGGGCCAGTCCCGGCAGGGCCGGGACCGGCGGCAGTTGCGGCAGGGCCGGCGGCTCCCCGGCGGTCCCGGCCGCCACCTCCCCGGCGGGCAGGTCCGGCAGCGGCGGCAGGGCGGGGTCGCCGGCCGGCCCGTCCATCCCCGGCGGCAGCCCCGCCGGGCTGGGCATGGGCACCACCAGGCCGCCCGGCGAGCCACCCGCGGCCTGCGCGGCGGCCGCGGCGAGCTGCTCGGCGGTGACGCCCTCGGCCGGGACGATCTCGCTGATGTCCTCCACCTTGCGCTCGGTAATCTGGGACTTGGTTTCCATGCGCCGCAGGGCGCTGGTGACAAATTGCAATTGCTCCTGCAGCCCCTGAATTTCCCGCGACCCCCCGGGGCGTTCATTGATCTGCGCCTGCAGATCGCGCAGGGCGTCCTGAATGCCCTTCTGCTGCGTCTGCATGAGTTGCTCCAGGCGCATCAGCCGCCGCTCCTGGGCGATCTGGCTGGCATTGAGCTCATCCAGGGTCGAATCGCGCCGTTCCGGGATCATGATCTGCATGTCCACGCTGGTGTCGACCTTGTCGAGCACCGGCGCCTCCTTGCGCAGCAACTGCGTCAGGCCGCTGAGGGCGACGATGGCGCCGAGCGCGGCAAAGATCGCGATAAAGCGTTTCGTGCCCGGGGTCAACGCGTCCCATTTATCTTGAAATAGCAAGGCCATGATGGTCTGGGTCTCGGTTGCCCGCGGTTAACGCCGGGCGGCGGGATCGGTACGCCCCGCCGCCACCACGAAGGCGTAGGTGGATTCGCCGGGCGCCAGCCGGACGCGGGGGAAGAACGCCACCGCCTTGACCCCGGATTCGTAAATACTCTGCTCGGTCAGTTCCACCCAGTTATTGCTGCGGTTGGTCAGGTCGTAGCGGTAGATGTCCAGCGTCGTGCCCGCCCAGCGTTTGCTGGGCACGCCGCGCACCGGACCGATGCTGAAGGGGGGCACATTCAGCATCGCTTCGACAAAGCCCTTGGGTTGTTGCCCGATGACCACCTTGCGCAACAGATAGACGATCTGCGACTCGTAGGCGCTGGTCTCCCGTGTCTCCTCCGTTTGGGCAGCGGTATGCGCGTGATAGGGATTCGCCGAGCGGTCGATCTGCAGCAGCACGCTCTGGGCGTCCAGGCTGTTATCCGGAACCAGGGTCAGGGCCGCCACCGGTTTCCCCGGCTCGGCGTCGGTGATGAAGATCGAGAACGGCGTGGCGCTCGCCGGCACGACGAAGACATCCGCATCGTTGATGATGATCTGCGCGCCGCTGGTGTCCACCACCTTGGGCTGGGTGAAGGGGGTGGCGATCCGGTTCGGCATCCGTCCCGAGATCTTGATCTTGGCGGTGATCCCGGGCTGCAGGTTAATCACCGCCGGTCCGGCCAGGTCCGGCGGGGGGGCAACCGCCCCCAGCCCCGGGAACCCCCCGCTGGGAATGCTGCTGGCGTCCGGCAGCGCCACCGCCAGGGAGGTCACCGGCGCCAGGGGCGGGGGCTCGGCGGTGCGCGCCGGGGCCGCCGGGACGCCCGCCGCGGCCGGGGGCGCCGGGGGCCGCGCCGGGGCGGCGGGGGGCGCCGGGGGCGGCACGACCCGCGAGGCGCCGTCGATGGGATCCTCGGCCCGGCCGCTCAGCGGGATCAGGACTGCGGCGGCAAGCATCCAGTGCAGGGTGCGGGAGGTCATCGCTTGGTCTCCTGGGGCGCCGGCCCGCCAATCAGCGGTGTCGTATCCTCTTTGCTGACCTCCGGCACCTCTTCATACAGCGGCGGCGTCAGCATGTTTTGCAACAGGGCGGCGTTGGGTTCGATGCCCGCGTCCTGGAGTTCTTTCTCCAGGCGCGCGTTACGCTGCATCTCCTCCGCCAGGCCCTCTTTTTCGTAAGACTTCCGCCAGGCCAGGGTATGCGGTTGCGTCCCCGGGTAGCTCGAGAAGTGGGTCAGTAACGGTTTGCCCTCGAACATTTCAAACAGACATTCGAGCACCACGTTCTGGTGTTGATCGTAGCCACCGGTCGAGGTGGCGGTGCTGTTGATGTACCGCCCCATGACGAACACCTTCTGCGAGCCGGGTTCCCAGAGCACGCGGGAGGCGACGAAATAGGACATGGAGGTGGCGGTATTGAAGGCCGGGTCCCGGCCCATGGCCAGCAATTTGGCCTTGAGCGGCGGGAAGATCTTCGGCGCGAAAATGTCGCCGAGCGCATCGATGACGTAGGTCAGGTTCTCGGGGGTAATGTTGCCGATGAGATGGGCGACATAGAAACCCCAGGCCTTGTAATACTCCGGCGAGGCCGAGGTCCAGCTGATCTCGCTTTTGCCCTCCAGGTGTGGCGGCACAAGCACGATGCGTTCATGGCGAGCGGCGGTGATCAGCAGGGTCGAGGCCACCCCTAAGGCCATGATCAGGTTGGCCACCAACAGCATTTTGACGGAAAAGTTCGACAGGTCGAACCGGCGCAAAAAATTCAGCGTTTCCATGGGGGGCGCCTGTTAGTGGACCAGGGCCTTCACCACCCCGAGCGGGTAGCGCAGGTTGAGTTTGGCGATCCCGTGCGCATAGGCCAGATGCATGAGAATCCCGTCCAGATTCGAGGACTTGAACGTCGAGAACAGCTTCATCAGCAGAAAGATCAGTACCAGCATATACATCATCAGATCGGTGAGGATGCCGATACCGAACAAGGCGACAATCGGAAAAACCTCGTCAATTTCCCACAACAGGATCTGCATCTGCGCATCGACGTAGCGGGGGATGGGAATCGTCTGTGACATGGCCGTGGCTCCGCGGTTATTCCTGAGGCTCCAGCATGACCCGTGCGGAGCGGTTTTGCTGGCGTCCGGCGGCGCTGGTATTGGGCGCCAGGGGCGCCGTTTCGCCCAGGTGCACCTGCTCGATGCACGCCGCCGGCACGCCGAGGTCGGCAATCTCCCGCGCGACGGTGTCCGCGCGGCGTTGCGACAGCGCCTGGTTGTACGCGGCGGTTCCGGTGCTATCCGCCCGTCCCTCGATATGGACACGGGCAATCCGGTCGCGGTGCTGATCGATGAACTGGCGCAACGCCGCGGCCGCCTCCGGGCGCAGGTGCGCGGTGTCAAACGGAAACAGCACCTGATGCACCCGGCCCGCGGCATCCTGCCACGTCACCTTCACCTGGCGGACCAGGAGCGGCGGTGGCACGCCCAGGGCGAAGGTCTCATGCGGCTGGATGCGGGCGATGTCGCTGTGGGGCTGAAAGACTGCGGTGATGTGGCCGGCCTGTTGGCGCAATTCGCCCGGCGGCACCGGCGCCCGCGGGTCCAGGTTGATGAACGGGCCCGCCGGGCCCGACGGCGGCGAGGAACTGCAGGCCGTCAGCAGGAGACCGGCCAGGGCGAGGGGGTAATAACGGTGCCGCATGGTCCTAGCCATTCAACCTCGGTGAGGGTGGGGACGGGGCGCGCCCGCGCCACAGCAGGGTCGCCAACACGCCGTACAGGAGCAGGGCGCCCACCGCCTGTCCGGCCCGGAACAGCGGCCGATTCAGGCGCTGCACATAGGCAAAGGCCTGGATGCCATACCCCTGCCGCTGCACGAAGCGCACGGACTCCACCCGGGCGTCGGCGCCGTACTGGTGCGGCCACCGCCCCCAGGCCAGGCCACTGAGGGCGCCGCTGAGCAGCGGGTGCGTCACCTGCCAGCTGTGGATCACCACCGGGCCGTCGCCCGCGGCCGGCGCGGGCGGCGGCGCACTGGACGGCGCGACCGCCACCCCCCCCAGCACCCCCAGGAGGAGCAACAGGAGCGGCAGGGCGGCGCGCGGCCCCTGCCGCCGGCGGGGGCCCCCGGGGGTCAGCGCCTGGGCAGGATAGCGGGGGTCCTCGGCGGAAATGCGCGGCATGCGGGGCATTTTCCTTAGTTAGCGGCGGAAAGCGGCAGGGACTCCAGCCAGCGCTCCACGGCGGCAGCGGTGGGCGGGCCCGCCAGCGGCGTGGCGGTGACGCCCTGGGTGACGTAAAGGGCCGGCACCGCGGTCAGCGCCGCCCCCCGCACCCACTGCATGATGGCGGCCAACGCCTTGGCGCCCCGGTCGACGGCGGGATAGATCTCCACCCCCGTCACGTCTGGCGCCCAGTCGCGGTCGAAATACGGCGCCAGGTGGTCAAACCCCACCGTCGTGCCGAGGGCCACGGCGGCCTTGAAGGCGGTCCGCTCGCCGGAAAAATCCACCGGCAGCCAGGTCACGCCCACCCCGGCCGCCTGCAAGCGCGCCGCCAGCGCCGGCGCGGCCAGAGCCGCGTACAGGCGTTGGCAATGGCCACAGGCAAAATCAAACACGATGAACAACTCCCGCCCCGCCGCCCCGGACGCGGGAAACTGGCGGATGCCGGTCAGGGCGCGGAGTTCGGCGGCCGCCAACCCCGGATGGGTGGGCGCGGCGACGGGGTCGGCCGTGGCCGGCGCCGGCGCCGGGACGGTTTCGCCCGGGAAGTAGCGGGCCAGGGCGTCGCTGGTGTGATTGCCCTGGCCGCCCGCATCCAGAATCAGGCCCAGGAACAGGTTCTCGCCCGCGGGATCGAGGTACAGGATCATCGGCTTGCCCCGCGCCCGCAGCGCCACGCCTTTCAGGCCGGCCGGGGCGTCAAAGGTGTCGATGAGGGTGATGCCGGGCTTTTGCCGCAGCCGCTCCAGGAACTGTTCATAACCCCCCGGCGCGGGCGGCTCGGCCGCCGCCTCGGCGGCGGCCAGCAGCGCCCCACCCACCAGGCTGGCCACGGCCAGCCGCCCGCCCCGGCGGCGCCGGGGGGAATGCAGTCGCCACATCGACGGGGTCCTCGGGGAGATCAGGCGCCAAGCGTCAGCCACGGTAGCGACCGCTCTTGACCAGGTATTGCGACAACAGGCCGTTGGCCAGCTGGAAAAACAGCTCGTAATCGCCGGCCGTCACATCGGGGCCAATCAGATAGGCGCCATTCATGACCAACGCCGGGGTCGCGTCCGGCTGGTAGTGGGCAAAGCGCTTACGCGCCAGGATCAGCGCCCGCATGCTCGCCGTCGAGTTCCACGCCTTGCGGAAGGCGTCTTCGGCGATGCCGGCATTGCGCGCGCATTTGAGGTAGGTATCGAGGCGCTCGGGATCGTTCGGCGCCAGTTGCAGCGCCATGTACGTTTCCTGCATGAAATACGCGATCCGCACCGGTTGGGCGATCTGGGCGGCGTAATAGGCGCGCGCCATCAGGATCTCTTTCGTGGTGCTGGCGATCACCGGCACGGGTTCGAAGGTGATCGGCGCCGGCAGCGACGTGCCCCAGGTCCAGAAGTAGGTGTCGTTGCGCAGGCAGAAGGTGCAATCGAAGGCGAAAAAGTAGAGCACCTTGTCCGCATCGCCCGGTTCCAGCGGCGTGCGCGGCGGAATGACCGGCTGTTGCCGGCGTTGCGGATCCAGGCCCAGAACCTCGGAGGGCGCGTGCATGTCGGCCTCGTCAAACGGCGAGGCGGACCGCGGGCCGCCCAGCGGCAGGCAGGCGCCCAGCGCCGCCACCAGCAGGCGCCGCCGCGCCGGTGAATGAGCCGCGCCCCCCCGGGCGGAGCGGTCGGCAGGGCCCGGGCGACGCACCCCGGGAGGGCACAAACGGGGCGGCGACCCGCCGGGGGGCTCAGTCATGTGGGATCTCCAATTCTTCATCGAGGCCGCAATGCCCGGCGCGGTCCGGCAACAAGCGCAACGCCTGGTCGAGGGTGGTTTTACCCGCCAGGGCATGCAGGGCGCCGCCGGTCGCCAGCTTGACAAACTGGGCTTGATGCTGGGCGGCGCGGGTGATCGCCTCGCTGTCCTTGGTGGTGATGGCTTCGCGCAGGGCATTGTCCGAGCGGACCAGTTCCAGTACCGGCACCCGGCCTTTGTAGCCGCTGTACCCGCACTGCTCGCAGCCCTGGGGCAGCAACAGGGTCTGCCCGGGGGCAAGGGGGACGCCCAGGCTGTGGAAGGCCGCGCTGGCGACGCTGTCCGCCGCATAGGGGCGCGCGCAGCGGCACAGGCGCGACAACAGGCGTTGCGCGACGACGCAGCGCAGGGCCGCGCCCAAGGGAAACGGTTCAATCCCCAGGTCCAGCAGCCGGGTAATCGTCGCCGGCGCATCGTTGGCATGGACGGTCGACAGCACCAGATGGCCGGTCAGGCTAGCCTCGATGGCAATGCGCGCCGTTTCCGCGTCACGGATCTCGCCGATGAGGATGATGTCCGGGTCCTGGCGCAGAATGGAGCGTAACGCCGAGCCAAAGGTGGTGCCTTTCTCGGCGGGATTACCAAACGCCGTGGTTTTCGGCCGCTCCACGTTGACCTGGCAGGCCAGGGGAATCCGATATTCCACCGGATCCTCGACGGTGATGATCTTGCGCTCCAGCGAATTGAGCGCGGTCAGCATGGCGTACAGGGTGCTGGTTTTGCCCGAGCCCGTCGGGCCGGAGACCAGGAACAGGCCGTTGGGTTCGGCCAGCGTCTCATCGATCACCCGGCGCACGCTCGGCGTCATATCGATGTCCGCCAGGGTGCGCGAGGCGTTGGCCTGATCGAGCAGGCGCCCGACAATGCTCATGCCGTTGCGTGTGGGCAGCCACGAGACCCGGACATCGACCATCCGCTCGTCCACCTCGATGAACATGCGCCCGTCCATGGGTTTGCGGTCACTGGGCGAGAGGCCGGCCTTCATGCGGATCTTGGTGTCGGCATTGCGCATCTCCGGCCCGGTGAGGGTGTGGGTCTGCCGCAGCTTGCCATCGACACGCATGCGCACGATCGCCCCGTCCTCCGCATCCTCGATATGGATGTCGGAGGCCCCCATCCGCGCGGCGCTCTTGAACATATCGTTCAGCAGCGCCACCACTTTTTCGTCCCCGGTCTGGGTGGAGATGAATTCCGTCGGTTCCCGTTTGGCCGTCATCCGTTCACTCCCCGCGCCCGGTGGCGGTAGGTGATCAGTTCCTGCAGTTTGCGATGCACCTTGCGGGCATAATCGAGGCGGAGATCGCGGCGGCGCTCAGAGGCGTTATACGCGCCCACCGCTTCCCAGGTCGGCCCGTAGCGATCCAGGTTTTCGCGCAGGATCCACGCACCCACATGCACATTCAGGCAGGTCTCGCTCAGCAGGCGCTGCGCGGTGATCGCCTGGGCTGACAACCGGGGCAGATGGCTGGAATTGATCTGCATCAACCCCAGATCGCGGGTGCCGTTTTTGTTGTAGCCGGTGGCCGCGGGATTCAGGTTGGATTCCACGCGGGCGATCGCCCACAACAGTTCCACGCTGATCTCATAGGTCCGGGCGGCCTGCCCGAAACACTCCGTCAGCGGGTATTCGCGGTCCGGCACCCGTAACGCCAGGCCCGCGGCCGAAACCTCGCCCAGCAGCAGCCACCCCAGGGCCGCCGCCAGGCACCGCGCGCGCCCGTTCACGGCCGCGTCTCCCCCACCCCCGCCGCCGGCGCCAGCGACTGGAGGATCAACGCCAATTCCTCCGCATCGGGCGCGCCGCGCACCAGCTGGAAGCCGCCTGATCGCGCCTGATAAAACAACTGCGGCGTGCCGGCCGAACCCAGGGCGTCGAACAATACCTGGTTGCGCGCCACGGCGGCGACGGCGGCGGCCGACACCGGGGCGTCCGCCCCGGCGGGCCGCTCCTCCGGGGCGCCGGCCAACGCCGCCGCCAGGGCCGCTTCACCCTGTCCCTGCTGGGCCGCCGCGGCGAGCCGGGCGGCCGCCGCGTCCTCACCCAGGGTGTTCACCGGGATCCAGCGCACGGCCACCTCGCCGGCGGCCACGCGCGGCGTCAGATCCCGGTACAAGCGCGCGCAATGCGGACAGGCCGGATCGAACAGGACATAGAGCAGGGGGGCGTGCGCATTGCCCTGGTGAATGGCGGTCGCCGCGCCCAAGTCGCGATACAGGCTGGGCAACAGGTGCTGATCCAGATAGTCATTCAGCACCGGCAGGGCGACGTTGTCCCCCTCGGCGGTGAGCAGGGCGCCTAACACGAGGTGGGTCCCGGCCGGATCGGTGTAGAGCACCACCGGCTGGCCCAGTTCGGAGGTCACCAGATAGCCGCGCAAGCCCAGGGGTGCAGCGAAGCGTTGCGCCAGCGTGAAGACCCCCGCGGTTTGACTCAGCACCAGCGCATCCGCCGGATCCGCGGGATCGAACGTGAGCGCCGCCGGCACGGGGGGCGTGACCACGGGGGCGGCGGGCGCCTCGTTCGCCAGGCCGGCCAACGGCGCCACGAGCAGCGCCAGGGCCAGGCCCAGCGCCGAACAGCGGCCGCGCCGCCCCTGCGGCGTTCCGGGGTGGATAGGGATGATCGGTTGCGTCACTAATGGTCTCCGTTGCTGCCGTCACGCGACGGCCCGTAGTTAACGCGCCTGGCGCCGCGCCACAGTCAGCGGCGCCAGGCGGATAGGCCGTGTGAGGATTATGCGGGGCGCCGCTGACGCAATTGGGCGAAATGAGGGTGCTTATGGCCCCTTTTCACCCGCAAAAACCCCGGCCTGCCGCTGGCGCTTCCCGGTGCTTCGCCGATGCTCCCCCGCGGTGACCGCCCCCCCGCTCCGCGGGCCTCCGCCCGCGCGGTTTCCCGGGCGGTTCACCCGCGACACGGCCTTTGCCTACCGGCGTACGGTGGCGCGTCGCCGTGCGTTATGCCACGCCGCCACGCCGTCCCGGTGCGACGGACGACGCGGCGGGCCGGGTCGGCTGCACTGGCCTGGCCAGTGGGAGCCGGGCGGGTCGCCCGCGGCGCAACGGACCGCCGCCCGGCGGTGCGGCGGCCAGCGTCCGCCAGCGGTTGGCTGCCAGGCCGGTCGCGCACAGCGCCGCCGATTCGGCGTCTTATGTTCGGGGAATGCCGGGCGCTTCATCCGCGGTCCCCCTCGCCATGAGGCGCCGGTATGGGTGGCGTACCGAACGCCGTCGCCGGGGGCGCCCACCCCGGCATATCGGCGGAAAAGAGCCATTCTACCTAGCGTCATTCCGCGAAAACCCCCCTGGGTGGGGTCCTACACTGTCATCGTCGTCACTGCCCACCTGCGGCGGACGAACTCACCCACACGTGTTCGCTTTCACCAAGAGATGCATCTCATGAAACGCTTCAGCAAGCAACTGTCCTTCTTCGTCGTCGCCACCCTGGTCGCGACTGCCGCCATGGCCGGTTCCGGCGGTACCGAGTTCGATACCGCCCTGACCACGGTCGTCGACTGGTTCGAGGGCGCCCTCGGCAAGTTGATCGCCGTCACCACCCTGGGCGTGGGCCTGGCCATGGGCATCATGCGCCAGTCGGTCATGAGTGTGGTCGTGGGCGCTTCCATGGCCCTCGCCCTGAACTACGGCCCCGGCATCATCCAGGGTCTGGTCACCGCCAACCTGCCGGTGCTCTGACGACCGGCCGCCTGGCCTGAACCCCCCCCGCGCCCCGCCGGCGCCGCTGGCGGGGTTCAGGCCACCCCCCCTGTTCCCGCCCCCACCGCTGACCAGACCCGCCGGGCGCGGGCTGCGTGCCGGGTAGTCCGGACGCGTCCCTCCTTCGCCCGGTTGTTCTGCCCCCCCCTCGTTTGGGTTCCGGCCGCGGCCGCTGGTCGCGCCCGCGCTGGAGCCGCCACCCTTGCGGCCGACCGTGATACGCAACCCCCACCCCCTTGCGTGGCGGGTGTGGTCCCGGGTGCGCCCCGCGGCGCCGGCGACCGCGCTGCTCCCAGCCGGCGCCCCCACGTTGTCCCGCTGAGCGGGCAGGCGCCCCGGTAGTTTTCACTCGCGCAACCCGGTAGTTTTTACTCGCGTTAGGCGGTAGTTATCACTCGCGGGGGCAAACGGGGTGAACTTATCCACAGGCCAACCGGCCATTTCAGCCCCCTTCCCCGGTAGTTTTCACTCGCGCCCCCCGGTAGTTTTCACTCGCGCCTGGGTGGTCAAGTCGGTAGTTTTCACTCGCGCCCCCGGTAGTTTTCACTCGCGGCCAACCGGCACCCGGTAGTTTTCACTCGCGCAATCCAGTAGTTTTCACTCGCGGGGTCTCGAAAAATATTTCTGTAATTCAGGCGGTTGCGAGCCATTGACCGCCCCCTCCTTCTTTTCCCTTTTCCTTCTTTATCCATCATCTTCCTTGTCCCGTCCCCGGCCTCCGGCGTCGGTCCCCGTGGCCACCCTGGGGCGCATAGCCTGCGCACGCCTGCTCCGTACGCCTGGGTCGCGCCCCTCCGACCTGGCCGATACCCGCGGCGCGCCCGTGACGGGCTGCTGATCGTCCCCGCGCGATCCAGCACCGCCGGCCGCGCCCGTCTCCCGTCGAAGGAGCGCAGGACGCGCGACGCCCCCCCAGCCCGGGTGCGTAGCCCGGCGGAGCAGAGGGCGCGAGGGCCTCTCGCCCCGCGTCCGCCCCGTCCCGCCACCGGCGGCGGGTAGCGCCGGCGCGCGGCGCGTGCGCCGCGCACTTCCTGCCCGGCGGGGCGCAACGCGGGGGTGCGTACGCCGGGCGGGAGTAGCGATTATTCCCCCAGCCGGTTATCAATACCGGCATGATTCAGCGGGGCTATCAGTTTCGGCTCGTCCCCACGCCGGCGCAAGCAGCGCAACTGGCGACGTATTTTGGCGCCACCCGCTGGGTGTGGAATGCGGCGCTGGCCTGGCGGTCGACGGCGTACCGGCAGGATGGCGAGAGCGTGACCGGCGTCGACTTTTCGCGCGAGCTGAGCTGGCTCAAGCAGCTGGAGCCGTATCCGTGGTGGCGCGCCGTCCCGGCCACCGTGCTGACCCAAGCGTTGCGCGATCAGGACCGCGCCTACGCCAATTTCTTCGCCAAGCGCGCCCGCTATCCGCGGTTCAAGAAGCGCTGGCCCGCGGCCGCCATTCGCTTCCAGTTGGATCAACGGGTCGTGGCCAACGCCTATCGGGCCGGCGAGTTCTTGCGCCTGCCCGGACTCGGCGCGCTCAACCTGCGGTGGTCGCGCGTGCCGGGCGGCATCCCGAAGAGGGTCACCGTGCAGCGCGACGCCGACGGGCGCTATTTCGTCGCCTTCATGGTCGAGGAGGCGCTCGCCCCCGCGCCCCCGAACGCGGGCGACGTCGGCGTCGATGTCGGGCTGAAAGACCTCGTCATCACCCGCGACGGGCGCAAATCGGGCAACCCCCGCCCCCTGCGCCGCTATCAGCGCCGGTTGAAAATGGCTCAGCGCCGGCTAAGCCGCCAGCAGCAGGGTTCCCGCCGTTGGCAGCGGCAACGCCAGCGCGTGGCGCGGCTGCATCGCCGGGTCAGCGACGCCCGCCGCGACTTTCTGCACAACCCCCCCCGGGGCCGCGCCCCGCCCCTGTAGGCGCAGAAACTCGTTCAGCTATGTCCTCGAACCGGCACCGGTGGCCGAAGTTTCTTAGGAAGCAGTCCACGGCCCTGGTCCGCGCGCATGGCCTCATCGCCCTCGAGGACCTGAAGGTCAAAGGGCTGGCCCGCTCGCGGCTGGCCAATTCGATGCACGATGCGGCGCTGGGCGAGTTGCGGCGCCAGATAACTTACCAGTGCCAATGGCACGGGCGCGGGTTATGGCAAGCTGAGCGCTTCGCGCCCACCAGCAAAGCCTGCTCCAGGTGCGGCGCGGTGCAAGCCGTCATGCCGTTGCGGATCCGGGACGGGACCTGTCCCGCCTGCGGAGCCGTTCACGACCGAGACGTTGACGCGGCCGTCAACGTATTCCTGTTCGCTACGGCGGGTAGCGCCGAACGACAGGCGCATCGAGGGCGAACGATCCCCAGCGCCGGTTGCCAGGGGGCAGCCGGATGGCAGGCGCCCGATGAAGTGCGAACCCAACCGGCCGGCGCGGGAACGGGGCACGGATGACCCGCGACCAAGCCGGAGGGGCGGACTCCAATTTCCCGGGAGAAGGTCATCAGGGTGCGGCCTTGCCCTTCCGCCGCCCTCTGCCCCTCAGGGGCCTCCAGGCGGGTCCACGCCCGCGCCATCCGCTTGCCGTGAGGGGGACAGGTCGCCCGCCCACCGGCGCGCCCGTGACCGGCCGCTGAACGCCCCCCGCGCGGTCCAGCACCGCCGGCCGCGCCCGTCTCCCGCTCTTCCCGGAAGAAGGTCATCATGCGCACCTGCCCTTCCGCCGCGCGCTGCCCCCCTCAGGGCCTCCAGGCGCCCCCCGCGGGCCCGCGCCGGCCCGCTTCACGCTCCGGGCGCGGGGGGCTGAGACCCCGGCCGCGCCTGGTCCGTCACCGCCACTCCTCCCGGCCCACGGTGTTCTGCCCCCTCAGGGGCCTCCAGGCGGGCCCACGCCCGCGCCACCCGCTTACCGTGAGTATAAACGCCCGCCCACCGGCGCGCCCGTGACGGGCCGCTGAACGCCCCCCCTCTGCCCGGTGGACCCATCCCCTCGGGTAAAATGCAGGGGGCGCGATGGCCACGCGGATGCCGCACATCGCGCCGGCAGAGCTGTTAATCTACCGGGGTAAGCTCCACGACAAGAGGATGAATCATGCTGCACTTAAAGTTACTGCCGGGAGAACGTGTTTACGTTCTCGGCCATGTGGTGATCGAGTATTTTTTGCAAGGGGGAGACATACAGAAACCGGCCTGGAAAATCGCGCCGTATCACGCGGAAGTGCCGTTGATCTGCTCCGACCTGACGGACGTACCCTACGCCCGCACGCTCCCCGTGCCCCCTCAGTTGCCGGTGCCGTTATCGCAGGAAGTGGAAGTGTCATGTCTCGGCATTGACCGCCACGGACAGATGCGGGTAGGCTTTAATGCGCCCACATCCATCCGCATCCTCAAAGAGCAAAAGCTGATCGGCGAGGCCCGCGCGCTGTCGGCCGTGCCGATCATCCTGGGAGATTCTGCCTCGTGATCACATCCAAGTCGTTGCTGGGGACCTTCCTGGTGGTGGTCGCCGCGCTGGCCATCGGAACGGCGCTCTGGTACCGGGAGGATGCCGGCGTGGCCCTACCGGATAGCGACGGTGCACGGGAGCGGACGGCTGGGGCCGATGCCGCCGGACCAAGCGCCGGCCGTACCGCCACGGCTGACGGGGCGCCGGACGACACGGCGCGCAGCGAGCGCGAGCAGTACCAGCAGGCATACCGCCTGATCGAAGCGGCGGCCAGGAAGTACGGTGTCGACCCGGCCCTGGCGCACGCCATCGCCTTGCAGGGCTCGTTTTACAACCCGCGCAAGGTGTCCTCGGAAGGCGCCATCGGCCTGATGCAAGTGCGCCCCGGGGTCGCCGCCGGCTATGGTCTTGCCGACAAAAACCAGTTGTTCACCCCGGAGATCAACGCCGACATCGGCTTGCAGCATCTGCGGGCGCTGCTGGCCCATCACGACCTTCCCGGGGCGCTCTTTGCCTACACCACCGGGCGCAAGCCCCCCGAGGGCGAAGCCGGCGCCGCGCCCGAAATCTCCAGCCTCGCGCAACGGATCCTCAAGCAATATCAACTCAATGGGGGGCGTTGAACGCGGCGCGGCCCCGGAGCGCTCCCCCCCCCGCGGCCCGCGCGCTAACGCCCGGCGGCCACCGGCTATCACGCCCCCACCGACGCCCTTACCCGTCGTCGCGGCCGGGCGCCTCCGACCCCCCTCCCCCTGTTCACCGGCGTGCCCGGTCAGATTTGGTCAGATTGGTCAGAATTCGTCAGAACGGTCAGAACCCGTCAGTAATCCGGGGGCGCCCGGCACTACCTTAGGCCGGGACGCCGGCCTGCGCCGCCGTCCGGCGCGGCGATCACCGTCCACGCCTGGGAATGACCGACGATTGACGAAGAGAAGAGGAACCATGTCCAGCGCCCGATCGGACCTCATGTTGCTCACGCCGACGCCTTACCCCGCGGCGGACGCGTACACCTCGGTGCAGATGCAGCTGTTCCAGAGCTTTCACGCCCGGGACAGCGCGACGCGGCAGCGCTTGTCGAACTCCCTCGATTTCTGGGACGCCATCCCCAAGTATTCGGTCAACCGCCAGGGGGGCGGGCGCCAGCGGGGACCGGACGCGGCGCCCCCCTCCATCCTGACCCGCCATTTTGAATTCCGTAACCATTCCTTCCAGCTGGAAATCCGCCCGGCCCGCGTCCGCCACCCCCGCACCGGCGCCATCCACGTCGCCTATCCCACGCTCCGGGAGGAGATCGTCGAGGACGCCCTGCGCAAAATCGCCTCCCAGCAGCAGTGCGGGTTTTACTGCCAAGGCCCGGGCCAGCCGCGCGCCGGGGTGCGGTTCACCCTGCATGCCCTGCGTAAATATCTTAGGGAACAGGGACATACCATGGATCATTACCAGGTGAAAGAGTCGTTGTTGATTCTGGCGGACTGTCACATCGAAGTCGTGACCATCGACGGCCCGCTCCGCAAGCAGATCAACGCGTCGATCATCCGCACCCTGATCTTATCGGGGCGCGCCGACCTGGAGCAGGACCCGTCCTGCCTGTGCTACGCCGACTTCCACCCCCTGATCACGGACGCCATTGACGCCATCCAGTATCGCCAGTTCGATCTGTCCGCAGTCCTCCAGCACCGCAAACCCCTGGCCCGCTGGTTGCATAAGTACTTTATCCGCGCCGCGCGGAATGCCAGTCCGCTGCATCCAATCAAGCTCAGCATGAAGTTTGTGAAAAACGCCAGCGGACTGCTCGGGTCGGCCCGCTGGCGTGACGATGTCCGCGCCCTGCGCGCCGCCCTCGCCGAGTTGATCGACAACCACGTGCTCGTCGCCGCGCACGCGTGTGAGGCGCCCGTGGGGGCGGCGGACGCGGATCTGCGGTGGCTGCTGACGCCCAGCGCCAGTTTGGTGGCGGATATCATCGCCGCCAATCAGCGCTGCCAGCACCATCGCAGCCTCGCCGCGACGCCGGCGCCCGGCCCTGGCGCGGCCAGCCCCGACCGGACGACCCACCGTACCCGGGGCGCCGGTCTGCTCTCCCTCCCCCGGGCGCCGGGCGAGGCCAGCCCCCGGCGTCCCGAGCGCCCCGCGCCACGGCCGCCCCCCCCGGCGGGCCGTCCCCGCGGCGGCTAGTGATGGCCGCGCAGGGCGACCAGCAGCGCCCCCAGATCCCGCGCGTCCTGACAGCGCAGCCGGGCGCCGGGTTCGTGGAGGGAGCCGATACAGACCCCCGCCGCGTCGTTCGCCAGCCCAATGACGAAGGCCGAGGCAAAAGCGTCGCCGCCGCCCGCGTCGAGCAGTTGCTGGGCGGCGGCGACGTCGGTCAGCACGATCAGGTTAAGGCGGGCGCCCGGCGGGCGCTCCGGCACCGACTGCGCCAGGCGCGCCAGTGCCGGGGTCAGGACCGCCGCGGGCAGCGCCGCGCCGGCCCCGCCCACGGCTAACTGGTTCAGATAGCCGCGCGCGCCGGCCAGAAAGTCGGGTTGCGCCCGGTTGAGGGTTTCCGTATACCCGGGACGCAGATCCCGGGCGTAGGGCGCCACCACCAGGTGCTCGCCATGCCGCAGGCGCGAGAAACGTTCCTGCGCTTCGGGATGGTCCAACCACGCCAGCAGCCCGTCCTTGGCGGCGCGCAGCCCGCGGCCAAAGGGCCGGGCGGTGTTGATGGCGATGACCAGCGTCGCCGGCGACAACTGATACTCCAGGTACGTGCGCACCAGGACGCGCAGGGGATGACTTTTGCGCCATTCCGGCGCCGGCCGGGCGGTGGCGCCGTGCAAGTCCACCGCCCGCGCCCGCCGCGCCAGATACCCGGCCACGGCCGCGAATTCCCGCCGCTTGAGCTGATTGAACAGGCCCAGGGTGTACCCGGGGAGTGGCGTGCCGTCCATGAGCCACACCGGACACAGGGGCGACTGCAGGCGCGGGTCGGCATTCAAGGCCGTGATCAGGGCCTCCGGGGCAAACAGGGCGTTCAGGTGCGCCTCATGGGCCAGGTAGTGTTCCGCGGCATTGACATAGCCCGGGTAGAGCCGGCGATGCCCCTGGCCAAACGCCCGCGCCGGCGGCGGGGTGGTGAAATCGCCGTCCTGCCCCGGGCCCACCGCCAGCCGCAAGGCGTTGATGGTCGCCGCCCCCAGTTCGGAATAGGCCGGATGATGCAGCGCGAAGTGCAACTCGTTCGCCGCGGCGCGCCGCGTCAGTTCCGCCCAGGTCGTGCGGCCAAAGGGCGGGAGCCGCCCCGTCCAGTCCCTCTCGCACCAACCAAACGCCTGCGCCGTCGCGGCCTTGACCCCCAGCACCACCGGTGCGGGATACAGACGCACATCCGCCAACCCAGACCCCTCGGGGGTCTTGCCGATGCCCAGCCCCCAGTGGGCGTCGGTCTCGGCGTCGGTGAAGGTGGGCGAAAACGTCACCCGAATCCCGGTCGCGGCGGCCAGGTCGTGATACTGGGCAACGACCGGCTGCAATTCCGGCGTAATGCGCACGTTCAGCGACAGGTGTTCAGCGGCCGCGGACGCGCCGTCGCGGCCGCTTCCGGACAGAAGCGTCAGGCCCGCGAGGACCAGGAACGCCGGCCACAGTAACCAGGTTAAACGCCAGATCATGGGTACCCCTTGCCGATAAAAAAACGTGTATTGCGCACGGTCCTATGGTAGAAACATTACCGCGCTACCCGTCCGGCGTACCCGGCGGTACCCCGGCGCGGATCGGCGCGCAACCCCCCCTTTGTCGTCCGGCCCTATTTGGAGTTGCTGCATGCCTTTTTTTGCTCGTCGTCATCGCGCGGTCCGTCGGTTGAGCCTGCTGCTCGCCACCCTGGGCGGTGGCCTTTCGCTGCCGGTACAGGCCCTCCCGCCCACCCCGGCCGACGTGCCGGCGGCCGGGGCCGAGACCCCGCCCGCCACGCCCGCGGAGGACGGCGTCGTGATCCCCGGCCGGCCGGTACGGATCACGGTGCCCCCCTATAATCCGGCGCATCCCCCGGTGCCGCTGCATCAGCCCGCCCCGCTGCCGGACGGTGGGCCGACGCCGGTCTCCCTGCCCAGCCGGGAGGGCTAACGGCGCCGGCGGCGTGGCGCCGCGCCCGGCGCGGGGCGTGACGGCGGGTTGGCCCCGGCGCGCCCGCGCCCCGCGGGCCCGGGGCCGCCGGTCCGGTGCGCGTCCCCCGCCCTTAGGGCGGGGTGGTGGGCTCGGCATCAATGGTTTCCCAGTCGATGACCACGGAGCGGAATTCCGAGTCGCTGCCCGCGACCATGGCCACGCCATCCTTGCGCGTATGGTTGAACAAGGCGTTATCCCGCACCCCGAGAAATTTCATCGCGCTCGGCACGTCGTTTTGATTGGTGCGGAAGCCGACCTTCAGGCAGACATTGGAAAAGACCTGCTTGGGAAAGATCGCCGGACTCTGCGTGACGACGATCAGGCCCACGCCGTACTTCCTCGCTTCGCTGGCGATACGGTTGAGGATGAACGCTGGCGACTGCCGTTCGGCCGGATTCGCCGGCAGCATGGCCTGGGCCTCGTCCAGCACCACCAGGGTGTCGATCCGCTCGCCGCGGCGGCGCTGCGGCAACTGCCGGTATTCCCCGCGCTGCCGGGCGGCGCGGAAGATTTTGTTCAGCAGCACGTCGATAAAAAAAATCCGCGGTTTATCCGGCAGGCGTGACAGATCGTAGCGATTCAGCCCGGCGCGCACCGGCGGCGGGCGCGGGGCGAACACGCCGTGATTGGCCAGACCGTCGATATACAGCGACAACGTTTCCAGCGCCCGCGCCGCGTTTTTGCGCCGGTAGAGCGCCAGGTCGACCCGCTCCAGGGCAAACGGTCGCGCCGGCGCCGGCGCGGCTCCCGCCCCCGCCGGCGGGCCCTGGCTCAGGGTGGTGAGGTGGGCGTCCAGCGCGCCGCGCGCCTGCTCGCAGGCGGCCGCGAGTTCCCGCTCCAGCGCCTGGCGCTGCGCCAGCGCCGCCGGATCGCACGCCGGGCCGTCGGGCAGGGTCGCCAGCTGCGCCCGCGCCTTGAGGATCCCCTTCTCCACCTGCTCCAGTTCGTGCAGAAAGCCGTGGCCCCCGCCCGCCTCGTCCACCTCCAGCAGGAGATGGCGCAGGAGCGCCTGCAGCGTCTCGACGCTGGGCAACGCCTCCGGGGCGGTCGTCAGCCACTGCTGCGGGTCGTCGGGATCGATGCCCACCACCCGGTAGGCGTCGAGTAACAACTGGCGCAGGACCACCTCCTGCGCCGCGCGCATCGACGACAGGTAGGTGCGGCGCAGCATGTCGACCATGGTGTGGATATGCCGCCGCGGGCCGCCGTTGTCGTTGAGTTCGAACTCGAAGGGGTTGATCCCATAGGTGGGCGTCAGGGTGCCGAACGCCAGCAGATTCTCCCCCGCCACCCTCAGGTCGCCGTGCTGGTCGATCACATGCAGGTGTTTGCCGGCGCGGGCGAAATGGCTGATGATGCCCCGCAGCAGCCGGCTTTTCCCCGTGCCGCTGCCGCCCCAGATCACCGCATGCCCATTGGGCTCCTGATCCGGATTCCACGCCCAGATCTGCTCGCGGCGAAACAATTCCCGCCCAAACACGAACGCCGTCCCGGACGGCGCGGCCGGCGCCGGCGCGGCGGGGGGCGGGCCCGCGGGGCGGGCGGCGGCCTGCGGCGCCCGCGCCATCAGTCCGCGCCACCCGCCGGCGTGACCGCCGCGCGCCCGCGCGACGGGAGGGCGTACTCCACCCCCCAGCCATACACGGCGTTGCGGGCAAAATAGCAATAGGCGGCGAACGGCTTGCCGGACTTGCCGGTCAGGTCGGGAATGAGCGTCCGCCGGCGACGGGTCAAGGCCGTCGCCAGGGCGACGGGGTCCTCCTCCCGCAGGAAGTGATCGCAAAACTGCTGCAGCCGTGTCAGGGAGACCTTGAAGTCACACCCGATGGCATTGCAGTTGATCCACGCCTCATAGGCATAGACGCTCCGCTGACCGCAGGCCGGACAGCGGCCGATCAGTTCCCGCAGCGGGCGATGCTGACTGATAAAGGCGCTCAGCTCCTGGCGGTTCGCCACGACGTGCTCGGGGAGCTCCACCTGGCGCCGCCGGGCGAGGGCTTCGGCGTAGGCGACCTGCTTGGCGCTCGGCGCCTCGGCGAACGAATCCTCATAGCCGATCTGCTCCTTGAGCGCTGCGACCCGCGCCACGTAATCGGCAATGACCGTGTTGTAATCGGCTTCCCCCCGCTCCACCTGATCGAGCTGGTGCTCGAAGTCACGGGCATGGTTGGTGTCATTGAGCCACGGGGCATAGGTCGTGAGCCACTGATCCACCCGCAGCCCGGTATCGGTCACGTAGAGAAATCCGCCGCGGGTCTCGACATAGCCCCGCTGTTTCAGCCCATCGATGATCCCATCGAGCGTGGAGGGCCGGCCGATGCCCTTGTTGTCGATCATGGTCAGGAAGCGGCCGATGCCGTAGCGGGGCGGGCAGCGATTGGTCAGTTCCAGGGCCTGACATTCCAGCGGGGTCACTTCCGCGCCGATATCCAGCGCCGGGAAGCACACCGTGCGACTTTTATCCTCGTCCTCGTCCTGCCGCTCGCTCGCGTGTTCCCGCTCCCCGTTCAGCCACTCCCAGCCCGGCTCCAGGCACGCATTGGCCCGCGCCGACAGCCGGTACTGACCCGCCACGTCGACCGTCAGCACCGAGACATCGTAGGTGGCGTCCTTCAACTGCGTGGCGAGGGTCCGGAACCAGATATGGTCGTAGACCCGCAACTGGTCCTTGGTCAAGGCCTCGCACAGGGATTCCGGCCAGAACGGCGCGGTGAACTGCGTGGGCCGGATCGCCTCGTGCGCCTGTTGCGCCTCCGCTCTCTGCACAAAGTGCCGCGGAGTGGTCAGCAGCAGCGAGCGCCGGTCGTCCGGCAATTGCGCGTCGAGCAGGGTGATGATGTCCGCGACCGCCGCGTCGCTTAAGGCGATGCTGTCCGTGCGCGGGTAGGTGATCAGTCCATGCCGCACCCCGCCCACGGCGATGCCCTCGTACAGCTCCTGCGCCAGCTGCATGGTTTTTTTCGGCTCGAAGCCGAACAGGTAAAAACAGCAGCGCTGCAGGCGGGCGGTCGTCAGCGGTGGATAGGGCGGCACCTCCAGGTTGCGGTACTGATAATTCCACACCCGGTGCGGCTGGGTGCGCAGGGCGTCGAGGGCCTGATCGCGCGCCTCCCACTCGTCCCCGGTGAATTTCTTCGGCAGGGTGAGACGGAAGTTCTGCTGGTCCACGCTGTAGTCCGCCACCAGCTTGGTATAGGGCTCGGGGACAAACCGGGCGATCGCCTCCTCGGTGGCGCAGAGGATGCGCAGGGCCGGCGCGCTCACGCGGCCGATGCCCTTGGTGCGCACCCCCGCCTGCTGGCGGGGTAAATGCCAGCGCATGATCTGCGACACGGGATAGCCGATCTGGCGGTCGACCAGGCGCCGGGCGATCTGCGCGCAGACCCGCTGGTCGTCGATCCCCCGCAGCCCGGAGACCACCGCCTGCTGGATCGCCGCGGGGGTGATCTCGCGAAAGGTGATGCGCGCGTAGTCGGTCAGGCCCAGGTGCCGCGCGACATCGGCGGCGATCCGCTCCCCCTCGCGGTCATCGTCGGCGCCGATGAAGACCTTCTCGCAGCGCGCCACCGCCGCGCGGATCGTCTCCAGCACCCCGCGCTTGTCCTGGCTGAGCTGCCAGTCGCCGACGTAGTGGCCGTTCTCCGTGGCAATGCCCAGGCGGGATTTGGGCAGATCGAAGAGATGCCCGCCGGTCGCCACCACCTCCCACCCCTCGGGCCGCGCGCTCAGGTAGCCGGCAATCGTCTTGGCCTTGGCCGGCGACTCCACAATCAGTAGGTACATGGCGGGCGGTGCGCGGGACCGGGCGGCGCCTCAGGGATAGAGCTCGGCAAAGGCCTTGCGCTTGTTGTCCGGGGTGTCCAGCGGGGTCAGCAGCGCGACCGGCTTGCTCGACCGCAGCCAGTCCTGACCATCCCAGTAATACACCCGGGCAAAGCGCCCGATTTTGTAAAACAGACCGAGGTGCATGTGGGTGGCACCGGCGGGTGGCCGCAAGACCCGATCCAGCCACAAGGGGGAGGGGACGCGCGCGGGAGTGGCGGAGGACATGACGGGGCGGGCGGTACGGCACACGGGGGGCCCCGTGCGGAGCGGACCGCTGAGCGCGGCGCGCGCGGCGACCGGCGCCGCCGCCGGCCCCCCCGACAGCGCGTCCGCTCCCCCACTCCACGAGGCGCAT
>ERZ1645187.537-NODE-537-length-37593-cov-13.036203_pt1 | contig 37593 bp, 56 predicted proteins | sample MGYA00575352_ERZ1645187 | MGnify/ENA primary metagenome ERZ1645187 (study PRJEB40837, sample SAMN11349314) | freshwater sediment metagenome | isolation source: river sediment | host: Sediment | place: India: Wazaribad , New Delhi | collected 2017-02-21 ... | reverse complement strand
GTAGAGGCGCTTGTTCCTGCTGGAGTAGAACTCCCTCCAAACAAACCTAAAATGCTTCCGATAAGGTTCCCACCGTTTCCAATAGCACTACCAAACATTGACTTAACTTGGGCACGAAGCATCTCCTTGATGAAAGTATTAGCAAAATCCTTTACGCTAACTTTCCCTTTTTCAGCAAACTCAATGAAAGCATCAGTCATCCCATTAGTCATATCTTCAAATGCTTTTTTACCTAAATCAGCAGAGTTTCTTGCAGCATCGGTATAAGAGGCAAAAGCATTCTTCCAACCTGCTTCAAAAGTGTGTGATGCATCATAAGTTTGTTCAGCTAATTTTGCAGTTTGCTCTTTTCTTGTTTCGTAACTCTTTGTTTCAATATTAAGTAATTTTTGGTGATAAGCTAAAGTTTCTTCCGGTGTTAATTCCTTAGAAGCTTTCTCAACAAGATCATTGATTCTCTCTAAATTCTTAACTCTATCTTCTTCAACTTTAGATAGCGCCTCTTTAACTAAGCGTTCTCTTTCAGTCAATCCAATATTACTATTTTGATTAACTAGGTTCATTTCTTGTAGAGTTTGTTGTTGTTCAAGAGTTCTATTAAAATCAGAAGAAACAATATCTAAGTTCTTTATAGCATCTTGTTTCTTTTTATAAGCCTCTTGCTCCTTCTCATATTCTTTATACCAAGGTTGTTTTTTCTCAAGATCAGACATACCAAAAGAAAAAGCATCTCCACTAATTGCCTTAGTTTTGTAAAGAAGCTCCAAGTCCTTTTTGGATTTAGCATAATCCTTGGTATAATCAGCAGTACCATTATTTGAACCAGCCATTTGATTATAATAGTCAGCAAGTTCTTTAAGGCGTTTTGCTTCGTTTTCTAAAGATTTAGCCCCTTTTTCACTCTTACTGATTTTTTCATTATAATTTGTCAGTTCACGCTCTCTTAAAGTATTTATTTCCTTCAATCCTGCGATTTGTTCTGCGCTACCTTCTGCAAAATCCTTCTTGTATTTTTCTTCTAGTTTGCTTATTTCAATTAACTTGCGTTGATGTTTATCCCAATCATTTTCATAATCTTTTCTGAGTTTTAATAATCCAGAAGTTGCTTCGGCTTGATCTGGAGTTTTATTACCTGTGTCTTTACTAGGCTTACCAGAAGATGTAGTTAGATTATCATATAATGATTTTACAGAATTATAATTATCCACAGAAGCTTTTTTAAAGGCGTCTAGTGCTTCAGTAAAACTTCCCCCTGTAAAAACGTTCTTCCCTGCGTCATATGCGAGTTTTAAAACATAAGCATACTCTTTTATTACCCCAACATAAGTTGCCAACCCAAGAGCCATTACTTTTATACCGTCAACAACTGGCCCAGAATTTGCAAATTCAACTATAGAATCCCAAGCACTTGATGCCCATTTCTTTAAGTCCTGATACACTTTACCAAGCGGAGATAAGCTATTTTCAATATCCTCAGCAGCTTTGGTTTGAGCGGCGGCATATGCTTTAATAGCTAACGCAACTGCACCTGCTGTATCTCCATCCTCAACCATACTATTGACTTGAGCGATTGTTGCAACATCAACCAATCCAGTTGCTTTTGCCATCTCAAGCAATGCTTCTACAGGTTTTTTAGCAACCTTAGCATATTCCTTCATAACTTCGTTAAGGTCTTTGCCCGTTACTAGAGCATACTTTTGGGCAGCCTGAGTTACAACGTCAAGGGATTCTTTATTTTTGAATCCAGAAGCTGCAAGTTCTCCTAAAGCACCTTTAAGGGTATTTGCTGAAATACCAGCGATATTAGACTTATTAGCAAATTCAGATAACTGCTGTGCACTAAGACCTAGGGATGCACCTGTTGTGGTAATACTAATAAGAAGAGCATCATTAGCTTTTGTTGATTGATACATTGCTGTACCAATGGCTATCAGGGCGGTGGCAGCAACAGCTAATGCACCACCAGCTAACATAGAAGCTGTCTCAAGTGCTTTAAAGTATGCTATTTGACGTTGTGTTGGAGGGCCAAGAGATAGTATTTCTTCTTTGTATGCAGATATACCTTGCTTCATTCCTGTGTATTTACCAACAAAATCAACAACAGCCGTACCTGCTGTTTTAATGCTCGCGGTAAAGAAACTACCAATAGCTACTCCGACATCTTTAAAACTGTCAGCAATTCCTGAAATGGACTTTCTCATAATGTCTCCCATTTCAGATGCTTCTAGACCGGATTGTTGTATCAAACCTCTAACCTGATCTAACTGCTGAATCATTACTGTTAGAGGGTTCATTCCAGAAGCTAAAGAAACCCCAATGTCGCCCATTTGCACGCCAATGCCGCGCGCTACATAATTGGCACGGTTGGATGCTTCGTGTTTTGACATAAGTTCTTGAGCAGCAATAAATTTATGTAATTTAGTAGCAGCTTCTTCAGCAGAAAATCCCGCTATTTTTAAGAATCTTTCGTATGATCCAATAGCCAATGCCGCCCGCTCATTTACTTTTGCATTCTGCGAAACTCCGTCAGTCAAGTGCGACACCGATGCAAACAAGCGTTCTTCCATTGCAGCAACATTGCGTTGAGCATTTAACTGATCTCTTGATGCTCTTGCGACTTCTTCTCTAGCAGAGGCTTCCTTTATAAAAGAAGCTATCTCAACATCAGAAACACCTGTACTCTTCAGCCTAGTAGCTGTTGATGCCACAGTCGGGGATGCACCGGCAGTGATGTACGCTTGTTTTATTCTTTCATTCTCAATTGCTTCATATGCTGATGCAATAGCTCTAGCTTTCTCTTGTTCTATTCTTTCTATTTTTGCGGCATTGGCAGCAGCTTCTTCTTCTTCTTGCAGATAGTGGGCTTTCATTGCCGCCATCATATCGGCATATTCCCTTTGTTCAAAAGAGGAACGGGCTTCCCATAATAACTTAGTATTTGCAAAAGCCTCTTTTTCTTTGTCTACTCTTTGTCTTGCAATAGCGTCTGCTTCTTTTCCTGCATTTTTAAGGGCGTTCAATGCGTGAGCCGCTTGCACAGTATCTGCTTCTAATTGTTGAGTTGCTGCTGCGAACTCAGCTTCTGACTTACCTGCTTGTGTAAATTGCTGGCGAAGAGCTTCAACATCTCTTGCCAATCCAGTAATCTGTTCTTTTGTAAGACCAAAACCTTTTGCCATATATTCATTAACCATGACAAGTTCTTGAGCATCTTTCTTAAGTTTTTCAAGTCCTGCTACGGTTGGGTCAAAAGGTTTAGCTGAACTAAAAGCGTTGAAATCTTTAAAATTCTTTGCTACTACTTGAATAAGATCAGCAGTTGCCCCCATGACAGATAGGTTAGCAAGCATTGACGCCTGACTTGTGGTAAAGCCTTTGCCTAAATTTAATGTCTCACTTGCTAGGTTTAAAGTTCCACTGCGGAGTAATTCAATTTTTGTAGCAAGTCTTTCACTGATCTTTTCAGCAGACGATTGTTTTTCATTTGACTCTTCTTGAGCGGTATTAGCTAGTTTAGTTGCTTTTTCTTCTGCAATTTTAGCATTAGCAACGTCCTTGGCCGTCTTAGCTTGTTGCTGCTTTACTTTTTCTGCTGCAATAGCAGATTTAGTTTCATCTTGAGTTAGTTTATTGAGATTGCTTACTTCTGTGCCAAGTGCTTTAATTACATCATGCGCTTCTTTTAACTGTCCCGTTTCGGTGCGGAATACCAAGGTTGCTAAATCCACAATTTTCTCCTAATTTATTATTGTTATTTGTGGTTATTATCTTTATATAATCTACTTGAAATTACATAAAGATAAAGCCTCCGAAGAGGCTTTGAAATTACTTCTTTTTTATTTTACTATTTTGCCTAGCAGTGTCTTCTTTAATTTGTTCTACATATACCCCCATTGCTACATCATCAAGTATAGAGATTATCTCTATCTCAATAGGTTCATATATGATTTTATATAAATTAAAGTAAGCAAGAATTTCAGAGTATTGCAAGGGGAGAGGCCCATAACCTGTACCAGTTCTTTTTCTATTCAAATCAGAAAAATATTTCCAAATATATTTCATCGAATCTGGTAATTCAACCAATTCTTCTAACTCTTTTGGAACTCTCCCTGTTTGTCTCTGTACGGATTCAAGTTTTGATCTTAGAGAACCTTCCCCATTACCTAATTTTAATTCCTGCTTAGTATAGGAAATCAGGTCTTCGATTTCCGAGGTGTAAAATTTGCTACGTCACGCGATTGCTCATAAATCTGGTCACGCATCCAAGCATGTTTGCGGAGAACTTCCTCTGCTTTCTCTTTAGAGAACTCCACAACCTTGCCATTTTCTGTAATACCTTCCCATCCAATCAATCGCACTAGGCAGGCATTTACACTCTCGTCTTCAGCTTCTTCTAGTGTCGGTTCCCAATCCTTGTTCTTGCGCTTAGCTGCGTCTACTTGAGATTTATATTCTTTATATTTCTTTTTTGAGTAATTCTGTACAGTTGCAGATAAATCTCCAATTACAGTAAGTTTTGCATCTGATTCAGTACCATCTGGCAAAATTAAATTGAAAGTAAATCCGTTGTCTGCAGCAGCAGAATAATCCATTGTCTGTAAATCAAATGCCATAAAATCTCCTTTAGAGTTATATTAAGTTAATAGATAAATATTTTACATTCACCATATATCTATTATATCATAAGAATTTTAAAAGTCAATAGTTTACTGAAAATAAACTTATAGAAAGTAAATACAGAAATATTTATCTCATATAAAAGAAACCCCGTACCTTTCGATACGGGGAAGTTTAGTTTTACTTTTTGTTTTAGTTGTTACTTTATGCAGCGGAGTCTTGAATCATAATAGTCGAATCAATTAGACCTGTGCTTGTTGAAGTATTCATAATACCTGTAAAATCAAGGCTACTTACAATACCCGTTTCACTATCCGCATTTGCAAAACTTGTAAATTTAGCAAAAGGAATCACAAAAGAAATAACATCTGCATTCTTTGCTGTTCCAGTGGTTGCTGCAATAGCGATGCTAACATTAGTCTCGTTATTGAAATAATCCAACATAGCAGCATCTGAGAAATAGGCAGATAAACTACCGGATACGTTGATTTTGCCTACGAAAATATCGCTATTATAGTTCGAGCCTACACATTGAGCAGCCTCCATTGTACGCTCAATAGTGATGTTTGCATCGGTAATACATGCACCCTCAACGCCATTGATAAGCAGAGCGCCTTGAACGGCTGTCAATAGCCCTGTAGTTGTTGCAGCAGATGGGGATGTAAAGTAAGCAGAAACACCTTTCTGCATCAACCCCTTACCCATAAATGAGAAGTCAGTAGTAATAATACCAGTAGAGGGGAGTTGAACATTAACTGTACCAACCTTCATACCCGTATAAAGCATTGATTGGGCAACATCTGAATGCCACTCTTCAATGTTATAATCATCATTTGTATGCCCAGTAGCGGGGATGTAAGAAACTTTACCAACAGGTGCAACAGCTACAGCAGCAATCGGTCCCTCGGCCACAAGAGCAACACCGGATAGGACTTTCACAGTAAGCACTGTAGCAGTCATAGACATAACAAAGCAATTATTACCTACGTTTGCTGCATTAAGACCAGCCCCAGTCATACGAACAACTTGACCTACTCGAATACCATCAGTAATCCAAGAACCTGCAGCGCGGGTAATAGTAAAGTTAGTTCCAGAGGTAGCAATAGTAACAGAAACTCCAGAGGCTCCGACAACAGCAGCAAAGTCCTTGCCCATGACAGAACCCATAAATTGTGAGTACGTACCGGGGGACAATTCACCATTCAAACTACCTTCAGCGCCTCGAACACCTAGGCGTGTATCGGTTACTTGGAAAGATGGGTTAATTTCATTGCTTGAATAAACATCAGCAGATGGGTTAAAATCTGCACTTGTTCTACGAAGTTTAGTACCACCAGAGGCTCCAGCTAGAGCACCCCATGCTCCTGTATTCTTTTTAAAGCGTACTTCCTTAAAAACACCAATTGCTTTACTCATTAGTAATTCTCCAAATTATTATTTTATTTTGTTTGCAAACAAATCTTAGTTTCAAAAAGGTACTAAGTAACCTTGAAATTATGCTAAATTCTCAACAAGTAACTGCACTGTAATTGGGACCACAAGGCGATCCGAAGTAACAACACAACCTGCAATTCTCGGAGTAGTTAGGATATGAACTCTAGTTGTACCTTCTTCAAGTACAGTTTTCTTTTGGAATAAATCTCGAATATCTTCAGCTTTACCTAAAGCATTACCTGTTCCAATATTCAGCTTATCCATTACATAGATATTGAATGTGCAATTTTCTCTGTAGTAATTTCCACCGATGCAAGTATCATCGGGCTTACCAACTTGGAGATTACATCTCAGATATAAATCACCATTAGCAGGCGCAGTGAAGTTCAAATTCTCCCAAGCAATACTAGGTAGAGGAGATAATGTCTTTAACCTATTCTCTACTAATTTTTTAGTTGTTTTTAGAATTGACATAATTCTCCTTTATTTGATTTACTCAATAATCTCACCTAGATGCAGATCATTATTATCTTTATAGTCAAGAATCCCATCATTCATATATTGAACGAAAGTAATTTTATGTAAAGAATAACCTGTAAATTCTGCTTTAAAATAAACAGTATGCTCTGGGAACTTAATACACAGATTATTCTCTAATTCAACAGAATTTGGGCCTTGCCATTCTATATTATTTCCGTATTTATCTTGCAGATTTCTAGTTACTTTTAGCCATTCTCCGCTATCTTTATATTCAATTGTTACTCTTGGAGAAACATATTGATCGTTGATATAACCACCCTCCACTACAAGACCACCCAAAACTTTTGGTAATCCTTCTATTCCAAATTTACTAATATCAATTTCTGACATTATTGTCATGGGTATCTCCTTTATCAATTATCCAACCCTTCCTAGATTTACATGGACGCTTGGATTTGGAAAATAAATGACTAACATCTATTCCATACTTATTAGTAAAATCCTTTCTAGTTCCATTGAATACTTCCCCAGAATTTTTATTCCTGAAACAGTAAGAAGTTTTATCTAAATTATAAGGCTCTAGAATTTTGTTTATTCTCTTTATCAAATATTCTGCACCATATTTATTAAATTCTTCATAAGTGACCCACCCCTTATGACTTTTACCTTTAAGAACATCATACGCGTTTATATTAAAGTCATTAACCATGCTGAACTTTGTAATATACAACTCTTCAAGTGAAAATACATTAATTATGCGGTATTTTTCGTTTTCTGTTCTATTACTAAACCCTCCCTTTCGTTTGGATTTTGCAGCATCAAGATTACTCCAATCAAAGTAATCATAGGCTATCCAACCGCTTTTGGTACATCCCCTATCATTGAAAAGAGTAGAGTACCGTATCTTCCCGAGTTTTTCTTTAAATTCTACTTTAGTACAAATTACAGACTCATCCGTGAATATGTTATAGAACTTATATTTTCTTTTATCTGATCGTGGGCTTTTAATACCAGAAAGACCTTCTCCACCATCTGTTGCGTTAACCAATCTGCCAGTCTGGTTATTTGATCTTCCATAAAATTTAATAAAGTCTTGTTCAATTTCAAGGGATTGAATTTCCGTAAGATTGGAAAGTACAATCTCATAAGTAAATCCGTATTTATTTACAATATTGTGCCAGAACTTGTTTCTACCAGAACGAGTACTGTACCTATACCCTCTTCCCTTTCCTACATAAAAAATTTCATTAGTCTCAGGTATTCTATGCACATAGACATAATAATTATTCATAATGCGTCCTTATTTAAAGAAATAACATTATATCATAGTTTTGTACTTAAGTAAAGTACTATCTAACCAGCGTCGTAATATCTTTTTAGGTCTGCCTCGTTGGCGGCTTGGATTTCTTCCACTGTTGGTTGCATAATCCCTTGACCATTTGTTTGATCTGAGTAGTTATCTTCAAGGTCTCCAATATAAGGTGCAGCATTGCCTATAACAAAGTTTTGACCTAATCTGTAACCTTGCATGTCCATTTTCGCATCTGCGATTGCTGACATACCAGAATCTCTCCCCCCTACAGGAACAAATCCAAGTTGCCCATCCAATCCAACAACCCAAGCTCCTTGCGCAACCCCCTCTATATCAGGAAACCCTTCTCTATAGAATGGAGACTCTGGGTTAGTTCTTCCTTCATAGAAATAAATATATTTCTTAGAATCCCCTAATGGTGTATTATTTACACCGGCAGATACAACATCAACGGCAAATTGCTCTACCATATTCTTCAACCGTCTTTCTACTTCTTTGGAATATTCCTCAAGTTGTTTAGCTAACTCATCTGTATTGCTAGCTGAGATCATGATACAAACTCCTCTTTGTATTAACCTTTAACAGCAGAGACTTTGTAAAGTACAATTTCTCCTTGAGCAACGTGCTCCTTGATAGCAACAGCAGTATAAGTAATTGCATTTTGTACAATCTTATCATTAGGTTTTGGTGCTGTATTCAAATCAGTAGCTACAATTAAGTATTCTTTCATTTCTTTCCCAATTAGATTAGGGAAATTATAAGCAGTTGCTTTTATATTCTTTGGGAAAGCAATTAAATCAGTACTAACTTCTGTATTTGTAACTGTAGATGTATCTGAATTATAAACACCTGTTGTTACACTAATAAAAGTTACTTGTACTCCATTAGGATATATGCACTTTTTTGCGGCATAAAGGAATGGATTTGTTAGCATATAAATCCTTAAATACTAAAAGGAGAACTGGTACTTGTTGTATTATTCTCTAAAGAACAAGTTGCTAAAGTTGGAATATTGTTATCAATGTTTTCGTTATTAGCTTGGATTTCACTAACAGATACATTACCTGCCCAAACAGTTGCTGTTGAATACAAGGGATTTAATGTAGGGTCTTTAATGAACAGGATTAAAGCCTGTCTATAAGCCTCTGCTTGTTTGCTCGTCTTGATAGATAGTACATCGACAACTTGATCTTGTGCTGTAATACTCAATCTCATTAGAATCATTCGAGCAGCATCAACAGATGATCTTGCAATACTTCCACTATTTTTGTTTAAAATATATTCGTAGGTAACGTCTGGTAAGATATATAATCCAGCTTCAGTATCTGAGACTTCCATTCTTACCTTAAGAATATCTGCTGGTGTTGCAACGTATGCCATAAAATATCCTTATCTTGTTATCTCAAAAGTTTCACTATATACTTGAACGAAATCATCTACTGTATTATTAATGAAAACGTTTAGTTTATGGAAACCATAATCAAAATCAGTTGTTTGAATTTTTACATTAAAAACAGTACCGTCATTAGTTACTGTTCCAGTGGCATGTGGAGTGGATTCTTGTTCCCTTGTAACTTCATAAGTAGCAGTGTATCCTGCTATACTCCCACCTCCACCCGGAGTAAGTGTAAAGTAGCGTGATTCTCCTTTGACCATTCAATACCTCTTTCTTGTTTGTCAAAAACATTATTAACGTAATCTGTCTGTAATATATCTGACTCTTTATAAGTTATGTCCCATTGTATATTCGGGTATTCAATTTTACTGAATATGCTACGGATAAACTCAAAAGCAGAGATATTTCCTGCATAGATATTACTAGCACTTCCTGTAAGAACTTCTGTTATGTAGCAATCTATACTTAAATCGTTTGTTTGTATCTCAACAGAAGAACCATTGTAGATAACTTCTGTATATGCACTTGAACTTAGATTGCCTAAAGTTACTTGCATTTGATTAGAGGAAGGTTCAACAGAAACACTCTGAGAGATACCTAATGAACTTGCATAGGTATTATTTGCATACGAGTTCAACACAGGAGATACTGCTGCGATAAATACTACGCTTCCATAATTAGAGACTAATTCATTACCGGCAATACTTGTCTGCAACGAAGGTAATACTTGAAGCGTAGATGAATAAGTGCTATTGAGATTACCTGTTATAGATACTTGTGTATTAACTGAATACCCAAGGAGGCCATTTGCTGTATTAGATGAACTACCTGTAGGGCTGATAATAGCACTAATAGATGGTTGCAGTATTGCATTTGATACTGTATTAGAATTTCCAGTAAGAATATTCGTTGTACTTTGCAATACAGATACTGCACCACTTATTAGGTTAATTCCTTCCCCTACTATCCCTACATCTATTTCAGTATTTGTAGAAACATTACCAGTATAAGCACTAGATTGATTACCAATCAAATAAACAAAGACTGTGTTGGATTGTTGAAATATTAAGGGGTAAAGAGTTAACAGCATATTAACTATCCGTTAGTAATGCTCTCAAGAAAGCTGTAGAGCTAGGTAATAGTAAATAGTAATAATCCATACCATCTGGAGAAGTCATAACACAAGACCTATCTCCTACCACAGCAGCACCCGGAGAATAATAATTCTGCTTTAGTTTGCATTCAAGGGTGTTTCTATAAGGAACACCCTCATAGATACGCATTGTGGCATCTTTTTGGATTAGTAGCGTTGCTTGCTTACCACCAACATCTCTTGCAGCTACAGAAGTTCCTGTTGTGAATGTCTCTGTGCTTGGATAAAATGTCTCTGTTGTCCAAGTATTAGCTACTAGATCATAGATATAGACACTGGCTGTACCGTTACCTCTCAAACACCATAACTTATCAGAAGCATAGGCAGGTAGCCACTTTAAGGCACAACCAGTACCAACTGCACCCGGTACTGCGGGAATTGCCGGATTACCAGAATTTGCACTTGTAGTAGCCCAAGCATTTGCACCAATATTGTATCTATAAACGACAGTAGCGTTATTACCTACAAGGTACATGTTACCATAATAACCTGCTGTACTTGCAGAAGGAATACCAACCCTCAGTGCAGCAACAGTAAGGGATGTTGCCGATGCAGCAGCAGCAGATGTTAGTACAGCCCACTTCTCAACCTTGATTACAGTACTTGTAGTAATAGCTTGTAGGGCTGGATAGATTGACAAAGTAGATGCACTTGCTGCGCTATCTGCACTTAAGCAAATCTCATACCCATTACTTAATGCAAGTATTGTACCTGCCTTCATTGCTTCTGTTGCCCCGCTTACACTTACTGATGTAGCACCTTTTGCAACATTGGTTGTAATTGTTATATTATACGCACCAAATCTTAAGCATGTACCAGCAACTAATGCTTCAGGTAATGCAGACACGGCAACTGTTGTTGCACCAGCAGCAGCGGCAGATGTTGTTGTGATAGTTCTTGTAACACCAGAATGATAACCTGTTTCCCAATTATTACGAGAGATGCCGGGATGCCTTAAGTAAGCATCTGTAGCAAAAGCAGCAGGAACATTAGTTGTACCTAAATTAGCTGACCATGTGTTTGTTGCAATATCATATTTATACAAATAACATGCTGTACCATTACCTACAAACAAATAAATCGCACCATAAACTTTACCAGACCATTGACCGCCGACAGTCTTTGTAAATGCCATATTGGCAACAGTACCTGTTTGTGTAGCAGGAGTAGCTAATTGCTGCCAAGTGTCTCCCCAAGTATCATATCTCCAAAACTGAGCAGCAGTTGCCGAGGTTTGAAAATAAGTATAAATATATCTTTCACCATCATCAACGAAATTTGTACCTGCGATACCTGTTGCTGGAGCAAAATCAAGTTGTGTCCAAGACGGTATATCAATCATATTTTTATTATTGTTTTGAACCGCCATCTTAACTCCTTATTAGATTTGTTTCGGTAGTGCGTCTTGTATATATAATGTTAGTTGCGGGCTTACCAGCATCACCAAAAGATATATTACCTGTTGTCAATGTGCCTAGTGTTTGATTTGAGGATAAACCAACAGTACCTGCAACTGTAGCTCTTAATTGTCCAGAACCATCAAAACTTAACTTAGATAATTGACGCAAAGCACTCTTAACAAGGAAATCAACAAAGACACTTAAAGGATTATTTGAACTAACAAAACCTTCATCTGTACCGGCATCGCCTACTTGCAATTTAACAACTTGTGTTTCACCAGAAGAAACAGCATCAGCATTCATCTGGTGAATAGTATTAGCATTGTCTTTTACTTCTACATTAACCATCTATTTCCTCCTCAAGAATAACAAACTCCGTATCTTGAAGGGAAACATAGAAATTATCATCAATATCTATGATTCTATCTATTGGTAGAACTACCTCAAGTTCTTCACGAACATTTTGTTTTATCTTGACGGTTTGCATTTTAAGCAATCCGAACTAGACCATTAGAGGCATCGGCAGTTGGCATTTGAATAACAAAAGTACCACCACCAACTACACCCTTATCTGCTCCAAAATCATATACTGCAACAGCTTTATTACTCTTGGAGCTATTATAAATTAAAGCGCCTCGCGCTGTGATAGAGCAATTTGAAATAATTTCGTTATTAAATGATAAAATTGCTGTTGTACCGTCTAAGGTAACAGTTGGGTTATCTAATACAACACCACCAGCGGAATACCCCGTACCACTAACTTCTCCTGTTGCTATGTAAGCAGTTGTTGCAGGAGAAATTGTAGCACCGGATGTATATAGGGCTACTTTGTATGTATCAGAAATACTATGAACACCTTGGAGAATTTCTGATTTGTATGATGTGCATGTACCTGCGGTTATAGCCATTTATTTTCCTTTAAAATTAAACCTCCATAACCGGAGGTTTGGTTTATTTATAATACAGTTCTTCCATTTGTTTTCGCCATTCACAAGCTAATCTGTAGGCTTCGTCATATCCGTATTTGTTTACAGAGAAAGATTTAGTTAATTTTTTAATATCAGTTTTAAAATTAGCTTCCCAATATTCTAATAATATTTCTTTATATGGTCTTGTTATAAACATAACACCATTTACACCAGAAGAATTATCTTTTCTACATTTCCCGAGCACAAGACCAATGGCTTTCCTATTATTTTCTGCTTGTGTTACGAGTTCAAGATTTAAGATATTATTATTTTGTCTATTACAATCTTTATGATTTACAAATAAAGAATCTTGTATTTCTCCATGAAAGATTGTCCAAATAATTCTATGGCATTTATATAAACTATTATTATATCTTACAACAAAGTAACCTTCCCGGCTAGGTATTCCTCCTGCCACCTGACCGGGATAAGTCATTACTCTATTTCCATCTCTACCGCTTCTAATTTCGACTTTCCATCTAAGGAACGAAGGACTTGTTTCATCATAGTAAAACAAATCAGCAATATTTATCAAATCGGTTTTTATTTTATTTGTTTTAGTTGTATTTACCAAAGAGGTATACTCAGATATTAATTTTTCTTCTAAAATCAAAGCCTCTGTATTAGAAAGATGTTCTTTAACAATTTCAACATTAAAATTAGAATTATTGTTGCTTACATACAACATCCATGCTTTACTTCTTCCATGTTTTGAGTATGCTCTATTACCTTTTCCTTTTCCTACATAAAATATTTTATTTGTAAATGGATTCCTATGTAGATATACATAATATTCGTTTATCATATACTCTCCGTGAAGATTAATTGGAGTTCTCTAGTATTATCACGGTAATACACAGGTTTGCAGTCCTTATTCGAGAACATTATTTGTAGCTGCAACTACACTGCAAAATTGTATTATACTACAAGATACTCATTGAGTAAATACCTTGTAGAATAAACCCTCTTTCGAGGGTTTAAATTAACTAAAACTATGAGTTAATTACTTGAGAAACCTCTTGCAACGAAACCCGGATTACGGAGAATGTTCAACATAGACATTTCGGCCTCAATGGAAATCTCGGTCATGCGTGGGTCTTCAAAAGTCCAGACATAGCCTTTCTCTGCAACAGTGTTTACATAACCGAAGCGTGCGGCAGGGGAATATACGGTTAGGAAACTACCCATATCGTCTTGTGCAACAAAAACACAATCACCAGAAGTAACAAAGTCCTGACCCTTATAACTTGTACCTACTTCAATGAAATCAATACCTGCAAAACTAAAAGTACGATACAAGCCCATACCACCAGCACGATTACGAAGAACAGACTGGCCTTCGGTAGCGGCATAATAGGTGTAAGCGGTTTGAACCTTAGCATGAGCAATTAGTTTCTTGAAGAATGCCTTAGAAGCATAACCAATAACACGTTGAATAACTTGACCTTCAGTAGCAGCGGCTTGGAAACCAGCAATAACTGATTCACATTTATCAACAATATCTGTAGTTGAAGTACCAAATACAAAGTCAACTTCGTTCTTAGTTACGCCAGCATCGGTATAGAAATTTTCAGAGATGGTGCCATTAGGCGACCACGCAGTACCAGCACCGAGAGTTTTCCAACGGGCAAGCTCAAGAGTCATATCAAAAGACTTGCGGATTTTTTCCATCTTGCGAACTAGAGCAGCATCCTTAGTATCTAGTTGCTGGCCCATAGAACCCGGACGGGTAACACCAGCAATATCCTGAGGATAAAGAGCATCTTGGAGCGGATGGTAGGTAGTGCTATATGTACGTAGCTTGCGAACATCGTTACCAATAGTTTGTGGCTTTGCGCCTCGAACTTGGTCATTAACGACGGCAAGGGTGCCTGTACGTGCTTCAAAAGAAACTGTATTGGTAGATAGGAAATCCTCTTGGAACAGACCAGAATCACCAAGAAGTGTCCATGTCTGAGGCAGGAGTAGATATTCCGAGGTACGATCTTCTAGTTTAAATTGGCTAGTTTGTGATTGACCTAGTGCCATATTATTTTATCCTTATTGTTATTATAACTTAAATTAAACAGCGTCTAGCAGTTCAATACGGGCAGCTTCAATAGCAGTGTAGATAACACCCTTCTTGGTGGCATCATCATAGGTACTATCAAGATATAGACCAGCCTTATTAACGGCAGCATCACCACGATACATTACTAGAACATTAGTGTCAGTATTAGCAGCAACAGTTTTATCTTCTAGGCAAATTGCATAAAATACCTTAGAACCATCTACTGCTGTTTCTACAGCAATCTTTACCTTGCCAGATGCAGTTACCTTACCTAGCACTTCACCAACACGGTAGGTCTTGGCAGCGGCTTCATTAGCAACTGCAACAGTACGGGTAAAACCAAGTTCAGGCCATTGTTCACGCTTAACTAGATTTGAAAGACGTTGAGTCTCAGTAGCTGTAACGCTCATATATTATTCCTTTTCTTATTATTGTTTTTGAGAATACTTAGCCTTGATAACCTTGGCTAGACTTGATTCTTCATTGGTTTCAACATCACTTACAGAAGCACCTTGCTCTTGGAATAGAGCAGATTTTTCAATAAGTTCTTGCATTTCAGTAAGAGCTTTAACGACTTCAACGAAGAGTTCTTCTTGCAGTTCGCCACAAGCCTTGAAGATAACTTCAGCGTGCTTACCACAAGCCTTCTCAAGTTGTTCCTTGCGAGACTTCGCAATGGCTTCCTTCTTTTCGGTTTCGTATTGCTTAACTAGGTCTAGTGCCTTTTGTAGTTCAACCTTTTGATCTTCCAGAGCTTTCTGGATTTCATCAAATTGAGCCTTGGCAATAACCTCTACTTGTTGTTCAATAGTTTGAACTTCCTTAGTCATAGGTTTATTTCCCTTATTTTTGTTTTTAACAACAGAGGATTTCTCCTCACTATTTACCTCGCTAGCGATTTTTGAGGTATCCTCTGCTTTCGCAGTAGAATTCTTTTTAACAGGCTTAGCGCCTTTACCCTTACAAGCCTTTTCGATTTCAACAAAAGCCTTTTCTACAATTTCCTGATCTTGAAGTACCTTCAGATAATCTTCTTCTGAAAGTTCTAGTAATGCTTTTTCAATATTTTCAGATTCATGCAGGGATTTCATTACTTGAATACTTTGTAATTTATAATTAATCCACTTTTCGTATTCAGTATCACCCGGCTCTGACTCCCAACAATTAGGTTGTTCAGGGGGTTCATTAGCATCGAGCATTTCTTCTTGCTGTTCTACAACAGCTTTATCCATACCTTCTGTAACAAAACCTAGAGAGCGAGCTAATAGTTCTTGATCTGCGCTGCACCAAATACCGAAGAAGCGTTGTAGATACTCATTGATTGACATCGTTACAGTAATCTGAGATGCTTTCTTTAGGAAGTCTTCAGATATGTTCTTCTTAGATTTAGTAATAAGTGTCAGGATTCCATTGGCGGGGCCACCCACTGATGGCCCAACAAGGGCGAGGGCCGACCCCTCTCCTGAAAAATCAAGAGATTTCAATCTTCGTTTTGCTTTTGGTTTATTAGTCTGTTCCATATGTTTCCTTAATTAAAGACCAACCATGAACTTTATTTCTAGGCTCTTTTCTAAATAATTTATTTACATAAACCCTACTGACCCCAGAGTACTCAGCAAAGTCTTTTCTAGTTCCTTTAAAATAATCTCCACCTTCGTGGATAAATTCAAAAATATCGTTAATAACTTTGTTCAACCCCTTGTTTGATTGAATTCTCAAATAGGTAGCTTCTACGTCTTCTCCGGGAAGAACAACACCCCAAGAAAATACCGTCTTAAATGGTCTATTGGTTGTAAATAACGAACCGATCCTCTCCGTTGTTGTATTAAGGAATTCGGCAATACCTTTTCTTGTAGTGACTATGGTTTCTTTAGTATCTTTATTTACAAATGTGTATTCTAGTAAATCCCTACGCTTATCTACTCTAGCATTGTTTATTCTATACAATGCTTCTTCCAAAGTTTCATCGTCTAACTGCCTTCCCCATCCATGAATACAATGAAGTTGGCGACCTTTCTTTTTAAAGAGTGAGTCAACAGCTTTACCAAGGTTAAATTTGTCGGATAATTCTTTTCTAGTACAATTTATCATTGTTCCGTCTTTATTTATGAATACATAAACGGCATTATCGGATACCTTTAATTTGTCTACATCTGTCCACTTATACCCAGAGTATCCTTCGCCACCGTCAGACATATTTACTAAGTTGTAGCCAAAATATCTTAACTCTTTAATTACATCTATTTCTACTAGATGGGCTTCTTCTTCCAGTAAGCAATCAAATAATATCTCAACAGCAAATCCATACTTGTTTGCTACATTATTCCAATGAGGGTTTCTCCCAGCTTTAGTCCACGCCCTAAATCCAGAACCTTTGCCTACATAGAATATAGTTCCATCCGTTTTCTTTCTATGTAAATAAACATAATACCTATCAGCAATGTTTGATGCTACTTGTTTAGTATACTTACCAGATGACATAGTTCCTCCGTTAGAACTCCGTACGAATTAGGACAAATGGCAAAGTAGTACGGTTCTACTTGTTCCCCCGCTAAAGGTAGCCATTTGTTTTAACACTTAAGGATCAATAGGCTCAGTCAATCCGGTACACTGGATACTTAGTCCGTTGAATGTACCATCTTTAATACCGCCCCAAATCCAGTCATATTCTGGCTTGTCAATTACATGAATATTTGCAAGCCAAGTTCCTTTTTTTACAAAGCAATCTCCAATAATTGCATCTGCCGGTGTAATATATGACTCAATAAATTCAAATCCATTTGTATCAATCATATGCAGGAGATTTGCTTGTTTCATACTTCGATTAAACGAATGACAAGCCTTTTCAACCGTATCCGCATCGTACCAATCCAAATGACCGTCAGTTGTTGTATAATCTTCGTCCTGTGGTTCTAATACAGCAAATAGGGCGAGTCGCTTTTCATCATTAAGGGATTTGGTGATAAGTTTATTTTTGTTCTTTGTCATATCAACCTTATAGGATAAACCTATGCATAAATTTATGCTTATATAAATATTATATCATAGGTTTTGGTGAAAGTCAAGTTATTTATTCTATAAATAACGCCAAGTCAAGTAAACGTAGTTTTATTTTACGAAAAATCAAGTAAATATCGAAAATATTTACAATAAGTCAAGTAAAATAATTTATATAGTTTATTCCCACGTAGAACCAGAATACCTTTTTATGTTAGGCTGCGTTTTCTGTGTTTACATCCGAAGAATTACCACTTGATCCGTCAGAAGAACCTGTACCTGAATTCAAACCCTGTTGCATCCCATCACCACTTCTACTTGTATTATCCCCAAGTAGGTCTGTCAAATCAGTATCATCAGGAAGGGGATCAAGATTAATAGTATTGCGGACGTAATTAACAGTGTCAATATCCTTACTTAGCATTCCAACTGCCGCAGTACGTTGAATGTATTTACCAATCTCATCCATTGATTCATTATCAAAGCCTTCATAATCAATCTTGCATCGGCGGGTAACATCCCATCCATTCTGCCAGTAAATATCCTTGATAAGATCATCATTTAGCACTTGAACAATTCTACGAAGGAAACCTTCGGCTACATTCCCTGTTAGGCTATTCTTAATTGCTCCAAGAGCAAAAGAGCCAGAACTACCTTGAGAAGTACCCAGCATAAGAATATCTGCACCCATACCAATAAATATCATGGTACGATAATATTCCTTAATTTTATTCAGATCATTGTTGCGCTTACCATCTTGAGTAAGAAGGTCGATAGAAAATAGTTCTTTCTTAGTCTCAGGATCAACAGCAGAAGGTAGAATAATACCGGATTGACTTCCTTGCTGAAGATTGCGGATAATATTCTTAAAATTCTCAAGTAATGCTTTTTGCTCAGGGGAAGCGTCTGCTGAGAGATATTGTACCGGGACGGATAAAACAGGAACGCCGTTAATATCCTTAGTTACGCTCTGTGCTTCAAGTTCTTCAATAGCTTGAAGATATTTCCACGGAAAATAAACTTCACGTAAAGGGGATACACCAAAAGGATTACTACGATCCTTCCCCATTGTAATAAGCATAAATTTACTACGTGGAATGTTAATATCAGAAGCACTTCTAGTATTAAATCTATTTAAATAATCAGTAACACCAGAAAGATTTTGAGTTACCCCAATTACAGTATTACCTGAATCATCAAAGATAAATTTCTTAATTGACTTCTGATTACGAAGTGCTAATTTCTTGGGAGCAATATAACCATCGTTATACATACTTCCTGATGCACGGGTTCTATGGCGATACACCTTCTCATGCACAGACCAACCGTAGATAGTAGAAGTCATAGCTTCGTGGATAAAATCCTCAAGACTATGTTCCATATCTTGAAACATTTCTTCTACAATTTTAGTTTTATTCTTCTCGTCTTCCGTAGCATCTTTAGGAGGAATAAACCTAAAATCAGCTTTAGATACCATACTATCAAATAGATTTAATGGAGCATTCACCGCAGGGTGCATTGACATTAACTTATAGGTATTGATACTCTCAGGATGATTCAATTCACGTTTGATTTCTTCTTGAGAAATACCGTTGAATACTTGAATACCTAAACCGCCGATTTCTCCTAGCTTAAACCTAGCAATTTCATCTGAGGATGAAGCCTTGGCGATAGCCTCGGTAGATTCATTTGTTGATTTACTTCGAGCCATCAAGGCTTCTCCTTATTATTGTTATATATTAAAACTAGAAGGGCTATTACCTAATCCTATAGATAGACCTGATTGGAAATCAGTAGATTGAACTCCGAATTGATTCGGGGTAGGATCTATTGAAGGGAGGGTGAAGGTGGGGATGGTCACGCCTTGGTTTAGTCCCCAGAACGCTGATACAGCCGCATCAAGGGCATCATCATGTTGTTTTCCATCTCCTTGGAATTGTTCTAATTCATCAAAGAACCAGTCATTCCAAGAGGCGGATACTACACTAACGGCACCTGACTGACATACAGAAGCAAAAGGTCTAAACCTAATTAGCTTGGACTTATTCCCTGTCTGATGTAGAATTACATGACGACCAGTTTCCGCTAACTTCTGCTGTAAAGACCTAGCGTATGCTTTCCCAGAAGAGCCAGCATCGACAGGGATTACATATGTAATATCATCTGGCTCTGCCCTAGACAGATTTAAGATATACTCTTCTACGGAATGAAATCTGTCTCGGAATCTATAGGCGTGGTCAATGCAGTACTTACCGTCGCGTGTCTTGCTCAATAAAACTGTTGCAGTATAGTCTGGGTCTTTATTTACTTCATCTGGAACACTACCAGCTAAGTCAAATCCTCGCATTCTTCTTGCGCTGAACGGGGGATCACTTACAATAGGAGTCCATTTTCGTTTAAAGTACCCCTCGAAACTCTTTGTAACGTACCAATTACCATAGAGTAGTGCTTCCTTTGTTTCTCTGTCCTGCCCCTCAAGCCAAGCAACATATTCAGGCTGGCGCTTCATTAATACTGGGTTCGAATACACGTTAGCATTGATGAATGTAAAACTCAAAGGTGTACAACCGGGGATTATTGCTTTTAATTCCTCTTCAGAATCCCCCCATAAAAGCTCATTATCTCGCATTGTAAAATAACGAGTAACTCCGCACTTATCTGGGTCTGGTAACCCGCTTGGCAGCAAGTACCACTCTAACCAATTTGTAAGCCAATGCCCCTTTCCTGCCGGGTTGCACGTCATACGCATCTTAGGCTTCATATTTGCTTCTGAACGAAGCCGGGACATGATATAGATCACCTGTGATTGAGTTAGCTGTTGTGCCTCATCTAGTAATGCCATAGATAGCTGCCAGCCTTGAAAACTGTGCTTATCTTCTTCATATTGACAGTGCCTGAAAGATACGGTAGCACCATTAGGATATTCAAGCACACCGTCCCGTTTTTTAATCTTTAACTTGTCACCATAAATTTCTCTATGAAGATTTGTAAATGTTTCAAATATCCCACCTGGACCGTGAATTTGCGGAGTTAGCCTTCTACAGACCAAGCAGCGAAACTTAGGATCGTCCGTGTATTTTAGTACGTCCATCGCTCCAAGATAGCTCTTACCGGAACCAGCCTTGTCCGGTTTTGTTATGTGCTTCGCTAAAGCACTCCCATATTACTACGGGTATCGGGTCATATCTTATAGCCTAAGCTATCCTTGTGTTTCGATTGCGCTTGCAACCTACGGCTTTCGCCTGACCTCCACACACAGCAAAGTACGAATTAACGGACTTCCTTTGGCTCGGTATTACCCTCGTCTTTACGTTAGGGTTTCACCGAATTAACAAGGTTTTAAGGCGGCGCTGGTTTTTAACCGCCTCCGAACACAACGACATCTTGTGTTGCGTTTATATACATTTCCTGTTTTTCTGAGGCAGGGCCAATAATTACTTGTTTAGCCAAGATTTACCTCCTTTTCATTATTACTTAATTTTTGTACTATTTCATCAAATAACCATAAAGGGTAGCACTCAGTGAATCCACCACGAGTTAGGTATTTTCTTGTAAAGTCTGTCGGGAGGTTTCTCCCCTTTAACGTTTTATGTACAGCCTTTTCTACAAGCATTGCATCTGTTCCAGAATCAAAATATTTCTCAAACAAGACTGAGTGTTCTTTAACACCTTTCATTCTGTATTCACGAACCCTGTTTGTAATATCCTTACCATACCCGAACTTGATAAACTCGTGCCCGTCGTTGGTTAATATTTTGATGATATAAATTTTGCTCTTTTTATTAAAAGGCGATTCGTTACATTCTTGACACAAGCAATTACCACGGATTGCTGCTGAGTTATAAATAACCCGTTCATGACCGCATTCAATAAACTTAAACAGAGTCTTGACTGAACTTATCTTACTAATGGCAATCAGTCCGTTACTTTCATAAATATCGTTCTTTTTGTTCTCAGCGCAAATCTCGCACGTCCCATAATCTTGTTTGAAACTTCTATACCTATTGACCTCATGACCACAATCTTTGAACCTTACTTTCGCAACCTTGTTTTTATTGCAAACACTAATATCATCTGTGGTTCTGTACTCTACAAGGTCAAGTCCATGTTTTTCTAAATTGGCTAACAGTTTTATTCTCTCGCACTCCGCGCAAAGGATATCCTCGTTCCTGACAATATTTGCCTTGTATAGAATGACAGAGTGATTGCATGATTTGATTATGTATTTATTACGGATATTATCAACTTTCTCAACGAAAGTTAAACCCAATCTTTCTTCAGAAGATGTAAGTAGTTCACTAGCACACTCTCGACACCAAGAGTTGCTATTGTGTCGAATAGAACAAATATCGGCTTCAAATACATGACCACAGGAATCTCTCTTAAAGAGAAACCTTGTACCCCTAACATGAGCAACAATTGTCATGTTTCTAGTTATTGCCTCATCAATATACCTTTGTTTTATATTAATCAATTATTACTCCTAGTCTTGGAAGTCACATAAGAAAGCATTGGCGGTACTAGTGACTAATTAGTATTTTCGGGGATCAACCTAGCCATGCTTGTAAAACTTAAATTATTCTTTAGATTCTTCTACAGAATCGTTTCCGATGACTTTCAATGAAAATACTGGACGGTTGTCTGTCTCTTGTATTGCCTCTGCTTCTTCATCGTCATATTTTGCGTCGTACAGGTCTTTTACTAGCTCACGGTAGGTCTGAATAATCAATGCTGAAGCTCTTAGTTTTCCACTTTCACTTGATTTATCGTCGCCCATGATTGTTACTGCCGTCATAACAGCCTTGCTCAAATGGGGACGAAATTTTCTCACAAGTTCAAGAAAAGATTCACTACGTCGAGTTTTATTACTCTTTTTATCCTTGTCTAATACTTTCGGCCTACCGTCAGGGTTCAGACTAGGCATTCCTTTCCAAAAATTCGGATTACCACGTCTAGGTTTATTCTCTTCATTTTCAATATTATTTACAGCAGACATAATATCCTCTTATAATTATCATAGAATTCTTGCTAGTGACTTTATCTAGCTTGCACTCATAGCGGCAAAGTGTAATAACGCTAAACGCCTTTCCATATAAATATCTTATGAATATTTATACTAACCGTAGCGTCAAACGGTCACCAAGGTAGGGTGTTCTGTGGTTCCCCGTGAGTGAATCAAACACTCGCCTGAACCTTACAAGGGTACTGCACGATCTTCATGCTAACGGGGAGTTATACTCAGATTTTGCACAAGGCAGTCCACAACTGAATTGTGTTCTGCACATTTGCGTATAAAGAATTATACAAGTGTTCTGAGTGTTTTAAACTTTGGCAGAAACGGTGAGATTTGAACTCACGAAGGATTACGCCTTGCTGGTTTTCAAGACCAGTGCATTAAACCACTCTGCCACGTTCCTGCAATATTACCAATACCAATAAACCTAAAATATCAGTCAGCATTATCTTATACTTCGTATAATCTAATCATACCGATAAACTTTAGCTCTACCACTAGGACTAACCAAACTATCAATAATATCACTAACATCTTCAAGATAAAACTCATCATCAATAGAAGGTATTACTTGATAAATATCCTCGCAGCGTTTACACATATCTTCCTCATGGAATAAATCCGTAATAAATGATTTATTACAAATAGGACAATTCCTAGCAATGTTAAAACGATAGTTTTGAGAATCAAAACTTGCGCCTTTAGGTTTGTAATTAGTGTTAGACATAGTTATTCTTCTTGTTATGTTAATGATATTAGTTCGCAGTTCGCAAACTGTAGTAATAAATACACCGTTCTCTTTATAACAACTCCAAGGTTGTACCTTACTCTTGTAAGATGGCAATAATCTATTTCAGGTGCTTCCTGATTATTCTTTATGTAGTTAAATATAATACACTAGTAGCAATTATTGCTACAACTATAAATAGGTGCAGGTTACTGATCCTGCATTGTACTAAGGCAACTTTGATGAAAGGAGTAAAGAGCAAAGTTACGATATACAAAGGTTTAAGTAGCTACACTCAATCTACATTGAAATGTAGCTTTCGCACAGATGTAAATATTAAGATTATCTTATTAGTAGTTTCCTTGCGCTTAATGTAAGGATTTGCTTTATATGCTTAATTATTTACTTGTGTATAATTATTATAGCATGTGTTTTTAAGAAAGTCAAGTATTATTTAAAATAAATTACACCTTAAATAGTTTCTCAATTGCCTTATGCGTAGCTTCTTTACGTTGAGAACTAAAGTTAGTCTTAATCTCACCTTGCCAAACTAACTCAAAGTCATCTGGAGCGTTATATTCAGATACAAATACAGAGTTACCTTTTGTTTTCATCTTACGGCACCACTCAAAGAATTCTTCGTGATTGAAGTGTCCTGTTTTATACCCTGTAGTTCCTTGATATGGAGGATCGCAATAGATCAAAGAATTTGTTACGTTAGATAAATCTTTGTAAGAACAGCAGATGAACTCTACACCTTGAATCTTTGGAGATTGTTTTATTGCAAGATTCTTTCCGCATAATGCGTAATTTGTTCCTTGACTATTCCTTGCAAACCCGTTTTCAAATTTTGCACCGAAACTACATTCGTAGCGGAGCCAACTTGTTACCGGATGCGCTGGAGATTTCTTAACGTCTTTATAATATTGTTCAGATACCTTACTTGGCAGTTGGTCTACAAAATCACGAATACCAAGCATAGCTGCGATTGTATGTTCATTCAGATCAGCACCGATACGTTTATATTCACTAGGAACCTTATCAATCATATTCCCACCACCAACAAAAGGTTCAACCCAAGTTGTATAACCTTTGTCTTGCATCTCTTTGAGCATAATCGGCAGGATGTGCTTTGCGATACGATTTTTACTTCCCATATATTTCATAATTACTCCTTTAAAATTATTTATTAAAATAAATATTTACTCAATCCTCAATCATAGCCTCTAGTTGAAGAATCTCTTGCTTTAGACTTTCGTTGTCTAGTCTAAGATCATGTAATAGATTGCCTAGTTCTTCAAGCATGTAGATTGCTGAATCAATGCAGCACTGATCGAATTCATCTTTAAGTTCTAGCTGATCTAACCTATCAATCATTGTCTTAATGTCTTGTCTTTGCATTTTACATCTCCTTTAAATTTAAACACACCAGACTGTCTAATTTAGACGAACTGTATCTTAGTTATTGCGTCTTACGACTTAGCACAACAAAAATCATTTAAATAAAACAAACCGATGTGTACGAATTAGTATGTTTAAATTAGGTAGTAATTAGGACTCTTTTAAACCTAATCTATGGTACTTATTATACGGCCTTTGCCGTAAGCACACAAAAATGTTTAAGTGCGATATGCCAACTTAATTAAGACACAAATAAACTTAAATATATTAATTCTTTCTTATTCTTCTTTATTATTACTCTTTCTTATTATGTCGGTGCGTTTGCGTCCTAAATAAAGTAGAAAAGTGTCTTAAATATTTAAGGTTTGTGTCCTAATTAGTCAATTTCTGTGTCTTAACTAGAACGGGCATCCTTCATCATCTGCTATTTGTTGTGCAAAACTTCTTTTCACAGGTTGACTATATTTTTCTTCTTTTTGGTCGTTACCTATATTGTATTTGTCTACTACTATATAGTAATTCCTGTTTCCAACCGATCCCTTTAGTGTGTGTCTAATAACAAGTCCTAATTCTTCAAGAACCTTTAGCGCATTTTTAACAGCGGTAGTTCCACAGAAACAACTCTCAGCCAATCCGTCTATTCCTTCAAAGAACTTTTTATTCTTGGAGTTAAAAAAGTTATATCTAGCTAGCATGTACGCATAAATGATACCATGTTGTGCTGTAACTACATCTCCATGTTCTTTAAATAGTTCACTTGGTACAATAAACTTATTTAATGTTGGTTTGTGTTCTTGATTCTTCATGTGCGTTTTCCTCATTCTTGGGATTAATTTTGTTGTACAGGTCGTTTAGTGCTACATTAATTACATGGGTCATCTTAGTGCCTTCTGGGAAACAACTAAGAAGCGCAATAACCCTTTCCGTAGTACGCTCGTTTAAAGATACTTTCATAATTACCTCATATATTAAAGTATTAGACGATATGTCTGTATATATTCTACCACAAGAATCTCAAAAGTCAAGTCTTTCGCCAGAAAAAGGCGAAAATCTAAAGAGGTAACAGAAAAATAATTTTCATATTGCATCTAAGAAAGTTCTTGACAGGATAAATATGAAGTGCTAAGATGTGCAAAACTTAATAGGAGATACCATGAACAACATTCCAGAAATGTCTAGACTCTCTAACCGAGAGATTGCAATTATGTGGATTATGAAAGGAAATCCAGATAAAGAAATTATAGAGTTTTATTTAGATAATAATCTGAATTGTTTTTGTAAATTTAAAAATGATAAGTTTATTTATAATTGGAGTGCAGAGATGCAACTTGCAGATGGTATGTTTAATAATGGAGAGATATGAAATATCAAGTTACTAGATTTGGAATTACAAAATTTGTAGAAGGTTACATTACAAAGAATGGAAAGAAATATTATGATGAATACTATGACATACTGATGTTTGTAGAGCGACCCGAGGATTATTATGCTCTTTCTTGTGATACATATAGAAATAAGTATGTACTAGTCATTAATATGAAAGATTGGAGAAATGCTTGACACACCAGAGATATTTCTGTATAGTTATGAAACTTACTAAGAAGGAGATGTTGTAATGTTTAAAATGACTTACGTAAATAAGCAAGATTTGGTAGATATTTGTAAAGGTAAATTGGATTGGAAGAAATGTAAGGATTGTGATTGCAATGGACTACAATACTATGATGGTAGTACAGGATTAGGTGTTAGTCACTCTCCTTCCGGTATTAATGAAGAGTTTCTTGCATATGAGGAATGCGATACTTGTGGAGGAATTGGTTATATGTTTTATTATCCCGAATAATTTAATATTTATACATCTATACCTAACAAGGCTTACACGCTGGAAATATTGCTGTAAGATGCTCAAAACTCAACTAAGGAGCAACCATGTTAAATTTTGAAGATTTTACAATTTCTGAGAATGAAGTAGAATCATTGTGTATTGTAAGAGTAACTACAGATTACTGGTCAGACAAGAAAGGACTATACCAGAAGAAATCAATTAAGTTCCTTCGTAGACAATGTAAAGGTTTTAATATTCTAGAGGAAGATATTTCTGCACTAGATGCAAAGGAGGTTATTACTAGAATTTATAATCTCAATGAAGTTAAAGATGGAGTTTACATGGTTACTATATTTAATGTACAAAAAGATTGGGAAACTGACTATATTGAGGATTATGATTACAAATTAGTAGAAATCAAGGAGTAACTATGAACGTAAAAGAACTAACCCAATGGCTATCTGAATTTCCAGATCAAGAAGCTATTGTTGAAATTATTGAACATACTTCTGGAACAGGGTATTATGACCAAGGAGGTAACGCTACTACAGTAGAGTTCAATCCTGAGTATCATTATGAATACACTGATCTGAGAGGTAATCCTTTTGTAAGGGAAACAGAGCCTTGGTATAATAAGAGAAGTTTACTACTTGGTACAATTAATCAATAAGGATATTTAAATGAATGAAGAATTAAAAGAGCAGATTAAAGAGTATATCAAAGAAAATCTTAGTGTAGAGATTCGTCAAAAGAGAGAATTCTACTCAGAAACGGATTATTATGAAATTAAATTGATACTTGATGGGGAAGTAATTTCTGAGTCTTATACTTGACTTTCACCAAAATACGTGATACACTAGCTACACGCTGTTAAATTTAAAGTTAAACAAAAGGAGAAATAAACATGACTACTCAAATTTCTGTAACCCGTGCCCTTACTGAAGTTAAGCATCTTCAGGATCGTATCCAACGTGCTATTGGAGCGCAATTCGTATGTAATTCCCGAGGTAAAGATACCTTCAAGGTTGTCGTAGGTGATAACCGCCCTGTTGCTGAAGTAGAAAATATCTTCAAGCAGAATCTGCAATCTGTTATGGACTTGATTGCTCGTCGGGATACCCTAAAGCGCAAGATTGTTGATAGCAACGCTAAGACGCCTGTAACTATTGCTGGTAATACTATGACTGTATCTGAAGCAATCGAGAAGAAGGGTTCTATGCAGCATAAGCAAATGCTTCTTCAGTCTCTTGTTCAGCAATATCGTCAAGCGGTAATCACAGCCGAGAATCACAACAATAAACTTACGCAAGAGATTGACAATGCTGTGCAACAAGCGTATAGTAACGATAAAGGTAAGGTTGATGCAGAGCAATACGAAGCTGTAGCTAAACCTCGCCTTGCGCGTAATGAAATGCAAGTCCTAGATGCAATCAAGATTCAAGATGTGATTGCAAAGTTAGAAAAAGAAATTCAAGATTTCAATTCAGAGATTGACTTTGTACTATCTGAAAGTAACGCAAATACTCTGATTGAAGTTTAATTAAGATTTAAAGTTTAGCACAAGAAGTACTGATTTATTATCAGAACAGGAAAACTATGCAGTTGGGGCAACAACAACTAAAACCGTTGCACTCAATAGCTAAATGAGAAAACGCGTGAGAACGCTTTATATCTGGAACATAAAAGTTCAAAGATTATGGCTCAAAGTTAAAGAGTTAAAGTTCAACCTTAAAAGATTAAACTTCTAAAGGTTAAGTATCAAAGCTAGTTCAAAACCTGATAATATTTTATAAGTAAAGCAACTGACTTATCCTGTAATACAGGCTTGGTATTAAATCGGTACTTTCTGGTGCACCTATATTTATAAAGGATTAAATTATGCAAGAAACGACACTACACATTGTAGGTACAGACCTACTAGATTATTCTTTCAAGGTAGAGAAAGCTATCAAGGAAGGATGGACATTCTCAGATAAAAATGAATATTCTCCTAGGGCATGGCCTCATATGTTTGAGGCTTGGATGCTTAGAGATAATACAAATATTTCTGGTGTATTTCTGAAGAATGAATTTCCAGATATTCTAAAACCTTCACAATCGCTCTCTATTGCATCGGAGATTACTTCCGAAGGGGTAGGTAGCCAGAAGGATACTGAAGTGATTACAGAGCGTTCTAAGAGTGTTTCTAAGCGAGGTCGGAAGTAATATGCAAGCAGATTCTGATAACATTACTAGCTTTAAAATTAGTGAACAAAAGAGAAGTAATTGGAAATGCCATTTATTTGGTAGTAATGGAGATGGTATTACTTACATACCAGGTGAAGGGCGCGTTCCAAATTTTATTGTTCGTTGGTTTATGAAAATTTGCCTCGGTTGTACTTGGGTGAAAGATAAGGAGAATGAATAATTGCAAGTAGAACTATTAGATTACACAGAAGACCCTGAATATAAGATTGGGTTATTCTCGGCAGAGTGCTACGATAGTAAGAAGGGGGCTTAATGCAGGTGAAGATTCTTAAAGAAGCAGGGTATGAGGAGGCACTATACGCTATGTCCCTATCGTACTTTGATGATATGTCAAATGTAGATGAGTGGTGGGGTTCTCAACGAGAAAAGGCAATCAAACGCAGCGCAAAGATGTGTCATCAGGGATCAGGTCATAATGATTTTCTTACTATGACTTCTCTGTGGATTGATATGAAGTTACCATTTTATATGTGGAAGCAGCTAGATCGTTATCAGATTGGTTTACGTAAGATGAGTACATCTACAATGCACTGCCTGAAGAAAACTGGTCTAAAACCGGAGATGTTTGAATCCTACCCTAAGTGCTTTGACTTTGAGTATTTTAACTTAATGCTTAAAGATGGCGCTGATATTGAAGTCCTAGCTAATGAGATTCCAGATGGTTTCCTTCAGCGTCGTTGTGTTAAAACTAACTATATGACGCTACGTAATATTATTTATCAGCGTTACGACCATCGCCTTAGTGTTTGGCAAAAATTCTGCAAGACTATCTACGATCAAGTAGAACATCCTGAATTTCTACCGAACGATCCTAAGATTCTTGAAAAGATTGGAATTTCAAAAGGAGAATAAATAATTGTCAAATAATGCTCGACGTAACACCCGTAGTAAAAAGGAAGAGACTGGAACTGGACGAGTAGTGAAGGAAAAGTTCCAGCAAGAGCGAGAAGAAAGTGTTCGCGCCAAACCTCTTGTTGCAATGAATAAGAAGCAGCAGTTTTATATTGATCTACTTAAAGAAAAACCAATCGTGATTGCAACAGGCTATGCGGGAAGTTCCAAAAGTTACATTCCTGCGGTAATGGCTGCTGATTTGTACAAGTTGAATCAAATTCAGAAAATCTATATTACTCGCCCCGCTGTGTCATCTAGTAAATCAGTAGGCTATTTTAAAGGTACAGCAGAAGAGAAGTTGTCTCAATGGCTAGGTGCAGTAATCCCTATCTTCCTTGATCGCCTCGGTAGGAGTATGTTTGAAATTGCTGTGGATGCTGGTGATATATCTTTTGTTCCTCTTGAAGTTGCTAAGGGTTTATCTATCAATGATGCTTGGTTTATTGTTGAAGAAGCTAGTGATTTAACCAAGGAAGAAGTTATTAAGTTGATTACCCGTATGGGTAAAAATTCTAGGCTGATTCTAGCAGGGGATATTAGACAGGCTGAACTCGAAGGTGAATCTGGGTTGCATTGGTTGATTAAATTTGTAGAACGGCATCAACTTTCGCATAACTTTGGATTTGTAGATTTTAATGATGTAAACGATATTGTTAGATCAGATGCAGTGAAACAATTTATTACTTGTTTGGTTCGAGACGAACGTAAAGGAATTGACTAATGAACTACTTTAAATGGTTTATCTGCCGGTATTATGAACACCATATCTTTACTTATTATCAAGATAAAGAAGGTAATAACAAGAGGATTTGTGTACGTTGTGGATATATCCGTGAATAACACCCTGAAATCAAAAGCGCATCGCAAAAATGCGCTGCTATCAGCCTATATAACACTCCAAGGGTATATCTTAACAACTCTAGCTTCTCTTGTGGTATATCCTTGGTTTGGGATTCCTCTGGTAGTATCTACAGCCTTACAAGTAGGTATGATATTAACGATTATAGCCTTTATAAGTAATTATATTGCGCTGAAGGTTATTAAGAAATTAGAAGATGAAGAATAAATATACCAAAGAGCAAATACTTCAAGTACTAGAGAGTTATTGTAAAATCACTAATATAGATTATTTTGAACATGATGCTTACTTAAATTTGAAAATATATTTTCAGTTTGATGAGGAACCAGATGTAATAGCCGCTATTGATTTTATTTGTAGCGAATATTTTAACAAGGAGAAACATATTGACTAAACTAAATCAACAAACCAGAAATGACTCCATCCAACAAGAAGAGAAATCTCAAGAATGGTTTGAGATGGGTATCCAGATTAACAAGATTCATTTCCGGTTGAATAAGCCAATTGAAGGTGCAGAATATTATGGAGATTTGCTTGATCGTATTGAAATGCTTACTGAAAATGACCAAGTGGAGGTAATCATTGACTCAGTTGGAGGTGATCTTGAAGGTTGTATCGCTATTTGTGATGCTTTACAATCTACCCCCGCAGAAATAACAGCAATTATTACTAATCGCGCATATAGCGCAGGAGCCTACATTGCGCTATGTTGTGATAATATTGAAGTACGCCCTTATGCACGGATGATGCTACATAGTTACAGCGGGGGATTTTCAGGCAAGGATCATGAAATTGAACTAGATTATACCTTTAATAAGGAATACATTCGTAATTTTCTAGGGTCTTGTGCAGAAGGTTTCTTGAATGAAGAAGAACTGGATCTGATGTATAATGGCAAGGATTTCTGGATGGCTGCTCCCGAAATTATGGAACGATTGACTCGGCGCAGGGAATATTTTGAAAATCTTTATGCCCAAGAAGAATCTGAAGAAGATATTTCAGAAGAAGACCTTGAACTATGCTGCAATTGCGAATGCAACAAAGATATTCCACCTCCAGAATATAATCCCGATGATGTATCTTTCAAGATTCCGGTAGGAGATAAACTTGGGGTAGCTTATAGACAAGTTGACAACACCTAAAATTTAGAGTAACATAAGCCCTGTTGGTGAAAACCTTCAGGGTTTTATTGTTTATGAAAGGAGTAGATAATGTATAAAATTCAATCTAACGTAGGTGAAATTAAGCAATGCTGTAAAGCATTTCTTTTGCACCGTAAAGAAATTGTAAAGAACCGCAGAGTAAAATATATTCACGAGCATCTTAACGATAGAAATATCTTTGGTAAAAAGAAGTATAAATCAGTCAAGGATGTGGTTCGTTATATGAAGAAAGAAATTGATTTGTTCGATAATATTTGGGTTAATCTTTGGTTTAGAGGAAGTCACTGGGAAAGCGAAGCTAATGACTTGTTGCAAAGCATAAAACATCTTCCAGACGAACGCATTATTTATCTTACAGAAGATATGGTTTTTATTTTAAGTTATAAGGAGTAATTATGATCTACTACCCGGACAAATGGCTAGTTCTTAGACTTATTACACCAGAAGAAACCTTCTACAAGGTATTTGCTACTTGGTACGGTGGGTATTACCAAGGAGATTCTTGGAAATTAAATTCAGGTATTGAATCCTGCTCTATCAAAGAAGGTAGAATTGAATTCTTAGGTTCTTCTGGAAGTATTTATTCTTGTATGTTTGATATGCAAGGTACAACAGGGTATGGTTCAACTGTACTATCTGGACTAGTTGACTCTGCTAACGGAACAGGTGTTAGTATTGAAGTTGTAATGTTTGATAGTATTGATGAATTAAAGGATATTTTCAAATGATCTATGGTATAGAGCAAAGCACAGACCTTCGTGAGCGCATGACAAAGATTGTTAAGTTTAAATCCGGAGCATCTGCAAGGAAGTGGAAACAAACTAACTCAGGTAATTTCACTTATGACAATCCTGAAGAAGCTAGGAATTATCATAAGACATTTCGGGAGTTGTACATCCTAGATGGAAAGATCAATAAGAAAGATAGTATTTTCCGTCAGCAAGGGACTTCAACATACCCGAGATCATATGAAGACAATCTTGCTATGTATATCTGGAAATATGGAAAGGAACTAGCATGAGTGGAGGGTATTTCGATTATCAGCAGTATCATATCACTGATATAGCAGATAGCATCCAATCGGTACTCGATGCCGACCTTGAAGAGAAGCCTTGGTATGACTACAGAGAGGATACCAAAGAAGAATTCAAGAAAGCTATCAAGTTACTTCGGGAAGCCGCTATCTATGCACAGCGGATTGATTGGTTGCTCTCTGGAGATGACAGCGAGGATAGCTTTCACGAGAGGTTACAAGAGGAATTGAAGGAGATCGAAGAATGAGAGCATTTCTATTTACATATGAATCCAAAGATAATATCTTCAAAGGTAGGATTTGCATTCAAGCAGAAAATATTGTATCAGCACAAGATGAGTTTCTCAATTGGTTGAAGAAACAGCCTGTGTATCAGCATCTTTGGAGATTATCTTTCGAGGTAGAGTAGATTATTACTGTATGAAATTTATCAAGGATTTTACTATTGTAGCTACCGATAAGACAGAGTTCTTTAGTATTAGAGAAGTAGATAAACTGATTAAGTAATAACCAACAGCCCTCAAAAGATGGCTTTATTGTTATAAGGAGAATGAAAGGGGATAGATGCACAGAACAGTACAAAAAGAATATGTAGCGCTTGAGGAAGATGAGTCTATAATAGTAAAGAGTAATCTAATAATCTTTACCTATTTGGTATCCAAAACTGGACAAGTTAAGGTATTAGAGTATTTTGATTCCAGTACAGGAGAAATAATTCCTAAAGACAAGGCTAAAGTTAAAACAATCCGAAGCAATAACATGCTTGAAAGATTTACTAGGCTTGATGCATTAAAGGAAGAAGTAAGAAAGTTTGCGGTATTCCTTCTTAGATTTAGGAATCAGGCTTGTGGATTCCTAGTACCAGTAGAGAAGATCATTGAGTATTACTCTATTTACACAAAGAAAGACAAGAAGAATATCCGTAGGTATTTACCTAGCCTTATTAGTAATGGTATCCTTCAAGATGAATTTACCTTAGACAAGATATTTATGATAAACAACCCAGAAAGGACTTCTTCAGATGCTAAAGGGGATATACAAAGAGCAGGAATTATCTTTGATACGCTGTTCATAATGTCAAGTGAGCGAAACGCTCACATAGAAAATATCTAAAGTACGTAAATACAAGGGTTGCAGCAGCATCTCTATATTTACCCTTATAATATAAGGAAATACTAAAAGAATGGCTTATTGCTTAAATTTTAAGCAGCTACCTTTCAATTAATTTTGAGAGGTAGTAAATTCATTTTAAGCCTTATTTTATGTAGCTTTCAAAGGGTACTTCCTTAAGAATATATATGTTTTAAGAAACAGTAGTTAAAGATAAAACAGAGCAGTACCAATAAAATATAAGTAATACATCTTTAAGCCTTCGCTTAGAATTTATCTACCCGATATAAAATATCAATAGGTACTTCTTAAGCAGAAGGCTTATTTTTATTTATGCTACAACAAAATATCTTCTTCTTAGGTACATAATTTAGCATTTTAGTGCTAAGCACCCTTTCTGCTACTAGCAGAAATTATATCAAAATATCTAGGTACTAGATATAGTAGTAAAACATCAAAATAGCACTACATCTAGTATTAACTAATTTCTATTATTTTAATAAAATTTAGATAGCAATTAGTTTTAAGGGATGATTACTTAATATATTGAAAATATCAATTTATTCTGCATGATGGATTAGTGGTTTGATAGGAACCATCCCCTCCCGATAGCCATTCTTCATAAATATTAAAATATCAATATCTATATTCTATGCGGATATAACTGATAGTAGTCACTCACTTATGATCTCTCGATCATGCTGGGATAGCCCTATAAGCATAGATTATGATTATCATACTATGCCCTGTAGGGCATTCGATGTTATGCCTATAGGTATCCCTATGTATAAATGAAGAAAGGGCCTCTATGGCCCTTGTAGTGCTATTCTTGAGGATATTATCCTTCGATATAGTCTTTATGTGCCTATGGTAATACCTTGTATATACGTCCTCGATATACTATTGAAGGGATTATTTTCTGTTGCCCCTGCAACCATAGAGTCAATCCCTGTATTCTCTTTACTAATCATAACGATACCTTTATATCCTAATCCTACGGATTAACTATTAGTTACAAACCTTTGATAATCAAAGGTTATTTCTCCCTCCACATCCGATAGTGTTTAACGATGAACACATACCCAACTGTGCCCATAACCATGCCCCAGCATAGTAGAAAGACGACTAGCGGAGTTAGGAGGATATATTTAATCATGGTTACTTATCCTTCCAATCCTTGCAACACCGAGAGGAGATGTAGTAAATAGCCGAATGGTCACAAAGGCAATATTCCTTAAGCATTGCTCTTGCTTCCTTTAAGGTTTCAAACTCATCTACAGTCTCAAGATACTTTCCTTCTTTTCGTTGGATGTATTTCATGATATTACACCTTCAGATAATCTCAGATCGAATGTTCTTATAATCAATCCCTACAGCGCTGCATAGCGAGCTAACGCAATGAAATACCATATCCATCCCGCAGCCACGAACCTTCATTCCACGGTCTTTACTCATAGGGTAATCAAGGATTACATGAGTATATCCGGTAAGGTAAACCAACTCATTATCTTTGATAATATAAAGGTCAATATCTCGTGACATACCCGACGATGATACTTTACGGACAATGCCGTAGACCGTATCAATACCCTGTAGCATTGCTTTAACCTTGTCTTTGCATTGCTTCCGGTAAAGCTCCTTTCCTTTTACTTGTGACAATTGCAAATCATCCTTGTGATATTCCGGGGAACAAGTAATATAAACTTTCCCAGATTCTGTTTGCATGTAGTATGTTTTTGCCATGATGTTTCCTTTATTTCTTCAGAATATTAATTGGATGATTAATTTCAAGGTCAATGCTTTTCTTAATGTCCTCCTTAATTGCTTGAATGGTTTCTTTACTTAAACCGTCAGAAATAGCAAAAGGATCAATCTTAAATTTACCACCAAGCCCTTCGATGGTAATAATCACGGCAGAGCCTAAGAAAGAATCCCCGCATTTATCCAAAGCATTGTAAGCCATGGATTTGTTCATGATTCGGCAGGCTTCCAGTTCTTTGATTTTCCTTCGCTGGGTAGCGATAATTTCGGCTTTGGTTTGTTTTTGGGTTTTCATGGCATTCGCCTTTATTTAAGGTCAGAGAAAAGAGTTTAAACCGTTTGATTCTAGAGCCTAGTGTACTACACTAGTGCTAAAAAGTTTAAGACTGTTTATCTAAATGATTAACAAACCTCAGTCAATGTAAATGTATAACAAGTGCCTCGCAGTTTATACATTGCCCAATGACAACCATAATTCACCACTTCAGTTTTTCTCCCCGTAATGCATAAATCTGATTTAATCTTACGCATACTGGGTTTAGTGAGGTATTCAAATAACTCGCCTGCAGATGTCTCGACTTTATAGCTCATAATGTTTACCTCTGCCTAATTAAACCGCTATTCTGCTGCCGTCAAAATAAAAGGCTGACGCCCTTTCTTACCTGTCTTTGCCTTCCCTACGCGAATGATCTTACCTTGCTTGACTAAAGTAGTCAGGGCATTATTAAACGCTACAGAATCACTCCCGACAGCTTGCCGGATAGTCACTGCATCAATTTCCTTGCCTTTGCATTCTGCAAGGATCTTAGCGTGCAAAGCGCTAGTCTTTTCCAGCATAGGACGCCCCTGTTTTCCGCTGCTAACCTTTGCCGGAATACTCGCAACAATTGCTGCAGTAAAGGCTTCGAGCTTGCTGCGATTAACTTTATTGGTCTTGGCGAATTCCGCAATGACGTTTTGAAACATAGCGATGTTAGAAAGTTCCATGATTTAAACTCCAGATAATTAAGACGCTGAACCAAAAGAATAGAACGAGATAAAACAGACCTGACAAATACCAGATGGGCGGAGAATAATATCATCTCCATAATTTTCCACCTTACAGCGTAGTCCATTCCACCTAATTTCTTTCTTTACTGCTCGGATTGCCGCAAGGTTAGAAAACTCCTTTGTTCCCTTCTCGATCTTTCCACGCTGGACCCATGAATAATTAGCCTCACCGCAAAAAGTATCCGTCACTTCATATTGAATATTGCATTGAATAGTCATTATTTCACCTCAAAAAGAATAACCACCAGTAACAAACATAAAAACAATAAACCAAAAGAAAACCCAAAGGACATTAATTAGGATAGTTGAGAGTTTCATTTATATCTCCTAATACACCGCCCGAATAACACACAAAGTGCATTCAATGGAGAGACCTTGCTTACGTGCCCAGCGATTGAAGGCATAGAAACCGATTTTGCGGGCGAACATTTCAAGATATTGAGAGCGTGCCACGACCTTAGTCCTTTTTCTGATAATAGAGCGCAAGCATCTCGGAAATTTCTTTCCCCAAGATCGCGGCGGATTCATAAAACCCCTCTTCGATGAGCAATTTACGCTCGAAGCGGACCTGACATATTTTGGAATAAATAATCCACTTTTGTACCATGATTGTTAATCCTTTTACAGGTTAAACTTAATTGCGATTGAATGCCCGAGAATTACGCCAGCAACAACGATGGAGATGACTAGTAGTGTCATTTG